>Ga0209118_1000325_pt1 | contig 27931 bp, 38 predicted proteins | sample BlaSpr_A8_Ref_M1_FD_187988 | JGI IMG/M metagenome (GOLD analysis project Ga0209118, IMG submission 187988) | Forest soil microbial communities from Thunder Bay, Ontario, Canada - Black Spruce, Ontario site 2_A8_Ref_M1 (SPAdes) (version 2) | ecosystem: Environmental > Terrestrial > Soil > Boreal...
CCACTGCCAAATGCCGATGCGGTCGAAGCCACGCCACCACTGCTTGCTTCAACTGCCGCTCCCATGCCGCCCGTTCCCGTCCACGCGACGCCTGCGCCACCTGGCCCCGCCCTCGCGACGCCCGCGCCACCAGGCCCCGTCCCCGCGACGCCTGCGCCACCTGGCCCCGCGGCGATGGAGCCGCCACCGCCTTTCGATCCTTGCGCGGCAGCAATCAGCTCAAGAAGTTTTTGCGGATCATTCAGCAACTGCCGGAATTGGTCTTGATCGTCACCGAACGAGGCTGCCGCGAGCTGTGCCGCCATACTGGCGTCTTTCAGCCGGGAGTCGGTCGCGACGAAGCAAATTTCATTGGCGCGGATCCCCTGCATACCGGCGAGGACCGCTTTCAATTGCTGGGCGAGCTCGGAAGGCTTGGCCTTGCTGGTGGGGAAGGCGCGCGCAAAACGGCCCAGCTCCTCCGGAGTAATGGAGGGGAAAAATTGCAGGCTGGCGAGACCCGCGGAAGAGAGCAATTGGGCGAACTGTTTTTCGGCGGGCGCTCCTTCGAGGGGCACACCATCCAATAACAGCTGCGAGCCGGTCGCCCCGAGCAGCAATCCTGCGTCGGTGCCGATGGGAATGGCCGCGCGCAGTTCCTGGAAAGCGATGTCGAGATGCTCGGAGGTGCGTGCGTGCTCAAAACCGTACAGGCGTGCAAATTTCAGAAGGATGTTCAAGCTTCGTACGAAGGCCCGCCCCGCCGTCGTTTTTGGATCCGTTTTCATCCCGCGCCGCTTGCGTCCCGGATGGGACTTCCTCTCTAGTACCATAGGCGCAGCAACTTCCCCCGGCAATGGTACAGAGGTTCCATGTGTCCCCGCGGTCAAACCGCCAAAGGGACGGGAGCGAACCCTGCACAGCGGGACAGGAGCCGGTCCGCGAAGGACAGGCAGGAACGGAGTGTCGCTGGCAACAATACGAGATTCGTTCCCGCGAATCCCGTCGTAATCGTTTAATTCCGGGTGAGCGCCATGCGGCCGCGCCGCCGGGTGCGGTTGCTCACCACCGCAGGCAGCGGCAGGCCGCCAATTTCCATAAGCAATTTACGCAAACGCGAGCGCTCCTCCAGGTCCATGTCCACAAATTCGAAAGCCATCGCCTGGGGCCGTGCGCCGCGCACGATGGCTTGCGCCTTGATCGTGCGGACCCCATGAGACAGCTTCAGGGCAAGAAGCGAACCGGGCGCCAGATGGCGTTCGCCTGCGCCGATTCCGCCGCCAAGATTCAGTTCCGGAATCGACAATCTGAAATTTTCCCGAAGATTGGTCGTCATCGCTATTAGATTTCGCGAAAGTTTCAGCCGCGCGTAACGCCGCTGCCGGATCACCGAGGAGTTCGGCTCGGGATCGGTCGGCTCGAGGGTAAGATCCTTCCGATCAATGCCGGTAGCCGCAACTTTTTGCATCGCCAAGGAAGGATCGATTCGCTGCAAGGATTGCGCGGCGGCGATGCGCAGTTCGTTCGGATAGACCCAGCGCCACACCTGCCGCGCATCCAGAATGTGCTGCAGCACAGGACTCGCGGCGCTGGCGCGCAAGCGACCCAAAGCTTCGATCGCTTTCAATCGTATGAAACCCGTCGTGCCGTCGCTCTGCGCCAGCTCCACCAGTTTGGGGATGCAATCGGGATGGCCGCTCATGCCCATCTCATCGATGGCCAGGGGGCGGATGAGAATGTCGAGTGAATCATAGAGCGATATCAGCAGGCGCGCCCGATGATCCACGGGCACAGAGGAAAGCTGACGGACCGTCCGGTCATGGGCGGAGCGGGGCCATTGCGACAGCCGCACGGGCAATATCTTCTCGACGCTTTCCGGAGAAAGCTGGCTCAGCAAGCCGATCACTTCGGCAGCTTCCGCCGCCGAAGCCGTCTGCAGAGTCTCGACCAGGTTCTGCGTGCATTGATCTCCGAGCCCGCGCACAATTTCGCACAGCAGCTCGCAATCCTCCCGGAATCCGCAATTTCCAAAGCGGATGGTGATGTAGTGCAGCGTGGCCTTGGGCATCAGAGTCAGGATATCCAGCATGCCGTCCGCGATCTGCCCGCTGCGCAAAGCTTCTTCGATGAACTCCGGCATGCGCTCTTCGGCGCCGATGCGGGGCCGCAGGCTTTGGGTCGAGCCCGGGCGCTGTGTTTCCACGCTGTCCAGCGACGCCAAGGCCTGCTGCATTGCGGGATAGCAGCGCTTCGAGGCGGCTTCCTGGCTCATGCGCACGAATGCCGCGCTTATCAGGGTCTGAAGTTCCGGTTCGCGTTCGACGGCAAGTTGATTGCCCAGCTTCCGGATGGACTCCATCAACGCGCTGCCGTCGCCGCTTCCATATAATTCGGCAAGATCCGAAAGCCCGATGGCGGTGGTGCGGCGCGCTTCCGGCGCTTCCAGCCCGATGCACGAGGCGTACTTCAGGAGGATTTCATTGACCGTCTTCAGCTCGCCGCGCCGCAGCATGTCCTCAAGAAACGCCCGCACATTTCTCGGTGGAACGCACCAGGCCTCGTCCGATATCAGAACTTCCTTCTTGTTTTCTTCCGGCACCTGCTCCCAGAATTCCTGATCGAGCAATTCGGTGAAGGACTCCACCTGGAGGCCGGCTTGCGCCATCATCTGTTCCTGAGTGCCCAGGATTTTGCGAAGCGCTTCGATCTCCGAATTCATGCGGTCCAGCAACTGCTTCACGGCATTCACGCGCAACTCGCCGCGCTCGTAACTATCCAGCGCAAAGCGAATGGCCACGTGCTCGGCAAGTTTCAACAGCATTGGCTTGTCGGCTTTTTCGGTGGGCGCCTGCGCCGCAAGGCCCGCCAGCGCCTGCTGCAGCGTGTACTGCGCACGGACCGGCATCGCACTCAACCGCGACTGAAAGGTAGGCACATCCAACCGCGATTCGGGATCTTTTCTGGATTTGCCGAGCTGCGCAAAAAGCCCGAGCATGGAGCGCACGTCTTCCTCTTCCACGCCGAAGCCGCCGCTGGAACCTCCGGCAGCACCCGGAAGACCACCGATGGCGGTGCCGATGCCTCCGCCTCCGCCACCAACAGCGCCGCGCAGCAATGCAGAAGCCGCGTGCCACTTTCCCGGAGGGCCGGCTTCACCAGCACCACCAGTTCCGCCGCCACCAGAGCCACCTGTGCCTGTCCCGGCACCTCCACCGCCTCCGGATCCACCTGTGCCTGTTCCTGCGCCTCCGCCAGAGCCGCCGCCGGGCGCTCCGCCACCGCCGGCGTCCCACAAACTTCCAGCGCCACCCTTACCCGAGCCTCCGCCTGCGGCCGGACCGCCGGCACCGCCACCGCCAGGAACTGTGCCGGATCCGCCGCCGCCGCCTCCGGGAACGCCACCCGTTCCAAAACCTGGGCCACCGCCGCCGCCAGAGCCGCCGCCGCCCCGGGAGCCTTCTGCGGCCAGGATCATCTGCAACAGCTTGTTCGGATCATCGAAGAAATCCCTGAATTTTTCGCTGTTTGCTCCGAGGGCTTTCACCGTGAGCTGAGCCGCCACTTTGATGCCGGCCACGGAAGAATCTTCCGCCACATAACGAATCTCATTGACCTTGATTCCCGTTTCGCCGGCGAGCGCGGCTTTCAGTTGTTCCGCGAGAGAAGAGGGTTTTGCGTTGCCGCTGGGGAAGGCGCGCACAAAGCGCGCGAATTGGGCTTGCGTAAGATTTGGAGCGAAGTGGATGCTGGCGATGCCAGACGTGATCAGGAGCTGCGCGAAGCTGCGCTCACCCGCGGCGGTGCCCAAGGGCACCCCGTCGAGCAATATCTGGTTTCCTGATGCGCCGAGCAGAACGCCGCTGCCACCGCTTTCATCCAGCGCTCCGCGCAGCTCTTTCCACGTGGTTTCAAACTGCGCCGCCGTCCGCACGTGGCCAAATTCATAGAGCCGCGCGAACTTCAGAAGAATATTCAGGCTGCGGACAAATGTCCGCGCTCCCCCACGTGTTTCAGCGCTCATACTCTCCCGCGAGGCAACCTGCTCCTCCCGCTCTGAATGTCCCGTACTTCTACACTAGATTTCTCTCTCGCTGTAGACAAGCCTTGCGAAACCCAGTGTACCCTTCTCAATAACAGATTCGGCTGGAAGCATACCCCCCTCCTGGGGTTGACAGTCAGCTATGGCATTATTTGGCAAGTGTGGTGTTGATTTTGTTGCTCATCTCTCGCGCTGGCCTTACAATACGCCCGTAAAGGTGCGCTGCCCTTTTCCGCGCAGAGCGACTCGCGCCGGCTCGTCACCTGATGCATGGGCAGTCTAGGCGTTTCAAGAGATCCAATGTCGGACCAGCCTCCAGCCGAACGATTCAAGACGGATATGCCCCAAATTCCGGGCGTCCCAACGCCCGCTTCCCGCCGCGCGTCAGCGACGAACACCGCAATTCGCCTGGTGGCCGGGTTGGTGGTGGTGTTGCTGATCCTGGTCCTCGGTACACGCTGGGTCATGAGGCCGAAGCGTGCGGAAACGGTTGTTGCGCCGCCGCCCCAGATTGAAGTGCCTGCACCGGCGCCGGATCCGGATGCGGCTTTGCCACATGCCACAGAAGCGGAACCCGGTATCGCAACCATCGCAGAAATGGCCAAGCCCTGGTCCACCAAGAACTTTTTCATCAAGAATCACCTCACGGGAGATAATGTTCCGGCGCTGCTCGTTCGCTTGCCCAGTGGTTCGGCGACTCAGCCGGCCGGCTATTGGGCTTTTGCATTGAATTCGCCGTATGGCAACAACTGCAAACTAGAGTACATCGCCGAACCAGCCAAGCTTGCCAACGAATACGGCTTTCGCGGCGCCAAACACCCCATGGTCGGAAATCCTTGCAACCGCAGCGTCTTTGACCCTCTCAAGCTCACCAATCTGCCGGGAGACGTCTGGGTGCGCGGGGCGATCGTGCAAGGGTCGGACCTGCGCCCTCCATTCGGCATCGAGGTCCGGATTGAAGGGAAGCAGATTCAAGCCATCCGGACGGAATAGCGGCCAGCCCACACCCTCTTCCTGTTCTTGCAAGAAACAAAATAGCCCCGGCTGCTTGACAAAGTGCACCGTGGCCGGATAAATCTCTCTGCGGTAGTACACAAACATTCATTGAAGCTTCCATCGAACCCATCGAGACGCGGGTTTCTTCAAGGAGCAGCAGCCGCTTCGGCAGTGCTCATCAACGCGCGCGCAGCGATCGCCGATGATTCGGGGGATAATTCGCTTCCGCCAGCGCTCGCGAGCTTGAAGCCCCTCGGCTCTCGCGTGCGCCCGGTACTGGCAGGGGAATTCCGCGAGCGCCTTCAGCGCGCGCAGCAATTGATGTCCGAACCGCCGTCGTCGATTGGATCACAGTCACCCGCGACGAAGTACCACGCGCTTTTTCTTGCGCCCGGCACCTCGCTCTATTACTTCACCGGCATTCGCTGGGGACTCAGTGAGCGCCTGCTCGGCCTCGTCGTACCGCGCGCCGGTCAGCCGATCCTCATCGTGCCAGCGTTCGAAGAAAGACGCCTGCGCGAAAAGCTGCGCTTCCCCCTAGAGGTTCGCGCGTGGCAGGAGGACGAGAGCCCCACGAAGCTCGCCACAGCCGCGCTGGCTGACCGCGGCATTCTCTCAGGCCGCATCGGCGTCGAAGAAGCCACGGCCTTCACTTTCTTCGATCATCTGCGGGAAGCCGCACCGGCTTTCGAATACAGTTCCGCAGATCCGGTGACCATCGCCTGCCGGGGGCACAAATCGCAGCATGAACTCGAACTGATGCGGCTGGCGTGCGAGGCGACCTTTGATGTCTTCCGCGCCGTTTTCGCATCCCTGAAAGCGGGCATGTCTCAAGAAGAAATCAGTTACCTTGTCGAAGCCGGCTTTTCAAAGATGGGATTACATGGTGGCGCACTCGTGCTCATGGGAGCCTCGGCGGCGCTGCCGCACGGGACTCTTCAGCCGCAGAAGCTGAAAGAGGGCGATGTGGTATTGATTGATGGCGGCTGCACGGTCGAGGGATACGAATCGGACGTCACGCGCACCGGCATTTTCGGCAAGCCATCCGAAAAGATATCTCGCGCATTCGATATCGTGCGCAAGGCACAGGACGCTGCGCTCGATGCGGCGCGCACCGGGCGTCGATCGGGCACGGTCGACGATGCCGCTCGCGCGGTAATCACCGCTGCCGGGTACGGCCCGGACTATAAGTTCTTCACTCACCGTCTCGGACACGGAATCGGTTTGGACGGCCACGAGCATCCCTATCTGGTCCGCGGGAGCAATACCATTCTTGAGGAGGGCATGACGTTTTCCAATGAGCCGGGGATTTACGTTCCAGGCGAATTTGGCTTGCGCTGCGAAGACGACATGGTCATCACTGCCGAAGGGGCGGCGCAACTCTTGACATCAGGTTTTGCCGTTTCGCTCGAAAAACCCTTTGGCTAGGGCCCTGCGCCGCGAATTTCATCGCAGAAATCCACGATGCGGTGCTCGGCCCAGAAGCGCTCCGCACCACTGTATTTTGAAATAAATCCGCAGTGGCCACCATGTTCCGGCGTGACAAAGCGGATCGCAGGATTTTCCACAATCTTTGCGCGGAGAAAAGATTCATAAGGCACAAAAGGATCGTCCTTGGCGGTAAGCATCAGCATCGGTACTCGTATATTCGAAACTAACTTCTTCGCGCCCACCGCCTCGTAATACTCTTGCGCATCGCGATACCCGAATTGCGGGGCGGTGATTTCATCGTCGAATTCCCGCACCGTTCGAATTCGGCCGAAACCCTCTTGCGAATACCTCTCCGGAAATAGCTTGGCCTTGCGCCCATACCGCGACATCAACCCGGTCACAAAGTGCCGCTGATAAAAAAAGTTGTCCCGGCGCTCGAGCGCGTCCGCGCAAGCCGCAAGGTCGATCGCTGGGCACACGGCGCAGACGCCCTTCAATGCCCTCGGCGGTGCTCCTCCGTACTCACCGGCCATTTTCGTCACCAGGTTTCCGCCCATTGAATAGCCTGCGAAGAAAATCAGCTGGAACCCGTCAGCGTTGGAAAGTTCTGCAAACACTGCGCGGTAATCTCCACTCATCCCGGAGTTGTACAACGTGGGCGTCAGTGCTTCGGTCCCGCCGCAATTTCGCTGATTCAGCCGCAGGACATGAAAACCCGCGGCAAATGCTTTTTCTGCGACCCCGACCACGTAATTCGAGTCACTCGAGCCTTCGAGGCCGTGCACAATCACTAAAACCGGGACGTCCAGCAACTTCTCTGGCTGCCAATGGCAACGCGCAAGCAGCCGCGATTCGGTATCCACCTGAAACAGCCGGTTGTCGGCCCGCGGCAAGTGAAAGCGTCGCGGCCAAAACGCCGCTGCGATCGTCATGGCGTGAGCGTTCTTGAGCAACGCATGTGGTTCAAATGTCTTGTTCGCCGCACACATCTCAGAAATCCATTTTATGTGCAAACCATGAGATTCCCCTAGCCTGCTTGACCGGGACTCCTCGGCCCCCTACAATGAGTAGTTCACTGTGATGCATTTTTTTGATTTGAAGAAATGTGGTGACAGCTTCGCCGTCACCAAGAGCGACAATAGCCCAGCGGGCGCCCGCTGGGCTGCGCTGTTTTAGGGCGCCGATTTATCCGCGCCCCACTCTTCGAAACGAGGTTGGAATGATTGACGGTCCGATCCCCGAGGGACTTACTTTCGATGATGTGCTGCTCCTGCCGGGCAAGTCTTCCGTTCTGCCGCTGGAGGTTGACACGCGCACCTGCTTCACGCGCAAACTGCAACTGGATATTCCCCTAGCTTCTGCGGCCATGGACACGGTCACGGAATCGCGCCTGGCCATCGCCATCGCGCGCCAGGGCGGCATTGGCATCGTCCATCGCAACATGCCGATTGACCGGCAAGGCGAAGAGGTAGACCGCGTCAAACGCTCGGAAAGCGGCATGATTGTCGATCCCGTGACCATTTCTCCCGACATCACGCTCCGTCAGGCCCTCGAAATCATGACCAAGTACCGCATTTCGGGCTTGCCTGTCACTCGCGGCTCCCGCCTGACGGGCATCCTCACCAACCGCGACCTGCGCTTTGAAAAAAACCATTCGCAGCTGGTCAGCTCAGTAATGACCAAGGAAAATCTCGTCACCGTGCCCGTTGGCACCACGCTCGAAGAAGCCGAGCGCATACTGCAAAAGCACCGCATTGAAAAACTTCTCGTCGTGGACCAGGACTTCAACCTCAAGGGACTCATCACCGTTAAAGACATTCAGAAAAAACTCGAATACCCGCACGCCGCAAAAGACGCCCACGGCCGCTTGCGCGTGGGCGCGGCCGTGGGCGCGACCGGCGATTTCCTCGAACGCGCCGTCGAGATGTCCAAAGCCAAAGCAGATGTACTAGCCATCGACACGGCGCACGGCCATAGCCAACGCGTCATGGATGCGATCAAGGCGATCCGCCAGCGCCTGCCGGAGATGCAGCTCGTCGCCGGAAACGTGGCCACCTACGAAGGCGCCAAAGATTTGATTTCGCTCGGCATTGACGGCCTCAAGGTCGGCATCGGCCCGGGTTCCATTTGCACCACGCGCGTTGTCACCGGGGCCGGCGTCCCGCAGGTCACGGCCATCATGGAAGCGTCCCGCGCGGCGCAGGGCACAGGCGTACCCGTCATCGCCGACGGGGGCATCAAGTATTCCGGCGACATCACCAAAGCCATCGCTGCGGGTGCATCCTGCGTAATGATCGGCAGCTTGTTCGCCGGCACGGAAGAATCTCCCGGCGAGACGATTCTTTATCAGGGCCGCACATTCAAGTCTTATCGCGGCATGGGTTCCACCGGCGCGATGGAAAACGGCTCCGCCGATCGCTATGCGCAGGAAGGCGCGGAACGCGGCAAGTCCGTGCCCGAAGGCGTCGAGGGCCGCGTCCCTTACAAGGGCACGCTCGCCGCGCTGACCGATCAACTCGTGGGCGGCTTGAAGAGCGGAATGGGCTACGTCGGCGCGGGCACGTTGAAAGATTTGGCGGAGCGGAGTAAATTCCTGCGCGTCACCGCCGCTGGTCTTCGCGAATCACACGTCCATGATGTGATCATCACCCGCGAAGCTCCCAACTACCAGATGGAATAGAAATCTTGGAAACTGAACAGATGCCAGCCGCATTCGGAGAATGCCCTCGTGCCTGAACCCTGGCGCAACCCACGTCCGGCGCCTCAATTGCAGGAGATCCAGTCGCGCCTGCGGCAAACCAAGCCATACGGCTGGCTGCGCGCTTGGTGGCCGGCGATTCTCTGGGCGTGCATCATTTTTGTGATGTCCACCGACTCTTTCTCATCGGAGCGTACGGCTTCCATTTTTGAGCCAATACTTCGCTGGCTCATCCCCTCGCTGACGGCGCATCAATTCAAAATCATCCATTATTTCATTCGGAAAACCGCGCACTTCACCGAATATTTCCTTTTCTGCTTGCTGATTTACCGCGGCGTGCGCAGCGGCCGGGCCGGCTGGCGGTGGACTTGGAGCCTCGCGGCGTTTTCCGTCGCGGCGGGATACTCCGCTCTGGACGAAATCCATCAGGCCTTTGTGGCGAGCCGTCACGCTTCGCCCTACGACTCCATGATCGACTCTACCGGCGCTTTTTTCGCTATAGCCATGCTTTGGCTATGGTTTCGCTTCCGCCGCTCCGCCGCGCCCGTCCCTAGCCCGACGTAGACAGTTAGACGCTGCCAGCTTGACAAAGGCATGGACGAGACAGTTCCGTTCATCGTAACGTGCTCTAATCCCGAGAGCGGGATAGCCCTGCAGGCGTCATGGAACGGCCGCTTCAGAAACAGCCCGGTTCTGGCACGGCTAGATCAATTGCGAAACTGGAAAGAAATGTCTAATTCAAGTGGATTCGCCGGCGTGGTGTTGGCTGGGCTTTTCTTTTTCTCCCCGACATTTGGTCAAATGCAAACTCTGACGCCGCCATCGCTGCCAGAGAAAGTCATCATCGATACGGATATCGGAGACGACATCGATGATGCGTTCGCCATTGCGCTCGCTCTTCGCAGTCCGGAACTCAGCATTCTGGGCGTCACTACGACATTCGGGGACACGGAAACCCGCGCCAGGCTGTTGGACAGGTTCTTGGGCGAAGCGGGGCGGCAAGATATCCCCGTTGCGGCCGGGATCCCGACCCGCAATAGCAATCCGCTCACGCAACGTCCTTACTCGCAAGGCGGGCATTTTTTCAGGGCTTCGCATCCCCCGGCAGCCGAGTTCATTCTGGAGCAGATTCGTCGTAATCCGGGTCAGATTACGCTGATCGCCATCGGCCCCTTGATGAACATTGGCGCCCTCATCGACAAAGACCCGGAAACATTTGGCAAGTTGAAACGCCTGGTGCTGATGGGCGGGTCGATCGAGCGCGGTTATGGCGATCTTGGCTATTCTCCGCCGCACGGGCCGGACCCTGAATGGAATATCGTGAATGACATTTCTTCAGCAAAGAAACTCTTCGCATCCGGCTTGCCGCTTTATGTGATGCCTCTGGACGCCACCCAACTGAAGCTGGACGAGGTCAAGCGAGCGTTTCTCTTCCGGCAGGGCACTCCACTGACGGATGCACTGACCTTGCTCTATCACCAGTGGGGCCAGGAAACTCCCACCTTATTTGATCCAATGGCTGTGAGCTATGTTGTGAATCCGAACCTGTGCCCCGTGAAACCTCTGCACGTCCGCATCGACGACAAGGGTTTCACGCGCGTTGAATCCGGCACTCCCAATGCCCAAGTCTGTCTCGAATCGAATCCAGACACTTTCTTTCGCTTCTTTCTCGCGCGCCTCGTCACTCAATAAGCCCCAACCGGCGGGCTTCAATCCGGTTCTCGTTTTTACTTCCTAGCAAAGCTAGGGATGACGGAATGGGGTAAAAACAAATCGCCCGCCCCGGTTGTCCGGGACGGGCGGAAGAGATCACCTGCAATAAACTGCGGTTAGCTGCTGGTTGCGGCAGTTTCTTCCTTCTTCGTCTTTTCCTTCTTTTCTTTTTTCTTCAATTCGTAGCCGATCAGCTCGAGGATGGCCACTTTCGCGCCATCACCCACGCGGATGCCTGCCTGGATAATGCGCGTGTAGCCGCCGGCACGGTCGGCAAATTTCGGCGCGATCTCACTGAAAAGCTTTTGCGTTACGTGGGGCGTCATGATGTAGGAAGCCGCCTGGCGGCGTGATTGCAGCGTGTCCCGCTTGCCGAGCGTGATGATCTTTTCCGCTACCGGGCGCGCCGCCTTGGCGCGCGTCAGCGTGGTGGTAATCCGCCCATGTTCAAACAGGTTGGTGACGAGGTTTCGCAGCGTCGCACGGCGATGCCATGGGTTGCGCCCGAGTTTCGATCCTGACTTCAGATGTCGCATCATTTGTCCTTTTATTCGTTATTGCACGGGTTCAACCGGGCCGCAACGCCTGGCCTCGCAGCCGACTTCAGCGGCTGAGGGCATGCCGCTACTGTCGACTGTTGACTTCTTACAGTCCGACCGTATCTTCTGACGCCGGCGGCGGTGCGGTCTGGCTCGGCAGCGGCGGCCAGATGATCCGGCCGTGCTCGTCGAACTTCATGCCGAGGCTCAAGCCCATCTTCACGAGAATGTCCTTGATCTCGTTGAGCGATTTCCGGCCGAAGTTCTTGGTCTTCAGCATCTCGTTTTCGCTCTTCTGCACGAGCTCGCGGATCGTCTGAATGTTGGCGTTCTTCAAGCAATTGTAGGAGCGCACGGAAAGTTCCAGCTCTTCGACGGAGCGATCCAGGTGCTCCAAGCGTGGATCGTGCGCGGTCTCGACCGGCAGATCCGCCATTTCCGTCGGCTCCTCGAAGTTGATGAAGATGCTCATGTGGTCCTTCACCAGCTTCGCGGCCAACCCGATGGAATCCTGCGGCGTGATCGCTCCGTTCGTCCAGACCTCGATCATCAGCTTCTCGTAGTCGGTCATCTGCCCGAGGCGCGCCGATTCAACCGAGTAGTTCACCTTGCGCACCGGCGAGTGCACGCTGTCCACGGGAATGTATCCGATCGGCAAGTCCTCGTCGTAGTTGCGGTCCGCAGCCACGTAGCCGCGGCCGTTCTTCGCGCGCATTTCGATCTGCAGTTTTCCGCCCTCGCTGACCGTCGCAATGTACACGCTCTTGTCGAGCACGGCGAAGTCCGCGTCTTCCTCGATTTGCGCGGAGGTAACAGGGCCGGGATTCTCGACGTTGATATAGATCGTTTTCGGCAGGTCGGTGTTGAGTTTGATCGGCACCTGCTTCATGTTGAGGATGATGTCGGTTGCGTCCTCGACCACGCCGGGGATCGAAGAAAATTCATGCAGCACCCCTTCGATCTTTACAGCCGTGATCGCCGCGCCTTCAATCGAACTCAGCAGCGCGCGCCGCAACGCGTTTCCGACAGTTGTGCCCCATCCGCGCTCAAACGGCTGCGCGGAAAACCGCCCGTACTTCTCGGTCAGAGACTCCAATTCGGATGCAAGACGCTTTGGCTTCTGAAAACCCTTCCACATCGTGTTCCCTTCCTTCTGGCAGCCGATCCGTTCGGCCACCGAAACTAATTCCGCGCCCCACGGTGCGTTTCTTAGAGCCGACCTTCTAAGGCCGGCACTTACTTACTTCGAATACAGTTCGACGATCAGCTGCTCGTTAATTGGCGGTGTCTGCACGTCGTCGCGCTTGGGCAGCGCCACGACCTTGGCTTTGAAGTGCTCGCGGTCCTGTTCGAGCCACGGTACGGTGCTTTGGCTTTGTGCGACGTTGCGCGCTTCGAGCACCATCGCGTTCTGATGCATCTTTTCCTTGATGGCGACTTCCTCGCCCACGTTCACGAGATAAGAGGGAATGTTCACTTTCTTCCCGCTCACGCGTACGTGGCCGTGCAGCACGAGCTGCCGCGCCTGCGAACGGGAGGACGCCAGACCCGCGCGCCACACGGCGTTGTCCAGACGACGTTCGAGCATAATGATCAGGTTTTCGCCGGTCGGACCCTTGGCCCGCACAGCCTTCTCGAAATAGTTGCGGAACTGCCGCTCCAGCAGCCCGTAGGTGCGCTTCACCTTTTGCTTCTCGCGCAACTGTAAGCCGTAGCCGGCGACCTTGGGGCGCCGCGACTGCCCGTGCTGTCCCGGAACGAAGTTGCGCTTCTCGATCGCACACTTCTCTGTGAAGCACCGCAAACCCTTCAAAAACAGCTTCTGCCCTTCCCTGCGGCACAGGCGGCAGACTGCATCTCGGTGTCTTGCCAACTTCTATTCTCCCTTCCAAAATCCTTAGAAACTTTTCACGAGTTGGAGCCGCGGCAGGAAGCCGCCGCTGCAATCCCAAAATCAGACGCGGCGGCGCTTCGGCGGCCGGCATCCGTTGTGCGGAATGGGCGTCACATCGCGAATGACGACAATGTGCAGCCCTGCCGCAGCCAGCGCGCGCACGGCCGACTCGCGTCCAGAGCCCGGGCCCTTCACGCGCACTTCCACGCTCTTCATCCCATACTGGTCGCGCGCAATGCCCGCGGTGGACAGCGAAGCTTGTTGCGCCGCGTATGGCGTGCCCTTGCGCGAACCCTTGAAGCCGATCGCTCCCGAGGACGACCAGCACACCACGCGGCCATCCGTGTCCGTGATGGTGATCTGCGTGTTGTTGAACGTCGCGGCGATATGCACCACCCCGTGCGGTATGACGCGGCGCTCGCGCTTCTTCTTGAACTCTTTCTTGCGCTTTGCCGCCGCGGGTTTTGCCGGTGCTCCGGTATCGGGCGTTGCGCCTTGCTGCTCTTTTGCCACGATTCACTCCATTTCTTAAACTTCTCGAAAACTCGGTTGACCGAAAAAGCGGCAGGGGGGCTGCCGCACTCCAAACCGCGCTAGTGAGACTATCCCTTCTTGCCGACGATCTTCTTCTTTGCCGCGACCGCGCCGCGCCGCGGACCTTTCCGCGTGCGGGCGTTGGTGTGCGTCCGCTGGCCGCGCACGGGAAGATTCCGGCGGTGCCGGATTCCGCGGTAAGCTTGAATTTCAATCAGCCGCCGGATATTCATCTGGATCTCTTTGCGGAGATCGCCTTCCACGCGGCCTTCTTTCTCAATTTCCTGGCGCAGACGGTTCACCTCGTCTTCCGTCAGATCGCGGATCTTCTTGGTGTGATCCACGTTGGCCTTTTCCGCGAGACTTTTTGCGCGCTCCTGCCCGATTCCGTAGATGGACGTGAGTCCGATCCACAGCCGCTTCTGCGGCGGAAGGTCAACACCTGCGATGCGTGCCATGCTTTCTCCTTAACCGGGGCTATTTATCCCTGGCGCTGCTTGTGCTTGGGATTGACGCAGATTACCCGCACGACTCCGCGCCGGTGAATCACCTTGCACTTGTCACAAATCTTTTTTACGGATGCTCGTACTTTCATAATTCCTGTTCCTCACTCCGCTCAAGCTATTTATAGCGATAGACAATCCGTCCGCGCGTCAGGTCGTACGGCGAGAGCTCCACCGCTACTTTGTCTCCGGCCAAGATCCGGATGAAATTCTTGCGCATCTTGCCGGAAACATGCGCCAGCACCTGATGCTTGTTTTCCAGCGCTACGCGAAACATCGCGTTCGGCAACGGCTCGATAACCGTGGCCATCACTTCAATGGCGTCCTCCTTGGAGTTGCCGGAGTCGCCCTTCTTCTTATCGTTTTCGAACTTCTTGGCCATAAGCTCCTGAGTTCACTGCCTCCGCGCTACCACGACGGCCCGGTCGTGCCTTTCGGCCGGGTTAAGATCCACGGCCCGTTCGCGGTAACCGCGACGGTATGCTCGAAGTGCGCTGAAGGGCTGCCATCCGCCGTTTCCGCCACCCATTCGTCCCGCATGCGCACTTCCGGACCCCCTGCGTTCACCATCGGCTCGACCGCGATGACGATTCCCTCTTGCAGCCGTGCCCCGCGCCCTTCTTCGCCGTAATTCGGCAAGTTGGGTTCATCGTGCATCTTCGTTCCGATGCCGTGCCCGACAAACTCGCGAACTACAGAGAAACCGTTCTGCTCCACCCAGGTCTGCACCGCGTGGCCGACATCGCCCAGCCGGTTGCCCGCGCGCATCTTGTCAATCGCGCGGTCCAGCGATTCCCGGGTCACATCCAGAAGCTTTCGCAGCTCCTCGCTGATCTGTCCCACGGGCACGGTCACCGCCGAATCTGCGTAATACCCGTCTACTTCCATCCCGAAATCGATCGACACGATGTCGCCTTCCTTCAACTTCCGCTTTGGCGACGGAATCCCGTGAACGATCTCGCTGTTCACCGAAGTGCACAGCGCGCATGGGTAACCGCGGTACCCTTTGAACGCCGCCTTGCCGGGCTTGCCCGCGATTTTCGCCTCGGCGATCTTCTCGAGGTCCATCGTGGTCATTCCGGGCTTCACCGACTCGCGCAACGCCGTCAAAACGTCGTGCACGAGCAATCCCGCGCGATGCATCTTCTCGAGCTCTTCCGCGCTGCGCAGATGAATCGCCATCTTCTCTCTAGCGGCGGCCCCGACTCGGCCGGGGTCAACTCAACGCGTCCCGTCCACGATCTCGAGAATCCGCCGCGCTACCTCATCCACGCTCTTCGCAGCGTCTACTTCCCTCAACCGCCCCAGCCGGCGGTAGTACGCGACCAGCGGCGCAGTCTGCTTCTGGTACGCTTGCAGCCGTGGCGCGACTACTTCTTCCCGGTCGTCCGGCCGCTGCTCCAGCTCCCCTCCGTCATCGTCGCACGTCCCTTCCACTTTCGGCGGGCGCTCAAATAGATTATAAATCTCTCCGCCCACCTTGCACATCCGCCGCCCGGTAATTCGCCGCATCAACAGGGCCGGGTCAATCGCGAAGTGAATGACCACCGGCTGCCTGAAACCGTGCTGCTTCAACAACTCGCCCAAGTACTGCGCTTGGGCCACGGTGCGCGGAAAACCGTCAAACACAAAACCGTGCGAACAATCCGGCCGCTCGATGCGCGCCGCGACCATCTTCAGCACCAGCGAGTCCGGCACCAACTCGCCGCGCGCCATAAGCGGCTTGGCTTTCGCGCCGAGCGGCGTGCCCTTGGCGATATTCTCGCGGAGCATGTCGCCGGTTGAAAGATGCGGCACGCCGTACTTCTGGGCCAACTCTTTCGCCTGTGTACCTTTTCCTGCACCCGGCGGACCGAGAAAAATCACTGCACGGTCCAACTTCGCCGAGGGACGCGCGTCCGGCGCCGAGCCACTCATCTTCATTAACGGCGGCCGCGCAACCGGCCCTTCCTGGCGAAACCTTCGTAGTTGCGCATGACGAGCTGCGCTTCCAGCTGCTGGACAAAGTCCATCGCCACGCCCACCACGATCAGAAGCGACGTTCCGCCAAAATAAAACTGCACGCCGAGCCCCTTGAGAAACCACACCGGGAAATGACGGTCAAACCACGACCCGATGGCGCCCGGAAGATGGTCGAGGTGGATGCCCGCGATCATCCATTCCGGCAGCAGGCAAACCAGCGCGAGGTATACCGCGCCGATGAACGTCAGCCGCTTCAGAATTTTGCTTACATGCTCCGACGTAGTGCGCCCAGGCCGAATTCCCGGAATGAATCCGCCGTTCTTGCGCATGTTGTCGGCGAGCTCCGTCGGGTTGAAAACGATGCCGATGTAGAAAAAAGCGAAAAGCAGGATCAGGGTGATATAAATGACGGTATAGAGCGGCTCGCCCCACCTGAGCCAACTCACCAGGTCGTTGATAAACTTGTAGCGATTCGCAAAGATGAGTCCCACTGTCGGCGGAAACGCCAGCAGCGAGCTCGCGAAGATCGGCGGGATCACGCCGCCGGAATTCACGCGCAAGGGCAAATACGAAGATTGCCCGCCCATCACCCGGCGTCCCACCACGCGCTTGGCATACTGCACCGGGATGCGCCGCTGAGCGCCTTCGACGAAAACGATGAAGGCGACGACGGCAATCATCAGCGCGACCAGGAGAATCAGCGCGAGCGGCGTAAACGGTCCCCACGCGCCGGTCTTCGCCAGTTCGTAAAGATTGAGGACCGCGCGGGGAAGCCCGACGACAATGCCGACGAAAATAATCAGCGACATTCCATTGCCGATGCCGCGCTCGCTGATCTGCTCGCCCAGCCACATGATAAAGGCCGAGCCTGTCGTCAGCGTGAGAATCGTCATCAGGATGAATCCGAATCCCGGGTGATAGACCAGTGATTGCCCGCTGAAACTTTGCGATTGCAGCGCTGAAGCAATCGTCAGCGATTGAACGATGCTCAAAGCAATCGTCAAATAGCGCGTGTACTGCGTAATCTTGCGCCGCCCGAGTTCGCCCTCTTTCTGCAAACGCTCGAGGTAGGGGAAAACCACGGTCATCAACTGCAGGATGATCGAGGAGGTGATGTACGGCATGATGCCGAGCGCGAAAATCGTGAGCCGGCGGAAGTTGCCGCCGCTGAACAGATCGAAAATTCCCAGAACCGAATTCTGCCCTTGCTGGAACAACGTCTCGAGAACTTTGGTGTTGATCCCCGGCGTTGGAATGTGCGCGCCAATGCGGTAGACCGCCAGGAGTGCCAGCGTAAAAAACAGCCTCTTCCGCAAATCTTCGATGCGGAAAAGATTCGAAACTGCCTGGAAGAAGCGTTCCATCGTTTACTCGGGCGTCTTTCCCTTACGCCACCACTTCAAACGTGCCGCCCGCCTTGGCGATCTTTTCCTTCGCTGAAGCACTGAACGCATGGGCGTAAATCGCCAGCTTGGTCTTGAGTTCGCCATCTCCAAGAATCTTGATGAGGTCGGTTGCACGGCGCACAAACCCGTGCGCGCGGAGCACATCCGGCGTCACCGTCTCGCCCGCAGGAAAAACATTCAGTTCTTCCAAGTTCACCACGGAATACGAGACGCCGAATGGATTGTGAAAGCCGCGCTTCGGCATACGGCGATGCAGCGGCATCTGGCCGCCCTCGAAGCCGCGCCGGCGAGAATAGCCACGACGGGACTTCTGGCCCTTGTTGCCTGAGCCCGCGGTCTTGCCGAGCTTCGAGCCCATGCCGCGGCCCACGCGCACTTTGCGTTTCCGCGAGCCTCGGGGAGGCTTCAAATTGGAAAGCCCGATCACTACTCGAGCGCCAGCACCTTTTACCGATTTCCGGCTGCTTGAAACTTTTTTCGCCATCGCCCTACTCCACCACTTCCACGAGGTGGCGCACTTTGTGGATCATACCTCGCACTGACGGCGTGTCCTCGCGCTCGACCACCTGATGCATCCTGCGCAGCCCGAGGCCGCGAATCGTCTGCCGCATGTCATCCGTGCAGCTGATGAAGCTCACCACCCACTTGATTTTCACCCTGCCGGTGTTTTTTGCTCCCGCCTTGTGGGTCCCGGCTTTTTTTTCGCTGGCCATCAGATGCTCTCGCTTGCGGCTTTTTGCTGCCTGCCGCTGATTTCGTCTACCGTCTTCGAGCGAGTTTCCGCCACGTGCGCAGCGTCCTTCAAGCTCAGCAAGGCTGCAAAGGTAGCCTTCACGACGTTGTGCGGGTTCGAGGTGCCGAGCGACTTCGTCAGCACGTTGTGAACCCCCGCCACTTGCATCACCTTGCGCACCGGGCCGCCCGCGATAACGCCCGTGCCTTCCGACGCCGGCTTCAGGAGCACCCGCGCCGAACCGTAGCGCCCGATCACCTGGTGCGGGATCGTGGAACCCTTCAGGTTCAACTTGATCAAATTCTTCTTGGCCTGTTCGATGCCCTTCTTGATGGCCATGGGCACTTCGCGCGCCTTGCCCATGCCGAACCCGGCGTGGCCATGGCTGTCTCCCACAACGACGAGCGCCGAAAAACTGAGATTCTTGCCGCCCTTGACCACCTTGGTCACGCGGTTGATGGCGATGACATCGTCCTTCAAATCCGAAGGATTCACTTCGAGGAGCCGCCGCACCGCCAAACTGTCTCGCAAAATTTGCTTCGACATAGGCTTAGAACTGTAACCCCGCTTCCCGCGCCGCGTCAGCGAGCGCCTTGACGCGGCCGTGATACTTGTATCCGCCGCGGTCGAACACGACCTTCACGACTCCCGCAGCCTTGGCGCGTTCGGCAATCGTTTTGCCAATCACCTTGGCGGCTGCGACGTTGCCCCCACCCTTCAAATTCTTTTTCGTGTCTTTGTCAACCGAGCTGGCGGAAACCAGCGTTTTCCCCGTGCGGTCGTCGATGACCTGCGCGTAAATGTGCCCGAGCGAGCGGTACACGCACAGGCGCGGGCGCTCCGTCGTGCCTTCCACGCGCTGCCGCACGCGCTGGTGAACGCGCATGCGGTGAAGATTCTTCGATAGTTTCCGAACTCGAACCGATGCCACTGTCGTTCCTCCCTATGCCGACGCGCCGCCGGCCTTCGCTCCGGCCTTGCCGGCTTTTTTCTTCAGCCGCTCACCCGTGATACGAATGCCCTTCTGCTTGTACGGATCGGGCGGACGCAGCGCGCGAATGTCTGCGGAAACCTGGCCCACCTTGCCTTTGTCCGCGCCGCTGACGATCAAATGTATCTGCTTTTCCACTTGAATCTGGATTCCTTCGGGAATCGCAAACTCGATGGGATGCGATTTGCCCAAAGCGAAAGAGACCATCTTGCCTTTGAGCTCCGCGCGGTAGCCGACGCCCACGATGTCGAGCTCCTTCTTGAAACCCTGCGTGACACCGTGCACCGCGTTGGCGACCAGTGCGCGGGCCAGGCCGTGCAACGCGCGGTGATCTTCTGTCGCGCGCGTGGCCGTCAACACACCGTCCTTCTGCTCAATGGTGATACCCGGCGGCAAGGGGAAGGAAAGCTTGCCCTTCGGCCCCTGTACATCGATGTTGCCGCCCTGCAATGCCACCTTTACTCCCGATGGCACTGGAATTGGTTTGCGCCCGATACGTGACATCTGTTCTTTATCCTCGCCTAGGTTCCGTCTACCAAACTTCGCAAAGAAGTTCGCCGCCCACTTTGGCCTTGCGCGCTGCGCGCCCGCTCATCAAACCTTTCGGCGTGGTGAGGATGCTGATGCCCAGCCCGCCAACCACCGGACGAATCTCCGATGCGCTGGTGTAACAGCGCGCGCCGGGCCGGGAGATGCGCTTGAGGCCGGTAATCACACTGCGCCGGTCGGGCGTGTACTTCAGGAAAACGCGGAGCTGCTTGCGCGTTTTGTTTTCGTCCACCAGCTTGTAGGTTGAAATGTAACCCTCTTCCTTCAAGATGCGCGCGATCTCGGTCTTCAACCGCGACACAGGCACGTCCACGCGCTGATGCTTGGCCGCCGTGGCGTTGCGCAGGCGCGTCAAAAAATCGGCAATGGGATCCGTCTGCATAGTTCTCCTGATCGACTCCTACCAGCTTGCTTTCACGACGCCGGGAATTTCGCCCTTGAGGGCCATACCGCGAAAACAGATTCGACACATCTGAAACTTGCGGATATACCCGCGCGCGCGGCCGCAGCAACGGCAACGGTTGCGCACGCGCACCTTGAATTTCGGCTTCTTGAGTGATTTAGCAATCTTCGCCGTGCGTGCCATTTATTGCGCTCCCCCTGGAACCCGCAGAGGAACTCCGAGCCCTTTCAAAAGCTCGCGCCCCTCTTCGTCATTCGCTGCCGTCGTCGTCAGCGTGATGTTCATTCCCTTGATCTTGTCCACGCGGGTGTAGTCAATTTCAGGAAACACCAGCTGATCCTTCAAGCCCAGCGTGTAGTTTCCCCGGCCGTCGAAAGCGTTCGAGGGCAAACCGCGGAAATCGCGCACGCGCGGAAGAACCACGTTGCACAACCGGTCGAGAAATTCGTACATCTTGTCGCCGCGCAGCGTTACCGCACAGCCGATCGGCATGCCCTTGCGGATCTTGAAATTCGCGATGGACTTCTTTGCCCGCGTGATGATGGCCTTCTGCCCGGTGATCTGCCCGAGCTCCTGCGCGGCCGTGTCCAGCAGTTTCACATTTTGGCTGGCTTCGCCAAGCCCGATGTTCACGGTGATTTTCTGGAGCTTCGGCACCGCCAGAATGTTCTTCCGGCCAAAACGCTTCAGCAGCGCGGGCACCGTCTCGCTCCGGTATTTTTCCTGCAATCGGCTCTTCATCGCCTTCCTTCTCTTGTTCCTGACTACTTGTCCAAAGTCGTGCCGCAGCGGCGGCAAGCCCGCACTTTCGTTCCGTCCGGGAGCACGGTATGTCCGATTCTCGTGTGCTTCCCGCAGCTCGAACAGACAATCATGACGTTTGAGACGTTGATGCCGGCTTCCTTCTCCACGATTCCGCCCTTGATGTTCTTCGACGGATTCGGCCGGGTGTGCCGCTTGATAATGTTGGCGTGCTCTACCGTCACGGTGTTCTTCTTGGCGTTGATCGCCAGCACTCGACCACTCTTGCCCGCATCGCGTCCGGCGACTACCTTCACATTGTCACCCTTGCGGATGCCGATGGTGTGCCGCTCCGCTCGTTCATGTCTCAGCGTCATGGCCTACCAAACCTCCGGAGCAAGCGAAACGATTTTCGTAAACTTCTTCTCGCGCAGCTCGCGCGCCACGGGACCAAAAACGCGGGTCCCGACCGGTTCGCCAGCGTCGTTGATCAGGACGGCGGCGTTATCATCGAACCGGATGTACGTTCCATCCTTCCGGCGGCGTTCTTTGCGCATGCGTACAACCACCGCCTTCACCACCGTGCCCTGTTTAACCTGGCTTTCGGGTGTCGCTTCCTTCACCGACGCCGTGATGATGTCACCGAGCCCGGCTTTCAAACCTGCGTCGCCGCCTACCGGCATGATGCACATCAGCTTCCGCGCGCCGGAATTGTCGGCCACCGTCAGCCAGGTTCGCATCTGAATCATTGGTCTGCTCCCCTGTCCCGCTTATTCCGCCGACGCCTTTTGCGTCAGCACTTCTTTGAGCCGCCAGCGCTTCAGCTTCGAAAGCGGCCGCGAGGCCACAATCCGCACCGTGTCGCCCGGCTTCGCCCTTCGCTGTTCGTCGTGGGCGTAAAATTTCTTGGAGATGCGCACCACGCGGCGGTACTTGGGATGCTGCACGAGCCGCTGCACTTCCACGACAATGGTCTTTTCCATTTTCGCGCTGGTGACGATTCCTGTGAGCACCTGGCGCTCGTGCCGCGAATCCGCGGCATTCGTTTGTGATTCGCTGGTCATTACGCCTTCCTCAATTCCTGGGCGCGCAGGAGCGTCTTCACCCGCGCCAGATCTTTTTTCGATTCGCGCAGCCGCTTCAGCGCTTCCGCCTGTCCGGTAGAAAGCTGAAACTTCAGCCGGAAAATCTGCTCGGTGAGCTCTTTCTGCTGTGCTTCCAGCTCGTTTACGCCCGCTTCGCGGATCTTCTCAATGCGCCGCGGCATTTCTAAAACCCTCCCGCGCGGGAAACGAACTTCGTGGGAATCGGCAGCTTGTGCGACGCCAGGGACAGCGCTTCCTTGGCCGTGGCTTCATCGATTCCCGCCATCTCGAACATGATGCGGCCCGGCTTCACGACCGCAACCCACTTCTCCGGAGCGCCTTTGCCCTTGCCCATGCGCGTTTCCGCAGGCTTCTTGGTAAAGGGCTTGTCCGGAAAAATCCGGATCCACAATTTCCCCCCACGTTTGATGAACCGAGTGATCGCCACGCGCGAAGCTTCGATCTGACGGTCGGTAATCCAAGCGGCCTCGAGCGCTTTCAGGCCGTACTCCCCGAACGCAAGATCGCCGCCGCGCCAGGCCTTGCCGGTGCGCCGCCCGCGCATCTGCTTTCTGTACTTGACCTTCTTAGGCATCAACATCGCTGTGTTCTCGCTTCCCTGATCTCATAAATTCTGGCTACGCCGCGGCCGCTTCGTGGTCCTTCAGTTGCTTGCGGCGCGGGATGTTTTCGCCCTGATATACCCAGCACTTCACGCCGATAACGCCGTAGGTGGTGTAGGCCTGCGCGAAACCAAAATCGATGTCCGCGCGCAGAGTCTGCAGCGGCAGTCGGCCTTGCAGGTACCACTCTTTGCGCGCGATTTCCGCGCCGTTCAAACGCCCGGCAACACGCACCTTGATGCCCTTGCAGCCGAATCGCAGAGCGGAGTCCACGGCCTTGCGCATCGCGCGACGGAAGGCCACGCGCTTTTCGAGCTGCAGCGCGATCGATTCCGCCACCAGCTGCGCGTCCAATTCCGGCCGGTGCACCTCCTGGATGTCAATGTGCACCTCGCGCTTGGTGCGCTTCTGAACTTCCTGCTTCAGCTTGTCAATCTCCGCGCCCTTGCGCCCGATGATGATTCCCGGCCGCGCCGTGTAGATCCGCACGACCAGCTTGTTGGCTGCGCGCTCGATGTCGATCGAGCTGATGCCGGCGCTCTTCAGTCGCTCTTTCAACTCGCGCCGCAGCTTCACATCCTCGTGCAGCAGCTCGGCGTAATCGCGGTCGGCATACCAGCGCGATTTCCACGGCTTGTTGTAGCCGAGGCGAAATCCATACGGGTGCGTCTTCTGTCCCACTCTTGGTCTCCTTACTTCTTGCCCTTCTTAGGAGGCGCTTGCTTGCCAGTCAAGGCCTTGCGAACGCGGCGCGCTGTGCCACGCACGCCCTTTTGTGCTTCGGCTTCCGCTTCAATCGCCGCAACGCGCTCTGCCGCCGCAATGTGATGCTCCGCGACAGCAACCCAGAGGTGCGCGGTGCGCTTCTGGTAGCGGAACGCCCGGCCCATCGGCGCGGGACGCAACCGCTTCCAGCGCGGGCCTTCGTTCACGAAACATTTCGCCACGTACAGTTCGTCTACGTCGAGCGGCGCGCCCGCGTCTTCCGCTTTGCGTTCGGCGTTGGCGATGGCGCTGCGCAGCACTTTCTCGATGTGCTTCGCGGCTCGCTTCGGCGTGTACCTGAGCGTTTGCAGCGCGTCCTGAGCCTTCTGTCCGCGGATCAGGTCCATCACCAGCCGCGCCTTTTGCGGCGACATCCGCACGTGCCGAGCCAGCGCGTGCGCTTCGATCGATCCGGTGTGTGTCTGTACATCAGCCATCGCTTACGCCTTCGGCGCTGCGGGTGCTGCCGCTGGCGCTGCGCCGCCTCCTGGTGCCGCCCCTGCTGCCGGAGCCCCAGCCACGCCCGCAGCCTTCTCGAGCGCCGCCTTCACGGCGTGGCCTTTGAACGTGCGCGTCGGCGAGAACTCTCCGAGCTTGTGTCCGATCATCTGCTCCGTCACGTAGACGGGAATGAATTTCTTTCCGTTGTGCACCGCGATGGTGTGCCCGATCATCTCCGGCACGATCGTGGAGCGCCGCGACCACGTCTTCACGACTTTTTTCTCGTTGCGCGTGTTCAGCCCTTCGACTTTTTCGCGCAAGTGGCCGTCAACGAACGGCCCCTTCTTCAGTGAGCGTGCCATCGATTCCCTATTCCTCCACTCGCCGCAGCCGGCTCCAGGGCGCGCGCCGCAGTTTCTTGAATCCCCTCACCGGCCCGGGCACGCGGTGCGACTTCGGGCAAAACGGGCAGACAAAACGCGTGCCCAAAGCGTTGGGCGTGCGTTCGACGATCACCGACCAGCCTGGCTTGCACAGCTTGTACAGCACCGGCTCCAGGGGCACAGCAACTACTTTCTTCACCGCCGGCCGCGCCAGCTTGTGACTCTTCACCGCTACGCGTTTGGAGGGCGTGCGCTTGACTGGCCGGGCGCTTCTCCGGCGCGCGGTCCGCCCTGCTCGTGTTGTTCTTGTCGCTCTCATGGATTGTGCTCTCACCGGGCCGCTTTTAATTCGCCGCCTGGTTTCTAGCGTTTGTTGCGTCTCGTACTGCCTTTCTAAAAAACTACTTCTACGGGAACACCAAAACTATTTGCGCCGCTGGACAATCTGCCTGTCGGTGCGCTTGTTGTTGCGCGTTTTCTTTCCCAACGTCGGGAAAGCCCACGGAGTCTGCGGATGGTTGCCCTTTACTTTGCCTTCACCGCCGCCGTGCGGGTGATCCACCGGGTTCATGGCCACGCCTCTAACAGTCGGCTTCTTACCGTGCCACCTAGTGCGTCCCGCCTTGCCATAGGTTTCATTCTCATGGTCGAGGTTGCCCACCTGCCCGACCGTCGCCATGCAGTCCACAGAAAACTTACGAACTTCACCGGAAGGCATCTTAACCAGTGCGAGGTCACCTTCCTTGCTGAGCAGTTGCGCCGCGCCGCCAGCTGAACGCACCGCCTGGCCGCCGCGCCCGGGGTAAAGCTCAAGGTTGTGCACCATCGTGCCCGGTGGAATGTGCCGAATTTGCAGCGCATTCCCGGGAAGGATGTCTGCGCCTTCGCCGGTCGAAACCGTGGCGCCTACTTCCAGTCCAACGGGGTGCAGGATGTAACGCTTTTCGCCGTCCGCGTAGTGCAGTAAGGCGATGTTCGAGCTGCGATTCGGGTCATACTCAATGGCCGCTACTTTCGCGGGCACGCCGACTTTGTCGCGCCGGAAGTCCACCTTGCGGTACTGCTTCTTGTGGCCGCCGCCGCGATGCCAGATCACGATTTCGCCCTGGTTGTTGCGGCCGCCGGAGCGCTTCTTCGATTCGAGCAAGGCCTTTTCCGGTTCCTGCTTCGTGATGTGGCTCTTGTCCACGACGGTGATGAACCGCCGCGACGCTGTATACGGATTAAAGCTCTTCAGTCCCATCGCTGCCTCTTGCCTTCAAAATGCCTTTGCAATGCTGCACTTTTCCCGGTCTTACAAATTCTCCGCGTACTCGATCATCTTGGCGTCTTTGTCGAGTTTCACGTAGGCCTTCTTCCAGTCGCGCCGGTAGCCTTCGCTCTGGCCGCGGCGGCGCATCTTGCCCACGAAATTCGCCGTGCGCACATCCACGACCTTCACTTTGAAAATCTGCTGCACCGCTTCCTTGATCTGCGTCTTCGTGGCGCCTGCCGCAACTTCAAACACCACGGTGTGCTGCGTCTCCTTCACGCCCAGGCCTTTTTCCGTGATGATCGGCCGGCGAATAATCTGATAGTGGGGCGTGCTCATCGCTTATTTTTTCCCCTTTTTGGCTGCCGGCTTGGCGGACTTCTTTGCCGCCGGCTTTTCTTTCGTGGCTGCTTTCACCGCCGCTTTCGGCGAAGCTTCTTTTTTCGCTGCGGGCGCCGGAGCAATCGTTTGCACGTGCGGCGCTTCGACCGGAGTTCTATCCGGATTCAGCGAATGGCTGAGCCGCGCCACCGCATCTTTCGAGAGCACCAGCAAATCGTGCTTCAGAACGTCGTACGGCTGCAGAACGCCGGGCGCCGCGAGCTTCACGCCTTGCAGGTTGCGGCTGGCGAGTTCCAGGTTGCGGTTCTCGCCGTGCGAAACGAGCAGCGCGGACTTCTCCGCGTTCAGCTTGTCGAGCGCGGTGCGCAGCGACTTCGTCTTGTGTGTCTCGAGCGACCAGGCATCCACGACCGTCAATTTTTGTTCGGCCAGCTTCGCCGAGAGCGCCGAGCGCAGCGCGCCAAGGAGCATCTTCTTCGGCAGCGCATAGCTGTAATCGCGCGGCACCGGTCCGTGGACTGTGCCGCCATGCCGCCAGAGAGGCGAGCGGATCGAGCCGACGCGCGCGCGGCCCGTGCCCTTCTGCCGCCAGAGCTTGCGGCCCGCGCCGCTCACTTCACTCTTGTCCTTGGTCTTGTGCGTGCCCGCGCGCAAGCCTCGCAAATACCACCGCGAAGCTTCGTGTAAAAGGTGCGGATTTACTTTGGCGCCAAAGACGGCGTCCGCCAGCTCCACCTGGCCAACCTTCTTGCCATCCAGATTCACAACATCAACGACCGGCATGATATCTTTATCCTTCTCGCTTGAAAGCTTTTCTACTTGGCCGACTTCGCCTTGCGGATGAAAATGTACGTCCCGCTGGGCCCCGGGACGGAGCCACGGACCAGCAAAAGATTTTCGTCCGTGTCCACTTTCACGACTTTCAAATTCTTCGCCGTGACCTTGGCGTTTCCCATGTGACCCGGAAAGTGCTGGTTTTTCCACACGCGCGAGGGAAACGAACTGCCGCCGATGCCGCCAGGAGCGCGGTGAAACATCGAGCCGTGGGTGGCGTCCCCGCCGCGGTAGTGCCAGCGCTTCACGCCACCGGCGAAGCCTTTGCCCTTACTTACTCCGCTCACATCCACGAGTTCACCGGCCTTGAAATTCTCCACCAGCACGCGGTCGCCGACTTTCGTTTCATCCTTCGATTCCTCGATGCGCACTTCCTGCAGCACCTTCATCGGCGGGACGCCGGCCTTTTTGTAGTGGCCGGTCATGGCCTTGTTCACGCGCTGGGGCTTGACGAACTCCACAAGTCCCAATTGGGCAGCTTCGTAGCCGTCCTTGTCTTTCGTGCGGCGCTGCACCACCACGCAGGGGCCTGCCTGGAGGACCGTGCATCCCACCAGCGTGCCGTCGTCCTGAAAGATTTGCGTCATCCCCAGCTTGATTCCGATAATTCCGTTGACCGCCATCTCGTCTTCTCTCTCAAAACTTTTGGTTAGAGACACCAAGCCTACTTCGCCGCGTGCCCGAAGGCCTTGATCTCCACGTCCACGCCCGGCGGAAGATCGAGCTTCATCAGCGCATCCACCGTGTCGGGCGTCGGCTCCAGGATGTCGATCAGCCGCTTGTGCGTGCGCATCTCGAACTGTTCGCGCGATTTCTTGTCCACGTGCGGCGAGCGCAGCACCGTCCAGCGGTTTATGGTGGTCGGCAGAGGGATCGGGCCCGCAACGTCTGCGCCGGTGCGCTTTGCCGTTTCCACGATTTCCCGCGTGGACTGGTCCAGAATCCGGTGATCGTACGCCTTCAAGCGAATGCGAATTTTGTCGCCTTGTCTCATGGGCTACTCAACGATCTCCGTGACGGCACCGGCGCCGACGGTGTGGCCGCCTTCGCGAATCGCGAACCGCAAGCCCTTCTCCAATGCCACCGGCGTGATCA
>Ga0209118_1000326_pt1 | contig 27790 bp, 29 predicted proteins | sample BlaSpr_A8_Ref_M1_FD_187988 | JGI IMG/M metagenome (GOLD analysis project Ga0209118, IMG submission 187988) | Forest soil microbial communities from Thunder Bay, Ontario, Canada - Black Spruce, Ontario site 2_A8_Ref_M1 (SPAdes) (version 2) | ecosystem: Environmental > Terrestrial > Soil > Boreal...
GTAATCCGATCGGCGAAATCCAGGACCGCGAGTTCGCCAAGGCGTTTTTCGGTATCTGGCTGGATCCCCGCACATCCGAGCCCGCGTTGCGCAAAAAGCTATTGAGCGAGCAATAGTATGAGCGCGGCGGGCGCTCCGCTCGCCCGCGTTCCGGTATCGACGCTTGCCGCGTATGGCTTGTTCGGCATGCCGCTGGCCATGGCGGCGCTTCCCCTGTACGTGCATCTGCCGAAATTCTACGGCGATCATCTTGGCGTAAACTTGGCGGTGCTCGGCAGTGTGCTGCTGGCGCTGCGCCTCGCGGACGGCGTTGTCGATCCGCTGCTCGGCGTGCTCTCCGACCGCGGCGGCGCACGCAAGCGCTGGCTGTTGCTCGCCGCGCCTTTGCTTGCGGTTGGAATGATCGCCTTATTTACGCCGCTGCCTCGCGCCGAAGCGCCGCTGATCGCGTGGCTGTCGGTTGCGCTCGCGTTCGTCTACGGCGCATTCAGTCTGGCGACGATCAATCATCAGGCGTGGGGTGCGGAGCTCTCCGGCAATCCGGTTGAGCGCACCCGCATCACTGCTGTGCGCGAGGGACTCGCGCTGTGCGGTGTCGTGATTGCCGCGGTGCTGCCGGCTTTTCTCGGCGGCGACGATGGCGGGCTCTCGTCTGCGCGGCGATTACGGTCGCATCGACGCCCGACACCCGCGCTGCGTCGATCGCGTCGGCGACGAGGCAATCCTTTCGCCTTCTTTTGTCGCGGCCGCTCGCCGACCCGCTGTTCCGGCGACTGCTGCTCGTGTTCATGCTCAACGGCATCGCGGCCGCGATTCCAGCGACGCTGGTGCTGTTCTTTATCGCCGATGTCCTCGATGCGGAAGCGCGGCAAGGCAACTTTCTCGCGCTCTACTTCATCGCGGGTGCGGCGGGGATGCCCTTGTGGGTGAAACTGTCGGCCAGGATCGGCAAGCCGAACGCATGGCTCACCGCCATGTTCCTCGCCATCGCCGCATTCGTGTGGGCATCGCGCCTGGGGACAGGTGACACCATGGCCTTCACGCTCATCTGTGCCTTGTCGGGAATCGCGCTGGGAGCTGACCTCGCACTGCCGCCCTCGCTGCTTGCCGATGTCATCGGCCGCCGTGGCCGCATGGAAGCGACTGGCAGCTATTTCGGTCTGTGGACGCTGGCGACCAAGCTCAACTTGGCACTCGCGGCCGGCATCGCTCTGCCCCTGCTCTCCGCTCTGGGCTATGCTCCCGGTGGACGCGACCAGGCGGCGCTCAGCGCATTGGCCTTCGTCTACGCATTCGTGCCCTGCGTGCTCAAGCTGGCCGCGTGCGCCGCGCTGGTCTGGTTCAAGCGATCACAATGAGGAGCCGGTCGTGAGATCGAAATTTGAAAGAGGCGCGGTCTCGGGATCGAGCCCGGACCTAACAGGCTACGCCACCGGCGACCTGGCGCTCGGGTTTCGCAAACGCTAATGGCGCTCAATCCTGCGCTCCCGCCATGGGACGAGTGCCGGGTCTGGGTGATCGGCGCCTCGACCGGCATCGGCGCGGCAACCGCGAGAATGTTGCTTGCCGCCGGCGCGCGCGTTGCATTGTCGGCGCGCAAGGCCGAGCTTCTGAACGAAGTCGCAGAAGCGAGCCCGCGAGCGGTGGTCGAAGCGCTCGACTACACCGACAGTGCGCAGGTTTCTGCGGCCTGGGAACGCTTGCGCAGCCGCTGGAACGGTATCGACCTGGTGCTCATCGTTGCCGGCACCCACGCTGAGATTCGCGCGTGGGAGCTTACCGAAGCCAACGCCATGGCGCTCCTCAAGACCAATCTTCACGGCGTGATCGGAACATGCGCCGTGGTGCTGCCGGCATTGCTGGCCCAGCGCCACGGCGCCATCGGAATCGTCGGTTCCGTCGCGGGCTACCGAGGATTGCCGAAGGCGCTGATCTACGGGGCATCGAAAGCGGCGGTGATCAATTTCACGGAGGCGCTCTATCTGGATCTGCATCCCAAGGGCCTCGGCGTGTATCTCATCAACCCGGGATTCGTGAAAACCCCGCTGACCGATCACAACGATTTCAAGATGCCGGCGCTGATCACCGCAGAAGAAGCGGCGACCGATATCGTCCAAGGCTTGCGCGCCGGCAAGTTCGAGATTCACTTCCCCCGCCGCTTTACCAACCCGCTCAAACTGCTGCGGATATTGCCCTACCGTTGGTATTTTGCGCTGATTCACAAATCGACCGGGCTTTAAGGTCCATGTTGGCTGGCCGCTTTGACGGCGAACCGCCGTATCGCCTATAATCTGCCCCCTTTTGGCGAATTAGCTCAGCTGGTTAGAGCAGAGGAATCATAATCCTTTGGTCCGGGGTTCGAGTCCCTGATTCGCCACCAAATCAATAGCCAGAAAAATCTAGGCAATACTTTAAGCCCGCGTCACTGCGGGCTTTTTCTTTGGCCGACATCCACGACATCCAACAGCACCTTGGCGCATCCAGCGACATCGCATTGGTAGCGGGGGCAACATTGGGGACAACTGCTTTGTTCCGAAGACTGTTGCCTCCAGCTAGTGCTTTGAGTAAGCCGAAAATGACCAGCGTGAGCAACGCCGAGGTCATTGTACTGCACCAAAGTTTGTGCAATTGATTGCACGACACGATCCCAATGGGAGAGTTTTCTTCTCGAAGGGGATGGGCGTTGTGCGTTATGGGCGCGTGCAGTACTAAGGACGCCCAGCAGCTTCGTCTCTCGGTCACCGCAGGAGCGTGAATCACCCCTGCATCATCGCTTTTACTCGTGCAGTCTTTGGCAGTCTTTGCCTGTGCAACTCGTTGCACAGAGCCGTCCTCCTTAGCGCGGCCCTTCACCGGGGTGGTCACGCCCCTCATTTGCGTGCGGCACCGTACAGACGGTATTCACTCGGCTCGATACCATTGCTTCTTCCTTCACGGTACACCGGAGAATTACATGGACCATGACACCACGAGACAGGCTGGGACGAATCTCGACCCGATTACTGGCGCGCCGGGTGCCCACCCTGTTGGAGTCGGCCTTGGAGCCGCGGCAGGCGGTATCGCCGCCGGTGCGGCAGCCGGCACGGTCGCTGCCGGACCGGTAGGCACCGTAGTAGGTGCAGCCGTTGGCGCGATCGCGGGCGGACTCGGCGGCAAAGCGGTGGCCGAGCATTTCGATCCCACGGTGGTAGAAACAGCACCGGAGCATGACCTTCGGACGACTACGCTCCCCCTCCTGGAGTAAGCGGTGACGCCCTGCGCGTGGAGGTCGAGCGCCCAGAGAGGCTGCAATAGGAGCATGGACCATCAGTGAGCTTGATTCGCTCGGTAAAGTAACCCTGATCGTTGTGGTTAACTGCGCCGCTGCGCTCGCGGCGTCTCCGCACGTACATCGGCCTCTTGCGTCACCTACCGCACAGACGGCGTACCGAAGTCTGGAGTAAATCTAACCTGAAAATTGCGCTTCACGCGATCGCTGATCACGGTAATCGGTCGCGGCTGTTGATGGTTTTAAAGGTGATAGCTGCTGGCTTTTCCTCCTCCTAAAGCCAACAGTGTAAACCCAAGGTCGCCGCATAACGGTCACCTTGGGTTTTTTTGGCGAACAGTTCGACGGCTGCATATTGCGTCGGAGTTGGTACGCCCTCCCCAACCTCGCCACCGCGCTGGCGGTCTTAGGCGAACGAGAATTACTTGGTTTGCGTGTTGCGCTGAAGCGAACGCAGACAAGCGCGCCGCGGACTACAAGGTTGCAATCGAGAAGTGCGACGCACTCGCGGGTCCTGGGAAGGATGCATGCGTCAGCAACGCGACGCTGCAATACGGCAAGTCCTGAGATCGACGCAAGTGTCCCTCGCCGCTCTCTTTTGCGGGCAGCGTGAGGGATTAGTTAGCGCGACCGGGGGGTTATTTTTCCCCCGGCGTTTTTTCGTCCGCGGTGCGCCCCACCTGGGGCCGACTGATGCGAAGGGGCCGACTGATGCGAACTTTCGGACGACAAGCCGCGTACGTCGCGACGCAGCCAGGAGCTGTCACCTTGCGCGTCCTGCGTGCACGCGCCGTTGCAGCGGTCCCATTCAGAGCCGCAGCCATTGCGAGAAATCTCAAATGAAACGCGTGAAGAGTAGTTTCCGTTCGCGTCCCGGACGCGTCTGACCGCGAAATCAGGTCTGCAGGGCGTGGAGTACCGACTCCTCGAACCTCAAAAGAAGTCGACTACCGGCTGTAGTCGAACTCCAGCATTAGATCGAATACCGAAGGACCTAACCGGTTCGGTCAATGGCTCATCGGAAAACAAGCAGCAGAACAATAATCAGCAAAAGTAAACCGCCGCCAATATACATTTTGGACTCCTTCTGGTTGCCCACGCTTCTACAGGGAGTAGGAGCGCTGAATGTATTTAAGCACTCGCATGCAACGCGGTCTGTCTGTTAGCGCACGAACGTCACCTACGACGTCTGGCGGATTTAGCCGCCACCTGGCGCAGTGATCGCATGTGGATCGAGAATTTGGACCGCGTGGTGTGGCTCCGCGTAAGGGCTTGTCCTACTTCATAAAGACCGCTGACCGACAGCAAATCAAGAATGGGTCTGACGGACTTCGAACCATGAAATCCATAAAATCGTCGACATCAACTAATGCGATAAGTCGAAAGAATGTGGAAAACTGGTCGTCTTGTGCGACACATCCTCGCCATAAGTATGTGCGCCTGCGTACGGACAAGACGCGCGACAAATGTTTCACTATCACTTGCTGCCAGTCCGTTTCATTCGCTACCTGCGTTCGCCGGCATTGGTTAGCCTTCCGTTAGTCCAATGCTAACTTCCACCAAGTTTCTCCTCCTGACCGCCTTGTTGGCGGCCGTATGGGCGCATGATGCCGACGCCGACAAAAAGACAGTTTGCAGCATCACCGTCAATTCACCCGACGAAAAAGAAGCGTTTCGTCGAAGCTTGGCCCCGGACAAATATCAGTTTGTCGAGCTGGTGGAGCGCGGTCGGTCCGACTGGTTGGAATCGGCGTGCCGCCAGGGTGTCCGATGCGATGTTCTCGTCATCTCCGGGCACTATGACGGGGGCAATGAGTTCTTCTCGGAACAACTGGAAGCGCGTGAGTTTCTGCCGGTCGCGGAGATGGAACGCGTCTCATGCAGCGACTCGTGTCCTGGATTGTTCTCGCAACTGAAGGAGGTTTACCTCTTCGGCTGCAACACGCTGAATCCGGAAGCACTAAGGAGCGCGTCCGCCGAGATCGGGCGCAGCCTGGTCCGATCCGGGTACTCGCGAGCTGACGCCGAGCGGCTGTCGCGCGCATTGAGCGCGCGGCACGGCGAAAGCAGTCGAGATCGCATGCGCCTCATCTTCAAGGACGTGCCGGTAATCTATGGCTTTTCGTCGGTTGCGCCGCTCGGACCGACGGCCGCCTCTTTCTTGGACCGCTACTTCCAATCTGCCGGAACCAGGGAGGTCGGCAGCGGCCGTGCAAGCGCCAAGCTGCTTAATCAGTTTGCCGGTCACTCGTTGGTTGTAGCCAGCGGGTTGAGCGATTCGGACCCGCGAACGGCGTATCGGCAGGATGTTTGCCATTTTGCCGACGATCGGTTATCGCCAGAGCAAAAGCTTGGTTTCGTCCATAAGCTACTCAGCGGCGAGATGGCGGAAGTGCGCATGTTCCTGGACCACATCGAGAAATATTCTGCATCGCTTAGTGAGGCCGACCGGCAAGTACCTGCGGTTTCGCGGGCGCTCGAGAAGATCGCACGCGATGACGCGTCACGTGCCCGGTACATCGCCTTTGCACGCGACGCCGACCAGCCTGCAGTCGGCGCGCGGATGCTCGAGCTGGCGGTCCTTCTAGGCTGGCTTTCGCCGGCAGAGAAACGAGCCGAGCTCATGGGAATGGTCAGCGATCAGATTGCGAGAGACGCCGTGACTTCGGCCGAAGTCGACCTGGTTTGCACGCTGAACAAAGACCACGGGCTAAGCGAGGAGCTTCACCGACTGCAACGGTCGCCCGCACTAGCCAGCAAAGTCTCCAACGCCGCGGTCCTCGCGTGTTTAGGCAACGCAGAGGCTCGCGCACAGATGTTGCTTGCGTTGACAAGTCCGAATGACGAAGAAGTTCAGATCGCGCAGGTTTATTTGCGCCACCACCCCATCGCAGACGTGAACGAGCTCCGTATAGTTACATCGGGGATCGCGCGCATGAATGGCTCCAACGCGCAGGTGCGCGCGCTTGACACTCTTGCACACCAGCATCTGTCCGATCCCGAAAGTCTGGAGGAGCTCGCGCGTTTGTTCCCACTCGCCGAGTCCGTCGGTGTCCAGACGGCCATCGCCGGCGTTCTCATCCGCTCGGACTATAAAGCGATCGCCAAACCGGAGCTCGTGCAAACGCTGCAACAGCGTCGCCCGCGGTCTTCCAACGGCCCGGACCTGATCGACGTTCTTATCCGCCGCCTCCAAGCGCAGTAGTTTCTTCCCGCTCTCAAGGTGCCTCCTGGATTGAGCGGGCATGCACCGGAAAACGAGCCCAATTGGGCTCCCTTGGCTGGAAGGCCCGTCAGGGCCGGCCCCAGACAGGTCGGGCACTCGGACGTCTGATCTCTGCCGCCACACCCGAAAACCCTGTTCTTAGGCATGGTACTCGTGCAATACTAGCGCCCGTTTCGCGCGAATGCCTTTTCCATGTCTGCCTTCACGAAATCTGCGTCCACGAAATTTGTCCTGCTTGCGTCATTCCTGGTCGCCCTGTGGGCGCATGACGCGCGCGCCGACAAGAAGACCGTGTGCACGATCACGGTCAATTCGCCCGACGAAAAGGAAATATTCCGCCGGAATCTGTCCCGGGACGATTTTCAGTTCGTCGAACTGGTTGAGCGTGGTCGTCCCGATTGGCTTGAATCGGCCTGCCGGAAGGATGTCCGCTGCGATGTTCTTCTCATCTCCGGCCATTTCGACGGCGGCACCGAGTTCTATTCAGATCGGCTGGATGCGCGTGAGTATCTGCCCCTCGACGAGATGGAGCGCGCCTCGTGTAGTGATTCGTGCCCTGGATTGTTCAGCCAACTGAAAGAGGTCTATCTCTTCGGCTGCAACACGCTGAATGCGGAAGCGATGAGAAGCGCGTCCGCCGAGATCGCGCGAAGTCTCGTTCGTTCCGGCCACTCTCAGATGGATGCCGATCGCCTGTCACGCGTGCTGGGCGAGCGCCACGGCGAAAGCAACCGCGATCGCATGCGCCACATCTTCAAGGACGTGCCGCTGATCTATGGTTTTTCATCGAAGGCGCCGCTTGGGCCAGCGGCAGCCTCGACGCTGGATCGTTTTTTTCAGTCGGGGTCCGGCGGCGAGATCGGCAGCGGCCGCGCAAGCCCAAAGCTGCTCGGCCTGTTTACGCCGAGCTCCATGACGCGCGCCACCGGCTTGAGCGACTCGGACCCGGACGCCGGCTTTCGGCGGGACGTCTGCCATTTTTCCGATGACCGCTTGTCGGTGACACAGAAGCTCGGCTTCGTCCATGAGCTCATGGGTCGCGACATGGCGGAAGTACGCATGTTCCTGGACCACATCGAGAAATATTCAGCGTCTTTGAGCGAGACCGAGCGCCAAGCCCCCATGGTTTCCCGCGCGCTCGACGAGATCGCGCACGACGAGGCCGCACGGACGCGGTACCTCGAGTTTGCGCGCGATGCCGATCTGCCTGCGATTCGCGCGCGCATGGTCGAGCTGGCGCGCAGCCTGGGCTGGCTTTCAGCCGCCGATCAACGTGCTGAGCTCATGCGCATGATCGGCGACCGACTGACGGCAAACACCGTGGGCTCAGCCGATGTGGACCTGGTGTGCGCGCTGAACAAGGACCACGAATTGGATCAGGAGCTCGCTCGGCTGCAAGTGCCGCCGGCGCAAACTGACAAGGTCGCGAACGCTGCGGTGCTGGCCTGCCTGGGAAGTACCGAGGCTCATGCCCGGGTGCTTCGCGCCTTGTCGAGCTCCAACGACGATGAAGTTCAGATTGCGCAGATTTATCTGCACCATCGGCCGATCGCCGATGCAACCGAGCTTCGCGGTGTCGCGGCGGCGATCGCACGAATGAACGGATCGGACGCGCAGGTTCGAGCGCTCGACACGCTCGCCCATTATCGGCTCTCGGATCGCGAAAGCCTGGAAGAGTTGACGCGTTTGTTCCCGCTTGCCAAGTCGGTCAATGTGCAGCGGGCCATCGCCGGGATACTGATCCGCTCCGACTACCAGACGATCGCCAAACCCAAACTCGCGCAGACGCTGCGCGAACATCGCCTGAAGTCTCCGGACGGGGAAGACTCGATCGACGTTCTCATCCGCCAGCTCGGGCGTCATGATACGCCGAGCGCTGAGCGAAAAGGCTGAGCGAAGACGCTGCGCCCGAACGCGAGCATCGTCGGCAAGACGCGGTCCACCGATTCCTGCGCGACGAGAAACGACGACGCGCTTGGTTCGCCTTGCGTTCACCGCTCGATCATCTTCGCGACTTCATCGAGGAGCCTGATCACCTCGCCCTGGTCCGGCAGGAAAAGATCGGCGGCGCTCCCCGGCTCGGGATCGATGCCCACCGACAGCACCGCCGGTAGCTTGAGCCGGAAGACGTCCTCGTCGGTAACATCATCGCCGACATAGAAAGAGCGCTCGCATCCGGAATGAGCCAGCAGCGCGCGCAACGCATCGCCCTTGTGTGGCGCATCGCGCGGTACCAGATTGAGCACGCAATTGCCGTGGATCAGGCGTGGCAAAGGAACGAGTTGCGCCGAGCGTTCCTCCACCAGCCGAAGCGCGGCCTCTCGAGACCGCGCCTGCCGATAGTGAAATGCGATGGAATAGGCTTTGTCCTCGAGCGTGATGCCGGGGGTCGCGCGCCACGCCTCGTTGTCTCCACGGAGCTCTTCGAGCCATTTGCTGCAGTCACGCGCATAGGTGGCGGATGCGGATTCGAAGCCGGGAACTCCTTCGGCGCCGTGATTGCCAATCAAGTAGCGCGGGGAAAACCCCAGCATCGGCTTCGCATCGGCGATGGCGCGTCCGGTGATGATCGCCACCGTACGTGTTGCGGTCAACGCCGCCAGCCGGGCCTGCAGCTCGTCTGGAATGTGCGCATCCCATGGTCGCGCCACGATTGGGGCCAGCGTCCCGTCGATGTCGAATGCGAGAAGCGAGCGCCCGCCGACGAATTCGCGAATACGTGCCAGACCGGACGTAGAAAGCGCGGGATTCACTCCGGGAGCGGCGTCGCTTCGCGCTGGTGCTCGACAATCCGCTGCGAGACGCGCCGGCGATGCCGCAGGCGCGCCGCATCGAGCAACATCGCCCCGGCCCAACGATAGACGTTAAATTCCTGAACCAGCCGACGCATGCTGCGCATGCGGACGCGTTGCTCGTCCGCGGGCATGATAAGCGCGCGATAAAGCGCCTCGGCACATTGTTCGCCGTGATAAGGATTCACGAGTAACGCGTCGTGCAGCTCGCGCGCAGCTCCGGTGAATTGCGAGAGCACCAGCACGCCCTGCTCGTCGTCCCGGGATGCGATAAATTCCTTGGCGACCAGATTCATACCGTCGTGGAGGCTCGTCACCACGCATACATTGGCGGCGCGATAGTACTCGTTGACGATCTGCGGCGGATGGTGCTCGACCTTCAGGTGTATCGGCTGATAACCGTCGCGGCCGAATCGAGCGTTGATGCGAGCCGCGAGCGTACGCACCCGCGCCTCGAAATGCTGATATTCCTCCAGCGCCGAACGTGATGGCGCTGCAATCTGCACGAAGACGAAGCGGCCGATGAACTCCCGATGCTGCTCGAGCAAACGCTCGACAGCGAGGAAACGCTCGAGAATGCCCTTGGTGTAATCCAACCGGTCGACACCGACCCCCAGGAGCACGTCGTCCTCCAACTGCTCGATACGCAGCACCTTGGCGCGGCAAAGCGCGACCGGCAACTGATTGTCCGCCCATTCCGACGGCCACTGGATCGAAATCGGATAAGGCTCGACGCGGGTCAAATCGCCGCCGTAGGAAATCGTGGATGATTCACGCTCGATCCTGGCCTCCAGGAATCGATCGACCGTCTCGACAAAATTCTGGCAATGGAATCGCGTGTGAAAGCCGAGGATCGTGCTCCCCAGCAGTCCCGCGATCAGCTCTTCTCGCCATGGGCAGATACCGAACGATTCCGGATTCGGCCATGGAATGTGCCAGAAGGTGATGATCGTCGCCCCCGGCAAGCGCTCGCGTATCATCCGCGGCAAGAGCGCGAAGTGATAATCCTGAACCAGAATCACCGGGTCTTCGGTCCGCGCTTCTTCGCATACGACGTCGGCGAATCGCCGATTGACACGCACGTATTGTTCCCAGTCCGCGGTGCGAAATACCGGACGAACGTGCGCGATATGGCACAGCGGCCACAGCCCCTCGTTGGCAAAACCTGCGTAGTAGCCCTTCTCTTCCTCCGGCGAGAGCCAGACCCGCCGCAGTGTGTAGGTCGGCTTCTCAGGAGGCACGCGAAGGCGGTCGTGGCGATCGACGGTCGAGTGGTCCGCGCTGCCGCTGCCATGCGCAATCCAGGTCCCGGAACAGGCGCGCATGACCGGCTCCAATGCTGTGACCAGTCCGCTCGCGGGTCGCAGGAGCTCGATTCCCTTGTCTGCGCGCACATGGATGAACGGCTCGCGGTTCGACACGACCAGTACCTCGTCGCCGAGGAGCTGCTCGCGCAGGACCCCGCGCAGCATCTCAGGGCTCCAGGTGGCGGTTTGATCGCGGCTGCGACGAGTCATGTCCAGATCGTGCAACAAAGCGCGGAGGTCGCTCGCCAGCGGATGGACGTCCTCCGATGACGATGCCGGGCCGAACGGTTGGACGATGCCTTCTCCGCGCAGCAGCGCCCGCACCCCGCTGACCCAGCCACGCCATGAAAGATGCGCGATGAAGACGGTGACCAGCGAGATCACAATACCGAGTACGACGAACATCCCGATCAGGTAGCGGCGAGTATCGGCGCTGCGTCGTTCGACGAAGCTCATGTCGTGGACGAGAATCAGCGATCCCATTCGTTCCGTGCCCTGAAACACCGGATGCTGAACAACGTGCAGCGGCCCTTGCCGCAAGCGAACGACCGAATGGCCCTCGCCCGTCGGATCGGGCGGGCGGCACCCGAGCGAGGAAGGATAGGTCGGTGTCTCGTAGCGGACCTTGCCGGTTTCGTCACAGTAGGCAAGCGCGTAGAGACGCTCGTCCTGTATCGCGCGCATAAAAAGGCTATTGATCTTCGGTCCAGCCCCTTGAGCCACCAGGTCAGCGAGCTGATCCTGCATGGTGTTGGCAATCAGTTGCGAGCGCGTATCGAGGTCGTTGACCCACCAACGCAGCGTCAGGCGGTCGACCAGCGGGACCAGGCCATAAGCGAGCAACGCCAAGGTAATGGCCAGGGGCGCGATAAAGCGCAACGAAAGCCGGATCGAACGCAATCGCCCCATGGACGCTACCGAAGGTTGCGGCCAGCGCCGCGCAGGCGCAGACATCCGCGTCGCCGCGGCGCCGCTGGCCGCAGCCGGTCGAAATCCAAGTTGAAATCGGCGCAGGCCAGGTCGTCCTGCCAATCGAAACCCCATGGTCGTTGCGGAACCCACACCGGGCGATTGTCGCTGAGTTTGCATCGCTTCCTACTTCGCGGACAATTCGTTCGCTCCGGCGGACATCGCGCACGTGCGTTCCGAATGGAGCGACATCGCAGTACCCTAGTCCCCTTTACCGTCGATATCGCAATAGACGCTTTGCTTAAGGGATCGGCTGCTCGCTCGACTTTCGTCGAGAGCATCGCGTTCCTTGGCTGACGGTTAACAATGCGAATGTAGCGAAGCCCGTAGCACCTGTTTATCAGCGCGCGTCGGATTCGCTTGTAGGACCGCGTCCGAGCGGCGGCGACGCGTCGCGGCAGTTTGAAACACGTGGGGCGTGGATCGGTGTTGCGTGGGAACATGAGCTCACGCTGCGTTAGAGCGATCGCTGCACGCAAATGAGCCTAACCCTAGTTGCTGCGCGGTCCGGGGGGCACGTCGTGCACGACCTGCCCCGGATTGTAACTCGCTACGCGCTGGCGCGTTCGCGACGCCTCTTCATTTCGACGACCTCGAGATCGGCTTCCGCTGGCGACCTCGAACGTGCCAGATCGCGCGCATACTCGACGGCGTCCTCTTTCAATCCAAAACTCGCCAGCGACCGCGCGATCCCCGTCTCGTAGACATGCCATCGCGTGTCGTCGCGTTGCTGGACGGTATAAATGCATTGCTCCATGGCAAGCTCCAGCGCCGTCACATGAGTGACGGCGCCATGTCTTCTATTGGTGATACTTCATTTTCGCGTCTCGGATGCAGGCGTCTTTCGCATCGCCGGACATCGCATCGCACTTCTCTTTGGCGACCTTGTAGTTGGCGTCGCTCTTGTCGTCGCGCGCGTCGGCCATCGCTGCCGCGGACTTGCGTTTCGCCTTGGCGTCAGCGGTTGCCTTGACATGCGCTGCCTTGGCTTCCTTCATGCAGACGTCCTTGTCATTGCCCTGGCGGGTCTTGCAGGCTTCCTTGGCAGCCTTGTAGTCGGCGTTAGCGTGCGCGACGGTCTCCTTGTACGCGGCCTCGCGTGGCGCTTTGTCGGGATCGGCGGCTTGAACAGCGGTGGCAAAGGCGCACAGCGTCGATGCTAAGAGCAATTCTCTGATCGAAAATTTCATGGTCCTACCTCTTCTCGTTATGGAAAAATCGGGCTGACGGCCAACGGCCGCTGTCACTGGAGCGTGCTCATTGATTCAACGATTCCCAGTCCCTGACTTGCCGATCGGCCTCGTCACGGTTGATGCCATACGCCTCCTGAATCTTGCCGACGAGTTGATCGCGCTTGCCATTGATCTGCGCCAGCGTATCGTCGGTAAGCTTTCCCCACTGCTGCTTGACCTTCCCGCTCACCTGCTTCCAGTTGCCTTCGACACGATCCCAATTCATGGTGCACTCCTAGGCTGGTTAAAAAACTTCCGGCCCGAACCGGATTCACCGCGTTTTAGGCCGGTGCACCATGATTTGAGCAACCGTCATGCCAAACACAAATTGTTTAGTTGTTACAGCGACTTATGGTACGAGCGCGCGGATACCGATGGCGGTGCGTGGTAAATCCTTCCGCGGCGCCGGGCAAGGCTGTAAATCGTTCCGCTTGCAGTCTACGAGAATGATTCTGAAAAGCATTTTGAGATCACCGTGAGCGTGATCCGCGGTATGACTTGGCCGGCATGTCACCGCCTCCCGGGAGAGTGAAGGCGGCGACCTGCCAGACCCGCTGCTTAAAGCTTCTGCTTCACTTCCTTGGCTTCTTCCTGGACTTTCTGGCCGCCTCGCTCGACGTCCTTGCCTGCGCCTTGGATCGTGTTGCACGCGGTCAGCGAAACCGCGGCAAGTGCCGCAAAGCAAAATATGAGTTTCTTGAACATGGCAGTTCCCTCAATTTGTCGAATTGGGGTGATTCGATCCACCCTAGGAAAGCGGAGCAAACCGCATGCCAATACCACTACAAGCTTGCGGGCTACGGCTCAGTCCGCCCATCATCGGCACCGTCGTCGCGAGCCGCTTGCGCCAACGTGCTGCGCAGGAACTCCTCTGACGCGATGGAAGCCGCCGCCTGCAAGGTAGCGATCGCGAGCGTGCGCATTCCGCCGCCCAAGAGCGACAGGCGCGGCTTCTCTGGGCATTTGCACTCCACCTCGACGAGCTTCTCTGGAGCGGCTGAGCGCCAGCCGATGATTCCGCCGGCAAGCGCCACCGCGCCGAGCGTCGAAGGCTGAGTCGCCGCATCGCGCATCCGCGCCTGCAGCGCCAACCATTGCGCCGCGAGCGTGGCTTTTCGCGCGGCGACCGATCGTTGTACAGCCTGCACGGCGCGCTGGTCGATCATCGACGTGATCTCGCCGTTAAGCTTTGCCGCGCAGCTCGCCGCGCGACGCCGCGAACAGTTCTTGCAAGGTGAGCCCACGCAACGTGAAAACCAACGCCGCGCTGCCCAGGGCACAGGTCAGGAAAATGCATCCCAGCGCGACCGGCCACGAGTAACCGCTTTCGACGATTTGCATCGCGATCATAGCCAACAAGGCTGCAACACCGAGCACGCCAAGGACGGCCGCTGCGACGGCGACGACGACGCACGCGACAAGGGTGCGTACCGCTACATTTGCCTCGGCGGCGAGAAGGTCCGCCTCGTCGGCGACGAGGGCGCGCACGCTGCCTAAGATCTCGAACACGCTTTGACCGGGGGACAACGGTCGATCCGCAGCCTCGGCCTCTTGCCGATCCATCGCCTCAGCTCGTTAACGGGCCAGGCGCCCGACCAGATAGCCGGCAGCAAGCGCAACGCCGACAGCGACGAGAGGTCGGTCGCGCACATAACTGCGGCAGCCCTCGAGCAGCGCTTCCTGCTGTTGTTTCAATTGCTCCGCGTTCTGATTGATCCAATCCGCGGCTGGAGCGGCCACTTGCGCAACCTTGTCGACGGTCTGATGCGCCGCTTGAGCGGCACGGTCTATTGCCGGCGCCGCTCTTTCGGTTGCTTTGGCGGCTGCGCTATCTACCGCGAGATGCGCCTGACTGGCCTTGCGTTCAACGCTGTCGCTGCTAAGTTCCATAGCGGTCTCCTTTTACGGTGTCGGACGTCCGGTGAACACCCTAGATGTTTGCTCCCGGCAACGCCAAGCAAGCCAAGCAATCCGCGTGCCATCGTTCAATCGTTGCTCAAGCCTTGTTATGTCGCTCTAATTCATTCGGCGACAATCGAGCGTCCGGTAGCTCTTGCCGCACGCGGTAGAAATTACCGCGTCGCAAAGCAGGAAGGTGAGAAAAAGAAAAGCGGGCGAAGCAAAGGGGGAGGTAGGAGGGAGCCCCGCCCGCGGCTGCATCCACGGCGGCCGGCCTTTACAGACCGGCCGCCGTGTTTGCAGTCCAAAGATAATGGCATTACCGTGGAACGAATACCTGCTGCGATGTTGCGAACGCTATCGCACTGAGTGCGATCGTCGCGCCCAAGCTTCGCCTGCCCGAACCCGACGTGCTATGGTCCTCTCCGGAATAGGCCCGCGACGAGCGATACGACGAACAGCACCAGGAAGATGAAAAACAGGATTTTGGCGATCTCCGCGGCGCCTGCCGCGATGCCACCGAATCCGAACACGGCGGCGATCAGCGCAACGACAAAAAATACCAGCGCATAGTGGAGCATTTGTAATCCTTTCTGCTCGAAGCCGAGCGCGCGTGGATCAAAGTTCGGAAGTGGAAAAAATTGCCGGAACACCCACTGCCCGAAGCACCCGCCCACACTTACGCAATCGTCGTGCCAGGTTCCGCCATGTAGCATCCGGAGAGTCGAAGTTGCGGATTCGATGAGCTGCATGGGATTCCATGCCAAAACCCGCGATGGAATTCAGGCGACCGCCTGGAGCGCGACCAGGAAGTTATCGTATTCGGCCGACTTGTCGAAAAAACCGTCAGCGCCAACGAGCGAGCATTGCCGCTTATATTCAGGATATGCGTAGTTGGTCAAAACGTAGATTTTCGGCGTCGAGTGCGTAAGCTGCTGGCGGAGCTTTCGCACGACCTCGATTCCGCTGCCTTCCTTCAAACGAATGTCGGTGACAACGACATCGGGCTGCGTCCGCACGATCGCGTCAATCGCCTCCTGCTCGCTCTCCGCAAAACCGACGACGTCAAAATTACCCAAGGCCTTGACGTTGTCGATAATGCGTTTTCGAATAAGCGACGAATCCTCGACGACGAAAACGCGCACTCTAGCTCCCATGGACGCGGGTCAACCGTTGCTCCAGCGTCAATTCATCAAATTGTGGCGCAGCGCGTATGCCGTAAGATCGGCGTTGCGGGAGAAGTCCATTTTTTCGAAAATGCGGCTTCTGTATGTGCTGATCGTCTTGACCGACAGACACATTTCGTCGGCAATGTCGGTAACGGTTTTTCCGGCGGCGAGCTGAACGAAAATCTGAAATTCGCGATTCGACAACTGTCGGTGCGGTGGAGCAGGTGCATCGCCAGTCGCGGCGAGCGCCAGTGCCTCGGCGAGCGACGCGCTCACGTATTTGCGGCCCGCGGCTACGGTACGGATCGCCTCGAGTAGCTCGGCGGCGCTCCCTGCTTTGGAAAAGAATCCGCTTGCGCCGGCCCGCAATAGATTGACGGCATATTGCTCTTCCGGATGCATGCTGACGATCAGGATCGGCAACTCCGACTGTCGGCGCCGGAGCGCAGCCACCGTATCGAGAACCGACGCGTCGGGCAGCGAGATATCGAGCAACATGACGTCGCACGGCTGAGAGGCTACCAAGGCCAGCGCATCGGCAGCCGTCCCGGCCTCGCCTGCTACCTCGAGGTCGTCGGTGGTTTCAATCAGTTGCTTGAAGCCGGCGCGGACAACGGCGTGGTCGTCAACCAGGACAATGCGAACCTTGCGATTTTCCATTACCTCAGCCATGCGTTCACCGGACGATTCGCGCGGAGCAACAGCCGCAACATCAGCATTGTAGGGCAGGGCCATTTGCAACTCCAAGCAACTTCACGCCGCCATCGCTACATCCACCGGAGGAACGGGAGCGCGTATTTCTTGCACCGCATCAAATCCGTTGCTGCGATACGCGTGCAAGCGGTTGTAAAGCGTTTTCAAGCTTATGCCGAGGACCTGCGCCGCCTTGGCTTTGCTTCCCGCAACCGAGTCAAGCGTTGCCATGATCAACGCGCGCTCCGCGTCGTCGAGTGAAGTTCCCACGCGGATGGTCACATCTTTGACCCCCCCGCTAGGCGCCGATGCCCGGGCAGTTATCGCCGAGTTGATGGATGGCATGCTGGGGACCGTGATCGTCGGTGAGGCCGGCCGCGGCGCGATCACTTCCTGGCGGGAATCGGGGACGTCGACCTCGACTTCGTCGTCCGAAAGCACGTAGCCGCGATGAATCACATTCTTGAGCTCTCGAACGTTGCCGGGCCAGGAAAATGACGCGATCCGCCCGCGAGCCTGGTGCGCAAAGGTTTTGTCCGTGCCGTGCGCATTGTTGAGCTCCGCCAGGAACATTTCCGCGAGCAGCAATGCATCGGCCTCGCGGTCGCGCAAGGGCGGTATCGGCAATGGGATGACACACAAGCGATACATCAAATCCTCCCGCAGACGACCTTCGGCCACAGCTTGTCCGAGATCGCGATTGCTGGCAGCGATGACGCGGACGGACGCCGCAATTTCCTGATCGCCGCCGACACGGCAGAAGCGACCTGTCTCGAGCACACGCAACAGCCGCACCTGCATATCCACCGGCATCTCGGTCACTTCGTCCAAGAACAGCGTTCCGCCGTCGGCACGCTCGAAGCACCCGCGATGGGTGCGCGCGGCGCCGGTGAAGCTGCCGCGCTCGTGACCGAACAATTCGCTTTCGATCAGATTCTCGGGCAGCGCGCCGCAGTTCACGGCGACGAATGCCTTGCGGCTGCGTGCCGATAGCTGATGGATCGCTTGTGCGACTAGTTCCTTGCCCGAGCCGCTTTCACCGAGGATCATGACCGTTACGTCCGAGGGTCCGAGGCGTTCGATAGTCTGGAACAGACGCTGCATCGCGGTGCACGCGCCATAGAGCGCACCAAGACGTTGCAATCGCCCGGGGCGGGCATCGTGCCGCGTTGACGGTTCCGCGGAGGCAGGGGATGCGACAGCGGCGACGAAATCGCAAGCGTTCGCAAACTCTTGGCTATTCGCAAACATGTCCGGCCTCCCGCTACGTTGACGGCGCAATACTGACCTAGGGCGAAAATGGCCGGTATCGGGTGCCGTCTGTTCTTGTCGTAGGCGCGGAGCGCGCCGCCGTAGGCGTAAGTCCTACGGTTGCCGAGGGAAGCCGCTGTCGCATGCCCGCCAAGGTGAACATGCCGGGGGAAGAGCGCCGCCTTCATCCTCCCAGGTCATCGGCGCTTCCGGCTTTCCCGCCGCAAGCCGCGTGCCAGCGTGAAGCAGCTGCGCGCCGGCCCAGTGTTGGTCCCAAGCGCTTCTCGCGGGCAAATGGCGTTCGTTTGTAGAATTGTGCGAGCCTAGTTGTAAGAAAGGGGAGCCGGGCGGGTTAATACGCGACCCACGTTCGTGTTTGCGGATGTGCAGGCGCGCGTTGGATGAACATCCGTCGGGCACGCGCTTTGCTGTATGGTTTTCACCGTAGGCATCAGTGGAGGGAGCCATGCCCCAGCATCCACCGCATCCACGCCCCGATGACCCAACACCGATGCCGCCCCGACCGGACCCTGATCCGCCGCCGTCACCGGAGGACGATCCGGGGTCAGATCCAGACAAGAGGCCAGGCAAGATGGTGGCCATCGTGAGCCTCATCCAGATGCGTTAATCGCCCCTCGATCCTGGCGCTTGTTCGCCGATGCGACTCAGCGCCAATGAAATGGCACGGGTCGCCGAGCGCTAACCGCGCCGAGGTAAGATCGAGCTTTACTTTTCTTCCTCAGGTTTCACTCGAATGATGTTCGGTCGCGTGCCGCGCGTCGCGGCCTGGTCGGCGATCCTTTTCGCTACGGTCGGCGCGGTGGTGCTCGCGGTCTCGGGCTGGGTTATTGCCGCCTGGCACCTACTGGTTTTGGCGACACCCTCCGTCGGCGTGCCGCATCTGCAGTACGACACCGCTTGGGCCTTTGCCTTTTGCGGCGCCGCGCTCATCGCGTACGCACTCCGGCTGCGCCGCGTCGGCCAGCTGTTCGCCGTGGCTCCCGTTGCGCTGGGCGCAATCCGGCTGATCGCGTATCTAGCTCCGGGAACCATCAACATTCATCCCATTCTCGGCCACCCGTGGCTGCCCTTCGGTGCCGGAAATTACAATGACATGGGAGTGCTCACCGCGCTGGTGTTCGTCGTTCTGGGCTGCGCGCTGGCATCGGTCCAGCCGCCGGCGAAAAGTCCGTGGCGCTCGGTTCTGGTCGCCCAACTCGCGTCGACGGCGCTTGCGCTTGCCTTGTTGATGTTGTTTGGAGCATTCACCGCGGCGGCGGTCGGATCGGAATGGTTGTTGATGACCGGCGGCGAACGCGTCAACTCGCTCTTATTCATCGCGCTCACCGCCACGCTGCTTATTGACCGGCTTTTGGCCAGCGAAAACGAGCAGCAGGTCCTGCGCCGCTCGGCTCCGGTCATCGTCTGGCTTGCGGTTTTTGTCTCCGTGCTCGTGCTCTGGCGCGCTCTCACCATCGAGGAGACTCGTGTCATCCAGCACAGCACATCCTTGGTCGCGGCCGACGCCCGGAGTCAGGTCGCGCGCGATCTCGAAGCACGGATCGACATGCTTCAGCGACTGGCCGAGCGGACCCTGCACTATCCGTTCGATGCCGAGACGTGGGCGCGCGACGCGGGAAGCCTGATTCACGATGTCAACGAGTTCCAGTCGCTCTCATGGGCGACGCCCGACGCCATCGTACGCTGGGTGGCGCCCCGCTCCAACGAGAGCAAGATCATCGGTTACAACATGCTTTCCGACCCCACGCGCGGCGCCGCCGTGCAACTCGCCATTCAGACCCGCACGGTCGCGCTGACGCCATTCACCGACCTGGTCGTCGGCGGCAAGGGCGTGGTCATCTGCGCGCCGGTATTCGACGGCGACACTCTGCGGGGAATTGCCGCAGGCGCCCTGGGAAACGGCAACTGGCTGCGGTCGCTGATCGACGGGCGTTTTGCGGATCACCACGTCGAGCTGGTCGAAAATGGCCGCGTCGTCCAGTCGGTAGAGGCCGACGCGCCCCGCGCCGAAGGTCCGTGGTCGCAAGAATTGCCGCTCGACGTTCACAATGTCCACTGGATACTGCGCGTCACCCCGACGCAGGAGTCCTTGCGCCGCGCCGCATCCGGTCTGCCCGAAACCGCGCTTGCGCTGGGAATCGTCCTCGCCACGCTGCTGGCGCTGCTAACCTATTTTTTCCAGACCGCCCGCCGCCGCGCGCGGGACCTGAAGCTCGCGAACCTGCGCCTGCAAAATGACATCGAACGTCGCTATGCGATCGAACAGGAGCTACGCCAAAGCGAAAGCCGGACCCAGCTGATCATCAACGCGGTCAAGGACTGCGCCATTTTCATGCTCGACGGCGATGGTCGCATCGCAAGCTGGAACCCGGGCGCCCGGGCACTGAATGGGTACGCTGCCGAAGAGGTGATCGGCAAGCCTTTTTCCATGCTCTATCCGTCTGACCGGATGCGGCCGGTGGAGGACATGCTCGCCATCGCGGCTCGTCGCGGATCGTTCGAGGAGGAATGCTGGCATCTGCGCAAGGATGGCAGCCGCTACTGCGCGGACGACATGATCTCCGCCATGCGCGACGAGAATGGCCGCTTGCAGGGCTTTTCCGTGGTTGCGCGCGACGCAACGCAGCGCCTGGAGCTACGCGAACAGACCGAACGCTCGCGCGACTTCTATTTCGCCTTGTTCTCCGATTTTCCGAACCTGGTCTGGCGCTCCGACAGCGCCGGTGCGTGCGACTACCTCAACAAGGCATGGCTCGACTATACGGGACGCGCGCGTGACGCCGAGGTCGGTGACGGTTGGCTGGAAGGCGTTCATACCGAGGATCGAGCGCGTTGGCAGGAATCGTATTCGGGGGCCTTCGCCGCGCGCCGCCCGTTCGAGGTCGAGTTTCGCTTGCGTCGCGCCAACGGCGAATACGGCTCCATGATTTGCGTCGGGCGGCCCTATCACGACATGAAGGGCAACTTCTCCGGTTATCTCTGCTCATGCTACGACAACAGCGCCCGCCGCGCGATGGAGAGCGCGCTCAGGGAAAGCGAGCAGCGCTACGAGGGGATGACGTCCAACGTCCCGGGCATGGTGTTTCAGCTCACCCGCGATCCGCAGAACCGGCTTACGTTCACGTACGTGAGCCACGGCTGCGAGGCGCTGACCGGCCTGCCCGAAGCCACCGTTCGTGCCGATGCATCCGCGTTCATCAATCTCATCCCTCCCGACGACCGACCGCACTTCATGGCGACGCTCGAAGCTTCTGCCGCGCAGATGGGCACCTGGAATTGGAGCGGCCGGCTGCGAACCCCACACGAGTCCACTGAACGATGGATCAATATTCGCGCCAGGCCTCGCCGCCCGGACCATGGCGATGTCTTGTGGGATGGGCTCGTGTACGACGACACGCAGGGTCGGCTCGCGCAGCGCGAGCTCGAACGCTCTCGCGAAGACCTGCGGTCGCTATCGCGACACCTGCAGTCGGTCCGTGAGGAAGAGAAGGCGCGAATTGCCCGTGAAGTTCATGACGAGCTCGGGTCCACGCTGACCGCGCTGCGTATGGACCTCGACTGGATGGCCGAGCGGCTGCCGGCGGGCATGGAACCACTGCGTGAGAAGCGCGCGGCCATGGTCAGGCTGGTCGAGTCCGCGGTCGCCGCCACGCGGAAAATCGTCACCGATCTGCGTCCGAGCATCCTGGATGACTTGGGGCTCGCCGCAGCGGTTCGCTGGGAGGCCGCGGAGTTCAAAAAGCACACCGGTGTTCCGATCGAGGTCGAAGCGCCGGACATGGACGGCACAGTCGAGCGCGAAGCCGCGCTCGCCCTGTTTCGCATTTTCCAGGAGACGCTCACCAACGTGGCACGCCACGCCAAGGCAAGCCGCGTCTGGGTTCATCTGGCAATCAACGAGGAAGGCTATGTGTTACAGGTCCGCGACGATGGCGCGGGAATGGACGAAAAAGATCTGGTCAAGACGACGTCGCATGGCCTGCGCGGCATGCGCGAACGGGCCCAGCAATTCGGCGGCGATGTTTCAGTATCGAGTCAGCTGGGTCGCGGAACCACGCTGGTCGCGTCGGTGCCAGCGCCGCGACCACCTGATCAGCCTTAAGCATGGTACGGCGAACGATCGCGTCGGAACCTTTACCTCCCACCCAGAGATGTCGCTCGCCACTACCCAAGGCTTCTGCCTATTTTTCGCTTCCCATCTGGCGAGCAAAGATGTCGCCACTCGCCATCGAGACGAGGGCGGCCTCCCTGCTTACTTGCAGAAATCAGCGTCGGACGAACGGGCGTCGCTTACGACGACTTGACGGCAAGCTGATCGACCACGCCCTTGACGCCCGAGGTATTGGACGCGATCTGCTTCGCGCGTTCTTTCAAATCGGCGTTGTCGACATTACCTGACAGCGTGACCGTTGCGCCGTTGGTGTCCACGGTGATCTGCAGCGATTTTAGTCCCGGCTCGGCAAGGATCGCCGCCTTCACCTTGGCGGTAATCGCCGCGTCTTCCGCGACCGTCGCCGTCTTGTCGGCTGCGTTGCTTACCGTGGTTCCAACTGTGTCCGCAGCCCGGTCCATCTTGGCGCTCGTAGAGCCGGGAGGCGTGGCGCTCGTAGAGCCTGCGGGCGCCCGTTGGTCGCAACCCGCCATCAGCAAGGTCCCGGCAGCAAGTGCGACGAGCAGAGCAGAGGGTCGATTTCCGATGTTCATGGTTTTGCTCCTTCAGTAAGGGGGCTTATCCGGCCCAAATGCGCCGGAGCCCGACAGCGGCTAGCGATGTTACTGCGAGCCTAGCCGTCCAGAACGGTTTCGTTTCCAAAAATGTATGAGCACCGCATACTCATTCGATGGATTCCTGGTGGCGCTTTTTGGCGGCGAAGTGAGTGTGCCAGCGCTGCCGCAAACACGGTATCGGCCGCATGCTGTTTATTGCGTGGGAAAATAACGGGTGAGCTATAAGCGCGCGTCCTACACCGGCGTTTCGCGCTACAAATCACCGAGCGAGGAGTCGTCGCGCTTAGGCCGCTAGCAAAATTCCGGAGCCTGGGGTTTGCAAGGTCACCAGGCTCGTACCCGGTTCCGCAAAATCGATCAAGGGACTCAATCGCCGCGTCCGGGCCGCGCCGAAGAATGTCGCGAACGCGACCTCGCCAGCGTCACTGCCAGTTCCGATCCGCACGATTTCATCGAGCGGTGAGAGCTCGGTCGGATCAAAAAGGTACCACCGATCCCCCAAATAGACTTCGAAGACGGCGTGAAAGTCGGGCGGGGGAGTGCTATAGCGCGCGTAGCCGGTAACGAAGCGTGCGGGAATATTGAGCGCGCGGCAGAGCGCTATCGCAAGGTGCGAGAAGTCGCGGCACACGCCGGCGCGGTTGGCAAGAACGTCTCGTGCGGTAGTCAGCGGAGACGAGGTGCCGATCTCGTAAGCGATATTGTCGCGGATCCATTGGCAAACCGCCTGCACGCGGCGGTATCCGCCCCGAAGCTGCCCGAATTCGCGGCAAGCGAGCGCAAAAAGACGGTCGGCCTCGCAATATTTGCTCGCCCTTACGTATTGCAAGACTTCGCCCGGCAAGAGCGCCAAGGGCGTCTCCGGCGCATCGACATTGACTTCGGACTGCTCAAGGTCGACGGTCGCCAGGTAGCGCATGGTGAGTCGTCCTGGTGGCACATCGACCCGGAAAAAACGATTGAGCCGGCCCGCATCGGCAAACTCGTCGATGATGCCATTCGGCTGCGTCGTGATCGATTCGGCGCGCACGACTTGGCCCGAAGTGGTCGGAACCCCGAGATTAAAAACAAACAAGGTCTGTTGCGTAACGTCGTACTCGATTTCGCAATCGATATGAAAGGGTTTCATTCCCAGCCCATCAATTTCTTGTTTATCTCGAACGTGCGCCCTCGCATGCGCTTACGTCGCGATCTGTCGCGGTAGACCCATGAGCAAGTCCGCGAGGTCCTCGGCGTGTTCTTCTTCCTTGGCTTGAATCTCTTCGATCATGCGTCGCGTCGTTGCGTCGAAGGGCGCAAAAAAAGCCGCGATTTCCCGATAGCTGTCGATGGCGATGCGCTCTGCCACCAGGTCTTCCTTGATCATGTCGACCAGGTCACTGCCTTCGACATATTCAGAGTGGCTGCGGCTCAGCAAGCCGTCAGGCGATAGATTCGGCGCGCCGCCGAGCTGCACGATTCGCTCGGAGATAAGATCCGCGTGCTGCTGCTCTTCGCCTGCATGTTCCAGAAATTCCTCGGCGACGGGGCCCGCATGAATACCCCTGGCCATGAAGTAGTGGCGCTTGTATCGCAGCACACAAACAATCTCGGTCGCAAGCGCTTCATTAAGGACCTTGATCGCGGTTTCAGTGTTCCCGCCGTAACCCGCCGTTACGGCACCGTCCTCGATATGCTGGCGCGCGCGTTTGCGCAATGTCTTTACGTCGGTGAGAAATGGCGTGTCTTTCAAAAGCGTCTCCTTGGTCGATGTGCGGGAGTTCCGGCCCCAATTATATCCAGCATGAATCATGCCCGGCGGTTACCGCGCTACTTTTCTGTCAGGCGGACCTCGCTCGGGCACAAATCACAGCGCTCGCCTAGTAATTCCTACAAAGCGGCCCAAGAATGCCGATTGGGCATCGCGAATACCGCATCCAGTGACTCTCCTGAGAGCGTTAAATGCGCGTCGGGTTCAGAGCCAATGCGAGCCTCCTCGCAGCGAAAGAGCGCTCCGCTCGCGTATGGTCGGTCGCGCCGATTGCGTCTATCATCGGCCATCGCTTTTGAGCAATATCGGTATGGCCGACGCGGAATTCGCCACCCTCATCCACACCCACCGCGGGTATCTGCTGCGTGTCGCGGTCCTGCAACTTCGTGATAGCGATCTCGCCGAGGACGTGGTGCAGGATACGCTGGTCGCGGCATTGCAAGGGGCTAAGGGATTTTCCGGGCGATCGAGCCTCAAGACCTGGCTGACGGGGATACTCAAGCACAAAATCGTCGATGCCATCCGCAAGAAGGGTCGGGGACCGATCGTCTCGTCGCTCGATGAGGAATGCCAGATAGAGGATTTCGATGCCCTGTTCGATGAGTCGGGCCATTGGGAAAATTCGCCCGCGACCTGGGGCGATCCCGAGGGAGAGCTTTCGCGACGGCAGTTTTTCGATATCGTGGATTTTTGCCTGGAAAAGCTCCCGCCCAATACCGCCCGCGTCTTCATGATGCGCGAGGTGATGGAACTGGAGGGGGCGGAGATTTGTAAGGAACTCAGCATCACCTCGACCAACCTCTGGGTCATACTCTACCGGGCCAGGGTGGCGCTTCGCCAATGCCTGGAGCAAAACTGGTTCGCGCAAGGGCAAGGCGGCGGCCGGACCGCGTAAGCGCGGCCGCATCCCACAATGGGTCGACTCCTTTCATGCAAGGACGCGAGCCGCTTGATCTCGCAAATTCAGGAAGGCCATGTGCCGCTTGGCCAGCGCCTGCGCGTACGGCTGCACCTTGTCTGGTGCGAAGCATGCAAGCAGTTCGAGCGGCAGATACGCTTTCTGCGCGTTATGATGCGCCATTACAGACAGTAAGCACCCGCTTCATAGACCATGGCGATGACCTCCATTACGGTAAATGGCGCCGCCTACATTTGCCGATTGCCCTCGCAACGGGTTTCCGATCTCGTGCGTGAGCTCTCCCTCGAAGGCAAGCGCATCGCCATCGAGCGGAATGGAGAGATCGTCCCCAGGAGCAAGCACGCGCAGACGGTCTTGGTCGATGGGGATAAAATCGAGGTCGTTGCCGCAGTTGGCGGCGGCTAGCGATTACCACGCATGAACGCTCCCGATGATACGCACGCGCTGGCGCGCCCTGACGACGCAGCGGTCATGCCCCACGATGACCCGCTGGTCATCCACCATGGCGACCCGCTGGTCGTCGACGCTGACCCGCTGGTCATCGCCGGGCGCGCCTACCGCTCACGGCTGCTGGTCGGGACCGGGAAATACAAGGACTTCGATGCGACGCGGGCGGCGATCGACGCCTCCGGCGCCGAAATCGTCACGGTCGCCATCCGTCGCACGAACATCGGGCAGAACGCGAACGAGCCGTCGCTGCTCGATTACCTGCCGCCGTCACAGTTCACCCTGCTGCCGAATACCGCCGGCTGCTACACCGCGGACGACGCGGTGCGCACGCTCAAGCTCGCGCGCGAGCTGCTCGACGGACACCGGCTGGTGAAGCTCGAGGTGCTAGGTGACACTCACACACTTTTCCCGAACGTGCGGGAAACAATACGTGCGGCGGAGACGCTCATCAAGGATGGTTTCGACGTCATGGTGTACACGTCCGACGACCCGATCATAGCGCGCGAGCTCGAAGCCGTCGGCTGCGTCGCGATCATGCCGCTCGCGTCATTGATCGGCTCGGGAATGGGTATTCTCAACCCATGGAACCTGAAGCTCATCATCGAGCAATCGAAAGTGCCGGTGCTGGTCGACGCCGGCGTGGGCACCGCATCGGATGCGGCGGTCGCCATGGAGCTTGGCTGTGCCGGCGTGTTGATGAATACCGCGATCGCTTCGGCCCAAAGACCCGTGCTGATGGCAGGGGCGATGAAAAAAGCGATCGAAGCGGGGCGCGAGGCCTACCTGGCAGGACGCATGCCGCGCAAGTCTTATGCTGCCAGTCCGAGCTCGCCGACTGGCGGCCTTATCAGGTAACTTAGTAGGTAACTTAGCGGCTAACTTAGCGCTGATTTAGCTGCTGATCGCAACGTCCACTTCGAAAATTGTCCATGCTGCGTTCGTGCGCTCTTGCTGTGGCGGTGAGCTGGATTTCGCTCACCATCGGTGCCTCGCCGCTCACGCAGCAGGAGATCGTCAGCCTGTGCGGAAACGCCGAGGACGCCGCCCACTGCGGCCGATTGATCGAGGAAGTGCAACTAAAACGCTTGCCCAATCTCGCTCGCCGCGACGGTGCCCTGCTCCTGGTCTCGCTCTATCCTTCGGGCAACGCGACGTTCACCGACAGCGACGATCCCGTCAACGGCCGCTCGTACAGTCTCTGGGCTTTTCTCAACCCCATCAATGCGGTCGTGCTTTATTCGACGGCGGGGGAGTCGATCAGCTTCATCGTCCTTGCGCGAACAACGAACCGCCGCTTCGATCTTCCCGCCGACCCCCAGCTCTCCCCGGACCGCTTGCACATCGTCACCGCGGACGTGTGTCCGAGCCGAAGTATCAACGAAATTGCGGTGTGGCGCGTCGCACCGGACTCGCTGGTGAAGGAGCTCGTGTGGACGGCGGGTGAGAGCTGGTCGGATGTGGCAGCGACTTGGAAGGATGCGAACACGCTGGTGATTGAGTACACGCCTCCCGGCACCGGCAAAGCCGTCATTGTCGAACGAAAGCTTACCGATCCGGTATGGCAGCGCGTCACGCCGAACTGACGGTGATCAACGATCCGGCGACAACGCCTCGTCATCGCTCAATTCGAAGCTTCGTGTTGCGCCAAGGGCGATTTTCGCCGGCGCAACGGCGTGCCTACGAGTCGCTGCTTTCGCGTTTCGGCATTGCGTTTGCCACCGTCCCGCTGGATCTCGTTCGCGCATTCGGCCGGACGAACCCGAAGATCCTTGAAATTGGGTTCGGAATGGGCGAGACGACGGCCGCGATCGCGAAAGCACGGCCCGGGGACGATTTTCTCGCGATCGAGGTTCACAGTCCCGGCGTCGGAAGTCTGCTCAAACTGATCGAGCAGGAGCGCCTTTCCAACGTCCGCATCGTCCAGCACGACGCGGTGGAGGTCGTCGAACACATGCTCGCCCCTGGAACCTTGGCGGGCGCACATGTTTTCTTCCCCGATCCGTGGCCCAAGAAGAGGCACCACAAACGGCGGCTGCTTCAAGGCGCGTTCGTGCACGCTCTCGCCGAACGGCTGGCGGTGTGCGGTTATCTGCACGTCGCCACCGACTGGGAGGAG
>Ga0209118_1000327_pt1 | contig 27749 bp, 26 predicted proteins | sample BlaSpr_A8_Ref_M1_FD_187988 | JGI IMG/M metagenome (GOLD analysis project Ga0209118, IMG submission 187988) | Forest soil microbial communities from Thunder Bay, Ontario, Canada - Black Spruce, Ontario site 2_A8_Ref_M1 (SPAdes) (version 2) | ecosystem: Environmental > Terrestrial > Soil > Boreal...
CGAGGACATCCTGCTCGACCTGGACGTCCCGACCAAGAAGCGCGTTTTCGAGGAAGTCGGTCGGCTCCTCGAGCGGCGCCATGGTCTTGCGCAAACGCAAGTGGTCGAGAGTCTCTCCGCGCGCGAGAAACTGGGTTCCACAGGCTTGGGCCAAGGCATCGCGCTTCCCCATGCTCGCATCAAAGACCTGCGGCAAGCCGTGGCGGCTTTCGTGCGGCTCAAGCTGCCAATACCCTTTGAGGCGCCCGACGGGAAGCCCGTGTCGGAAATGCTGGTGCTCCTCGTCCCCGAGCACGCGACCGAGGAGCACTTGCAACTTCTCGCCGAGGTTGCGCAGATGTTCTGCGATCGGGACTTCCGCGAGCAGCTCAGGATGGGCGTCGATGCGGATGGCATATGCCATCTGTTTCGCAATTGGACGCCCTCTTGATGCCATGCGAGCAGGCTGCTTGTCGCCTCAGGAAGAGGCCGCGCCGCAGGGTGGGTTGAATGGCAAATCCCTTGCCCCGTTAAGTCGTCTTTGACGAGTAATTACGAATGTCTCTGCCCCCGATCTCCTTGGCCCACAAGGCGCAAATCCTGGCGGAAGCGCTCCCCTACATACGGAGTTTCCACGGCAAAACCTTCGTCATCAAGTATGGCGGAAACGCGATGACCGAGCCCGCCCTCAAAGCAGCCTTCGGGCGCGACGTCGCGATGCTCAGGCTGGTCGGGATGAGCCCGGTCCTTGTCCATGGCGGCGGACCGCAAATCACCGATCTGCTCGACAAGATGGGTGTCCAAAGCGTATTCCGCCGCGGGATGCGAGTGACCGATGACAAGACGATGAACGTGGTCGAGATGGTGCTTGGTGAACTCAATCAAGAAATCGTCGGGCTCATCAACCAGCACGGTGGCAAAGCGGTAGGGCTGGGCGGCCAGGACGGGCAGTTCATTCATGCCAGGAAAATGCTGTTACCGCCGGTGGGTGCTGAAACGGAAGCAATCGATATCGGTTTTGTGGGCGACATCGAGCGCATTGATCCCGAGATCATCGATCTTCTCCGCTCCAGGGACTTTATCCCGGTCGTGATGCCCATCGGGGTTGGTTCCGAGGGTGAGGCATACAACATCAACGCCGACGTGGTCGCAGGCAAACTCGCGGAAACCCTGAAAGCGGAGAAGCTGATTCTGATGACCAACACCCCCGGGGTTCTCGACAGGCAAGGCAAGCTAATTACCGGCCTTACGGCGAGTGAAATCCAAGGGTTGTTCTCCGATGGGACCATCCAGGGAGGAATGCTGCCAAAACTTGGCTCAGCGCTCGAGGCCGTCAAGAATGGCGTCAAGTCGGCGCATATCATCGATGGTCGCGTACCCAATGCGCTCCTGCTCGAGGTCCTTACCAGCGAAGGGGTAGGGACGACGATACGCTCAGACGAAGGGCCGCATTTTTTCGCGGACAGTCGGCGCTATTTTGCAGAAGCCGGGTCACAATAAGACGGCAATCACCGCGCCGGTTCCAAACCAAACACCGCAATGGAGGAACGGAATCGCCGGCAGTAGATCATTGGCGAGCGACGTTACCGAAAGATGCGTTCGGGAATGGCCCGCAGGAAGAAGATCAACGCCCCGAAAACATCAGCGGAGTCACCAAGCCAGGTCGATCACTGCACCAGCCTCTCATAGTGCGTCTCAAAGCGGCCATCGCCGTGGAGTGCCGCTGCACGCTTGATGGTTTCCGAAACGCCCTGAAGCGCAAGCAGGCCAAAGCCAAGCGGCACCTGTAGCAACACCGGCCAGCAAGAGCCATCCACCGGCATTGCCCGAAAATTCCCGGACCGGCCCGGGTTCTTGAATAACGGCCATGAGAAATAGGCAAGGAGCGTCATCGTCGGCAACAGGAACAGCACGGTTCCGATCAGGCCAGCCACTGCTTGCCTCACCCCGACAGGAGGATGGGAGGATGTAGAAGATGTCCATCCGGACATGCTCTTTTTTCGCGCGTGTACCGCTCGAACCGCTCATCGTCGAACCACCATCCAATGCTAACCAACTGCCTTTATTCGGTTTTTAACCGGACGCGACTGCTATCGCACACTCATCACAAACACGAAAGAACCCTTCCCGTCATGGCTTCCAGTAGCGACGCAAATCTTTCTCTGCCCGGGCTGCAAAGCCCGTCCCGCCTATCTCGCAGTCCATCCCCCATTTTCGCGCAGGCCATCTATACTTAGCCGAGACTTGCCGTGTCTCGGTGAAGTATCCGCTGGAGTTTGTTCTTTCGAATCCATGTTCGGCTCGTCCATCAGCTCCGCCGCTCGCGGTGACCATGCTGCCAAACGAGCAGCGCGCACGCTATACACGGGAGCTACGCCGCCTGGCCAAACGCAAGCGGGGTACAACGCTCATGCGACTTGGGTTGCGTGCGACCCTGTCGTAGCCGTGAGAATCGGGCATTTGCTCACCGCAGCAATCGCTCTAGTCGGGACGACGGCATTGGATGCCAGTGAGCTTCGCATTCGCGGTGCTGGTACGCGAAAGACAATAGGTTATGGCTGCAATCGATCACGAGCGCTGGCAGGCGATCAGCCCGCAGCTTGATTCGCGCCCTGGACATGTCCACCGATGACCTCGCGGCGTGGCTCGGTTCTTTGCAATCGCAGGACCCGGCGCTGGCGGCGGAACTACTAACGCTTCTGGAAGATCGGGAGGCGATCGGAGAACTCCGGTTCATGGAGCAGAGCCCGTCGTTGCCGCCCACCCAAATATCGCTCGCCGGCCAGACGCTGGGTGCCTACACGCTCGAATCGCTGCTCGGCCAGGGCGGCATGGGAAGCGTATGGCTGGCACGGCGTAGCGACGGACGGTTCGAGGGCAAGGTCGCGATCAAGCTCCTGAACGCTGCGTTGATCGGCCACGGCGGTGAGGCGCGCTTCAGGCGCGAAGGGTCGATCCTTGCCGAATCACCCATCCCCACATCGCACAGCTCTTCGACGCCGGCGTCTCACCGACCGGCCAGCCCTGTCTGGTCCTTGAGCAAGTAGAGGGCGAGCACATCGATTGCCACTGTGACCGGCAGGGTCTCGACGTAGCGGGGCGAATCCGGCTGTTTCTCGATGTACTCGCCGCCGTTGCTCTCGCCCATGTGAACCTGATCGTGCATCGGGACTTGAAGCCGTCGAACGTGTTGGTGGCGAAAGACGGGAACGTGAAGCTGTTGGACTTCGGCATCGCCAAACTACTGGAAGATGAGACGACCCCTGGCCAAGCCACCGAGCTCACACGCGAGGGCGGACGCGCGCTAACTCCCGAGTATGCCGCACCGGAGCAGGTGCTGGGCGCGCCGGTTACCACTGCCACCGATGTCTATGCGCTCGGCATCCTGCTTTACCTGCTGCTCGGTGGCCAGCACCCGGTCGGACAAAACGCCAAGTCGCCTGCCGAACTGATCAAGGCGATTGTCGATACTCAGCCGCCGCGATTGTCCGATGCGGTCGCCTCAACGAAGACGCTTGCAGCGGAAGCGCTGACGGACAATGCGGCAAGGAGAGCAGCCACGCCTGCCAGGCTCAAGCGTGTGCTGCGCGGCGACCTCGACAACATTGTCGCCAAGGCGCTGAAAAAGGATCCGCAGGAACGCTATGGTTCGGTCGCGGCCTTCGCCGACGATCTGCGGCGCTATCTCGATCATCAGCCGGTTAGTGCACGGCCCGATTCAGTCGCCTATCGCACAGCCAAGTTCGTGCGGCGCCACCGCGGTGCCGTTGCAGCCGGCGTGCTGACTTCCTTCGCGGTGCTCGCCGGATTGGTGGGCACAATCACGCAATCACATCGTGCAGAACAAAGCGCGCTGCTGGCGCAACACGAACTTGACAGCGCACTGCGCGAGCTGACCTATGCCGAGGCAGCGGACGAATTCATGCGGTTCCTGCTGAGCGACGATTCCAGCAAACCGTCTACAACCTCCGAATTGCTGGCCCGTGCAGAGCAATTAGTCGAGAAGCAGTTCGCAGGTGATGCGGCACTTCGCGCACGCATGCAACTGGTCATTGCCGATCTGTACGGCGAGCTCGTCGACTACAACAGGGCTGACGCCGTACTCCACCGCGCCCAGAGCCTGGCACGCGGCTTGAATGACCCGTCGTTGCGTGCGCAAATCGACTGCACCCTGGCAGGCTTGTACTCTGCAGTTGGTCAGTTCGACCGGGCGCCCGCCTTGTTGGACGACGCACTGCAGCGGCTGCAAGCCGCTCCTGATGCCCCGCAATCCGCCCATAGCGAATTGCCTAAACGAGCGCGCGATTCACAACAGAGATCGGGGCGATGCGAAGGCCGCATTCATCGACTCCCAGGCTGCCTTGCGATACCTTGGCTCCCCGCGCCCGGGGCAGCTCGCAATGGCTGCATCCTTACGCACATCACTCGGCGATGCATACGGCATGCTGGGTCAGTTCCCACAGGCCATCCGCTCATACCAACTCGCTCTCGAAAACCTCGCCAGCATGGGGCGTGAGCACACGACAGCCGCGTTGACCATCGCGAATAATCTCGGCGTGCATTTGTCCAGGGCGGGTCAAGTGCGCCGCGCAGCGGACGTCTACGGACGCGCACTAGAGGGGGCATCGGCTGCGGACGGCGTTACCAGGCACCTCCTGGGAACCAACTACGCCAAGGTACTGCTGGAACTAGGTCGCACGCGGGATGCGCAACTGCTCTTCGAGGATGCATTGACCTCGGCGATGAAGAGTGACAACGCGCGGGCGATCGCCTTCACCTCGCTCTACGCCGCACCGGCGTGGTGCGCCGAAGGCGATTTGACCCGCTGCGAAGCCTTGCTACACAGCGGCAGCGAAAAGCTGCGAGCCGTCCTGCCCGCGAACCACTTTGCTTTCGGTATTGTGGCAATTACCGCCGCGCAACTCGCCTTGGCGCGGGGCCGCGCCGTTGAGGCGCGCGACCAGCTTCAGCGCGCTGTCGCAATCTTCGACGCGGCTCCTGAAAAGAACCCCATGCGTATTCGAGCTCTGTCACTTCTCGCCCGCGTCGAACAGGAACTCGGAGATGGTAGTGCGGCGCGCCTCTACGCGGGGCAAGCAGATTGGGGAACCCCATTCAACGCCGCTTGAAGCAGCACCGCGCTCGCGCCGCGCCCTTGCGCCGCGCCGATCTCGCGTTTACTCAAGATCGCTTGAGTAGCGGCGCTGTCGCCCATCGCGCCCAAGTGTCCCGCTGCCTCTTCGCATTCCGAACATCGGCACTGCGCTCGATCAGCGCGCGCAATCGGGGCGCGTACGCGCCTAAATCAACCGGCTTTGCGCAATGTCAGGTTGATGCGGTGTCCGCCGAGCAGCGGGTGATGTCCTGCCTTGAGCGGCAGCACGCCGTGGAAGCGCAGACGGTCGGGGCCGCCCCAGACCACGACGTCACCGTGGGCGAGAGGTACACGTGAGGCTTTGTCGCCGCGCGCGTGCCCGCCCAACAGGAAAACAGCCGGAATTCCCAGAGAGACGGATACGATGGGCGCAGCGAAATCGACCTCGTCCTTATCTTGGTGCAGCGATAGCCGTGCGCCTGGTCCGTAGCGGTTGATGAGGCAGGCATCGGGCATGAAGTCCGCGAATCCGGCTTGAGTGGCGGCCTCTCCCGCCAAACGGAGACAGGCAATGGGCATGCAGGGCCAGTGCAGGCCGGTCTGCGGATCGTGCGCGGCGTAGCGATAGCCACGTCGATCGGTAGTCCAACCCAGCGCCCCGCAGTTAGTGAGCGCTACGGACATCCGGAAACCACCCGGTGTCACCATGTGGCGAAAGGGAGCCGCGGTCTGGATCGCATCGAGCGCGAGCAGCAGCTCCGGCACATAGGGAAGAGCCAGTCCGCGCATGACATAGGCGCGCGACCCCAGGCGATCCAGCTGCATCGCGCCGCGCACTGCCTCGCCAAACAGGTCGGCGGTCATCGCCAAGCTCTCACTGCGCATCATGGAATATTACGCCAACCGTGTGCCGATGCCCCGAGCGCAAGCGGCTCACGCCATGGCGAAGATTGACGCGATAGATCCCACGCGTCCCCTGCACGGGTCGGTTGTGGACAGCGAACACCACAGCATCACCCTTGCTCAGGAACACCACTTCGGGGCGCGACTGCATGCGCGGCCGCTGTTCTGTCATGACGAATTCTCCCCCGGTGAAGTCGCGCCCCGGCTCGGAGAGCAGAATCGCGATCTGAATCGGGAACACGTGTTCACCGTAGAGATCCTGATGCAGGCAGTTGTAATCGCCTTCGCCGTATTCGAGGATCAATGGCGTCGGACGCAACTGGCCGGCAGCGTGGCAGCGCCGGATGAACTCCGCGTGCTTTGCGGGGTAGCGCACCCCGATTCGCATGGCTTCGTTCCAGCCGTTGGCCACCGGCACCAGGTGCGGGTAAATCGCCGTGCGCAGGCCGCCAATGATGCCGGGGAGTGGATAGTTGAAGTACTTATACTCCCCGCGCCCGAAGCCATGCCGCGCCATCACGATCCGGCTGCGGAAGAGTTCGTCACGCGGGTAGAGCGCAGCGATGGCGTCGCATTCCTGCGGCGTGAGGAGACTGTGGATGGTTGCACAGCCGTATCCATACAGATCCTTCGCGATGGCTTCCCAGTCCAAGGCGTTCACCCTCCCTGCCAGCGCCTTGGACGGCGTGATAACCGGCGCTTTGACAGGCAGCACGCTCACGCGCGCCGCTCGCGTTGTAGCAGGGCGCGCTTGCGCTCGGTGCCCCAGCGGTAGCCGGACAGCGTCCTATCGCTCTTGATGACGCGATGGCAGGGAATCGCAATCGCCAGCACATTGGCAGCGCAGGCACTACCCACGGCGCGCACCGCGTCGGGCCGGCCAATTCGGGCGGCAATGTCGGCATAGCTCGCGGTGGAGCCCGCCGGTATCGTGCGCAGCGCCAGCCATACACTCTGTTGGAACCGCGTGCCAGCGACGTCCAAGACCTGGTCGAAACCTCTCACCGGTGTCTCGACCAGGGCAGTAACGTGCGCGAGCAACTCCTTCAGCGCAGCGGGACGCGCGTCGAGCCTTGCCTTCGGATGGGCCCTACTCAGTTCGGTCTCGAGGCTGCGCTCGTCATCGCCTAACAAAACGGCGCACACACCGAGGTCGCTGCTTGCCACCAGGATCTTCCCCAGCGTGCTGGCGCCGGTCGCGTAACGGATGGTGCCGGTGAACTCCGTGTTGGCCTCGCGCAGGTGGAGGGATCCCCGGCGCGTTTCGTCTCCGGCGGTGGCGGTCGACACCGTGTCCTGCAGGGCATTCATGATTCACTCCTTAGATAAGAGACAGTCGAGGGACTCAGTCTAGAGATGTAGCGATGGCGCCGCACTCCGCGTCTTGCTGTCGAATTCCGATGCGAGGGTAGTCCTGCGCCGACGTTGCAGTGCAGAGGAAGCTTCGCCGCGCCATCTTCGAAGCGTAAGACGGCAACCTTTAGCGCGAATGCGCATAGCTTCGCGGCGTATCGCACTTCCAGTCCTACTGCGTGCGGCGTGCTTACGCATACTGCTCGGTTGCAATGAAGATGCCGACTCCACACAGAATTGGAGGGCGCGGCCGGCGAATATTCGTACGGCATGATCGCTTTCCTCGCTTTCATCGGGCCCGCGGGCACGTCGACCATTTCTAATAGGAGAGATGCAAACGCTCGGATTGACCGCACTTGGCGTATTTCGTGCCGCCATCAACTTGATTGGCCTCGTTGCCGGCTTGTCGCCTTCCTCCGGCCGCTAGTTCCCCGATGCACCGTTCGCGACACAAGATATTCAAAGGCAATGGCGGCGCTGCGGCAAAGACTGACCTGCCCTCGAAGGGTCTAATCCGAAGGTCATATGGTCCGCACCGCCCAGGCAGAGGACAATCTCGCCGGCAATGAGAAAGAGTGCATGAAACAGTCCGTCGAGATTGCCCATTTTCGTCAACAGTGCTGCCTTGGTATCGATGCGCAAACCGCGATGCCGAGCCTGCTGCGGGCGCTGCGTCTGTTGATCGGCTCACAAGCGAACTCCTTCTATTGGGCGGATTACAATGGCGACATCGACAATGTCTACATGGAGCAACTCTTCCCCGGAGATATGGCCGCCCATTTCTTCAGGGAGTTTTTGAACAATCCGGCGGACGACTACTCCGCGCTCGGCATTCGCAAATTTCTACCGCCCGGTAGCCTGGTTGGCAGTAGTGCACGGCTGTTTCCAAAAAGCTTCTACCGCTCCGACATGTACAACTTGATCTGGCGACCGCGGCGGCGGCAAGAAATGCTCTGGGCGAGGGTTCGAGATGCGCAGGGCCGAGCCAACGGCATCGCGTTGATGCGCGAGTCCGGCGACCCGGCTTTCACCGAGCACGAAGAACAACGCCTCGGCCAGCTGGTACCCTATCTGGCGCATGCCATAAATGCTCGCCCTAGCGCGCCCTCGCGACTGGTTTACGACGGTGAATCTGCCATTGTATTGCTAGACCATTGCGGCCGAATTCAGCACGAGTCAATCGAAGGACGGCGCTTGCTGCTGCTCGCGGCCCATGAGCGTTTGGCCCCTGGAACAGTTGACTGGAAGGGCGACAGCGTGCTGCCGCTTGTGCTCGCCAAGTTGCGCGAGAGCGTCGAAGTGCTAATGGCCGGACGGCCGGCACCGCCGCCGGTTTTCGAACTGCAAAATGCGTGGGGAAAATTTGTGCTCCGTGGCTATCCGCTGGAAACGGGGAAACTAACCGGGAACTCCCTGATCGCAGTTCTGATCGAACGTCACGTGCCCATAAGTCTCAAGCTGATGCAGGTGATGCGGTCGCTGCCGCTTTCCGCCAAGCAGAAGGAAGTCTGTCTGCTGCTTACCGAGGGCGCCAGCTATCGCGCTGTGGCCGAGCGTCTGAGCGTGCGCCAGAGCACCGTGATCGATCACGTCCGTAAGATCTACGGCAAGTTCGACGTACGCAGCCACCACGAACTGTTACGCAAACTGATTCGAGCGGATCCAGGGACTCCCACCCTACCCTTCTGCCGCCCCCGTGGCCAACCTTGCGCAGTGGCGTTGTGCTCTAGTAGCGCGAAATGAGGTTTGCGAGAGAGAGCCTCGCGCGGACGTAAGCAACAGCGTGGCAAGCGAAGCGTGCCAAACACGATACGTCAACATTTCTCAACCCGAGTACGCATCGCGGTGCCGTCTAGCTAGTGTTCGATCAATTCCAGGACGGGACTTGAGGAATTGGACGAACGTTACCGACCACAGCCCTGGTCCAATGGATTGGGTGGGTGCGAAAACGCTTTGCGCGACGGTCGCGGAATACTTACTTCCTTCGCTTGTGACGACACAGCTTGGCCATTTCGCCCCGTGCAGGCTCCTAGGTCTGCTGCGTTGTATCGCGGACACGGCTCTCCCAAAAGATCAACATCCCAAACAAGGGGACGGTATGTTTCGCCCACTCAGAATTATAAAGTTGGTTGCGCTTTCACCGGTCTGCGCGATGCTCTGTGCCGCGGGCATCGCTCTCGCCGGAGAACAACCCACGCCGAGTACGCCGGGTACACAGACGGCTAGGAAAGCGTTGGTCTCACCCGCCGCCCGCGTAACGCAACCGTTTCCCGCAAAACCCAAAGCCGACATTGACCCGAATAATTTTTTCGATGAGGCTGCCTATCTGCCTTACAACATCGAGCAATTCGGCGAGCCCGGTGGCGAAAAGCCCGCCAAGTCCGGGCCTAAGCACTACAAGACCTAAACCAATACGCAAGCTTCTGCCCGACCATGCTCAATAAGATTGAGCGCTCACGTCAATAGCCGGTGCCGGCCGGGGCGCGGCGATAGCGAGGCGGTCCTACTCGCGTTTGCCTGACCTGGCGAACCATCATCAGCATTGCGCAATATTTTCGCTCCACGCGAACGCCGCCACCTGCATCGCGTACAGTTCCTCGCCGGTGACGCCGCCTTGACCACGGAAGTAGCGAGAGGCATGCTCGCCGCCTTAAGCCTTACGGCGAATATCATGATGGAGGGCGCCGCCGCCCAGAAACGGAGGAACGGCGCAGACGTATGAGCCTCTCGCACTACAGTGGCGACGCCTCAGGCATGGGACGAGAATGCGCACGAGGCTCGCGTGTGGTGCGCCATGGACTGCGCGCACTGGCCGGACCATAACGGACCGGCGGCGGTCTCGATCATCGAGTACAGCCAAGTCGCAAACCAAGAGTGATTCGAGAACGCAGCGCCAGCAAGCAAACGCATCCTGCGCAGTGCCCACTGTAGGTACGAGATGGAGCCACCCCCTGAAGCCGCTCCTAACGATGGCGGCCGTAATATCGAGCACTCCCGGCCCAACACCGGCCACCAATCGCCGAATACGGCGATTGGTGGCCGAAGGGACATTCCCATCTCTCTCCTTCCAACGCTACGCAAACGGCGACGGACCAAAGTCGCGTTGCAAGGCGCGCCACACCCGCTCGGCGGTCAGCGGCATCTGAATGCGCTCGGCTTCGCGCCCAAGTCCCGCTTGGTCAAGGGCGTCGATGACCGCATTCACCACCGCCGGTGTCGCACCGATGGTGCCCAACTCGCCGACCCCTTTGACGCCCAGCGCATTGGTAAGACATGGAATGGAGGTATCGAACTCCGTCTTGAAGCCATTGGTTACGTCGGCTCGCGGCAAGGCGTAGTCCATGAAACTGCCGGCCAGCAGCTGGCCGCTTTCCCGGTCGTAAACTACGTGCTCGTACAGCGCCTGACCGATGCCTTGCACGGCGCCGCCCTCGACTTGGCCGCGAACGATGATCGGGTTCACTACCCTGCCGATGTCATTGACCGACGCATAAGCGACGATTTCGGTAGCGCCCGTGACCGGGTCGATTTCCACCTCACACACGTGGCAACCGTTGGGCCAGGTGGGACCGGCCGCGGTCGTGGTGGAATCGATCAAGATTCGCGCCTGCGGCTGGCGGCCGGCGAGTTCGAAGAGATCGATGCTGAGGTCCGTGCCAGCCACGCGGAAGCGGCCGTCACGATACTCCATGTCGGCTGCCGGGGCCTCGAGCGCCTCGGCGGCAAGTTGCTTCGCGTGCGCGACGGTCCGCTCTGAGGCCACGTGCACCGCCGAGCCGCCGGTAAACAGCGAGCGCGATCCTGCGCTGCCGAAACCCTGGGCCAAATCGGTATCGCCCTGCAGCACGCGAATGCGCTCCATCGGCACACCGAACACGTCGACTGCGAGTTGCAAGTAACTGGTAACGATGCCCTGGCCCATCGCCTGGGTGGCGGAGTGGATCTCGATTGTTCCAGCCGCCGTGACATTGATGGCGACACGCTCATCGAGGACAGTGCCGCCGGTCCATTCCAGGAAAGTAGCGATCCCCCGTCCGCGCAGTTTGCCGCGGTGGCGGGTGGCTTCGCGGCGCGCGGCATAGCCGTTCCAATCGGCCAGCACAAGCCCTCGGTCGAGGATCTGTTCGAACCGGCCGCTGTCGTAGACCTGACCCATGGCGTTGGTGTACGGCATCTGCTCGGGACGGATCATGTTGCGCCGGCGCAGTTCAGACGGATCGAGTTTCATCTCGCGCGCTGCAGCGTCAAACAGGCGCTCGGTGATGTAAATGGCCTCAGGGCGCCCGGCACCCCGGTAGGCACTAGTCGGCGTGGTGTTGGTCAGCACGGCGCTGAAACGAAGGTCGATCGTGCGGATGTCGTAGATGCTGGTGGAAACCCACGGACCGATCAGCAGCTGGATGGCCACGCCGGCAAATGTGGCGTAGGCACCCACGTTGGCGAGCGAGCGCACGCGCAAGGCGAGCACCTTGCCGTCGGCATCGAGCGCCATCTCGGCTTGGCTGACGACGTCGCGACCGTGAAATGCCGCAAGAAACTCCTCGCTCCGCTCGGCTTGCCAGCGCACCGGACGTTTCAACGCCCGCGCCGCATAGGCAATGGCGATGTCTTCCGGATAGATACCCGTCTTCATGCCGAAGCCGCCGCCCACGTCACCGACTCGCACGCGGACCTGCTCTTTGGTGAGTCCTGGAATCGCATCACACAACGACTGCAGCACCCCGGCCGGCATCTGGCTGCTCATGCGCACGGTCAGGCGCCCGGTCGACGGGTCGCATTCCGCCAGGACGCTGCGCGGCTCGAGCGGACTGGGCGCGAGCCGCTGGTTCACGATCTCCAGAGTCACGGTGTGCGCGGCGCGTGCGAAGGCCTGTGCGGCGGCTGCAGCATCACCATGACGCATTTCGGCCGCGACGTTGTCTGGCGCTTCGGGGCACAGCGCCGGCGCTCCGGGTGCGGTCGCCTTCACCATGTCGACCACCGAAGCTATTTCCTGGTAATCGACCGCTACCGTTTCCGCCGCATCACGTGCCGCATTGCGGCTGTCCGCCACGACCGCCACCACCGGTTCACCCACGAAACGCACGAACTCATGCGCCAGCGCGCGGTGTGGCGGCGTGGCGACGGGCTTCCCGTCCGCACGTTGGAACCCGGTCGCACTGGGAATCGGTTTTACGCCGGCAAGCGCCAACTCTGCACCGGTAAATACCGCCAGCACCCCCGGCGCAGACCGGGCCGCCGATACATCGATCGACGCGATTCGCGCATGCGCGTAGGGCGAACGCAGAAACGCGAGATAGGTCTGTCCCGGCGCCGCCACGTCATCGGTGAACTGGCCACGCCCCGCCAATAGCGCGGCATCCTCGACGCGAAGAACCGCTTGGCCACTACCGAACCGACCGGCTTCGAAAACAGTGCTCATCACTCACCCATTTGTGTTGTCGTCACCCCTATATCCTACACATTGCTTGTGGTTCTGCGGCCAAGTTTCTCAAAAGCCCGGAGTGGTGCGAGTTGCACACGAAGCCGCCTGGGGGGTTGAGACTTTAGTCCCAAGCGTTCCGGATGATTGATGCCGACTTCACCCACTGGTAAAACCATGGACATCGAATCGTCGTAGACAGTGATCCGTTCGCTTCAATTTAGGTGACCGATATGGCAACGCCTTCGCCTCAGGATTTCTTGCGTTATTCGTCCGGGAATGACCGGCGCAAAACGTTCCAGGTGGTTCGGCTGGAAAAGCGCAGCGTGCATGTGCGCGGCACGAGCTCGCAAGGTTCTGAACAACACGATGGCTCGATCACCAAGACGCAGCTCGTTGCTCCCATGACTCCGTCGGGCGATCCCTCTGCCCAGCCCATGCAGTGCGCAATCTGCACGGCCAGTAACCCGCCTTCGGCGAAATTCTGCAATGAATGCGGTTCGCCGCTCAGCCTGTGCATATGCCCCCAGTGCCAGGTTATCTACGCGAGGACGGCAAAAGCGTGTATCGCATGTGGCACTGCCACAGAGGACGCTTTAGCGACGCCGAAGGCGAATGCGGCCGCTGCGGCAGCGCCTCCTAGTACGGTGAGTACGGTGCCGGCGGCCGACTCTCCGCCACCGATCGAGACGATCGAAAAGGACTGGAAGGCGCTACTTCAAGAGGGCGAAAAGCAAGTAGAGCGGCAAGTCGAAGAGGGGGTGCATCGGCAAGTCGAACGGCAAGTGCAAATCGAACCGCAGGTGGATGGGCATCGGGATACACCGATGGCCCAGCAGGAGCCCGAGCGGGCCCCAAGGAGATTGGCTAGGTGGCCGGCTATGCGCCTTCATCAGCGTCGGGATGTTCCTACACGGGCAGTTGCGCGAGATGCCAGGCATCCCCTGCGGGCATTGTCCAGCTGGTCGGCGATTGTGGCGGGCACCTGCGTGCTGGTTTGTCTGTTGGTCGCTCCACCCCGCCCACGCTTGGCAGTGGACTACGCCTCAAAAAAAGCAACCGGCAACGGCATCGCTCCTGCCGGAGAAGCGACCAAGGGTGCTCAGTCATTTGCCGAAGGGAAGATCATCCGCGAAAGCGCTGCGGCCAAGGTGACCGCTCCCTCTGACACTGGGCCGCCCATCGCGGAGGCGGAAGGCGTATCGGCTGCGCCGCCCGAAGGGGTGACCGCTCCCTCTGGCACGGGGCCGCCCATCGCGGAGGCGGAAGGCGCATCGGCTGCGCCGCCCGAAGACGTTTCTGCTCGGGCCACGACTTCGCGCAGTTCGACGGCGGATGTGGCGCTTTCCCGGGTGAAGCAGAAGGCGTTGTCCGCGGTGGCGGAGCGGCACGCCCCAAAGACCTCGCGCAAGGCATGGCCCATCCGGGCCGCGTCACCGACGAGCGCGCCGGCCCGCGTAGCCATCGCCAAGCCGCCCGCGGCAAAAACCGGCCAAGCTGCCGGCAGATCGGCGAACCGTGTCGAAGCGCCCGTCCAGAAACCTGAGCCGCCGCGCACGTCGGCAAGTGAGCCTTGTTCCACCGCGTCGGAGACGCCAATGCCCTGCGACGCAAACACCGCCGCCGCGGCTGATGCGAGGACGACCTCTCCGCAGACGGCAACGGTAAGTCCGGCATCGCTCCAGCCCGAGCATGCCGCGAAGGTTCCGCCAGCGAGCGCCGACTCGGTTGCTTCGACTCCTGCATCCGGCCTAGCCACGCCCCCCACTGTCCAGCCCGCTCCGGCGTCTGCTCCTTAACCTCCGTCCAGCGGTATCGCCAGTGCTTCCGCACAGCCGGCGCCAGTAGTTGCAACGGCAGCCCCGACTAGCGCTAACGGGGCGCCCAAGACAAGTACAGCAAGCCTCGCCGCCAAGATCGTGCACAGAGAAGACCCCGCCTTTCCCCGCGAAGCCATCACCGAAGGCATCACCTCGGGCACCGTAAAAGTGCGACTCAGCATTGCCGGCGACGGCACGGTGAGCGGTGTGACCATCACTGAAGCGCAGCCGCGCAAGGTATTTGACAAGGCAGTCATCCGCGCTCTGAAGCGCCGGCAATTCGAATCGACCGGCACGCCGCAGACGGTCGAAACGGAAGTGGCCTTCAGCGCTGGCAACTGATTCATCAAACGCTGCCAGATCCTCGTCCATCACAGAACAAATTGAAGTGTCCTCCGGCTGCCGCCGCTTACGGAAGGAGATTCAATCTGTGGGCAGGCTCGTGCCGGCGCAGCACTGAAGCTGTCGTCACGCCGTCGCGCACGTCGCTAAAAGCCAGTACGCATCAGCTCACGAAGTTCGATTCTTCTCGATCGTGAGCCCCTTCCCGGAGGAAATTTTGGTCCGACCGACACCGTTGCTAGAAAGCGAACTCTGCCGCCTATAGGCCGGACCGTTCGGCACGCAGATGGTCGGCGCGATCCTTGGCCGGCTGCTGACGGCCTGGTCGGCGGCCCGGGATCGTCGGACCGTTGATCGTCAACTATCTGTTCGACGACCAGCTTGCGCAGCGAGCAGTCCGGGCACCTGCATGAGACACGACCTTGTACATTCTCTGCGGACTGCTGGCACGTGGATTCCTGTGCAACCTGCTTGTGCGGCCGGTGGCGGCAAAGCGCTAATGACCGATGCGCAACTGGAACGACGCAAACAGCCTGATCCAGGGAAGTTAATACCAAGCGTCCACGCATTCGCCTATCGAAGCCTTCGATTTCGGCGTGCGGATTCTGCGGTCGATTGGGTAGCCCTACTGTTCATAGTCGCCGCTGCGCGAACCGAATTTTCGCGGTAGGCGGACCATCCTCGCACCCGAGCGGACGAATCGATCGGAATCCGCGGTCATTTTGTACGCAGAAAAATCGGTGCCCTCGATAAGATAATGACTGTTCACTACAACTCACTCCAAGGAGTTCATCATGCGTAGCTCACGCACCGGTTGGCTGATGTCGGCGCTGTTCGCCTTTTCGGCGGTTGCACAAGCCGCTCAGTTCACCCTCACCAGTCCCTCTGTCAAGGCGGGTGCCCGGGTGCCCGACGAGAGCGTCTTTAACGGCTTCGGCTGCAACGGGGGCAACGTCGCGCCGGAATTGCAGTGGAAGAATGCGCCGAAGGGAACGGAGCTTCGCGGTCACGGTTTACGATCCTGATGCGCCTACCGGCAGCGGGTGGTGGCACTGGTTGGTGGTGAATATTCCCGCTGACAAGACCGGCCTGCCGCGCAGCTTCGGCAACATCAAGCCCGGAGAGCAAGTGAGTGAAGCGCTGCAGACCCGCACCGATTTCGGGGCCCCAGGCTGGGGAGGCCCTTGCCCGCCCACAGGCGACAAGCCACACCGCTACATATTCACCGTGTTCGCTTTGAAGGTTCCGAAGCTCGACGTCATGGCGGATTCCCCGGGCGCGCTGGTCGGCTACATGATCAACGCCAACAAGCTCGGCAAGGCCAGCTTCACGGCCACGTATGGGCGATGATCGGACTGTCGGCATCCCCGCGGCAAGACGCCTTGCGCTCAGAGGGCAACACTAACCGGCGCGTGCATGGGGACGCAGCGGGATTCGTTCTCTGCCTCGTGTGTTGGCTGCCTTCCTAAAAGGACGGGGAGAGCAAGCGGGAATTATCCGGGCGCCCGGATCAGTCGGGCGCAAGAAACCCGCGAGGCGTGCACGTCCACTAGCCAAGAACAAGTGGAGCCTGGTCCGTCCCTGAGCTAGAGTTCTAACCCGTACAAACTCCTTCGCCTCAGCGCGGGTGGGTGCTCGGGGAATCGATCATAATCACAGCTGCCCCGCTAATATCAACAACCACGGATTCTGCCTAAGAGAGGCCGCTGTCCTGCATGAATCTCTGACAACCTCCAGGCATGCATTGTGTCGGGCAAACAATCGAACGCCGCCGGGCTGTTCGTGGCCGCGGACCACCTTGCCCAATCTCGAAACGGCAGGTCTTGGCACGAGCCAATGGCGGCGCAAGGTCGTACGTCGCGGGAATGCGTAGGTAGTACTTACAAATCTCTGTAAAAGTGGCTGCGCAAATGGGTGAAATCACATGTGATGAACAATTCCTTCGGGGCATAGCTCGGTCCGGGTGGGGTGAGCCGTTGGCACAAGCCTTGCGGGAGTTCGTGATGGGTGACCGCTTTCCAAATCGTCGGGCAGGGCCGATGGCTCCGAATCCCTACTGATACGGCAAGCACCAGCCCGGAGCCGGTCCGCAGTGGACTCGCCATTGGCTCCTTGCTTCCGGCGTTTATCCAGGAGAAGATATGAAGATGCTCGTTTTATTGCTGATCGCCATTGGCGGTCTTTTATCCGCCTGCGTTGCTTACGAGGTTCCGAACAGAGATCGGGGCGCATATGATCGAGAACATGACGGTGCGGCGAATCGCATGGATCGCGATCGCGACCGTGAGGGTGAGGGCGATGCCGTTCCCAATCGCGAGGACAGGCGCGAGTACGACCGTCGCCGCGATTAACGATTTGCCTTTGGCACGCATGCACCCTTCACCGCGAGATATCCGCAGCTCATGTCAATGACAACGTGACCTCGTCCTTGGCATTCGCGTGGGGTTTGTAATCCGCCGAGGTGCGGCTAGGCCAGCAGGGGTTGTCGGGACTTTCGAAAATGCGGAGCGGAAATTGTCGCCAAAGCTTGCGATGGCCGATCTGCTCACAGCCAGAAGGCGGTTTCGGTCCTGACGACGGTCCAATCGGAGAAGCCTAGGAAGAAGATTGGTAGTACGCGATGTTGGCTCCAATGGTCTGATATTGAAAGATCGCTTGGAGGACGGCGCTGACGGGAACTTCTCGATCCTTGTTGCCCCAAGGATTGTTCATCCAGCACGTCGGTGTACCGGTATCAATGCCGGTGATCACCACAGCATGTACCCCGGATGTCATGGGAGCCCATCCGGAGCCATACGGGAAGCCGGCGCAATTGTGCGTGAGGATCAATGGGCCGTTGTCGGTTAGAAAACTCGCGATTGCATCAGCGTTCGTATCGATGCTGCCTGAGGAGAATCCGCACCGGGCGAGCCGTCTCGTAAAATCATCCCAATTGGACGCCGGATTGCTGGATGATGAGCTGTCCGGATCGAACCCGTTATTGAACTTCTCGATGACGGGCGAGTGTCCTTCTCGTTCAGCGGCGATCATCGCCATACACGCCACCCAGCATATAGGGTTCGCTTTCTGTACAACTAATGGAACGTCATACCACACCGAGGCCATAGCACAATCTCCTCCCAATGAAACCACGAAGTTCCCAACCAGGGTCCCCTTTGCCGTGAAGTATATTCGATTCCTTTCGATACCATCAATCGCCCATCGCTGATCGGTCGCTTAGCACTGGAGACCGCGAGTGGGCGTCCCTTCCGCCGTTGTACCCAACGGTGGGCCTTGATAGCGGCATTGAAATTTCGGTCTTCAACGGCACGCCGTCCCACATACCAAAAGTCCCCTTGTTTCTTAGCAACGCCTGCCGCGGCGGCTACTTCGCTCAAGCGGACCTCGCGGCGTAATAACTCCGCACCAGCGAGGCTCCCATTTAGAAAACCGTCCCGGCTAGCGGCGCCACCTTTGCCAGGGTCGGGTGATTGCACGGGCGAAACTCGCGCCTCGCCGCTGAGGTTTAACACCACTATCGGGCAATGCAACAGACACTTACGCGCGGTATAAGCAGCGTCGATTTTTCTCATCAAAACATGTGATTAGCGTTTTAGCTCTCATGGCCCCAAGGTAGTAGCAGGGCGCTTCACCAACATTACGCGTCCGATGTTTTAAGGGAGTAGGACATGAAAGTTATTGCTGATTGGTTCAGACGTCGAGCTGAAAGCGAAGAGCGTCGCGAACAGGAACGCGAGGAAGCTTATCTCGCCGAGTCATTAGACCTCTGCGACCTGGAATATCGCATGCGGCAACTCGACTTGAGAAAGCGCGTTAGCGCGCCTTGGATTGGCGCAAAAGGGTCTTGACCTGACGACTCGACCTATTGATCAAAGGAAATACCCATGAGACCGACACTTTCTTTTGGACCCTTGACACGCGATTTTCCGGCACCGCGTTCCCGCGCGGACCTGGCTCGTGAGGAACAGGCCTTTTACGAAGACCACGCCAACAGCGAACCATGGAAAACCGCGCTCAAGCGGTTAGCGGCCATCCCCGTGGCGTTCGCCGTATTCGTGGCGTTCGTAGGACTGTCCCACGCGCTCCGATAGAGAGCGAGCATTCCGCGGTTGAGGTGCCGCCGCTGAGCGGATACGTGCTGCTAAGACGATCGGGCCGCTCGGTACGCCGCCAGTCGTTGCTTGAGCCTGTCTTGGTTCAACACTTCCCGATTGACCACGTTGACCGGTAGTTCACCGCGCGCAACGGCAACTACCGAACGAAACGCACCTTCCGCAATCAACCGAAAACACTCATCGGTCCAACAGAGCGAATGCGGTGTGGTGATTACGTTATCGAGTTTGAGTATCGGGTTGTCATCCGGCGTCGGTTCCTGCTCGAATACATCGAGCGCCGCGCCGGCAATGCGCTTCTCGATTAGCGCCGCATACAAGGCCGCTTCGTCGACAATCGGGCCCCGTGCCGTATTGATCAGATACGCCGATCCTTTCATCAGGCCGAGCGCTCTGGCGTCGATCAAATGGCGCGTTTGCTCGCTCAGCGGACAGTTGATGGCAACGAAATCCGCTGTGCGCAGCACGCTGTCGAAGTCAGTGAGTCTCACGTTCAAGGAGCGCGCCTGGTCTTCGCTCGCTAGCGGGTCGTAGGCGATATGCACCATCTCGAGCGGCGCAACCATGCGAAACATTTCCCGGCCTATGTTCCCCATGCCGATCGAACCCAGCACCTTCCCGGTGAGTCCTTCGCCCATATGCGAAGTCGTTTCCTTCCACCGTCCCGTGCGAGTCAGGCGGTCTTTGGTGAAGAGCTTATGCGAAAGGGCCAGAATCAAAGTGAGAATGCTGGTGGCTACCGGACGGCGCACGCCATCCGGCGTGATGGTGAGTAACACGCCATTGGCGGTGCATGCAGGCACATCGACGCTGTCATATCCGACGCCATGGCGCGCTATGATGGCGACGCGGCCGCCCGCAAGCGTATCCGCGGTTACGCGCGCCCCGAGAACGCATAAACCGTCGTACCCAGCGCCATGGGCAGCAGTCAATTCTTTACCGAGCTCGGGGAGAAACTCCCACTTGAGGTTCGGCTCCGCGTCGAAAATCTTCAATGCTGCTGGGTCGAATACCGGCTGCCCATCCGCACGCAGAGCGTCGCGGGTAATGCCAACCTTGAATGTACCTTTACTCACTGGCCTCCTCCTTTCGCCTTCCTCGCTTGCTTGTCCTTCTTCCTTGACCCGGCGGCCGTCTGGCCGGCGGCCGTCTGGCCGGCGACGCTCCGGGTGAATGCTTCGGCATTTCTTCTCAAATCCGCAATACCCTCGCGCAAGGCATTCTGCATGATATAGATATCCAGGCTGTAGGCGAGGATCTTGAAGCCCTTCGCGATGTAGTCCCTGCTCCAATTGCTGTCCGTCGGCATGAAGCCGCCGACCTTGTTGTATTTACGGCACGCCGCGATGATCCTGTCGACGCCGGCGAGGTATTTCGGATTGTCGAACTGCGCCGGGATGCCCATGAAATTGGTGAGATCGAAGTGCCCCAGCCAGAGCACGTCCACGCCTGGTACGGAGGCGATGGCTTCGACGTTCCTCAGACCCTTGGCCGTCTCGATCTGGCAGATGACGAGGGTGCGCGAATTCGCCATTGCTATCTTGTCCGTGACCGCGCCACCCATGTAGTCGTCATGGGCGACGCCGAACGCGGCGCCTCTTTGGCCAAGCGGCGGGTAGCGCGTCGAAGAGACGATAAATTCAGCCTGCTCTTTGGTGTCGACCATCGGAACCATGACGCCCATCGCTCCCGCGTCCAGCGTGCGAGAAATGAAATGGTATTGCGTCGTGGGAACACGGACCAGCGGCGTCAGACCGATGCCGCGGCACAACGCGAACTGGGTTTTCATGGTTCCCATCTCGGCTCCGCTGTGCTCCATGTCGAAAAGAATGAAATCGGCGCCGGCCGCCTTGACAATTTGCGGGAATCCCGGCGTAAAGAATTCGAAGGCGAGCGTGCCGAAAGCATAACCACCCTGGCTCAACTGCCGCTTGATGGGGTTGTCGCGCATTGCAGGTCTCCTCACATTGGTAGTCGTTATCGGACGAGGGCGGAAACGAGAGTCTTTCGATTGAGAGTGTCGCCAGCCGCAAGTCGTTCGCGCGTAAGTTTAGCAAAGGGAACGCTCGTTTCACATCGGCAAGCGCGCTTGACAACGTAGAGCAAGCCACTAGACTAGCTTCGGGCGGCTACGCGGCGGTCCCAGGTATGTGTGGGCCGTCGGCATATCTTTCATGAGCGTACAGCAGGCCCGTACAGCAGGCCCGTTCACGGCTGCCATCACGAGTAATGCGTCGCCTAAGGGCGGCATAATAATGGCGCAGAAGAAACTAACCAGGAGGAGAACATGGAGCACTGTCGTCAGCAGCATATTGGTTGGAGACTTTCTCTGAGTCGTTGCGCTGCGCTATTGTTCATCGCGCTGGCGCTAGGCGTGAGTAGCGTGGCGGCGGCCCAGGGCGCCGATCAGCGAGCCGTCGACGCGGCGAAGAAGTATTCGGGCAAGACCATCACTATCGTTTGGGAAGCCGGGCTTCAGTCTCTCGACCCGCTTAACTTTTCCGGGCCCATGTGGGAGAAGCTGACCGGCATCAAGGTGAAAGTGATCGAAGTGCCCACCGAAGAAATGTTCACAAAGATCATGCAGGAGTATCGCGCGGGTACCGGTGCCTACGATGCGCTTAACGTGATTCCTGCGTGGATGCCGGATCTGGTGTTGGCCGGGGCATTGGAGCAGCTGGATCCCTTCGTCGACAAGTTCGGATATCGCGCCGAGTTGAGGGATATCGCCCCCACTTTCCGTGACAACCAAATGATGGTGAACGGCAAGATCTACGGATTCCCGGATGACGGCGACGTCTTCATCATGTACTACCGCAAGGACCTCTTCCAGGACGCAAAAAATCAGTCCGAATTCAAGGACAAATTCAAATATGACCTGGCGCCGCCAAAAACGTGGAAGCAGTTTTCCGAGATCGGCCAGTTCTTCACCGACAAGTACAAGAAGGACGGCGTTTACGGCGCGGCGTTCTTTCGCCAGCCTCCCTATGCGCAGTTCATGTTCCAGGAACGCTTTCGCAATGAAGGCGGCAAGTTCTTTGATGGCGGTACCATGAAGGCCACCGTCAACAGCGACATCGGCGTGCGCGTATTTACGGAGATGCGCAATGAAAATAAATTCATGCCGCCGGGCGTCGAAACTTTCGGCTTCGTGGAAAACCTCGCGACCTTCCTCGATGGCAAAAGTGCCATGACGATTTCGTGGCCGCCTTACGGCCGCTGGGCCGCGGGCTACGGCACGGACGAAAAGGCGCTGCAGTGGGTGCCCAAATCGAAAATCGCCGGCAAGGTCGGCTACGCGTTGCCGCCCGGAGGCCACCCGGAACTGGCGGCGGGATTCGCGCTTTCGGTTGCTTCCACCAGCAAGAACAAGGAGGCCGCCTACCTGTTCATCCAGTGGCTCAACAGCAAAGAGATCAGCACCCAGCGCGTGCAATTGCCCTATACACTGCGCGACCCTTTTCGCGTAAACCATTACACCGACCCCACTTATCTTTCCCGCTGGCCGGATGCGAAGGACTACCTGGCCGCGTTGAAGGCCGCGTCTGAAACCGGCCTGCTCGACCTGTCCGTGCTGCAGACCGACAAGTATGAAGAGGCGCTGCGCAAGGGCATCAGCCGCCTGTGGGCCGGCGAGGATCCAAAGGTGATTCTGGACGACGTCGCCAAGCAGTGGGACGACACCACCAAGAGTGTCGGCATCGACAAGCAGAAGGCCGCTTACAACGCGTGGGCGGCCAAGTCCGGAGCCTACCCCAAATAACCATTTTCGCGAGCCGCTCGTGAGAGGCGGATAAGCGCCGTCTCGCGAGCGTGCCCGCGCGCCCTTGCGCGGTGTACCCGAGACCGAGTTTTTCCCAGAAGGCAGCGCATGAACGCGGCGAGTTATTCCAAGGCGGCCGGGCCTGGCGAGGGCTTTGTTGAGCGTCACTTCAAAGCCTTTACCTTAGGGCCGGCGATTTTCGTACTGCTGCTGATCGGCCTCTTTCCGCTTGTCTACTCGTTGTTGGTGAGTTTTCAGAACATCACCATGAGCGAGCAAAACACTTCTTTCTCAGGCTTCATTCACTACGCCAGACTGTTCCAAGACACTCGGCTTTGGCAGGCCGTGCTGCATACCGCGATCTTCACTCTGATTGCGCTGCCTATAGAACTCGTGCTCGGGCTGATGATGGCGCAATTATTTCTGGACAGGATGCCCGGCCGGCAGATCTTCGTCGCGCTCCTGGTGCTGCCTACCGTCGTATCGCCCATCGTCGCCGGCGCCACATGGAGTCTCATGTTCGACAATCGCTTCGGACCGATCAACCAGATCGTCGGCTGGTTTGCCGGTCAGCCGATGCCCCTGTTGTGGACGATCAAGCCGACACTGGTTTATCCAGCCATCCTGGTCTGCGAAGTATGGCAGTGGACGCCGTTCATGTTCTTGATCCTGCTGGCCGCGCTTTCCAATGTCGACCAGTCGCAACTCGAGGCCGCAGAGATCGACGGCGCAGGCTTCTGGCGCACTTTTTTCAAGGTCGTGCTGCCGGCCATTTGGCCGGTGATGGCGGTCGCAATATTCATTCGCGCGCTGGATTTGGCACGCCTCTTCGATATTATCTGGGCCTTGACTCGCGGCGGCCCCGGCACCATGACCGAGACCATTTCGATTTATTCCTACACTATCGGATTTCAACAATTCGAGACCAGCTACACGGCCGCGGTGGCGTTCCTGGTGATCGTGCTGTTGTCGGTCATCGTGACGATAGCGCTGAAACGGGTGGGGATTACGCGATGAGTGCTGTGCGCAGCTATCGCTCGCTGGCGCTGCGCTACATTGCTGCGACGGCACTGACCATTTTGTTCCTGTTCCCGATTTACTGGCTGTTCATGATCTCGTTCAAAACGCCGGACGAGATATACAGCGTTCCACCAACCTGGGTCCCGGCAAATTTTCAATTTAAAAACTACGCCGTGCTGTTCCAGGATGGCGACGTGACAGCGGTATGGAACAGCTTCGTCGTCGCCGGCACCAGCACCGTTGTCGCCATGTTTCTCGGTACGCTGTGCGCCTACAGTCTCGCCCGTTCAAGAAGCGGCGGTGCGGCGCTTGCCAACTGGATCATATCGCAGCGCATGATCCCGCCAATCGCCGTGGTATTTCCGATTTTTCTGCTCTACGTGTGGCTCGGCTGGGTCGATACGTATGGTGGCGTGATCCTGCTATATACGGCGTTCAATCTGCCTTATGTCATCTGGATGATGCGCGGCTACATCATGGACATTCCCATCGAGTTGGAAGAGAGCGCTCTGGTCGATGGCTGTACGCAATGGCAGGTGCTGCGGCGAGTCGCTTTCCCGATGGCGCGAACTGGACTCTTCGCGACCGCCATTTTCACCTTTGTCTTCGCCTGGAATGACTTCATATTCGCCCTCGTGTTGACGCGCACTGAAGTGACTACCTATACGGTGCAGGTCACTCACTATTTCGGCGGCCAGTCCAACTTCTGGGCGAAGATTTCCGCGATGTCGGTGCTCGGGACGCTGCCCGTCTTTATCGTCGTGGCTGCGATGCAGCGCTATCTCGTGCGCGGCATTTCTCTCGGCGCCGTAAAAGGATAGTCGCCCAGCCATGGCACATCTAAAAATAACCGGTCTGCATAAGTTTTACGGCAGTGTCCATGCGGTCCGCGGGATCGACTTGGAGATTCCGGAAGGGGAGTTCACCGTTCTCGTGGGTCCAAGCGGCTGCGGCAAAAGCACCCTGCTGCGGGCCATCGCCGGCCTCGAGGAAGTGGATCGGGGCACCATTGAAATCGCCGGCCGAGTCGTCAATGACATGCGCCCGCGCGAGCGCAACATCGCCATGGTGTTCCAGAACTATTCCCTTTATCCCTATCTGAGCGTATTCGAGAATATCGCCTTCGGCCTGCGGGCGCGCAAAGCCCCGCAAAGCGAAATCGAAGCAAGGGTGAAACGTGCCGCCGATATGCTCGGTATAGCCAATCTGCTCGGCCGCAAACCGCGCGAGCTTTCCGGTGGGCAGCGGCAACGGGTTGCCATCGGGCGCGCCATCGTGAGGAACGCCAGACTGTTCCTGTTCGACGAACCTCTTTCCAACCTGGACGCGCAGCTGCGCGACGAGATGCGCAGCGAGATCAAACGGCTGCACCAGGAGATCGCGACGACCATGATCTACGTCACCCATGACCAGATCGAGGCCATGACTCTCGCTGACCGGATTGTTCTGCTGAAGGAGGGACAAATCGAGCAGGTTGGAACGCCGCTTGATCTGTTCGAGCGCCCGGCCACTCGCTACGTGGCTGGGTTCCTCGGTTCGCCGGCGATGAACTTTATCGATGTTGGGCTTGCTGCCAAAGACGCAGGCGTGGTCGTGCGCTTGACGGATGGCACGGAGCTGCAACTGCCGGCAGCGCGTCGCTCTCTGCTCGGACGCGCTGCCGAGCGCCTGATCACGCTGGGCATCCGGCCGGAGCACATTAGCCGCGCGCACGACGGCGCGTTACGCGAAGGCGTCGTGCGCCTGCTGGTGATCATTGAACTGATCCAGCCGACCGGCTCACGCACGTATGTGACATTTTCGCTCGGCGGCGTGGCGGTGGTGGCAGAAGTAGAGCCACACGATGTCGATCACGCGAATCAGCAACTGGACATGCAGATCGATATGAACCGCGCCGTACTGATCGATCCAGGTACGGGGCGGGTGTTGTGACGACATGATGAACAGAGCAAAGACCGAAGCGATTAGGAGAGACCCATGAGCAACGAACCCAGCCGCGCCGTGAAGCTCTTCGGTACCGAGGCGAGCGAGCCAGAGAGCAAACTCTTGAGCGCTGGGACGCTTTCACTGGAGCTCGCCAACGGCAGCATCCGCTATCTCAAATTAGCCGGTGTCGAGATACTGCGAGCGGTCGCCTTCGTTGTGCGGGACGAGAACTGGGGCACGTTCATCCCCGAGATCCACGATTTGCAGATCAGGGAAGGCGGCACCGGGTTTACCGTCTCCTATCGGGCGCACTGCGGCGACGCGAAGCGCAAACTGAGCTATCACGCATTGATCGAGGGCGACTCGACCGGCAGGGTGCGTTTTCAGGCGACGGCTCATGTCCAGACCGACTTCCTGACCAATCGAACGGGATTCGTGGTGCTGCATCCACTCACCGGCGTGGCCGGTTGCCCGGTCGAAGTCGAGCACGTCGATGGCACCATCGTCAAAGCGGAGTTCCCAGAACATATTAATCCGATGCAGCCGTTTTTCGCTGTTCGGTCACTAAAACACGAGGTGATGCCCGGCGTTTCGGCGACATGCCGGATGGAAGGCGACAGCTTCGAAATGGAGGACCATCGCAACTGGACCGACGCATCGTTCAAGACTTACGTGCGTCCGCTCGCGCTGCCGTGGCCATACACTCTCGCTGCCGGCAGCGAAGTCACCCAGTCGGTGACACTCACCGTCGACGGTCCAATGCCGGCACACGCAGATAGCGGATCCACTGGGTCGGCCAGCGTCCGCGTTGGCGCCGGGACGGGGGGCGTGGTACCAAAGATCTGTTTGGGCGTGCCTGGGGAAGAGGCTGCGGCGTCGGTCGAGGTCGCCGAACAGATCAAGCGAGCCGGCGTGCAGCTGCTGGTCTGTCAGCTAGATCCGCGCAACGGGCACGGACTTAAGGAGTTGTCTCACTATCGCGAGCTTGCGGAGCGGACCGGTGCGGAGCTGCTTCTGGAAATTGTCCTACCTTGCGTCGACGCGCCGGAAATCGAGTTATCGCGCATTGCCAATCAAGTGAAGAGCATCGAGCTCAAGCTTAGCGGCGTAAGTGTCTCACCGGCCGCTGACCTTAAAGCGGTCTTACCGGGCAGTCCGCCACCGAAAACTCCCCCATTGGCCGAGATCTATGCCGCCGCCGCTGATGCATTTCCCGACATCAAGTTGGGGGGCGGCAGTTTCGCGTTCTTTACCGAACTCAACCGCAAACGGCCGCCTACGGAATGGCTGGACTTCGTTACCCACACAACCTGTCCGATCGTCCATGCAGCCGATGATCGATCGGTGATGGAAACCTTGGAGGCGCTGCCGTACGTGGTGCAATCTGCGAAGCTTTTTTTGCAGGGCACGCCGCATTGGGTCGGACCATCAAGCATAGGCGCACGCGACAATCCGTATGGCAAGGCAAGCACACCCAACCCCGACAATCAGCGGGTGTGCCTCGCGAAAATGGATCCACGGCAACGCGGATTGTTCAACTCTGCATGGACCTTGGCTTACGTCGCCCACTTGAGCTTGGGCGGAGTCGCGACAGTGAGCCTGGGTGCGCCCACCGGACCGTTCGGAATGATCTACCGCAAGACCGGCTATCGACAGCCGTACTTTGATGATCAAGAAAGATCTGCGGTGTATCCGGTATTTCATATCATCGCCGGATTGGCGCAAGCAGCCGGCAAAGAAATCGTATCCTGTGCCGTATCCAATGCCGCGCAACTTGCTTGCCTGGCATATCGCAGTGATGCCGGGTTGACCGTGTGGCTCGCCAACACTAGCGGCGAAGAGGTGAATGTGACAGTTGACGGGTTGCCGGATAGCTTCGCTGCGGTGCTGAGCCTTGATGAAAACAGCTTTGTTAGCGCCACGGTGGAATCTTGGGCATCCGGCGCGATCGGCGCCGCCAAGCGGCAACGTATCGCGCCGTTGCGGCTTTCGGCATACGCGGTTGCGCGTGTCG
>Ga0209118_1000328_pt1 | contig 27709 bp, 26 predicted proteins | sample BlaSpr_A8_Ref_M1_FD_187988 | JGI IMG/M metagenome (GOLD analysis project Ga0209118, IMG submission 187988) | Forest soil microbial communities from Thunder Bay, Ontario, Canada - Black Spruce, Ontario site 2_A8_Ref_M1 (SPAdes) (version 2) | ecosystem: Environmental > Terrestrial > Soil > Boreal...
GGAACCGGTTGGCCCTTGACCGCGTCGGGACGTCCATACGCCGCGTCCCAGCCCCACGGCGGAGTGGCTGCGGTGCCGCGCGCCGCGCGCATCGTCACCCGCTGGCGATAGATGTCCGACAGCACGTCGGCGTCGCCACCCAGGAGCGCCTTGGTCGAGCACATTTCCGCGCACGCCGGCAGCTTGCCTTCGCTTAATCGATTGCGCCCGTATTTGGCGAATTCCTCCGGCGAGCCGTCCGGTTCGGGACCGCCGGCGCAGAACGTGCACTTGTCCATCTTGCCGCGCACGCCGAAGGCTCCCGTTTGCGGGAACTGCGGCGCGCCGAACGGGCACGCGTAGAAGCAATAGCCGCAACCGATGCACAGGTCCTTGTCGTGCAGGACGACGCCTTCTTGGGTCTTGTAAAAACAATCGACCGGGCATACCGCCATGCACGGCGCATCCGAGCAGTGCATGCACGCAACCGAGATCGAGCGCTCGCCCGGCACGCCGTCGTTGATGGTGACCACCCGCCGGCGATTCACTCCCCAGGGAACGTCGTTCTCTTGCTTGCAGGCGGTGACGCAGCCATTGCACTCGATGCAGCGCTCGGCGTCGCACAGAAATTTCATTCTCGCCATGATCTTGTTCCTTCTCGCTTGGCAGGAGTGGCGTCGTTAGGTTTCAGGCCTTGGCGACCTGGCACAGCGTCGTCTTGGATTCCTGCATCATCGTCACCGAGTCGTAGCCGTAGGTCGTGGCCGTGTTGACGGCCTCTGCACGCACGATCGGCGCCGCGCCCTCAGGGTAGTACTGGAGCATGTCCTTGCCCATCCACCAGCCGGAGAAATGGAACGGGACGAACGTCGTCCCCGCCGCGACGCGATCGGTCACCTGCGCCTTGACCTTGATCTGCGCGCCGGTCGGCGACTTCACCCACACGTATTCGCCGTCCCTCACGCCGCGGTCGTTCGCGTCCTTCGGGTTGATCTCGACGAAGTTCTCCTGCTGTAATTCCGCCAGCCATTTATTCGACCGCGTTTCCTCGCCGCCGCCCTCGTACTCGACCAGGCGGCCCGAGGTCAGCACCAGCGGAAAGTTCTTGGCGACATCCTGCTTGATATTGTCCTGCTGCACCGACTTGTAGAGCGTCGGCAGGCGCCAGAACGCTTTCTTGTCATCGTGCGTCGGATATTTGGCAACCATGTCCGGCCGCGGCGAATACAAAGGCTCGCGATGCTGCGGAATGCCGTCGGGGAAATTCCACACGATGGCACGCGCCTTGGCATTGCCGAAGGGATGGCAGCCGTGCTTCATCGCGACCCGCTGGATGCCACCGGAAAGATCGGTCTTCCAGTTCTTGCCTTCGGCGGCCTTTTTCTCCGCATCGGTCAGATCGTCCCACCAGCCGAGCTTTTTCAGCAGCACGTAATCGAACTCGGGGTAGCCGGTTGTAAGCTCGGAGCCCTTGGGGAACGAGCCGTCCTCGGCGAGCAGACTGACGCCATCGCGCTCGATGCCGAAGTTGGCGCGGAAGCAACCGCCTCCATCCATCACATGACGGGATTCGTCGTACAGGTTCGGCGAACCGGGGTGCTTGATCTCGGGCGTTCCATAGCACGGCCACGGCAGACCGTAATAATCGCCATCGCACGGTCCGCCCTTGGCACGAAGGGTCTTCACGTCGAAGGTGTTCTGGTTCTTCATGTGCAGCTTCAAACGCTCCGGCGACTGGCCGGTGTAGCCGATCGTCCACATGCCGCGGTTGATCTCCCTGAGGATATCCTCCGGTTCCGGCTCGTCCCAGCCGTCCTTGTCCTTGACGACCTTGATCTTTTGCGAGCCGTCCGCTTGTTTGCCGAGGAGCTGATCGGCGTAGCCGAATTTCTTGGCGAAGGCGAGCATCAAGGTTTGATCGGGCTTGGATTCGAACAGCGGCTCGATCACCTTTTCGCGCCACTGCAGCGATCGGTTCGACGCAGTGGCCGAACCCGAGGTCTCGAACTGCGTGCACGCGGGAAGCAGGTACACCGCGCGGTTGGGATTCGGTTTCAGTCCCGCTTTGTTCAGAATCGCGAGCGACTGCTCGGTCGGCGGCATCGCCGCCATCGCCGCGGTCGCCGACGGGTAGGGGTCGACGACTACCAGGGTGTCGAGCGCCTGCAAGGCCGCCTGCATTTCCATGCCACGGGTCTGGCTGTTGGGCGCGTGGCCCCAGAACACCATCGCCCGCAGGTTGCTGTCCTGGTCGATCAGCTCGTTTTTTTCCATGACGCCATCGATCCAGCGCGACACCGTCATGCCCGGTTTTTCCATCATGGCCTGCGATGCGAACTGGCTCTTGATCCAGTCGTAATCCACACCCCATACGGCCGCGAAGTGCTTCCACGATCCGGCCGCGAGACCGTAGTAACCGGGCAGCGAATCCGGATTGGGGCCGACGTCGGTCGCGCCCTGAACGTTATCGTGGCCGCGGAAGATATTGGCGCCGCCGCCGGACACGCCCACGTTGCCGAGCGCAAGCTGGACGATGCACGACGCGCGGACGATCGCGTTGCCGATGGTGTGCTGGGTCTGGCCCATGCACCACACCAGCGTCGACGGCCGATTGTTGGCCATCATCTCGGCCACCTGGTAGACCTGCGCCTCAGGAATACCGGTCACTTCCTCGACCTTGTCCGGCGTCCACTTGGTCATGATTTCGTCGCGGACCTTGTCCATACCGTAGACGCGGTCGTGAATGTACTGCTTGTCTTCCCAACCGTTCTTGAACACGTGGTATAGGACACCGAACAGGAACGGGATGTCGGTTCCCGAGCGGATGCGCACAAAAACGTCGGCCTTGGCTGCCGTGCGCGTGAAGCGCGGATCGACCACGATCATCCTCGCGCCGGTCTCCTTGGCATGCAGCATGTGCAGCATCGAAACCGGGTGCGCCTCGGCTGCGTTCGAGCCGATGTACAGGGCGCAACGGGTGTTCTGCATATCGTTGTAGGAGTTGGTCATCGCGCCATACCCCCAGGTATTGGCCACACCGGCAACGGTGGTCGAGTGGCAGATGCGCGCCTGGTGATCCATGTTGTTGGTGCCGAAGAACGACACGAACTTGCGCATCAGATACGCTTGCTCGTTGCTGTGCTTCGAGCTGCCGACCCAGAACACCGCGTCGGGCCCCGACTCCTTCCGGATCGCGAGCAAACGATCGCCGACCTCGTTGATCGCCTGATCCCACGGAATCTTCTGCCATTTGCCGTTGACGAGCTTCATTGGCGATTTGAGCCGATGCGAGTCTTCGTGCATTCCATGCTCGCGTACCGACGCACCCTTGGCGCAGTGCGCGCCGAGATTGAGCGGTGAGTCGAATACCGGCTCCTGCCGAATCCAGACGCCGTTCTGGACCACCGCATCGACCGAGCAGCCGACCGAGCAATGGGTGCACACCGTGCGCCTGACGACGGGCTCTCCAGCTTCGCTTTTTCCCTCGGCTTTGCCCACGAGGTTGAACGGCAGCTGGCTGGCGAACGCCCCGGCCCCGGCAACGAGGCCCGAACGCTTCAAAAACGCCCGCCGATCCATTGTCGGAGTCGTAGCTCCGGCAAGGCGGCGGAGACGTGGACGAGCTGCGCCGGCGCGTTCAGAGACGCCGTTTTGCGTTTTGGCGAGCAGCATGGTCCTTCCTCCTCCTACTAGATTTTTGCGGTCCGGTAATAACGCCGGACGTGATCGGTCACTGTATATCCCTTGCCTTCAGGCGGTACTGCAGCATCGGGCGCGACCGCTCCACCGGAAAGCGCGCGCGCGGCGACGATCGCCGCGCCCGCTCCGCCGGCGCCGAGCGCCAGCAGAAAATTACGTCGTTGCGGATGGATGCGAGGAGGAGCAGCAGGTGATGCTTCGCGCGTGCTGGAATGATCGCCGTGGCGTTTCGAGCGCATGGTCCATTCTCCGAAATGAAGTCGTGACTTTATGAATCGCGGACGACTACTCGATGGCAAACGAGTCACGTTCGATTGCCATGAACACTTGCGTGAATTCTGCGACCCGACGGTAGTAGTTGGCAACAGGAGATTTTTGTATTGCAGTGCAGCAATTGAACACCCAGGGCTGCACATGGAACTCGAAGAATTCGCGTTGCTCCGCAAAAGCAAAGGGTTCCCCTTGCCCGGCGCCGGTAATCAAGGCCCGCATCGTCTCACAAACAGTCGCCAAGTGATCTTCGTATACGTTGACGCCCGTTTGACGTGCGAGACCTAACTTAGCGAGGCTTGCACGAACTTCGATCAGTAGGCTCGTGCCCGGCGATTTGACGTAGGCGGAGCCGTGCACGCTGACCTCGCTCTTGCCGACGCCAACGAACAAGTTCTGATATTCGTCAGCCGCCGCCGCCGGATCCATCGCCGTGCTCGCGGCGATAAGCTTCCGCCAGGCGTCGGCGAGTGCGCGCCCGCCTTCGCTCGCCGGATCAGCGGAGAGCTCGTCGCAGGCGGCGATCGACGACAGCAACTCAACGTCCGGCGCAGCGGCGTAAAGGCGCGCGAGCAAAGCATAGAAATCCGCGCGCGCCTGGTCCTCGGACGCTATCGCAAAATTCGCTTCGCCCTGGTGCGTTTCCTGCATCGCTTGCCCTTCAGCGAGACGGCGTCGAGCCGCTGGCGGTACCCGCGGGCTCGAGATTGCTTTTCATCATGTCGATCACACGGCAGTCGGCGCACATCTTCAACCGGTCGAGCGCGCCCGGTTCGGCGAACATCGAATGCCCGGCGAGGCGCGAGAGCATGCTGCCGATCAGTTTTTCGGTGCCGAGCGGTTTGTCGCAGCGGATGCATTTGAAGATCGCGGCTTCGTTCAATACCCGCGGCTGCTTCGCCACCGGCGTGAGCAAGAGCCGGCTGGCAAGCGTGATGGCGTCTTCGGGGCAAGTGCTCTCGCAGATGCCGCACTGCACGCACTTCGATTCGATAAAGCGAAGTTGCGGCGTTTCGGCATTGTCGATGATCGCCCCTTCGGGGCAGGCGCCCACGCAGGCGAGGCACATCGTGCACGTGTCGCGATTGACCTCGATCGTTCCGAACGGAGCACCCTGCGGCAACGCGATCTCGGTCGCGCGCACCGGCGCATGCGCCAACAGGTGCTCGATCGCAAGGAAGGCGGTGGTCCGCTTGTCGGTCGTCCAGTGAAATGCCGCGGGCGCGCGCACCGCAAGTGCCGGCTCGAGCGCCCAAACCTGCGTCGCCAGCGCCGAGGCGTCCACCGCGCGCAGCAATTTGAAATGCGCTCCCTGATACCCGAGCGCGTTGGCGATGCTTTCGGCGAACGCCATCTGGCGTTCGAGGGCGTCGGCGTACTGCGGCGCTTCGGCGCCAGTCGCCAGCACGACAACATTGCTCGCACCCGACGCCAGAGCGGCGAGCCAGACGTCGATGCCGCTAGCCGCCATGTGCTGCAGCAGGACCGGAATGACCCGTGCGGGCAGCCCCGGCCCGCGGCGGCCCATTGAGTTGATCAGCGCGTTGCCTGCCGCATCGTGGAACAGGATGCAGGGGTCGTGGCCGCCAGCGGCGCGATACGTCGCGAGCATCGTCCTCACGCGCGTCCCCAGCTCGGCGACGCTGGGGACCGTGTAGGCGAGCGCGCCCGACGGGCAGACCGTGGTGCAGGCGCCGCAGCCCATGCACAGATGGGGCTCGACGATGATGTGATCGCCGTCCGCCCGGATGGCCTCGGTCGAACAGATGTCGATGCACTGGTTGCAACCCGGTTGCTGCGACCGGCTGTGGGCGCAGATCGACGCCTTGTACTCGAAATATTTCGGCTTCTCGAATTCGCCGACCGCGGCCGTCATGTCGGCCAGCGCGTCGGCCTGGGCACCGGGATCCGGGCCGGGGTGCCAGTAGCCCTGCGGAGGCTGATGCATGGCGAAGTGCGGTACGCCGTCGAGATCGAGCACGAGATCGAAGTGCTCGCTGCGCGCCTTCGCGGTACGCTCGAAATCGATCGCGCCGATCGCACCGCAGGCCACCACGCACTGGCGATGATCCTTGCAGCGATCGAGATCGATCTGATAGCTCCAGTCGATGGCGTTTTCAGGGCAGACCTTGATGCAGGCGTTGCAGCGCGTGCAAACATCGAGATCGATCGGGTTTTCCTGGCGCCACGCGACATCGAATGCTCCGAGCCAGCCGCGCACCGATTCGACGCTGCCTGAATACACGGAGTACGCGCGTTCCTGCGGCAGCTCGCTCCCGGTCGCCCGGCTGGTAATCAGCACCGTCACGGCAAGGTGGGTACGCAAGCGCTCGGCCCACGAGAGCGCGGCCGCAGCGGGACCGACGATCAACAACTGTCCGCCCGACTTGAAGCTGACGCGCGGCACCGGCTGCGGATCGGGCAGCACCGCGGCGGCGATCAGGGCTGCGATCTTGGGCATCGCTCTCGTCGCCTCGCTCGACCATCCAGCGCTCTCGCGAACGTTGACGAAACGTATCGTCTGCGCCTTGCCGGCATCGTCGGCGACGTCGCCGAACAGCCTCGCCTCCTGAGTGCACGCGACAAGAACGTCGCCACTCGCGCGGTCGGCAAAGGCCGCCAGCTCTTTTTGGCAAAGCTGCGTATGGATCGGCAGGGGCCCGGCAAGCTCCAGTGCGCGTTCGAGCACGGCGGCGTCGAGCGGCATGGTGCCGTTGCAATTGCAAAGATGAATATTGCGCTGAGCGTTGTCCCGTGCGCTCATGGCTTGTCGGCTTTGGCGTCGACGCCGCTTGCCAGCTCGGAGTCAGCCGCGCCCCGAATCGCGTCCGCCGACTCGGCCAGCGCGACCGGCGGCGGTGGCACAGGCGGCGCGACCGACGGCGGTGGCGCGGCCGGCGCGACCGCCTCGACGGAAGACGCAGCGTGGTCGCCGGCGAGTTCATCGATGGCACGCTCGGAAGGATCGCTCTCCGCCGACGGCGGGAAAAAGACGCGGCGCTGCATGAGGTCCTCGAGCATTGCCGATGGAATCGGATCGGGCTGCGTGTAGTCGTCGATGTAAGTGTCGAGGCCGTCCATGATATTGAAGCGCGGATCCCGGAAAAGCTGCTTGAGCGCCGCACGCTTGATCGACTCGTCGACCTGAGGCTTGAAAAACGGCGCGAAGTCGGAATCGATGGTCAACGATTCGATCGCGGGCAGCTCGGCATTAGCGGACAGGGTAGAAATTGAGCTGGAACCCGTTCGCTCGAGCGCGGAGTGCGCCGTTCCCGCCGGCGTTTGAGCGGCCGCGGAGGCATCGACCGGCGGCGGCGCAGCCTGCGCCGGAGCCGGCACTTCGGCCCGCGCCGATTCGAGCTTGCGCTGTGACCAGCGACGCAGCGAAAAACGGGCGGCCTGAACGGACTTGGGGTTCATGGCATTCGCTTGCGGGACGCGTGGTTGCCACCGACCTCGTCGCGCTCGTAGAACTCATTGCGGCGCACTTTGCGCTTCGGCTCGGGACGATAGTTGGCGTCCACGAACGGTTGCATCCACGCCAACATCTCCGCTGACAATGGTGTGGCGTCGACCTGCTCACCGCCGTCCAGTAATCTCGCCGCTTCGTTATAGCTGACCGTGACCAGCACCGGAAATGCGCCCGGACGCTCTTCGTCTGCCGCGGCGCCCTCGGCCATGCGCCACATCACGAAAACCTTCGGATCCGGAGAAGTGATGTTGAGGTAATAGCCTTCGCTCTCCGAGAGATGTAGCTCCATCGCCAGGCCGGTGAAGCGCCAGCAGGTGCGCGTCGCATCGTCGACCATTCTGACCGGGGGATAGCGCGGGCTGTCGTCGCGCTCCACAGCGGCGACATGCCATTGCTCGTTGGCCCAGCGGTTGGAAAGAGCGACTCGCTCGATGACGACTGCGACCGGAAACCGCGCGGGAAGCATGGACTTTCGAATGGGGGGATTTCGCGTGGACCGATCATCATACTATAGCGCTGCGGTTGCTCGCTCCGTCTGCTAAAATTGCTTGCACATAGAGAGCTCGTCCATGGCCAAAATCATCCCCCTCGCCGATGCCCGCATCGTTCGCGGCGCCTCGGTGCCCGCAGCGCACGCGGCGGCGCCTTTCGCGCCGACCGGCGCGCTCGCGGACACGCGCGGGCGCGCGCTGCGCGACCTGCGTGTCTCGGTCACCGACCGCTGCAACTTCCGTTGCGTGTATTGCATGCCCAAGGACGTCTACGGCCATGACTATCCGTTCCTGCCGCACGCTGAGCTGCTGACGTTCGAGGAGATCGCCCGGCTGGCACGAATTTTCAAGGCGCACGGCGTCGAGAAGATCCGCCTGACCGGTGGCGAGCCGCTGCTGCGCAGGCATCTGGAGCGCCTGGTCGCGATGCTGTCCGACGTCGGCGGTCTCGATCTGACGCTCACGACCAACGGCGCTCTGCTCGCAAAGAAGGCGCGCGGGCTCAAGGACGCGGGGCTCAACCGCGTCACCGTCAGCCTCGACGCGCTCGACGACGGCGTTTTCCGCGCCATGAACGATGTCGATTTTCCCGTCTCCCGCGTCCTCGAAGGCATCGAAGCCGCCGCGGCAGCCGGCCTGGCGCCGGTCAAGATCAACATGGTCGTCAAGCGCGGCGTCAACGATTCCGAAATCCTGCCGATGGCGCGGCATTTCAGGAACAGCGGACACATCCTGCGCTTCATCGAATACATGGACGTCGGCCACACCAACGGCTGGCGCATGGACGACGTCGTGCCCTCAGCCGAGATCATCCGCATCGTCGGACGCGAATTTCCGCTTGAACCGATCGGCGCGAATTATCCGGGCGAGGTTGCCCAGCGGTGGCGCTACCTGGATTCGGATGACGCTGAAGCAGGCGAAATCGGGGTCATCTCGTCGGTGACACAGGCGTTTTGCAAGGACTGCACGCGGGCCCGTCTCGCGACCGACGGCAAGCTCTATACCTGCCTTTTCGCGACCCAGGGCTACGACCTTCGTACCCTGTTGCGCGGGAGCAGCGCGGACGAGGAGATCATCAACTATCTTGCCGCGATCTGGTCGCAGCGTGCGGACCGCTATTCCGAGATCCGCTCGGAAAGGACCGCGGCCTTGCCCAAGATCGAGATGAGCTATATCGGCGGTTAACTGCCCACTGAGTTGGCCACTGAGTTGCCAACCGGGTTGGCAAACTGATTTGCAACCGGGGCCCACTGCGGCCTGCGTTCCGGCACCAGTCTCTTCTCCTACACCCATGCATCTCAAAGCACTTTTCGAGTTCTTGAGCGGACTGGAACAGAACAACAACAGGCCGTGGTTCGCGTGGAACAAGCCGGCGTACGACGTGCTGCGCGAGGAGTTCGAGCATCTGGTGGCCGATGTCACCGCGCGGGTACAGAAATTCGACCGCGCACTCGGGCCCGTCGACCCGAAGAAAGCGATGTTCCGTATCTACCGCGACACGCGCTTTTCCAAGGACAGGACGCCGTACAAGACGCATTTCAGCGCGGCGATCCGCGAGCGGTCGAAGCGCGGCCTGGAGCCGGGCTACTACTTCCACATCGACCACAAGGGAATGCTGCTGGTTGGCGGCGGTATTTACCGACCGGAGCCGGAGATATTGAAACGGGTTCGGCAGCACATCGCGGCCAGGCCGCAGACATTGACCAGGGTGCTGCGCAATCCCCGTTTCAGAAAAACCTATGACGGCTTTATCGACGAGGATGCGTTGGTGCGCCCGCCCAAGGGCTTCAGCGCGGACACGCCGCACATCGACGCCATCAAGCTCCGCCATTTTTTCGCGATGCTCGAGGTCAACGTGAAAAGGCGTCCGCCCAAGGACCTTGCCGGCGATCTCGCCGACGATTTTCGCGATCTGTTGCCGCTGATGGAGTGGTTGCGTGCCGCTGCGTCCGCCGAGGGTGGCCATTGAACGCGCCCGACATCCCCTATCGCCCGATCCTGACCGACGCGGCCCGGCCGTCGACCTTCACCGTGCGCGCCGTCGACGAGCACGGCGAAGCACGCGACACGCCGATCGCCGGCGAGCATCCGCTCACGCTCTATGTCGACAAGCGCGAGATTCTCACCCTGATGACCCTGGGCGCTGCGCCGGAGGCGCTGGCGATCGGCTACCTGCGCAACCAGCGCCTGCTAGGGTCGCTCGACGAGATCGTGTCGGTGCAGGTCGACTGGGACGTCAACGCGGTGGTCGTCAACACCCGGCACGGCCTCAAGGACCTCGACGCGAAGCTCGGCAAGCGGACTACGACCAGCGGCTGCGGTCAGGGCACCGTGTTCGGGGATCTGATGGAAGAAATTGATTCGGTGAAGCTTCGCACCGGCGCGGTGCTCAGCCGCGCCACGCTGTATGCCCTGCTCGACCGAGTGCGCGGGCACGATACGATTTACAAGCAGTCCGGCGCCGTTCACGGCTGCGCGCTCGCCAGCAACGACGACGGGGCGAGCGAGATTCTTTATTTTGTCGAGGATGTCGGACGGCACAACGCGGTCGATGCAATCGCCGGGCTGATGTGGCTCGACCGCGTCGACGGCGGCGACAAGATTTTTTACACCACCGGACGACTTACCTCCGAGATGGTGATCAAGGCAGCTCAAATGGGCATCCCGTTCCTGGTGTCGCGGTCGGGATTGACACAGATGGGTTACGAGATCGCGCAGAAGGTCGGCATCACCATGATCGGCCGCGCCACCAACAAGCACTTCCTGCTGTTCGCCGGCGGCGAGCGGTTTCGGCCGGACGTTTGACATCGCCTTCGCGCGGAGTGAGCGGCGTGGTGCTCGCCGGTGGCCAGGGGCGGCGCATGGGCACTGTCGACAAGGGCTTGGTGCCGCTTCACGGCCGATCCATGGTGCGACACGTGCTGGACAGGTTCGCGCCGCAGGTCGACGACATCCTGATCAACGCCAACCAAAACCTCGATCGATACGCGGCGCTCGGCTTTCGCGTCGTTCCCGACTCGATCGAGGGCTTCGCGGGCCCTCTCGCCGGGCTGCACGTGGGGCTCACGCACGCGGAGCAAGCGCTGGTTGCCACCGTTCCGTGCGACTCGCCGTTTCTGCCGGCGGATCTGGTCGCGCGGCTGCTCGCTGCGCTGCAAATGGCGGATGCCGAGCTAGCTGTCGCGCGGACCTTCGATCAACCCCACCCGGTGTTCGCGCTTGTTCGCCGCTCGGTGTTGCCGCATCTGACACGGTTTCTCGAGGGCGGAGGTCGAAAGATCGATACCTGGTACGCTACACTCAAGACCGTCGAGGTCGCATTCGACGACGAGGCCGACGCCTTTCGCAACATCAATACCCTCGATGAGCTCCAGCAGCTCGACATTCGATCCGACCAATAACGTAACCAAAATGAGCAGCGCACCCCGGACATTGCGCGAAGCGTCCTGCGCCGACGACTACGATCCGAATTCGATGCCGGTGGCGAAGGCACGCGAGTTGATCCGCAGCTTTCTCGCACCCATGACCGCGACCGAGCGTGTTTATGTCCGCAGCGCGCTCGGACGCGTGCTGGCGGAAGACGTGGTGTCTCCGATCGCGGTTCCGGGCCACGACAATTCGGCGATGGACGGCTATGCCGTGCGTTTCGAGGATTTGCGGCAGGACGGAGATACGCTGCTCAGGCGCGTCGGCGAGTCGTTCGCGGGCAAGCCATGGCCGGGCGCGATAGCTGCCGGCGAATGCGTGCGCATTTTCACCGGCGGCGTCATGCCACGCGGCGCCGATACCGTCGTGATGCAGGAGCGCGCCGTCGAAGACACCAGCGGCGTTCGCATTGCGCCCGGCGCGGTGGCGAAAGCGGGACAGAACCGGCGCTTTGCGGGTGAGGACTTGAAAGCCGGGCAGGTCGTCTTCCGCTCCGGCCAGCGTATCCATCCCGCCGAGCTGGGAATGATCGCATCGCTGGGCATCGGCGAGATCGGCGTCTTTCGCAAGCTTCGCGTCGCCTTTTTTTCGACCGGCGACGAGCTCAAGTCCATCGGCACGCCGCTTGAGGCCGGCGAGATCTACGACAGCAATCGCTATACGCTGCACGGCATGCTGACGCGGCTCGATTGCGACGTGATCGACATGGGCGTGGTCGAGGACGTGCCGGATAAGCTCGAGCGCGCGTTTGCCACTGCGGCCGCCGCGGCAGACGTGGTGATCACGTCCGGTGGCGTCTCGGTCGGTGAGGCCGATTACGTCAAACAGCTCCTCGACAAGCTCGGCGAAGTTCTGTTCTGGAAAATCGCCATGAAGCCGGGGCGACCGCTTGCTTACGGCCGGATCGGCGGCGCGCATTTCTTCGGATTGCCCGGCAATCCGGTCTCGGTGATGGTCACCTTCTATCAGTTCGTGCGCGACGCGCTATTGACGCTCCAGGGGCAGCGCGACGTCGCGCCGCTGCCGACGTTCAGGGTGCCGCTGTCCGCACCGATAAAAAAAGTGCCGGGACGCACCGAGTTCCAGCGCGGAATTCTGACTGCAAACGCGGACGGAGCGTGGTCGGTGCGCACCACGGGCGATCAGGGCTCGGGCATCCTGTCTTCGATGTCGCAGGCAAACTGCTTCATCATTCTCGGCAGCGACACCGGTAACGTCGCCGCCGCCGAGCTGGTCGAAGTACAGTTGCTGGAAGGCCTGGTGTAGTGCGGACTCATTCGCGCGCGGCAGCGGAGCGTTTTTTCGTGGCGAAATGAATCCGGCACGGCCAAAGCTGCCCGCCGCGACGGAAACGCGAATTGATTCACAGGCGCCGCCGGTCACACCTACGCGCGCAGCAGCGTTTCGCTACTGGTGGAAGCTCGGCTGGATAAGCTTCGGCGGACCGGCGGGCCAGATCGCGATCATGCATCACGACCTGGTCGAGCGCATGCACTGGATCTCCGAGCGCCGGTTCCTGCACGCGCTCAACTATTGCATGGTGCTGCCCGGCCCCGAGGCGCAGCAGCTCGCCACCTACATCGGCTGGCTCATGCACCGTACTTGGGGCGGGATCGTCGCCGGCGCGCTGTTCGTCCTGCCGTCGCTCTTCGTTCTGATCGCGTTGTCGTGGGTGTACATGGCCCACGGACAGGTGCCCGCCATCGCCGGAATGCTCTACGGCATCAAGCCCGCGGTCACCGCCATCGTGTTGCATGCGGCATGGCGCATCGGCACGCGTGCGCTCAAGTCGGCTTCGTTGTGGGCGATCGCCGCGGCGGCGTTCGTGGCGATCTTCGCCTTTGCGGCGCCTTTTCCGGCGATCGTTCTTGCCGCGGGAGCGCTTGGCGCGCTTGGCGGCAAGCTCGCGCCGGCGCAATTTGCGGCCGCGCGGGCGCACAGCGCCGACGGCTCGGCACATGCGCCCGCGATCATCGACGATGACACGCCGACTCCCAAGCACGCGCTCTTTCGCGCCTCGCGACTGGCGGCGGTGGCCGTTGTCGGCCTCGCGCTCTGGGGCGCCACTTTCGCCGCACTCTTGGTCATGTTCGGCGGCGATTCGCCGCTCACCCAAATGGGCTGGTTCTTCACCAAGGCGGCGCTGCTCACCTTCGGCGGCGCGTACGCAGTGCTTCCCTATGTATATCAGGGCGCGGTCGAGACCTACGGTTGGCTCACCCCACCGCAAATGATCGACGGGCTTGCGCTCGGCGAGACCACTCCCGGACCGTTGATCATGGTGGTGGCCTTCGTCGCCTTCGTCGGCGGCTGGACGAAACAGCTATTCGGGCCCGAGCATCTTTTTCTCGCCGGCGCGCTGGCCGCGACGGTGGCGACGTGGTTCACCTTTCTGCCCTCGTTCCTGTTCATACTCGCCGGCGGGCCGCTGGTCGAGTCGACTCACGGGCAGATGAGATTTACGGCGCCGCTTTCCGCGATCACCGCGGCGGTGGTCGGCGTCATCGTCAACCTCGCGCTATTTTTTGCCTACCATGTGTTGTGGCCACAGGGATTCAACGCGCCCGTCGACTGGGTTTCACTGCTGATCGGCGCCTCGGCGACGATCGCGTTGTTCCGATTCAAGGTCGGCGTGATACCGGTGATCCTGGCCTGCGGCTTGGCGGGTCTCGCGATAACGCTGCTTCGCTAGTTCGATGTGCTAATCGCGCCCGCGCTCGAGCCTACGCATGCGCTGCTCCAGATCGAAGATGTCGGTCGACCTGGCCAGAAACGCTTCGCGGCTTTTCATCTCCTGCTTCCAGAACCAGGTATCGAGACGATCGAGCCAGCCGCGTGGTTTGGAGACTGTGTTGGCGCATACGCTGGCAGGTGCGGCGCTGTCTTTCTGCGCACGCTCGCTTGCATCCTGCAGGATGCCGTGAGTGAGCCTGGCCAAAATGCCGGTCAGGCTGTTGTCGTAGAGAGGAGGATCATTGGTTCTCATTGAGCTGCTCCTGATCGCCGGATAGGCGCTAGGGTTGCCGCAACGCACGGATGGCGCGCTGCACAATGAGAACTATGGTGTTGCGCTGACTCGAAAGCAAATAGCGGTTTCAAATCAGTGCCATCAGTAATGCTGATCGGTCCGCAAGGCAAGCTGGCTCACGAGAGCTCCGGGCTCACGACAGCTGCGCGAGCTCCAAGGCGGGCTGCAATCGGGCGCGGCCCGAAGGCTTGGTGCAAGCTGCGGCGTCAGCGGCGGCCTGCCGAGAGCACCCCGGATACGTCCTGCACCATCGCAAGCGCGGCTTTGAGCTGAGTGAGGCTCTTCACCTCCAGCGTGAAGGACATGCGCGCCTGAAGGTTGCGCGACAGTGTGTTGACTGCGGTGACATTGATTTTTTCGCGCGAAAAAACTTCCGAGATATCGCGCAGCAGCGCCTGGCGGTCCATCGCCTCGACAACCACGTCGACCGGGAAGACCTCGTCGCGCGGGGTACCCCAATCGGCGCTGATCAGGCGCTCGGGCTGCTTTTCTTTCATGCGCGCGACGTTACTGCAGCTCTGGCGGTGGATGGTGATGCCCTTGCCGCGGGTGACGAAGCCGACGATTGCATCCGGCGGCGCGGGCTTGCAGCAGCGCGCGAGCCCGGTCATCAGCCGGTCGACGCCGACGATTAGTATTCCACTGCCAGCGCCCGCCGCCTTGCTGTCGCGCGTGATCACGGCTTCTTCCTCGGCGCGGGCAGGAAGCGCCTGGTCGGGCTTGGCCGCGGCGTGAATAGCCTGTTGCAATTGACGCGTGTTGAGCTCCGCGCGCGCGACCGCCGCGAAAAAATCGTCCAGCTTGGCGATTCCCGCCTTGTCGGCGACCGCTTCGAGATTGACCGCGGTCATTCGCGAACGCTGCAGCTCGCGCTCGACGATGGAACGCCCATTTGCGATCGTCTCGTCGAGCTGCTGCGCCTTGAACCACTGACGAACCTTGGTGCGCGCACGGTGGCTCACCACATAGCCGAGCTCCGGGTTGAGCCAGTCGCGGCTCGGTCCCACCGAGGAACCGCCCTGTTTGAGCGCGACGATCTCGACCCGCTGTCCGCTTTCGAGCGGCGTGTTGAGCGGCACCATCGCCCCGTCGATGCGAGCGCCGCGGCAACGATGACCGAGGCTCGTGTGCAGGGCGTACGCGAAGTCGACTGGCGTGGACCCTCGCGGCAGATCGATCACCTTTCCTTGCGGGGTCAGCACGTAGATGGTGTCCGTGAACAGGCTGGACTTGAACTGCTGCAGCCATTCGCCCGCGTCGGCAACCGCATCCTTCCAGTCGAGCACCTGCCTCAGCCAGGCGATCTTTTCGTCGTAACCCGGATCACCGCGGCCGCTGCGTGGGCCTTCCTTGTAGCGCCAATGCGCCGCAACGCCGTATTCCGAATGGCGGTGCATTTCGTGCGTGCGAATCTGCACCTCGAGCGGCTTGCCCTCGGGGCCGATGACGGCGGTGTGCAGCGAGCGGTAGTCGTTGGCCTTTGGCTTGGCGATGTAGTCGTCGAATTCCTTCGCCATCGGCGTCCACAGGTTGTGCACCAAGCCGAGGGCGGTGTAACAATCCTTGACTTCGTCGACCAGGATGCGCACCGCGCGAATATCGTACAACTCGTCGATGCCGGCCTGCTTGCGGCGCATTTTGGTCCAGATGCTGTGGATATGCTTCGGTCGGCCGGAGATTTCGGCGGCGACGCCGGCAGCGCTAAGCTCCCGCTTGAGCGTCGCCTTGACCTCTTCGATGTATTGCTGGCGATCGAGGCGGCGCTCGTCGAGGAGCTTGGCGATCTGCTTGTAGGTCTCGGGCTCGAGCGCCCGCAGACTGAGATCCTCCAGCTCCCATTTGAGCTGCCACACGCCGAGCCGGTTCGCGAGCGGCGCGAACAGGTGCTGTGTTTCACGCGCGGCCTGCGCGCCCGCCTCGCCCTTGCGAGAAACCAGGTAGCGCAGCGCCTGCGTGCGCTCGGCGAGCTTGATCAGCACCACGCGAATGTCGCCGACCATCGCCAGCAGCATCTTGCGCAGGCTTTCCGAATGCGCGTCGCGGTCGTGCGCGGGAGCGTCTTCCGGGATCGCCCGGATCGCGCCCATGCGCGCGACGCCGCTGACCAGTTGTCCGACTTCCGCACCAAGGAGCGCGCTGAACGCCTCAGCTTCAAAGCCGTCGATATGCGGCGCTCCGATCATTATCGCAGCGCGCACCGAATCGAGATCGAGCTTGAGGCCGGCGACGATCGCGGCGGTGCCGAGCGCGCGATCCAGCCATGGCTCGCCGTCGGGCGCGCATCGATCGCCGTAGAGCTCTCGCGCGGTGCCCAGTGTTTCGAGCAGCTTGACACGCTCGTCGGGCGCGAAACCTTCGCTCACGCGATCGGTCCACGCGGCGAGCGCCTCGGGCTCCGCGACCTCGGGCGCGGAATGCAGGACGGCAACCATAAAGGGAATTATACCGGGCGAGTGGGTGCGAATTTGTTCGCGCGGGTGCCCTGGATCAAAGACGCTGGGTTCCCGCTGAAGCCTGCCCTCGAATGCTGGAATCGGGGGCGGGAACGACGATCAATTCGATTTACGCCGCGGCTTTTGCAACGACTTCAGCAATGCCTCGTGCGCAGCGCTCCGCGACGTGCGCCTCGCGCGCCTCGACCATGACCCGCAGGACGGGCTCGGTCCCGGACGGACGCAGCAGAACGCGGCCGGATCCGTCGAGCATGACGATCGCGTCCTGCTCCGCCCTGCGGATCGCGTCGCTCGCGCGCCAGTCGAAGCCGTTGCGAATCGGCACGTTGATCAAGCGTTGGGGAAACAACGCCGCGTCGGCCGTGGCCGCCGCCAGCGTCGTCTTCTGCTCGCGCAATGCGCGCAGCACGGCGAGCGCGGCGACGATGGCGTCGCCGGTCGTATGCTTGTCGAGACAGATGATGTGTCCCGAGTTTTCGCCGCCGAGCAGCCAGCCTTTCTGCTGCATCGTTTCCAGCACGTAACGATCGCCGACCGGCGCGCGCGCGAACGCAATCTTGCTTCGCGACAATGCCTGCTCGAACCCGAGATTGCTCATGTGGGTGCCGACGACCCCGCCGGCCATCGTGCCGCGCCGCAAATAGTCGAGCGCGATCACGTAGAGCAACTCGTCGCCGTCGTACAAGCGGCCTGCGGCATCGACCATCACCAGCCGGTCACCGTCGCCGTCGAGCGCGACACCGAAATCCGCCCGATGCTCCATGACCGCGGCCTGCAAGTATTCGGGATGCATCGCTCCGACGCCGGCGTTGATGTTGAGACCGTCGGGATCGTTGCCGATGGCGATCACCTCCGCGCCCAGCTCGTGAAACACCGGCGGCGCGACGTGATAGCCGGCGCCATGCGCGCAATCGACCACCAGCTTCAGCCCCTTCAGATCAAGCTCGTTGGGAAACGTCGCCTTGCAGAATTCGATGTAGCGGCCCGCAGCATCGTTGACGCGCCAAGCCTTGCCGAGCTCTGCCGACGAAACGCAGGCGAGCGGCTCGTCCATGCTGCGCTCGATTGCGTGCTCGACCGAGTCGGGCAGCTTGGTGCCCGCCGCCGAAAAAAACTTGATGCCGTTATCCTCGAACGGATTGTGCGAGGCGCTGATCACGATGCCCGCCGAGAGCCGCAACGCTCGCGTCAGGTACGCGACCGCGGGCGTGGGCAGCGGGCCCGAGAGATAGACATCGACGCCGGCTGCGGAGAGGCCCGCCTCCAGCGCGGCCTCCAGCAGATAACCGGAGATGCGCGTGTCCTTGCCTATCAGCACCGCGGGCGTCTCGCCGCGGCGCCCTGCGGATTCTGCCGCCAGCACCCGACCGGCGGCGTATCCCAGCCGCAGCACGAACTCAGGCGTGATCGGTAGCTCGCCAACGCGGCCGCGAACGCCGTCGGTTCCGAAATATTTTTTGCTCATTGTTCTCGAAGCGGAGTCGCAAAGGTGCGAAGGTACATGAATTGGATCGACATTCGATTTCCGCTACCCGAGGGAATAACAAATTGTAGCCATCAGAGCACTCGCGGTTGCTCGCCTTGCACCGCGCGCCAGACCTTGAGCGCGTCTGCGGTCTCGCGAACATCATGCACCCGAACGATTCCCGCACCGCGCGCGACCGCCGCCAGCGCCGCAGCGACGCTGCCCGCCATCCTGTCATCGACGTTACGGCCGGTCAGCACGCCGATGGTCGACTTTCTCGACAGCCCCGCCAGCAGCGGATAGCCAAGTGCGGCAATCTCGGAGAGCCGCCGCAACAAAGTCAGATTATGTTCCACAGTCTTGCCGAAGCCAAAGCCTGGGTCGAGCACGATCCGGTGGCGGTCGATGCCCGCGGCCACGCAAGCCGAGGCGCGCTCCGCGAGAAAAGCAGCCACGTCGGCAACGACGTCGTCGTAGCTCGCGCTTTGTTGCATCGTCGCCGGCTCGCCCTGCATGTGCATGAGGCAGACCGCGGCGCTGCCCTCCGACAGCGCCTCGATGGCGCCGGGTGCACGCAGCGCGTTGATGTCGTTGATCATGGAGGCGCCCGCCGCGATTGCAGCGCCCATCACGACCGGCTTGCGGGTGTCGACCGAGATCGGCACGCCGCGCGCGTCGCAGGATAGGCGAATGTTCTCCAGCAAGGGGATGACGCGATCGAGCTCGTAGGCCTCCGGTGTCGGCACCGCACCGGGTCGGGTCGACTCGCCACCGATATCGACGATGTCGGCGCCCTCGTCGAGCATCTGCCGGACGCGATCAGTCGCGTCATTGAGATCGAGAAAGACGCCGCCGTCCGCAAATGAGTCCGGGGTGATATTGAGCACGCCCATGACCAACGGGCGATCGAGGGAAAGGCAATAGCGACCGCAGAGGAGCAGCTTGGAATGCGCGGCCATTATCGTCGCCTCACTCCGGCCCTCTCCGTGCGACCGGGGCGCGACGCGGATGGCGCGTTACGCCGGCGTCGCGGACGGCGCGGCGTCGGGACCGGCGTCGGGACCGAAGGTGGTGCCTGCCGGCGAGGTCGAAGGCTTGGGCGGCCGCGGCGGCCGTCCCTGCATGATGTCCTCGACCTGCTCGCTGTCGAGCGTTTCCCACTCAAGCAAGGTCTTGGCCATCATCTCGACCTTGTCGCGGTTCCCTTCGATGAGCTTGCGCGCCAGCCCGTACTGCTCGTCGATGATGCGCCGGATCTCGAGATCGACCTTTTGCATGGTCGCCTCGGACACGTTTTTCTGGGTCGCGATCGAGCGGCCGAGAAAGACCTCGCCTTCGTTCTCGGCGTAGACCATCGGGCCCAGGGTATCCGACATGCCGTAGCGGGTGACCATGTCACGCGCCATCTGCGTCGCGCGCTCGAAGTCGTTGCCGGCGCCGGTCGTCATCTGGTGCATGAAGATCTCTTCGGCGATGCGGCCGCCGAAGAGCACGGCGATGCGCTGCAGAAGGTAGTCGCGATCGAAGGAATAGCGGTCAGCCTCGGGAAGCTGCATGGTCACGCCGAGCGCGCGCCCACGCGGAATGATAGTCACCTTGTGAACCGGGTCGGATTTGGGCAGCAGCTTGGCCACCACGGTGTGTCCCGACTCGTGGTAGGCAGTGTTCCTCTTCTCTTCTTCGGACATGACCATCGATTTGCGCTCGGCGCCCATCATGATCTTGTCCTTGGCCATCTCGAAGTCTTCCATGTCGACCAGGCGCTTGCTCTTGCGTGCGGCGAAGAGCGCTGCCTCGTTAACCAGGTTGGCCAGGTCCGCGCCGGAGAAGCCCGGCGTGCCGCGCGCGATCAGCTCGGCCTTGACGTCGGTGGCCAGCGGCACCTTGCGCATGTGCACCAGGAGAATCTGCTCGCGGCCGCGGATGTCCGGCAGCGGCACGACCACCTGGCGGTCGAAGCGGCCCGGGCGCATCAGCGCCGGATCGAGCACGTCGGGCCGGTTGGTGGCGGCGATGACGATGACGCCGGAGTTGCCCTCGAAGCCGTCCATCTCGACCAGCAATTGATTGAGCGTCTGCTCGCGCTCATCGTTGCCGCCGCCCAGGCCCGCGCCGCGCTGGCGGCCGACGGCGTCGATTTCATCGATGAACACGATGCACGGCGCGTTCTTCTTTGCCTGCTCGAACATGTCGCGCACGCGCGCCGCGCCGACGCCGACGAACATTTCGACGAAGTCGGAGCCTGAGATTGAGAAGAAGGGAACCTTGGCTTCGCCGGCGATGGCCTTGGCGAGCAGTGTCTTGCCGGTGCCCGGATTGCCGACCATCAACACGCCACGCGGGATGCGCCCGCCCAGCTTTTGGAACTTGGACGGGTCGCGCAGAAACTCGACCAGCTCGGCAACTTCTTCCTTGGCTTCGTCGCAGCCGGCGACGTCGGCGAAGGTCACCGTATTATTGGCCTCGTCGAGCATGCGCGCCTTGCTCTTGCCGAAGGAGAATGCGCCGCCGCGGCCCCCGCCCTGCATCTGGCGCATGAAGAAAATCCACACGCCGATCAGGAGCAGCATCGGGAACCAGGAGATGAAGACCTGGGCCAGGAAGCTTTGCTCTTCCTCGGGCTTGGCCTGGACCTTGACCCCGTCCTTGACCAGGTCGCCGACCATCCACAAGTCGCCCGGGCTGTAGGTGATGTTGGTTTTCTTGTCGGTGCCGACCCACTTGATGGTCCGGCCTTCGATCGACGCGGATTCGACCTTGCCTTGCTTGGCCTGGTCCATGAATTCGGAATAGGAAACGGCGTCGCGCGTGGTCTGGCGGGCGTCGAATTGTTTGACGACGGTCAATACCACCAGGCCGATGACCAGCCAGATGCCAACGTTCTTGAGCAAATTATTCAACGTGATCCTTCAGGCCCCAACGGGCCGATGTCTCTCAAATACCTGCAAATTTTAGCTCTTACCCGCCTCTTGCGCCAGACGCCCCGCCAGACGGTGTTTTATTCGGCATTTTGTCGTGCGCGGGCGACAAGGCGGTGAATCCCTTGCCAACGAGATACACCTCTCGACTGCGATCGCGTGAAGCCTTGGGTTTTCGTACGTAAACCTTGTCGAAATGGACCTTCATGGAGCGCTGAAACTCGACGAATCCCTCGCCTTGGAACGCTTTGACGACAAAATCGCCTCCAGGTTGCAGCCACCGGACCGCGAATTCGAGCGCCAGCTCGCCCAGATGCACGCTTCGCGCCTGATCGGCCGATTCGACTCCGCTTAGATTGGGGGCCAGGTCCGACACTACAAGGTCGACTTTTCGGCCTTCGAGGCTGTTGGCGAGAGCGTCCAGCCCGGCAGCTTCCCGAAAATCCGCCTGCAAGAAGTGCACTCCGGCGACTGGATCCATCGCCACCAGATCGAGCGCAATAATGCGCGCCGCGCGGCCCAGCCGTTCGCGCAGCAGCTGCGACCAGCTTCCTGGCGCCGATCCCAGATCGACGACCGCCATGCCCGGCCGGAATAGCCTGTCTTTTTCGGCCAGCTCGGCAAGCTTGAATGCGGCTCGCGAGCGATAGCCGAGTCGTTGCGCCTGCTGCACCCAATGGTCGTTGACGTGCTGCTGCATCCACGCTTTGCCGAAGCGATTCTTTTTGCCGGTCGGACTGAGAGGTTTTTTTGTGTCGGCCATGGTGTCCCGCAACATACCCTGTGTCGGTGCGGTCAAACAACCCGAAACGTCCTGCAATGCTGCACATGCAGCATGATTTGTCGATTGACGTGCGGTGACAAGGCGCCTAGCCTGGCTTTTCGTGGCTGCCCCGAACGGGAGGTTCCATGTCCCGGCACCAAGAGTCGAACACGTCGCCTGCGGACGCGGCGACTTTCAAGTTTCTTGACGCGTACGACAACAAAATATTTTCTGACGACGACGGCGTCCTGCTCGGCCAGCTCTCCATGCTGAGCGCGGGAATGTTCGTCGAAGGCCACGACGATCGCGAGTGGCACGAAGCGGTGAGCTACGCCGTTTCCGCGCACTGACGTTTGAGGCGGTTCCGGCGCGGAGAAACAGCCGCTCTTAATGTGGGGACGCGCAGAGCAATACGCGGCGTCATCGCGCGCCGCTCGCGACTCATACTCACCCACTTCGCCATACGGCGCGTTGACCCTTCTGATCGGCGGGCGTAGATTGGCAAAAGCTCAGACGCCAATGGGGATCAGCCGGCATTTTTGAGTCAGGGGAACCTCAGGGAGCACCTATGGGCGCCACAAAAATACTCGGGATCGTGCTGCTGGTCGCGGGCCTTCTGGGCTTGTTTTACGGCCACTTCGAATACACCAAGGAAACGCACGAAGGCCAATTCGGGCCGTTCAGCTTTTCGGTCGCCGAAAAGGAGACGGCCGTCATTCCGAGCTGGGCAAGCCTTGCGGTAATCGTCGCCGGAGTCGTTCTGCTGGTCATCAACCGCAAATAGACCCATTTGTTTGACTTCCTGACATCCACCAAGCGCCCGGCATCGGGCACACCGGTACTTCCGGCAACGCAGGTCATTGAGCGGCTCAATGCAGTAAATCGGCCGACAGCACCATGGGGTGTCATCGACGGTCATTCCGAAGCAGTCGACCTTATCGCTGAGTGGAAGATCGTCGACGCCCGCTGGTACGAGATTTTCGCCAAGGCGGGTCTGGCCAAGGTTTTCAGAATCTATCTGAAACTGGATGAAGCGACGAAGGAGGTCAAGGCCCAGGATCGGGAGTACGAGGTCTCTTGGGTCGCTGGCGTGCCGAAGCTTTCGATCGCCGCCAGCTCATTCAAGGGTCAAACGAAGTCGATCGAGTTCGGCGCCGCATATGGCTTCACCGAGGACCTCAGCATTGGACAGCAGTACCAATATCGCTTCGAAACCGGCGAGATTAAAAAGCCCATCCAGGAAGCGGTCACGGCTTGCGGCTGGATATACAAGGGTGTTGCCTTTGGAAAGCTCTGAGCGATTGTTGTTGCTACGTTTCGCGCCTCGCCGACGCACGGGTTAGCTTCATTCCTGAGGCCACAATCCGCATTGAGCCGTGCCGGCGAATCTGGCACAGTCCGCTTCACTGCAGTCACGCCTTCGGCTGCGTACCAGCCCGCCGGCGTCAAGCGTCGACCAGCGGAGATCAGAGTGCTGAGAGCAGTTGCCGGAGTAGCTGGCGGGCTGTTTACTTGGGTTGTCGTCGCTACGGTCGGCAACCTTCTACTGCGCATTGTTTGGCCAAGCTACGCTGAGGTTGAAGTCGCGATGAACTTTGCGCCGGCTATGCTGGTGATGCGGCTCCTATTGGGAGCGCTATCCTCGCTGTGCGCCGGCTTCCTTGCTGCACGGATTACCAAACGCAGCCGCGGTACCGTTTACATACTCGCCTGTCTGCTGGTCGTCGCATTCATTCCGGTCCATTACAAACTGTGGGAGCGGTTCCCGGTCTGGTACCACCTCGTCTTTTTGGTCTCGCTCGTCGCAGCAACAATCTTCGGCGCCATGTGCTATTCGTACTATGCTCGGAGGAAAGGCAAACCGCTCGCAGATTGACGGGCAGCTGGCAAGACCACATGACCGCTGACGAAGCAATGGCTTTCGTTCGAGAGCATGGCGTCGTTCTTGCCTCGGCCAAGGGGCCGGTTCCGCGATTGGCCGACGTCATCGCAGGTGAGTCCATCAAGGGAAGCTGGTGGGCTCACGCGAAAAGCCATGACATCTTCAATATTATCCAAGAGGTCGGCGAGTCACCCGACATCCTGATCTGTCGCCTCGTTAATGGAAAGGTGACTTTCGTTCACCGCCGGCTTTGGCCGGCTTTGGTTCGAGTGGCGCACCGCTTCCCGGCAAATCAGCTCGCGCAGGTGCATCAAGAACACACACCTGCGGGCCATCATGTCAGCCGCGAGCTCTCCTACCCAAAGTGGGTGCCACCGGAAGTTGTCGAAGAGGCGCAGCGGCTAACAGAGCAGGAGGCATGCAGCGCCCTGGGTCCGTGGGTCACGCTGCCCAGAAAAGCCTCCAAGCCGACATGACGAGTAGGATGCATGGCCGATCCAGTCCGGCTCGCCAGCCCTCGCTCGTACCGGGACGCTTGTCGGCCGCAACTCGTGATTGTCGGCGAGGCGTCGGCTAACCCGGTTCGCCAAGCGTCATCGTGGCCGAGATCCTTCCCGCCTATTTGCAGGTCGTCGACGCGCTGACGCCCGTCCTGCGGCGCTTGCCCGGTGTCATCGTGACCATCGACGGCCGCTTCGGGGTCGGCAAAACCACGCTCGGGCGGTATCTTGCGTGGCACTTCAATGTGTCGTTGATCGAGACCGACTTGTTCCTCATCCCCACGCGAGACCACCTCATTCATCTCGACGACCAGATCAACCGCATCATCGAGCGCCGTATCACTACGCCCCTTCCGGTAATCGTCGAGGGGATATCGATGCTTCAGCTCATGAAGCGGATCAATCGCGTTTCGGATTTCTCCATTTATGTGACCAATCCCCTGCGGTCTAGCGTCGAACACATGGACAAGCGGCTTTCCGCCTATGAGGCAGCGTTTTCCCCATCGACGATTGCAAACCTCGTGGTTAAGATTGAGCACTGATGGCGGCAAGCCAAGCATGCATAAGCACGTCCCTGCCGCTATCGCGCCGTGTCACGTGGCGGCTTCAGCACCAGACTGATCGAGTCATCTACAGACAAGGGGGAGTCATGAACAAGAAGTTCTTCATCGCCTGGATCGTGCTGTTCATTGCCTGGTTCGTCGGAAGCTTCGTCGTCCACGGGGTGCTGCTGCACGATGATTACGCCAGATTGACCAATTTGTTCCGGCCGGAGGCGGAAGCGCAGCACTACTTCCCGTTGATGATCCTCGCCCACGTCATCATGTCCGGCGCATTTGTCTGGATCTACTCGCGAGGTGTCGAAGCCTTGCCCTGGTTGCCGCAGGGAATTCGTTTTGGGCTGGCAGTCGCGCTGCTGACGATCGTGCCGACTTACACGATCTACTACGTCGTGCAGCCAATGCCCGGCATGACCGTGGTCAAGCAGATGGTGTTCGACGGGGCCCTGATGCTGATGCTCGGGGTGATTGTGGCTTTCATGTATCGGCAGACTCCGCGTAGCTGAACGCGCACCCATCGAAAGGAATTCGAGTATGAAGACATGGATACCTAAGAGCACCCGGAGCATTGGGCGCTGACGCGCAAAGGATGCTGGCCGACGTCGCTACTGGCAGACCGTTCCCGGCGCTGCGAATACTTCACGGGTGATGGGCTTGGTCTGTGAGACTCCGCTTACGGTGTAGGAAAAATTCGCGGTGTTGCCGTCGGCGAAGGTGAGCGTGGCGCTGCCGACCGAAGTACCGACCACGCTCGCGGGATTGAACGGTACTGCGTTGAACGCCGGACCGGTCGTCCGGTAAAGCGTCCCCGTGTAGGTTGCCGGCGCCGTATTGAGCATGGTCGCGACCAGCCACATCGGCGTCTGATCGTGGTCGTAGGTAAACCAGGTTGCAAATATCGTCGTTCCCTGCTGGGTGAGGTTGATCCCCCAGCCGGACTCGGACCCCGGTGGCGAGTTCCACCACAGATCCTGGTAGTTGGTGGCGAGCCTCAAGTCGGACAGCGCGCCGAATCTGCAGGTCGGCAATGGTCCGAACACCTGGTGCGTGAGGGTCTTGGTTTGCGAGACGCCATTGACCGTGTAGGCGAAGCTTCCGTTGTTGGTATCGGTGAAGGTGAGCGTGCCGGTCCCGACCGAGGTTCCAACCACCCGCGCCGGGTTGAACGGAACGGAGTCGAACGCCGGCCCGACCGTCTTGACCAACGTGCCGCTGTAGGTGTTGGCCGCAGTCTTGGGAGCGGTCATGGTCAGCCACCACCCTTTTCCGGTCAGGTCATAGGTAAACCAGGTGGCAAAGATGACGTCGCCCTGATGAGCAAGGTTGATACCCCAGCCGGACTCCGAGCCCGCAGGCGCGTTCCACCACAAGCCCTCGAAATTCGGGGGACCGGCGGCAACGACCTGCACCGCCGTGGCCGGAGAAACCTGACCGAACGGTCCACTCGACTGCAAACTCATCTGCCATTGAAGATTATAGGTAGCCGGCGTCGAAGGCGCGACCACGGAGAAGCTGAACGTCACCGACTCGCCCGGCGCAACCGATGCGGGCAGCGCTACCGTGCTGACGCCCCATGTCGTGTTGCCCGAAGGGCCCGCCGACACGAGGCTATAGCCGCCGGCGGAAGTCCAGGTGACGCTGGTCGTGTTCTTGAACGTCAGGCTGACCGTGACGGAGGATCCGGCGTCCATCGTCGCCGGGACCTGTTGCGATACGAATTCCGCCGCCGTGGTAACCGTGACGTTGGGGTCGGGCGTCTCTTCGCCGAACGTTCCATGCAACTGGGAGAGCATGCGAAAGCGCAGCGGCGACGTCCGCGCGAAGAAACAGCTGAGTGGCTTGACCACGAAACTAAAGGTGACCTGCTGAGCGGGAGCGACGTCGTAGGGTAGAAGGACGCGGTTCCCGCTGTGGCTGCCGTAGCGGTTATCCTGGATGCACCAGTAATAGTTGTCCTGCGGCTCCTGTGTTGCGAGAAACACGTCGCCATCGGCCTTGAACCAGGTCGCGGTGCCGGTGTTTCGCATGATCACCACGATCGGTGTCGGAGTCTGGAACGTAATCGATGAAGGTACGGACTGCGACACGAAGCTCGCCGCATAAGCCGCCTGCTCCTGGGTCACAGCCGTCGCTGTCCTGGCCGCGCGCGCTATGCCCGGTTCCCGGTTACCGGCTGGCCCCGGGGGCAATTGCGCGACTGCCTCGGTGCCGAACATCGCGACGAGCACGGGGACAAGAACGCTGTATCTCATCTCGGAGGCCGGAATGTCTGCGATGTCATTGCAACCGACGATGCTCATTGTAAAGGCTCGCCCCGTCCTCAACCATCGGATCCCCGGGATCGCTTTGACGGCAAGGCAACACCGTTGGTTCGGTTGACCTCGACAGGGCCTCGCCGACTTCACGCCCGAGCGGTCGACTACGCAAGAGCGAACGCTGTCGCCATGGCGGCATTAACCGACGTAACATACGTGGCTTAATGCGCAGACCCCGCCGCCAGGCGACTGCCTCGCAAGCAACCCTTTTCCTGGGAAGCGCGTCGCCGAGCGGTGATCAACGTAGTCCCAAACGGTGAGAATCGCCTGATCTCGTTCATTGTCCCGGCGTACGAAGAAGAAATCTTGCTCGGCGCGACCCTCGACGCGTTGCACGCGGCAGGCAACGCTTTGAACGAGCCCTACGAGCTGGTCGTGGCGGACGATGCGTCGACCGATCGCACGTCTTCGATCGCCGAGCGCCACGGAGCTCGCGTGGTTCGCGTCGCTCACCGCCAGATTGCCGCGACCCGCAATTCAGGCGCCCG
>Ga0209118_1000329_pt1 | contig 27706 bp, 22 predicted proteins | sample BlaSpr_A8_Ref_M1_FD_187988 | JGI IMG/M metagenome (GOLD analysis project Ga0209118, IMG submission 187988) | Forest soil microbial communities from Thunder Bay, Ontario, Canada - Black Spruce, Ontario site 2_A8_Ref_M1 (SPAdes) (version 2) | ecosystem: Environmental > Terrestrial > Soil > Boreal...
CCCAAATGAACCCTCCCCAAATCGCCTTTGTCTCGGGTTACATCTTAAATGGCGCGATGTTGTCCCCTCGGGTTACATTTTAGATGGCGCGATACGGCCTCTTGACATGAATAAAAATCGAAGCTATAAACGTTGCGCCATGATGCGAGGTGCAAGAATCGCGTTGGTTTTGGTTGTTATCTTCTCGATTTCGTACGTTTTGATCAGCCCGGATCTCACTGACGACGTTGACGGCGTCTTGCGACCGAATCATCATGCCAAGGCGCAAAAACTGGTCAGTCTTTCCCCTGCGCAATCCCAGACTCTCGTAATCGTCACATTCCTTTTGTCCATGTCCCCGAGTCCTCCTCAACGTTTACGCAGGCCGGAGTTGCTTGATCTCGTCTGCGTTTGTCGCTGCTAGGCCTTCTATCCACTGCTTCAAGAATTTGACGTCCTCCAGATCGAAGAGCGCCGTCAAGAATCATTTCGATCAAATGCAGCAAGCTGATACATGAACTTGACACCATCGCTTGCGGTAGCGTTCAGCGTCTGGCAGTGACCATCCTTTGCGTCTCCGCGCGCACGTGAAGGCTCGTAGGCCCTTCCTTCGACAGGCTGCAAAAACGATATCTGCAAGGCTGTTCGAAGCGTTACCCGGTCACACGAATCGACATCAAGGAGGAGGTTATGACCCACTCAAAGTTGTTGCGTACGGCAGTTGTTTTCGTAGTTGTTTTGGCGGTCATGGCAGCTAATGGCCGGTCGCAATCGGTGACGAACGCGACGTCCGACACAAATCACGGCTCGCGCAGCCGTAAACTCGCGAAGATCCGCCACATTGTTGTCATTTTCCAGGAGAATCACAGCTTTGACAACCTCTACGGTGGCTGGGAGGGGGTAGACGGGCGCGCCATTGCCGACTCCGCCCATACAATCCAGGTCGGCCAGGCCGGAGCTCCGTACACTTGCTTGCTGCAAAACGACTTCAGTCTGACCTCGCCACCGTTATCACCAGACTGCCCTGACGCAACTACCGCGACGTCGTTCGCAAGCCATTTCACGAACTCGCCATTCCAGATCGACTCTTACATTCCACCAAGTACGCGGACCTGCCCGAAGCCCACAGCTGGGACAAGTGCTCTACCTCCGAGCCCGGACAACCTGCCGGGTGGTTGTACGCGTGACCTCGTCCATCGCTTTTATCAGGAACAGTACCAGCTCAACGGAGGGAGGCAGGACCGCTATACGGCCGGCAGCGATGCTGTCGGCCTTACGATGGGTTACTACGACACGCAGGCGCTACCGATCTACGCGTACCTGCACCGTGACGGCCATCCACACTACGCGATCCTGGATAATTTCTTCCAGTCGGCGTTCGGCGGCTCGTTCCTAAATCACCAGTGGCTGATCGCGGCGGCGACGCCGACATGGCCCGGCGCGCCAGCCGACCGCCACTCAATCGTGGACTCCAACGGAATGCCGAATAATTACCTGCTTTACCACGCGACCGGACCCGTTAGCGACGTCCAGCTCACCGTCGCATGCCCGTCGCCCGTATCGGGCGTCGTGTGTGGTGACTACGCCATCAACACGATCCAGCCCACGTACCAGCCCCACGGCGGAGGTGCGCAGCTACCGCCACAGTCGGGGATGACCATCGGCGACGAATTGAGCGCAGACGGCATTAGCTGGGCGTGGTACTCGGGCGGGTGGTCGAACGCGGACGGCGAAGTCGGCGCGCCGGGCTGGACGAATGGCGACGGTCCGACCTGCTCGGATCCGGACTCGAGCCCAAACCCCGCCTATCCATACTGTCCGCACAGGCAATTTCAGTTTCACCACAATGCGTTGAACTATTACGCATCCTTTGCGCCAGGTACGCCGGGGCGAGCGCACCTGCGTGACGAACAGGAGTTCATCCAACTCGCGAATGCTTCTACGGAGGACTGCAAACTTGCTTCCGTCAGCTTCATCAAGCCGATCGCACCGGAGAACGAACATCCTGGTTACACGAGCGAGATTCGCGGCAGTGATCATCTCGTAGCTCTACTCCAGGCCATCGAGCATGGCCACTGCGCGAAAGACACGATGATCGTCGTAACCTACGACGAGTTCGGCGGACAATGGGACCACGTCTCGCCGCCCGGTCAAGGCGGCGCTCCCGGCGCGCACGACCAATGGGGACCCGGCACGCGCGTTCCGGCTTTGATCATCGCGCCCTTCCTGCGAGGCAACTTCGTGATCGACCACACGCAGTACGATACGACTTCGATACTGGCGACGATTGAGAAGCGTTTCGGACTTGCGTCTCTAGGCTTCCGCGACGCTATGGTGAACGACCTATCGAACGTGTATCACGCGAAGCAATTTGGCAAGGAAGAGGAAGATGAGGAGGAGTAAATTCTAACGGACCCGTAAGGGTGTCGCGGCCGGCGCTGCGGCCCTGCGCGGCCGCTTTTTGCGTCAATAAAAAGATTTCAACGTGCGTCTAACTTCGCTGATGTTGACGGCGCTACTTTTGTGCTCTTTGTTGGCCGCACAGAAAAGGGAGCGGTCGAACCTCTAGCAGCTTTGCGTTGGCGACAAGGTCGAATGAAATGTCACTCGGCCGTATAAAGGACTACTCGTAAATATGAATCCCAAGAAAGTTGCCATAAGTCGCGTTCGAGGAAGTTGCTCACTTGGCCGGGCCAATTGTGGGCCGCGGGAACGTGTGCTCCTCTTAGTAGTAAGTAGAGAAATGCGATTTCCCGGAAGATTCTGCCTACTCTTGGTCTTCTTGTTGACCTTAGGTCTAATTTGTAGCGAAGTTCCTGAATCGCTAAGCCTGTCCGATGATACTTCCAACGATATTGTCACATCCACTCCTGCGTTCAAGACTGAAAGAGCGCAGACGGCCCGCCAAGAAGCAAATCCTGGGCAAGGCGCGACTCCGGTAGCGGCATTTCCAAGCCATCGAGTCATTTCTTGTCCCCAGTCCGCACTCCCTTCCGGGCTGGATCTCCTGCGATTGCTCTCCATTCAGCGAAAATAATCACTCCCCCACCTCTAATATCGTTCGACTTGCGGGCGAAGAGCTGCGCCTGTCTTGCGGTAGGTCGCCCGAGCGACTCACCAACCCAGTGACGTGCATGCTACCGAGTTCCAATTACTTCGGCCCGGCTGTGCTTTATCTCGAATTGGCCGAATAACAAAAGTGCTCAACGAAGTTAAGCCCCCCCGGGAGAAACAAGGCTGTTTATGGGTCGTTGGCCGAACGGGTAATCACTCGTTGTATTTGAATTTAGTTCAACAAAAAGGGTGGTTTATATGCATCGACTTAAGCATCTCCAAATACTTGACCTAAATCAGCGATGCCTATATTCGCCGGTGGCTGTTTTGTCGGAGCGAATACAGAACAGAAAACTTGCGGCGATCGGGAGAATGCCGATGAGCAAACTACCGGTTCTTTCCCTTCTGCTCTCGTCTCTTTTTTTCCAATTGTGTCTCCCCGCATCCACGCATTCGCAGGAGAAGAATTACTTTGATGTATTTATTGGCGCGTCTTATGGCAAGATGGCCTTGGGTTCGGAAACAGCCCTATTTGCCCCCACCAGCCGCAACTTCTATGGACTTGAGTTCAACGCAAAAATGAACCTGCACAAGAACCTGGGGATCATTCTCCTGGATGCAGGGATGCTGTTTGGCGGTACCAAGATCCCCTCTCCGCTCGGATCGCAGTTTGATGCCAATACCAGCCTGCAAAGCTATCAGTTTCTGTTCGGTCCAGAAGTTGCCTATCGCCACCGCAAGGTCGAGCTATTCGGCCATGGTCTATTTGGTGCGAACCACACGGCGGTCGTCTGGGATATCGGCAGCGATAACAACCCAACTCTGATAGGCAGGACTCATTTTGCCCTGGGCGCCGGCGCCGGTCTTGATGTCAGCTTCAAGGAACATTTGGCCTATCGTGTTTTCCAAGCCGACTACATTCCCACGCTGGTGAATGGCAGGTGGGAAAAGAATTATCGCGTAAGCACCGGCATCGTTGTCCATTTTTAAGTCTTCGTTTGGCTCTGTTGACACGCTCCAGACACGATCATCCGAGGTGCGGCAGCAAGGGGCGGAGCAAGCCCCGCCCGTTTAGCTGAGCTAATTTCCTGCATGGAGTTAGGGGGCAGATCAGTCGAACAGCAATCAAGTCAACTCGGTCGAAGGCCCAGACGCCGTCATCTAATCAGCCAACGAATCGACACTAATTCAACGAAAGAAAAATATCCCGCTGACCGTTGGTATCATTGGAAATCAGGTTTGCCGCGTCGGAACCAAACGCAGTGAACCGGCCATCCATGTTGATTGCGAGCCCCAGGCTGCCAAGGCCGCCGAGCCCCTGGGTGCCATCACCAGCCACAGAAACCCGGGTAGTTGAGGGGGCGCAGCCCGCTGGCGCCCCAATGCAGGTGTCGCGCACGAAGATGTCGCTTGCGTATTCGTGTCCCCAACCGCTAGCGTGTTGGCGTCCGAGCGAAACGCGACAAAACGTCCGCCCGCGCTGATGGAAGACTCGATGCTGTCTGAATTCCCTTGAGTTCCGTCTGTTGCAACCGATACGCGGATGGGTTGAAGGGGTGCACGGTGAAGTCACGCGCAGGCACGTGTCGCGAAGAAATAGGTCAACTGCGGGCTTATCTTCAGCTGATTATTCAGGTTGCCGGTCTGGCAACTCGCGCGAAGTGTTCCGCGCTTCCTCATCGCATTCAGGATCATGCTTTGGTTTGGTGTACATTGGTACACACACCTCGTTGCTTTTGAAATAGCGAATGCACCGTAATCCAGTGCAAGACAGTCATTTAGAGTGGTAGGACCGAAATTGACTTGAACCTTTGATCTCCTGGCTCGCTACCAGGCGCTCCACGACGATTGTGTGTCTGTAAATTGTTGGTTCTAAAAGAAGTGGTCGGGGCGAATGGATTTGAACCATCGACCTCCTGGTCCCGAACCATGGGATAAAATCACATAAGTCGCTGTCCTGGCGTCACTTATTGGTTTTTGGCACGCTCGATGATGGACAAGTTTTGACAAGTGCCCTTCGGCGTCTTGGTGATCATCCTGTGTTCTTACCCAGACAAACCCTTCGGTTAATACAAATTGCCGGCGCCGAGATAAATCGAAGGAATTCAGCAAGTTCTGATGAAGCGGGAGCAGCTCAGTTTACCTTCTCTTTTCAGTTCTTATTCGTTTTTAGCTCTGGTTGGGGATTCCGGACGATGCCGATCAGTGTTCCGAGGCATGCCGATCACCAGTTCCGGGATGATGCCGATCATGATTCCGGGATGATGCCGATCACTCGTTCCGGGATGATCCCGATCAGTCGATCATGTGAACTGACGAAAAGACATCCGGACGAAATCCCCCTGCTCCAACTTATTCCTCTGCACGAGGCCGACTTCAGATATCAGGGCTTCCGACAACTGATTGAAAGCGCGCACTGCCTGTGGGTGCAGCTCCAGTTGCTTCGGTTGGTTGATGATCGATCCGCTCCCGCTGGTAAACTCATTCCATTCTAACGATCTCGAGTGGCGCGCACTTTTGCTTGCCATGTTCGCGCCAGGCAATCACAAACTTTTCACGCTCGTTGCCATTCGCTCACAAAATTAAAGCACCTACGAAGGACACTGGCCTGGAATGAGTATAAAGCAAACAGTGTTTCTTAAAATAGGTACTTCTTTACATGTACCTAGACTTTGGTACAATGTCAGCATGGAGTCTATGCACAACTCTCGGACCGAACAACTCCTCCGACTCGCTGTCGAACAGCAAATCGTTCGCGCCAAAGACGCTACTCAACTGGGCATTCCCCGGAACTATCTAGGACGACTGGTCCAAAAAGGCCTTCTCGAAAAAGTGGGTCACGGCCTCTACACCTCCCCAAAGTTTTCAGGCACGGAACACCTCACACTCGTAGAGGCCTCCTATCAACTACCCAAAGGTGTCGTCTGTCTACTCTCTGCACTTCGGTTCCACAACTTCACGACCCAGTCCCCTCATGAAGTCTGGGTAGCCATCGACCAAAAAGCCTGGGCTCCGAAAATCACTTCTCCCCCAATCCGGCTTGTCCGCATGTCAGGACAAGCGCTTCGCTTCGGCATCAAAGAGCACAGGATTGCGGGCGCGATGCTTCGCGTATTCAGTCCGGCGAAAACGGTTGCAGACTGTTTCAAGTTCCGGAACAAGATCGGCGTAGATGTCGCCATTGAGGCCCTGAAGGAAAGCCGGCGAACGAAGAAGGCAACGATGGATGAAATCTGGGCCGCTGCACGGATCTGCCGCGTGACCAACGTCATCCGCCCATACATGGAGTCGCTTTAGTTGAGCAAGCCAGCGCCAAAAAACATTTCTGCATCTGTGCGCGAGAAGCTGAGAAATGTGGCTCGCGAGCGCAACGTGGATTTCGGCCTAATCCTCGTCAAGTATGGGCTCGAGCGAATTCTTTACCGCCTCAGCCGTTCCAGTCACCGCGACGTATTCATTCTGAAAGGCGCACTTCTATTTGAGTTGTGGACAGACCAGCGGTACCGTCCTACGCGTGACGCTGACTTCCTTGCACGCGGAGACAATTCACCCGATCGATTCGCTCAAATCTTTTGCGAGCTATGTGCAGTGGAACTCGGACCCGACGGCCTGCGCTTTGATCCAGATACCGTTAAAGCGGAACGTATTGCGGAGGCCGCGGATTACGAGGGCGTACGTGTCACCTTCACGGCATACCTCGAACGCGCGAACATTCCAATTCAGATCGACATCGGTTTCGGAGATGCCGTAACGCCGGTGCCCGTTGAGGAGAACTATCCGACCCTACTCGAATCGTCTTCACCCCGGCTGCTAACCTACCCCAGGGAAACCGTCGTCGCCGAAAAGTTGGAAGCCATGGTCAAGCTGGGAATTGCAAACACCCGCATGAAGGATTTCTACGACCTGGACGTCCTTTCCCAAGTCTTTCCCTTTGGCGGAAAGACTCTCGCAGAGGCCATTCAGAACACGTTCGCAAGGCGGGGCACCGAACTGCCTGCGAACGGAATACCTCTCTCACTCACGCCTGAATTCTACGGAGACGCCGGCAAGATTCGACAGTGGAACGCGTTTTCACGGAAGAACAGAAGCTACATCGAGCCCATCGAATTCCAGATTGTCATCAGACGCCTCACTGAATTCCTGGTTCCCGTCGCCAACGCCTCACGAGAGAAACTTCATTTCACGAAAGAGTGGAAACCACGCGGGCCGTGGAGTTGAATGAGGCAGCGACGAGCATCGCCTCATTGAATGGGAAGGCTTGGCTCCCACCAACCGACGACGCCTAAAGTTGGGATTGTTGACTTGTCTTCCAGTTCTACAAACTCGTGTAGGAGGCCTTTCGTTGTCTTATCTCCCAACCCTCCAACTGGTTCAACAATATCTCTCCCGTCGCGCAACCGCGACACATCTCCCGACACCAGTAGGCAAACTTCTTCCCGGCGGCCGTAAACATTTGAAAAATTGGGAAAAGTTGTCTCCCCAGGCTAGATTCGAACTAACAACCCTTCGGTTAACAGCACTTTCTCTGAATCTTAGGTCGTTGTTCAGCCGTCGCTTAGGGTTGCAAAATCTTCTCTCTCAAATGCTCCGTAGTTGTTCCAACGTGATAGGCTGCAATCGTTTCTAGGAGGCGTACATGAGAGCCATGCGGCGTATTCGCACGGCGCTGCCGCCGCACGATCATGCAGAATTTTGTCGGTACGCTGGTCGTTGACAGCATCGGCGTGGGCTTGGCCGCTTTTGGATTTCTGAATCCTCTTCTGCCCGCTTTCATCCACGTTTCTTCCGAAATGACGTTCATCCTGAACTCCGCCCGGTTGCTTCCTCCGGTCTCTTCGGCCAAGAAGCTGGTTAGCGGGTTCCTTTCTCCATCGTCTGCAGTCGCACACAAATAGGAGACGAGATACAACGACGCACCGGTTTATTCGTTGCCTTGGTGGAACGGCATGAATCACACGGATAAATTCTCGCTGGTCACAAAGCGGCTCGTTATCGGACACGTTGCTGTTTGCCAAGGATGTTGCTGCGGAAACACCGTCAATGGCAGGCCTCCCGTTCCGGTCGAGTGGCTCAAGAAAGAGTGGCGCGCCAGAGGATTGCTGAAGCGTGTTCAACTCACAATCAGCGGCTGCTTAGGCCCGTGCGACCTTCCGAATGTCGTCACAATTTCTAACGAGAGTGGAACACTCTGGCTGGGGGGCATCACCGAGTTCAACCAGTACCAAGCTCTGGTTGACTGGGCAGGTCGCTCCAGAGACGCAGGCGAGTTGTTAGGTCTTCCAAAGGAATTTCGCGAACATACATTGCATCCATTCCGCAAATTGGATTCGAGCACTGGGGTATGTTCGATCCTGCAACGCGGGTGGCGATCCCTCATAAACTATCGCGCACTAATTTGCGGCTTCTCGCTACTCCGACGCAGACTAATCAAATACCACAGTCTTGTTCCGGTACAGCAGGATGCGGTTCTCGACGTGCCACCGCACGGCGCGCGACAGCACCACCTTTTCTAAGTCGCGACCTTTCTCCAGCAAGTCATCGAGCGAGTCGCGGTGCGAGATGCGCTCGACGCCCTGCTCAATTATGGGCCCATCGTCCAGCACCTCTGTGACGTAGTGGCTGGTGGCCCCGATCAACTTCACTCCGCGCAGGTAGGCCTGATGATAAGGCTTGCTGCCCACAAAGGCTGGCAAAAACGAATGGTGAATATTAATAATCCGGTTCGGATAATGGTTCACGAATTCATGAGACAGAATCTGCATGTAACGCGCTAGCACGACGAAATCGGCGCCAGACTGTCGCAGCAACTCGAGAATTTTCGCTTCCGCCTCCTGCTTGTTGTCCTTGGTGACGGGAATTGAAGCGTAGGGAATCCGATAGAACTCGGCAATCGGCTGGTTGTCAGTATGGTTCGAGATGATGAGCGGAATTTCGACGTCCAGCTCGCCACTACGGTGACGGTAGAGCAGGTCAACTAGGCAGTGATCATATTTCGAAACTATAATGACCATCTTCATGCGATAGCTAGATTGCTCCAGTCTCCACTTCATCTCGAACTTCTCCGCGACCGGCACAAAATGCTTGGAAAAATCGGTCAGATCGATATCGAAATCGTGGGGATCAAATTCTACGCGCATGAGGAATAGGTTCGACTCTTCATCGGCATGTTCATCGGCGTGCAGGATGTTGCCGTTGTGCTGGAAAATGAAATCGGCGACCGACGCAACTATGCCTCGGCGGTCGGGGCAGCTGAGCAAGAGAATGGCCGAGTTCTTTTTCATCGCGGACCTCACACTGTTCTGAGACTCCCTGCCCGAGTGCACCATGAAACCAAGCGCATGCGTTTCAGCATTGCAAACTCTAGTCACGAACAGACACCATGCAGGAGTGAACCTCTCCGCAGTGGTTTGAAAGAAACGAGGGGGCCTCGGCCATCTATTGGCTGGACCGTATCGTCGCCTTGCCCCGGTATTTGCTTTCGGCTCTAAGGCTTAGCACGGCTCGAAAATTCCTCTTGGTGCTTTGTAGGAGATATTTCCAAGCGAGCACGATACTTGTGACGATCAGCGCCATTCCGCCAATGCTTAGGGTGATGACGGTGAGATCCCACGCCGGGCGATGCCAATACAAGAACGGAAAATCGAGATCATGGAGGCCCTGCCAAAGCCATCGTTCGTAGCGGCTCCGATTTGTGTAACGCGCCTGTATGAGAGCGGTTCGCGGATTGATGTATAGCCAAGTGTGGCGAGAGTCTGCGAGTCTCACCCGGAATATGGGAAGCGGTTTCCGACGGCTATAGTCGTAGTAATAGGTGTCGTAGGCTCTGAGCATCGTACTTTCTAAAGGAGTCGCATTCCCGGCAGCTTTGCTAGCCGCTCGCACCAATTCGGGAGTAGGCATTTCTGAGAAACAGGTGTCGGAATCACCCAGACCTGATAACAACCTCACCTCGGACTGGTGATCTCTCGCAAGGTAGTATGGTTTGCCTTCAAAAATGATCATTTCAAGTTCGACTGGCTGTAGGCATTTTTGAAGCAAGCTGATAGCGGGACCGGGCGTAATGCGGAAGGCCTGCGGCTCTAAATCGGCGCCCGCAAATGCTCGGATTTCCGCCTGAGTGGGATCGGGACCGGGGCTCCAATGTCCAGGAGTCATGGTGAAGAATCCGCTTATCATCCATGTCAGGGTGAACAAGCCAAAAAAACCGGCGAAGTAATAGTGCCAGCGTTTCCATCCGACGTATGGAATGTAGGAGCTGGCATGACCAGGGACCCGGAAACGGCGTGATGGTGAAAAGCGAAGTATGCCCGCTGTGATTCCTGCGATGCACATTACGATTCCCCAGGCGGAGGCGGTGATCATCACGCCGCGCCATAGTGGAGTATTGGCGCGTAACGAGCGAATGTACCACCAGTGCGGAATGGCCCCGCACCAGGCGAGAAATCTGCTGCGGCTTGTGGTGCGCAGAAAAACGGAACCCGTGGCTTCCGAAACGTAGTATTCCGTTCCCTTGCCGTCCTTTACAGCTACGAGTTGAAACGGTAGATAAGCACGAAATGTCGGATAAACCGTCCACTGATCGACATCCGGCAGCTCACGGATTACATGCATCGCCGTATGAGGCGATTCCTCGTATACCGTCGCAATTTGGGCAGCCGCGTCCGAATCCAGAGTGTTCAAGGTCTCGCCATCATCAGCGAAGACTGAGACCCATTTCCCGGACTTCGGAAGGAACCGATACACGGGACGACTGCCGATCATTCCGATCGTTATTCGTAGAGGCGGATCTTTCAAATGTACCCTTGTCGATGCATCGACAGGGGAAAGTCTCAGGGTCGAAACGTCAAGTTGTGGGAGTTGTGCGAGACGGTCGGCTTCCGTAAGTTCTGGCATGCTGGCATACATCATCACGATGCCGCTGAGGAACCAGATCGCAAAAAACAAAGAGAAAAAGATTCCCAGATAGCGGTGCCAAAGAATCGCTTGCTTGACCAGCCACTTCATGCTCTCCGTCAAAAATGATACCGGACGGCCCCCGATATATTGATTGGCGGCCCTGGATAGAGCTGCGTATCGTTAATGGCCGCTATAAAATAGCGCGTCTTGTCCAAAAAGTTGGTGATAAACACATCGTATTCCAGTTTACGCCTTTTGTAGTAGAGCCCCGTGTCCCAGGTAGTGAATCCACCCATGAAGACGTGATTGAATTGATCCGTCGGGCGCTTGCTCAAGTACCTGCTGCCCAGTGACACACCGAAGCCTCTTGGAAAGTCATACGTCGTCCAGAGCCGGGCGGTGTGTCGGGCCACAAAACTAGGGAAGTTGCCGCGGACTTCCACAAACGAGCCATCCCCGTCCTGCGAAACAAACTCGTCGTAGCCGGCGTTGGTAAATCCGTAATTGGCGAAGAAGTTCAGGCGCTGGCTTAGACGGCCATGAAGCTCGGCTTCGATTCCCTTAGAGTGCTGCTCGCCAGCCTGGTCAATGACGCCGTTCGATCGGGCTACCGCGACGTTTTTCTCAATCAGGTGATACACGGCAGTATCGAGTGTGAGCCGGTTGTTGAAGAAGTTGAAGCGGCCGCCGACTTCGAACTCAGAACCCGTCTGAGGCCTCAGTTGTCTGCCGTCGGTTGAAAGTTCTGTCTGGGCAACAAAGGATGTTCCATAGTTTGTGTAGATGGACATGAACGGCAAGACCTGCGCATTCAAGGCAACGCGATACGTGAACGGGTCTTGAACAATACGCGTGGGCGTGCCCGGGGTTTGAACGCCGTTCACGACAGGATTAAAACTCGCAATTCGCCGGAATGCATCGTATCTGCCACCTGCTAATAGCTGCACTTTGGGCAAGATTCGGATGTAGTCCTGGAAATAAATGGCGTTCGACCGATTGCGGAAATACTGCACCGCGCTGACTGGAAAAGACGTGATGGGTGTGGCCGTCTCTACGGGATTGAATAGATCAATGTTAGGTTCAGCGGCACCCTGAGCCGCACTGCTGCGATCCCTCGGGCGCTCATATTGGTAATATTCGTAGCCCACCACGAATTGGTGGTTCCAGAATAATTTGAAGTTGGCCAGCAGATCGGTTTGGCTGAGTATCTGGCGGTCGTGATTGAAAAAATAGAAGTTGCTCCGTTGGACCTGTGTCGGATTGTTGAGAGGATCAACAAAAAGGCCTTCTGACTGAAAGTAATGATCATCAAGCCAGCGATACTCGAAAGCCTCGCGCACGCGCACGTTTTCCGTGAAGAAGTGTTCGTAAAAGGCTTGGTTGATGACATCTCTCGTCTTCTGGAAATTGCCGGGGGTATTGAACTTGCGGCTGAGAGGAATATTTGGAATGATATTCGCCAAGAAAGGATTTGAGGCATTCTGAGGTGTGCCCAACAGGGGAATACCTGCGTCAAGATCATAGCGATCAATATTGCTGGTAATGTGGATGTCGAGCGTGTCTGCGGGACGAATCCGCCAGAAAAGCGAGGGGGTCACATTCAATCGATCGTATCCCGCTTGACGGAAGCCATCGCTGTGAAGGTAGGCGGCATCCACGCGATAAAAGAGCCCATCTCCACGAAGAGGGCCGGTGGCCCCAAATTCGATTCCGGCCGTGGTCCAGCGGCCGCCATGCAGCACGAGGTCGTAGGCCGGAGTCGATAGAGGTTTTTTCTCCACAACATTCATCGTTCCGCCAGGCGCCTGAGTCCCGTAAAGCATGGAAGCGGGTCCCTTCAGAACCTCCACCGACTCCACGCTGTTGATCGCCGAGTTGATTCGATTTCCTTCAATCGGCAGGCCGTTTAAAAGCATTGCGGAACCGTTGATATTGTCAAAACCGAACCCGCGAAAAATGAAATAGTTGTAGGTGCCATACGCTGTGAACGCATCGGCGCCTGGAACGTTATTCAACGCTGTCACGATGTCGGTGGCATCCTGCTGCTTGATGAGCTCACGCGTTACCGTCTGGACGGTTACGGGGAGTTCTTTCAGCGGAATATCTGTCATGGAAGCGACTAGGCGGTCATTTTCCGCAAGAACCGTCACGCTTTCCTGCACCTGTTGGGGCTTAAGCGTCACATCGAGCAAAGTGGTCTGGTGATTTGCGACGGTCACCGGTCCTTTCTTGGTCGATTCAAATCCGATATGAGTGAAGCGCAGCGCGTATGTCCCAGCCGGCACAGAGCTGAATTGATAGCGCCCAGTGTCATCGCCCACGCTCTTCTGGAGTACGTGGTCCTGAGTATCCAAGAGCTCAACAATCGGTTGTGGTAATGCGAGCTGCTGGGTGTCAGATACTCTTCCTTCGATCCCACCGGACGGATTCTCAACAGTAGTGGCGGTACGTTGGGCCCAAATAACAGACGGGACCAGGAAAATAAGAATGTAGAACGATCGCACCATGACACGCCTCCAAATCAGCATCAGTGGCACCTCCATACTTCGAATCGTGATCGCCTTCATGGTCTCCTAAAGTCCCCCTTCAGCAACGTGCGAAGCGGAAAGAGATTTAAATCGAATGTGCCTAGCTCGCAGCAGCTGGTGATGAGCTCACAGGCAAATGGGCCTGCACAATCTCATAGGTCACTGAGATCTCAGCGCTTGGTCTTAGCGTGGCCGCGACACTGCAATATTTCGAGTCGGACAAGCCGATAGCGTGCTCGACCGAGCCTTGCGACAAACCGTAGCCTGTCAGGACGTGATGAAGCTGAATTTTTTTGAAACTTCGCGGGAAATCCTCTCGGCGCTCCCCTTTGACCTCAATCCGATATTCGGTCACGTGTTCGCGCTTCTTGCGAAGAATGTCCACTACGTCTGAAGCCATACAACTGCCGACCGCAATGAGAAGCAGTTCAATCGGACTGGCAGCGCTACATCGATCGCCGTTGGTCTCAATCGTTTGCGCGTGCCCACTTGGGCTGACACCAATAAAGAAGTCGTTCCCTCCGTAGTGCACCGTTGCCTTCAGCTCTATCATGACTCCTCGCTTTTTCGGCCATTTAGCACCGGGGCCCAGCAAGGCTCTGCCCGAACCTGCCCGCCCAGAGTATGGCTTCTAAGAAGTTGCTTAGGACCTTGTGCTGCTACACTATGGCCGGTACGGTCATCTGTCTAATGAATTGTTTAGATGCCACCCATTCTCTACAGGAATAGGCGAGCTCTATGGAACTCCGTCAGCTTGATATTTTTCGAATTCTCGCGCACGAGCTGAGTTTCACTCGTGCTGCACACAGAGCGAACTGCGTTCAATCAAACGTGAGCGTTCAGATCCGATCGCTTGAAGATGAATTACGAGTGCCACTATTCGAGAGGCTCGGTCAACAAGTGCGACTAACGGTGCACGGCAAACGACTACTTCCTTACGCGGAGCGAATTCTGCGGCTTGTGGAGGAGGCGGGTGTAGTCGCAGCGGGAAATGAGAAACCCGCAGGAACGTTGATCGTCGGATCTCCGGAGTCAGTGCTCACTTATCGCCTGCCGCGCATTCTTCAAGCGTTTCGTGCAGAATTCCCAGACGTCGATTTGGTCTTTCGCGCTGTCAGCAGCGCTGAGCTAGTGCCGCAGTTGGAACGAGCTGAACTCGATCTAGGACTGGTAATTGACGATGGGCTCGACGATTCGCGGTTTAAAGTGGAGGCGCTTTGCCCGGAGCCACTCAGCTTGCTTGTTAATTCTCGGCATCCGCTCTTGGCACCCTCCTCGATTATTCCGGAGGACTTACGTGATCAGCCATTCTTGCTCACCGATCCGGGCTGTGCTTACCGTTCGAAGCTTGAGCGTGCCCTCGCGAAGGCGAATGTACGACCAAAAACCATCATGGAGTTCACGAGCGTCGAGACAATCAAGCAATGTGCCGCCCTAGGCATGGGCATCGCCTGTCTTCCTACCATCGTTGCTGAATCTGAAATCGCCGCCGGAAAGTTGGTCGCGTTACAGTGGTCCGGAGAGACCTTGAGGATGCGAACCCTGGCGGTCTGGCATAAAGACAAATGGCTGTCACCCGGGATGCAAGCATTCTTGACGCTCCTCCGACAGCACCTGAGTGACAAACACAGGACCAGCATCCCGATGAAGACCTAAATCCCAACATAAGACAGCAGCAGGTGACGGCGCTTCTGCCCACGAAATCAAGGCGTGCCTGTTACGTACCTGCGAGCTTGGCTAAGCATTCGGTTGCGAACCAAACGCTTTAATCACGGCTCGGAGCCAGAATCGTCAACCTGTGCAACCATTAACAACGATTCGCAGCATCGGAATTCCAATTCTGTTATTACATTTTAATGACAGCAACTATTTGACTTTCAAGGCTTTCCCCTCAACAATTTCCGCCATCGATTTTTGGCTCCAGGTGCTCAAGCATTCGGTCGAGAGCCGAATGCTCTACCCATACTTTGTAATTACTTGATGCCACAAAATTCTGGCTCCCCACAACAGATTCGAACTAGCAACCCTTGGTGTAGGAACCGAACGGCCTGCCATTCGGGCGCGAATTCCCACTCCTGACCTCCGAATAACCGGATTCCTTGTCCGTTTGTGAAGTCGTTGGACAAGTGTTAGACAAGTTGGACAAGTTCCACGTGTTGCCGAACATCACGCAATCGCAATGTAAGCCTATGAGAGAATGGGAAATAACGTAGTCGGAGCGATTCGATTTGAACCGCGGACCTCCCGGCCCGAGACCAGGAGGTCATCGACTATATGTGTGTATGTAAATTGTTGGTTCTAAAAGAAATGGTAGAGGCGAATGGATTTGAACCATCGACCTCCTGGTCCCGAACCAGTGGACAAAATCACATAAGTCGCTGTCCTGGCGTCACTTATTGGTTTTCGGGCCGCTCTCAGATGGACAAGTCGGGACAAGTCATAGCGAAATGTTGGCGAAACTTCTGGGGAATCAATTCGAAACTACTTGACCTCCTTACAATCCTTGCGGTTAACAGCCGAGAGGATCAAAAATCTAAGTGCCCTATCTGGTGTCGCTTACAAGAATTTCGGAGCCATTTCTCCTTTTCTAGTTGCACCCAATCCTGCACCCAAACCAGCCCTCCGATATTTCGCCTTCGCACACCGTCGGAAAGGGAGGGCGGAGTCCGGCGAAGGAAGCATCGTCCTCACCGGGAAGTCATCGGATAGGTTTCTATTCCCGACTGAGAAACGCTTGTCTCTCCTGTCTCTTCGAACTAGCGGATGTAGGTGGCCTTTTGCAGATCATCATGGTTAAACGCGGAAGTCATTCGTTCCCGGTCCGTCTTCCCGATTCCCAGCTCCCCGGCGTCTTCGTCCCAACGCGCGACCACCTTCCCCACTTGGCCGACAATCGCCCGCGCGCGCTTCGCGGATAACTTGAAATAGTCAGCTACCTCGAATGCCAGTTCGAGCGACGCCGTTCCGTCGTCCAAAGTGATGTTGGTCGAAAGCACGCGAGGCTTGGTTTCCACCGGGACCGGGTTTAGATCGTACGCTGGGGCCAGCCTCCAACCTTCGCTTCCCGCATATAGGAATCCAAGGTTCCGCAGGTGATCGTCCGTATTAGAAATCAAGATGTAGAAGACGATGCGCCGCCACAGTTCTTCCAAATCCGCTTCAATCCCGGCACCGTGTTGCCGAATGGCGTCAACTACCTCCAGATAACTGTGTGTCTCGTTGTCCTTGGCGCCCAGCATGCTCATCGCCGAGAGAAACGGGATTCGCCGTTTGTTTAATCGATCGAATCGTTCCAATACCAGCACGGACTTTCGGGAAAATTTTTCCACGCTCCAGAAAGGAACCTTGATCCCCGCTTTCCGTGCCAGACGCAGGGCCAGGGCCTCCCACAGCACGACATTCGTCTCATCCGTTTTATGGGGAAATTTTGCAATCAATAGATCGCCGTTCTTGCTCCGAACTGAAGCCTTCGGTCGCGCCCCTCCGAGCGAAGATCCCGGAGCGAGGAGCAAGCGAATGTCCTCCTCGGTTTCTGCATCACCTTCAAAATGTTCCGCTGCCACTAGCAGCCGGGGCAACTTTACCATCGGCGGAATCCGGTCGGCGGCACCGGGCCGGAGGAATGGTCCGCCCGGCTCCTTCGAAAATCGCAGCGCGCCCTGCCGGGCTTCATCGTCAACCATCAACAGATAGTCGATCTCTCGGAGCGTTCGGGCCGTGCGCTTCTCTCGTTTAGCAGCGCGGCGTTCGGCGCGCCCCATCAACATGCGTCCCCAGCGATCCGGAGCCGAGTCGCCGATCGCTCCAAACAGTGCCTTCCCTTGCCCGGTATGGAATGAGCCGGGGCCAAGCGACAGCGCGGGCTCGAGCGAGAAGCGGTTCGCTGCCCGAAGCCATCCTTCGTCATACTCAAAGCTCGCGCTTTCCTGGCCTTTGCGCGCGCGCGCCCACAGCCGCCCGCAAAACTGCGGCGCTCCGCCCAAACCGACATACACATAGACCAGCTCGTCCATTTATGTGCGCGCTCCCGCCCTTTCTTTTTTTCTCGCCCGGACGCGTATCGGAAGCCTTTCCTCTTCGAGGGTTAGACCTACGCGGTCAAAACGCGCGTCCGCAAGGTCCCCGAGTCGATCCGTCATCCCGAGCACAAACAGCAAACTCGCGTACCCACCTATCGACACCCCCGCATCCCCCTTTTCGATCTTCCTAAGGGTCTTACGATTTAGAAAGCCGCGCTGTGCCACCAGTGTGGTCGACAACCGGCGGCGCAAACGTGCATCCCGGATGTCGGCGCCCAGTTTTCGCAGGGCGTTTCTTGCCGGAATCGGCAATGCATGCAGGAAACGGAGTGTTCTCATAATGTCCCTAATAGTACCCACTATTGCCGATACTGTCCACTATTGGGGTACATTGCGAGTCCCTGTGAAGTCGATCAAGACTTAGGGAACAATTGCTACATCTTTCTGGGTTGTTTTATGTGAGCATGTCTCGCAGACATTCACACACAATTGACCTCTCTTCCTGAAAGGAAGGGGCAGATGCGCGGCCTGTTTGACTTATTCCTTGCAAGCTCGATTTTGCTTTTTGCGTTTCCCTGTTTGACTGAATCGACGCCTCCATCCGCGTGGTGGACCGCTTCTCTTCCATTTCGCCCGACTAATTTGACCTACAAGGCCGACGCTCTATGGGTTTGCGGTGCTGATGAGATGATAGCTAAGTCGGATGATGGAGGGAAAAGCTGGCAAGTGAAGCACCAGAAACCAAATGGGGAACTTCTACTCAAGATTGCTTTTGCCGGAGAAATGTTTGGCTTTGCATCTGGCAGCCATGGTGCTTTCTTGCGAACGTCAAATGGTGGGGAAACAAGGACGTCGAACATGGTAGGAACATCAACGGTCATGAATATCTCTTTCGCTGACGACAGGCATGGAATGCGACAGGTTGGATTAAACGTCGAAATGACTGACGATGGTGGTGCCCATTGGACCGCCGTCGCTGGCTTCGATACCAACCCTCTTCCAGTAAGGATTACTTTGAAGTTCTATCGTTCGTGCGGCTGGATTCAAATCGCGCTGCCATTGCCCTCCACCAAAAGGAAGGAGAAGACTTCTTCTTTGTCACGCGGGACGCTGGAGAGACTTGGAAGACTATTCATTTGGACAACACTTTCGCGGGAACGCTATTTTCGTGGAATTCCGAATATTGGGCTTTTGGAATTGAATACTTGGAACGCCAGAAGAGTGGAGGTTACAGTGCTCCTGTCGTATTGCATTCCCCGGATGGACTCAATTGGTCCCACGGAGCGACTTCACCAACCGAGTTCAGCTCGTGCACTTCGCAGGGCTGTATTCTCTACGACGGAGCTATCGCAAATTTGTACCATGAAAAACCAACGTACTTGGCCGTACCAGCAGATGGTACGCTACAGCCTGCCTGGGCAGCTGGCAAAGGTAGCGTCTGCGTCGCTGGAGCTAAATTGAAATGTGCGCCAGCCGAGAATACGGCCACACCTCCTTCTCGTCCGTACACCAGCCGTCCAATTTCTACTGTCGTTAATGAGTCTGGGCTATTTGATGATTGTATTTCCTGTACTTCGGGGTCCTTTGCTGTCCCTAACACGCTACGCTTCATGGCCGTCTTGGATGTAAGTCTTGATGTCGCTAAGGACGGCACTGTTAGTCACGTTGACGTTAGAAAAGCTTCGAACCCTGAGGTTGAAAATGAAATTCAAAATATCATCGGAGCCTGGCTCTTTGAGCCTCCACGAGAGGGCGGCGTACCTGTGGAACGGAACCATAAGTTCGTCTTCAACTTGGGGTGCTTCGCATTCCCGGGAAACGACCAGGGCACGTGCAGCATGCTGTTTATACCTAAGCGTTAGCGAGTTCTCTCGGAACTGGCGGTCAACTCCTTCCATGAGAAGGCATCTGGAATGACTGACGCGACGAGAGGCCGAAGACGAGTTCAAACGATGTTGGGGAGGGGACTTTTCGGGCTTTCTAATGTCTCCTTGAGCGAAAAGTCCCGAACGCCGATCCTTCCAGTCACGGCGTCGCGGACAGCCAGACGAACGCGTGACACGTTGTCGGGAAGTACGACAGTCGCCCTGTGGGTGAATGGTCCATCGCCCGTGATCGGCAAGTGGACTTCATCGCGTATTAGCTCAAATTGAATTAGCACGTGCTTCAGTTCCTTCCCTTCTTCCGAAAAACTCGCGACCACAATATTTATCTCGGATCGACGACCGCCGTCTGGCAAATTGGCCCAGGTAACCTCTTCACTGTCAAACTGCAACGTGAACTCAGCGAGATGAGTTGAACCGATGAAGCTATGTGCCTTCGCGTCTATGCGGACATCTCGGGTCAGCGTAGGGCTGTCAATTGCATGCGTAAGATTGGGGTCGAGCTGAGAATTCTCCGCCTGCCGATACTGCGAGATTGAATAAGGGGGAAATGAGCCAAATGAACCACCGGCCAGATACCCGGCCCCACAGCCCACCCGAGCATGCTTGTGTTTCCGCACCGCAGCCTCTGTCAATTTGACTCGCAACTCGTGCCATTGCCTGTCGCGAGAGCGGGGAGTTATGCCCAATGCGTACCGAAACCGGACCGCTTGAAGAATGCTCTTCATCGATCCAAGGTAATCCGCATTCTGAACTACAATCGCGCGTCCACCGGTCTGAGTACTGATGAATTTGAGTGACGACTCCTTTCCACCAAATTCCGCACCTGCGAAATCTTCACGGTGATCTGTAACCTGATAAACGATCGCCCCTTTGTCTTTTTGCTAAAAGGTCCGCTTCGCCCTTCGTCATCCCCATCCTGCCGTCATACAGAAGCACGATCACGGGCAGAGCGAACTGATTCTCGATTCGAGTACAGTCGACCACCAGGTCCAGTGTGCGTTGAAGTGCAAGTTTGCCCACGTTCCTATCTGGCCTCACAGGAACCCTGTGAAAGACTGCATCAATTGCAGCAAGAGGTTCATCCTGTTTCTGAGTAGGTGCGAGGTCGATCTCGGCATCGCCGTTGCCGCACCAATGGGCGACCCCCATGCTGTAGCCGCTATTCAGGTTTTCCAGCACCGGTCCAAAGAGGCTGCCCTTCCCAGCCCCGAACTGTGCGCCGCTCTCAACTCCTTTCTGCTCCGGACAACTCGCAACAAACCAAATAGTGAGCGGACTTGGGTCAGGAGAGCGACCACTTTCGAAAGTGCGAACCTCAACGGGATGCCCGTTATCGAATACTTGAAAGTCCTCATAGCCAAGATCCTCGATCGGCTTTCCCGTTTCTTGGTCCCGCACGGTTACATTGAACGTCACAAGGTCAATCACCGTCCGTATCGGCTGATCCTTCAGGGAAGGTGTGGTCTGGGTCTGCGTTGCGAGAAACGAGATGGCCAGCGGCACGGCCGCGCCTAGAACGGCGCAGTTTCGGCAGAAGGAGTGATTCATCCAAAATAGCCCAGCAAATGCGAGATACGGTTTCAAATTCTACACCCAACTCGTGCCCGCACGTGCTCCCACGGGCGTGGGAATTTATCGCACCAATGAAAAACGGGGCCAAATACGATTCAGTGCGGGCAAGTGTTAGACAAGTTGGACAATTTCCGTCTGTTGCTAAACATCGCGTAATCGCGATGTAAGCCTATGAGAGAACCGGAAATAGCGTAGTCGGAGCGATTCGATTTGAACCGAAGACCTCCTGGTCCGACACCAGGCGGTCAGCGGCTATAAGTCTGTCCGTAAATTACTGGTTCTAAAAGAAATGGTCGGGGCGAATGGATTTGAACCATCGACCTCCTGGTCCCGAACCAGGCGCGCTAGCCAGGCTGCGCTACGCCCCGACCGACATGCTTGGACGAAAGGTTCCGTCCGAATCGAGACTACCAGATTAGCATAGCTCCACCGGCGAAGGTAGCCGTGTCCTGTCAATATTCGCAGAATCCGCAATCGAGCACGGACTCCGCTATGAGTTAATACAAACAAGCCACCGGAAAACTGTCCCTCCGCGGCAGTCTTCTATGGCGCCGGGCCTTCGTCCCGCACAGGTTGGCCCACCCCTAGAACTCGTACCGCAACGCGAACTGCATCACGCGCGGGTTGGTGAGCATACCGCTGTACACGCCGAAGGAACTTGACGAGATATCCGTAGTAATTGTCTGGACGTCGAAGCGCTTCAAGTTCGGGACGTTGTAGACCTCCCAGCGAAAGATCAGATTGTGGGATTCTCCAAACGGCATTTTCCAGCGCTTACTCAGCCCGAGGTCCAAGCCAGCGAAGCCCGGGCCTCGAAGAGTGTTGCGCATCCCACTCTCGCCTGGTAAGTCGTGCCGAAACGGACCAAGGCCGACGTCCGTTATGGGCAGGTCTTGCGGGAAGAGATTTACAGTGCCATCCGGGCGCAATGTCGTTTGGGGGTGAGCAGGACCTATCTGAGTTGCAGCGCCGCCCAACTGCCAGTTTGTAGGCCAGGTAGCGCCGTTGGAGATTGTCACTGGGAAGCCCGTGGTCCAACGAGCCAAACCAGAGAGTTGCCAGCCGCCTATGACTGCCTCAGCAAAACCATGGGCGTTCCGGCCAAGCCACCTGCCTTTGCCAAACGGCAGCTCGGCAACCCAGTTGGTGTTGAACTGGTGGGTCGTGTCATAGTCAGAGACGGCACGCAGCTGATTCGGTGACCATGAGTTGATAATCTGGCCTCCGAGACCGCCATAAGCGTCGATACGTTCCGCATCGGAGGAAATGTCAATTGACTTGGAGAAGGTGTAGTTAAAATCGAATTGCACTCCGTGAGTCATCTTCTTTCGCAAGGTGACTTGCATGGCGTGGTAGTTCGCGTTGCCCACCGACCGCCAGGCGTACAGCGAGTGAAACTGACTGTTGAAGAAGGCGTTCGGGCCATAGATCGAGGGGTAGTAACTGCCGGATTCGCCGAGTATGCCGGCGTTTCCACTGAAATCAGAACCCCAATAGTCCAAGTTGGCGAGGGGGGTCGTCTCATCACCGAAACCAAATACTGGTCCGCCGCCACAGGCGAAAAGGCTGTACATGGCCTGCGTGACGTCGGTTGTAAATATCGGTTTCCCCAGGCTGTCCGTATCACATGCCTCTATATACCGGTCGCCGGGCTTCAATGGGGCGACAATATTTTGCCAGTAGGCCGCTGTGGGACCGACTACGCCGGCATTGATCGCTGATGTTGGTGTGCCCGTGAACCCCAGCTGTGATAAACGCTTGGCCGCCGTGAAGTAATCGATTTTCGACTTTGGATCCGTGATGTTAAGCGGCATTGCCAGGTCTTGCTGCGACAGCAACCGGTGCGCTAGTCGTCCTACATAAGAGACTTCCAGGCTCACGTTCGCGGGTAGCTCGCGACCGACCGAGAGGTCTATCGTGTATGCGTAGGGTGTTTTGATCCCGTCATCTAATCCCCATTGAATCGCCAAACCCGTACCAGCGGGAGGATAGGTGAACGGGAAGCCTCCCTTGGGAGTCGCGGGAAAATAGGGATTACCAGACCCGTCGACCTGAGGGATCTTGTTTATATTGGTGAGTCGCGGTGCGATGGGAGTACCCGTGCAGGGATCAAGACTGGTGGGTCCTACGCATGGCACTGGTGCCGTTATCCCCGTGGAAAGCCCAAATGAGCCACGCCGGTCGAAAGTATCCAGAAGGCCCGCGCCAATGCGATCGAATACTATCCCGAAACCTCCGCGGATGACCGTCTTATCCCCATTGCCAAACAAAGCACCGAGCAAACCCCCGCTGCTCCGGGGGGTGTAGGCAAACGCCAGGTGTGGCCCAAAGTTCTTACGGTCCCAATTGTAATACCCCGGCTTTCCGTTGGCCGGTCCCGCCAGGCTATAGGTGAGGAGCGGATCTGTAACCGAGGAACCGCCAGTAAGCATTTTGCTTCCGCGCTCTTGAAACCACTGCCCCAGCGTTACAGGGCTTCCGCCCCCGGCCGGAAACCCTTGGGGAGTCACCTCGGTTCCTGTAGTCTCCCAGGGCGGAGAGAACAAAGAGTAACGCAAGCCATAGGTGATGGTTAGATTTGGCCGGATCCGGTAGGAGTCCTGGAGATAGACCTCATACTCGTCCGCCGCGAACCGTCGCCGCAGCGGCGCTCCTTGATTTAGCGCAGTTCCGGTCTTATCGAAGTTGAAAGTCGCATCCACTTCGCTGACGATTCCCATCATCGCAATGATCGGCCAGTTGTAACCAAGCCTGAATGCGGAATTGACCGCAGGCAATCCGTCACTCGCATGGTTTTTCGGATCAAGAGGAGACTTGGAGCCCACGATTCCGGCCGTGTCCAGCCCGGAAGAGTTGGTCGAGCCTGAGGAAAAGGAGCTGAGAAAGTTCTGGCGAGGATTCCGGATGAAACGAATATTCGTGCCGAACTGGAAAGTGTGCTTGCCCTTTGTCCAAGACAGGTCATCCACGAAGTTATGCACCGGCGTCTGGAATGAACTGCTGCGAGTAACAGCGAGCTCGGAGTTGTTGGCGCCCTCGTCGTCGTTTAGGCCTCGGAAGAAGATGAACGGCTGGCTGTCATTGTTCCCAATATTGCCAAAACTCTGCCGCGTGAAGCCCCAGTGGAAGTTATTGACTAGTGTTGGCCTGAGCAGCGCCGTGTAGCCCGCGCTGAACCCCTTGCTGTAGTCCGCAAGGGTGTGTTCGGGAGCATTGCCTGGAAGGTAAGGTGCCGTGCCGTGGATATCGTTTCGTAAGGCACCGCGCCAGAATAGCGTATGGCTCCCGCTGCTCGTCAGTTTGTAATCGGCCCGCGCGATGTACCAATTGTTGTTAGTTGGAATGGGCCCACGGAAGCGGTATCCCAGAAAATTCAGCTTGTCACCTTGGCCAAAGTCATTCGGCTCAGGGAAAGTATTGAAGTACGCCAGCATCGCCGGGTTGACGCCGAGATTCAAGGGATCCATCGCCTTGATCTGATCCGAAGTCAAGGTTGCGACAAGACCGAGCGCTGGATCGTTAACGACATTCACTTTGGAGTTCCCTGTGGAGCAGTTGGGATCAGCCGTGGCGCAACGATACTGAATCATACCCTTGCGAAGATTGTCGCTTGGCACGATGCGAATGACGCTGGCCTCCTCGCGTTGGCGAGAGCCCTCATAATTGACAAAGAAGAAGAACCGATCCTTGCGGATCGGCCCGCCGAGCGAGGCGCCGAAAATGTTGCGAATCAGCTTGGGAGGCACGTTCGGCTGTCCCGATTCCAATTCTGACGTTTTTACGAAGTAATCGTTGGCGCTGGTGGCCGTGTTGCGGTGATATTCGTAGAGCGAACCATGAAAATTGTTGGTGCCGCTCTTGGTGACGAGAGATACCTGGGCGCCTGAGGAGCGTCCCTGGTCGGCGTTAGCATTCGTGGTTGTGACCCGGAACTCCTGAATGGAGTCTAATGTGACTGGCAAGACGGAAGTAAAGGCGCTTCCTTTTATCTGGTCATTGACATCAACACCATCCAGCGTGATGTTGCTCTGGTCGCTTCGAGCTCCATTTACGGCACCGCTGCGCGTATCGACGTCACGGTTGACATCGGAGCGATTTCCCGTGTAGGCAACGCCGGCCTGGAGCGTCAGCAGGTCCGGTACGTTCCGCCCCTCAAGCGGCAACTGCTTTACCTGATTTTCTCCGAACGCGTTTCCGATTGAGGCATCCGTCGTATTCAGTGCGATCGCAGAGGCTGAGACTTCCACGACCTGCGAAGTCGTCCCAATTTCAAGTACCGCATTGACCGTCGCTGGCGAGTTCACCAGTAGTTGCAGGTTCTTCTGCTCGTACTTCCGGAACCCCGCCTTTTCGATCACCAGCGCATAGGTGCCGGGTAGCAACCCCACAAATTCGTACGCGCCGGTTGTGCTCGTCATCTCCTCGCGGTGGAGGGCTTGGCCGAGGTTATCAAGTGACACCTTGGCGTCCCCCACGCTTGCGCCCGTCTTGTCCGTGACCGTGCCGCGTAGCGAGGCTGTGCCAGTCTGCGCCCACGCGCTCGTGACCGACAATAGAAATATCATAAAGGAAATCAGAACATTGCGCTTCACTGAAGACCATTCCATAGCCTGCCCCTTTCGCGCACCAGGATTGAAGATCGAACCAAACCCAGAATGAAGGCACTGGGTATCTGAGGAAAGACGCCGAGTCATCGCCGACTCCAGACCCTGAACGAGATGTAAATGAACTCCGGCAACCTTACCCATTACTCGACTGAATCTATCGTTGAGGTAGCTTTTAGAACAGGTTCCCCGAATATGTCAAGTCAAGTTGTTTCAATTAGTTTCAATTGAATCAGGCCCTTTTTCAGATGCCTCGTACCGAAAGGGCTAGTACTTGCCAGCTTCCGTCGCCCCCGCGCCAAGCTTTGCCGCCCCGCTGAGGGGACATTTTTATCGAGGCTTGACATCCCTTTTCTTTGACTCATAGCTGTTCTCAGGTATAAGTACTGATAGGTAAGCTTGCGCCGAGAGTCTTTCCCGGACATTCGTAACTCTCTGGGGACCAATTTCGCTTTCCCTTTGGATTTAACACATTACTCTTCATCCGCTTACCCACTCCTTCTGAACGTAGGCTCTGGCGCATATTTTCGGTCCTTTAGATCACGCACTTACGCACTCTTTTGCACTTTTTTGCGGGAGAACAAACAAAAACTCTTTTGGAATTAGATAGTTCCGCACTCTTTGCAAAAAAAAGGGGGGGGGTACCCAGGGTACCCCCCGCTCCCACTGAATTGTAAAGAAGTTCCTCCAGAACCGAAGGGATGCCATCTGAGGCACACCGAATATATTCTATCTAGCCTAAATGCAAGAGCTTGGCCTCGGTGATGGCAGGAATCGCCCGGATCGGCCCAAGGATCGAAGTCGACACCTCACCGTCGACACGAACAAGCGAGACAGCGTCGGCCCCGCTCTGGGCTTCGCGGCGGCCGAGAGCGAACGTAGCGATATTGACTCCGAGCTTCCCTAGAGTGCTTCCGATCTGGCCAATGACGCCAGGTTCATCGCGGTTCCTCAAATAGAGAATGGTGCCTTCCAGTTGCGCCTCCAGCGGAATTCCTTCGATTTGGAGCACCCGGGGCGAGCCGTCATGAAGTACTGTACCTTCGGCCGTAAAACCTGGGGCTGACCCGGTTTTTTCCGGCAGTGCGGAGACTTCCAGAGTGTTCGGGAAGCCATGTTCGCGCCTGCGAGTCTCTTCTTCCACGGTCAAGCCTCTTGCCGCGGCCACTGCCGGCGCATTGACGACATTCACCTTTTCGTCCAGCACCGCGTTCAGTACGCCCGCCAGCACAGCGCTGCGCAACAGATGCGTGCCCACCTCGGCCACCTCGCCCGCATATCGGATCCGAATCCGCGCGGGTCTTGACGCCGCCGCCTGAGAAACCAGCGAGCCGAGCCGCTCCGCCAATTCCAGGTACGGGCGCACACGCCGGTATTGGTCCGCCGAAAGCGCCGGCAGGTTCACCGCATTGCGAATAATCCCCTCGGCCAGGTAATCCTTGATCTGCAACGCCACCTGCGTACCCAGTTCTTCCTGCGCCTCGGCCGTGGAACCCGCGACATGCGGCGTGGTGATCACGTTCGGAAGTCCAATCAGCGGGCAATTTTTCGGCGGCTCCTCGGCAAAGACGTCCAGTGCAGCTCCGGCGACGTGGCCGCCCTTGATCGCCGCCGCCAGGTCAGCTTCGTTGATGAGTTCCCCGCGGGCGGCATTGACGATGCGCACGCCCTTCTTCATTTTCGCAATGGACCCGGCGTTGATCATCTCTCGCGTTTGCGCACTTACGGCCGTGTGGAGCGAGATAAAGTCGCATTCCGCCAGAAGTTGATCGAGCGGTACAAGTTCCACGGACAGTTCTCGCGCTGCCGCTTCGCTGATGAATGGATCAAACGCAACAACGCGCATATCGAAGGCTTCCGCCCGGGATGCTACCTCGCTGCCGATACGGCCGAGTCCGATGAGACCCAGCGTTTTGCCGCGCACCTCGGCGCCCGACGACGATTTTTCCCAGCGGCCTTCGCGCATTGCCGCATCAAATTTTGGAACCTGCCGGACAAGCGCCAACAACAGCGCAAAGGTATGTTCGGCAACGCTGACGGAACTCCCGCCAGGCGTGCTCATAACCAGCACGCCACGCTTGGTGGCCGCATCCAGATCAATATTATCCACGCCCACGCCCGCGCGGCCTACCGCGCGCAATTTTTTCGCCTGATCCAGCAATTCCGCA
>Ga0209118_1000330_pt1 | contig 27660 bp, 24 predicted proteins | sample BlaSpr_A8_Ref_M1_FD_187988 | JGI IMG/M metagenome (GOLD analysis project Ga0209118, IMG submission 187988) | Forest soil microbial communities from Thunder Bay, Ontario, Canada - Black Spruce, Ontario site 2_A8_Ref_M1 (SPAdes) (version 2) | ecosystem: Environmental > Terrestrial > Soil > Boreal...
GTGAACTGATTGACGGCGAGCCAGTCGTTGTTGTCGGGCACCTCGAAATCGACCACGCGCGCTTGAGCACCGGCGATCAAGCCATCCTTACGGCGGTATTCCACCGTGATGCCGTCCACCAGCATGCGATGCGCAGCGCGGTTGCGCTCGATCAGCGACGGAGCATCGGCACGCGTGAGCTTGCGGTATGCGTCTTCCAGTGCCTCGGGCGGCAGGTTCGGATTCAGGCGAACGAGCGATGCGCGCAGCCGCCCTTCCAGCACCACGTCGCGGTAACTCGGGTCGCTGCGCTCGGCCGCGCGTTCACCCGCCGCGATGTCCGGGCCGTGCAGCACCGCGTAGCCAAGAGCTTCCAGCCAAGCGATAGCGGCATCTTCGACTATGGATTCAGCAAATCGGGTCATGGCTTCAATCTCGCCTCGCGAGCCAGCCGCATAGGCTCGACGACGAACTCCCGGACCTCTGCGACCACCCCCTCAAGCCCGGGAGCATCGAGCCGGTTCTTGCCGATGAAAGCCCGCCACTGCGCGTGCTTCGCAGCGTCCAGCCCGAATTCATCGCTGAGCCCGATCGGCAGAGTCGCAGGCAGAGATGTCTGTCGACGCGCGAACGTAGCGGCTATCGCGTCGGCCAGCAAAACCGCGTTCAGACTTCCCTCTCGTGCCAAGGCGCGCAAGTCGAAATAGTCCTTCATCCGAGTGTTCGCCATGCCCAGACTAACGATAGCCTCCAGTTTTTCTGCCACAACCGTCGCGCGCGGATAGGCACGCAGGCGCGGTGCCGGCTGGTCGTTGAGCAGCGTCGGATAGTCGATCTCCTCGGGTCCAGGTGTCACCGCATCCCCGTAGCCAACGTCGAGCTGGACCGTAACACGGGCGTTGCCGAGCCGCCCAACCAATCGCACGCGCAGGCCACCATAGCGAGCATCCTCGCGGATTTCCTCGACACTGAGTGACGCCGGATCGAATGCCATCCCGTCGTCCACGGCGATGACGCAAATCTCACGCACCGTCGTCGCGAGCGTTTCGGTATCAACGGGGCCGAAACCGAGAAAGTCTGCGTCGCGTGTGGGCCGATGCGGCACATCGAACCACAGGTCGAACAGCAGCGCACCCTTGAGCCAGTAGTGATCGCGCGCCGGGGAAACCGACAGCCGGTACAGGAAGCGCTCGATCGCGTAACGGGTCAACATCAGGTTGAAGTCCTCACCGCGTTCCTTCGCGCGCGCCAACAGCCGCACGTGCACCGAAGCGGGGAGACCTTTGCTCACACCACTGCCTCAAGATATGGCCGCATCACGTTGGCTACCCGATCAATCTTCGCGTAGCGCCACAGCTCGTCTGCAGCTGCCTTCTTTTTCCGACGCGCCTCGCGCAATGCTTCGAGCGCAACATCGAGGCCGAGCTTGTTGCGGAACTTGAAGCAGTCGGCGACCGTTTTAGCCACGCTGGTTACACGGATCAGGGTACCTTCGACGCGGTGGGTTTCCACGCCCGCGACAAGCGATTCCGCCGAGAAACGCACTGCGCGCAGCGGCGGATAGTCGAGCCGGGGTGGATGCGATTTGTTACCGATTGCGATCCAGATCTCGAACGGCGCCTGCGTTGTCATATCATGGAATCGCAGGGCCGTGAGCAGGCAGAACAGCGCGCCTGGAGTGCGCTTCGCGACCATCGCCAGCGCCCCGTGCTCGGAACTTTGGTAGTCGGGCATTGCATACAGCCCACGGGCAATGCGCGCGAGCTGGCCGCCCGCGACCATGCGTGAAAGTTCGCTTCGGGCCATCCCGGCCGCAACGAGGTCGCGCGAACGCACCGCGCCAGCGCGACGGAAGAGCTTGGCTATTCGGGGGTCCGATTGATTCATGTCGACATTCTGTTCCAAATATTCGGTATTTGTCTATAACTACCGAAACATTGGAACGGCCACGCTTAAGACTTTGGGCAGATCCCCTTAACACGCATCCGGCCAAATAGGAGATGGCAACGCATAGAGTGTCGATGGGGTTAGTCAAGCCGCTTCATGATCCGATGCGTTTCATCGCTTCGGACAGATATCGACCAAGCTTGCTGATTATCTTGCCAAGTACCCGAACCTCGCCGGCGTCAATGTTGACCTTACGGCCAACAACTGCGAGAGCGTCCCCTGACTTGCGAACGTACTCCGTATCGATGACACCCATATTGTGAGACAGCACGTGTCGCTTTTGAAAAGCAAGAACCGCGACTTTCCATTCATCGTCGGTAAGTCCGGCAGCAAGGTCCAACGAAAAAAGAGCGCTTACCTTCTGCTTCGCACCGACCAAATTCTGGAATGACAGCCTATCGACTTTTGTGGAATCGGTAGACACATTCGCGTGGACCCGACAAATTTCACGCCCGAAGCCGTCGAACGCCGAAACGCAGTCCTCTAGGGCGTTTTCGATGAGCCTCTCGGCAACCCCTTTCTGCGCGCCCGTTGCCAGGTCTAGCATTTTTCCAATGACTTCGAGGTTCTTGTCGAGAATCTGGAGCGAGTTGTGCTGGCCGCAATCGGGGCAGAAAGCGAAAACACCATAGACCGAGTAGCGGAGTGTGCAATTCGAGCAGACGACCTCGGTTTCTAACTGCTTTTCCCGGTAGTAGTGGATTGGCACCGGGCGACGAGGCTGGACTTTCAACGAAATCCCAATTCCGAACCCACCCTTCGGCTTAGTTTCGAACTCCATCTTTTGAGGTCTTTGTGGAGCGCATCGTTGATTTTTCGTATCGCAACCGATCTCGCGTACTCGATCTGCGCCTTTGTCCAGAAGTGGTCGTGCCTAGCGGTATGGCCGCAGTAAGGGCAGTAGCACGGAAGACCCTCGCCATTGGGTCCGGTACCAGACGCAATTTTGAAGTATCCCTCGCAGTCTGGCTGCGGACATTCGCGCCCGGTGAATCCATCTTCATCGGCCATAATAGGGATCGAAAGGTGATCACCGAGCCGTCGGAGGTTGTCCATTACACCACTCCCCATACGAACCGCTCCGCGTCCGGTACACGCCAACGCAGTCCGCGAGGCCCGAGATTCGCGTCCACTTCAAGAAAGAGAAAGAAATGAGGCCGGAGAAGACCAAGGCACTTGCTGGGAACGACATCGCCCGCCACTCGACCAAAGAGAGGCTGACTAAACTCGGGCAGGATGCTATTCGTGGGAGACAATGGGTGAGAAAGACCCGCCACTTCTGGTCTGCTCGCGCACTCTAGATCTAGACAGAACGTTCCGCGCGCTTTGCTAAGCGGTTGGCATTCTACAGCTATAGATTTTCACGCTGCTTTGACCCGGGATTTTCCTCTTGCATGACCCACCAGCAGTAGCAAGATCTGACGAACTCGAGCTGACGCCAGCGAGTCTGAAACGCGGTGAACTTATTAACTGGGTTTAGGCGTCGTCCGAGGCCAGACCTTGAGATTCCGCCTGCGGTGTGAGCGAAACGATCGACGTAACCCATAAGCTCGATGGGTGAAGCAGGTGTGGGCCGAAGGTCGATCGGGATGCCAAGTCTGTGACCCCTTGGTGTGCGACCTTGGCGGGTCGACACGCACGGGGTGCGGTGCTAGTCGCCATCAAACGATGTCAGGCGTTCTCTACAGTCCATAATAATCATTCACCTTGCAGATCAGACCCCGCGCCCATCGAATACGCATCCGCCCAAGGTCGAATCCGCGAAGACCGGTTAGCGTAGCGCCTTCTGTCCGCCGGCCGCAGTGATAACCAGGACAATAATGAGACCGGTGAGCAGCAGACGGACCCCGGCGCTGACGCCGAAAGTGTTGAGCATAGTCAGAAGCAGGACGAGGAACAGCGCCGCGCCCCAGACGCCCGGAACATTGGCCTTGCCGCCGGCGACCGACGTGCCGCCGATGACCACGACGGCGATCGAGGCCAGGAGATATTCGTTGCCGATGTCGACATTGGCGCCGCGAAAATAGCCGGCGAGCAAGGTACCATCGAGCCCCCCGAGCGCGCCGGAAAATGCGTAGGTAACGAAACGAGTCCATCCGACCCCTATGCCAGCGAGCTGCGCCGCTCTCATATTCTGTCCGATTGCGAGCACGGAGCGCCCATATATCGTGCGTTGCAGTACAACGCCGGCGCCGATAGTGAAAAGCACCGTGAGGATGGCGAGGACCGGCACGCCGAAGACCTGCATGTTGGTGAAATCGGCGAAGCCCGGCGGCGGCTTGATCTGCAGGCCGCGCCCATAGCTGATGTCGATCGACTGGATGACGAAGCTCGCCGAAAGCGTGGCGATGATCGGAGGAATGCGCAGCGCCCAGATCAGCAGATAATTGACGATCCCGATCGTTAAGCCGCAGGCGACCGCCGCGATTAGGCCGACGGCGACCATGGAATCGTCGCCGTTCATCACCTTCATCGCCACCGCACTTGCCAGCCCAATATTGGCGGGCAGCGACAGATCGACATTGCCGGGTCCAAGCGTGATGACGAACATCTGGCCCACGCCCACCACCGCGGTAAAAACCGCAAGCGACAGCGCAGCGGTGATCATGCCGCCCGCGCCATAGCCGCGGGTGAAGAGGATCGCCGCGAGCCAGACCAGGAAGGCTCCGAGGAACGACCAAATCCAGGGCTTGGCGAGGATCTTGTTGGCCGCGTCCATCATCGCTCGCCCGCCTTCTGGCTGATCAGCACGCGAGCGGCGAGCACGATGACGAGGATGGCGCCGTTGGCCGCAACCTGCCAATCAGGCGGGATATGCATGAAGGTGAGAAGCGGCGAAGCGGCGAGTGCCAGCGTCAAGGCGCCGATCACCGCGCCGACAGGTGAGACCCGGCCACCGACGAATTCGCCGCCGCCGAGAATGACGCCGGCGATCGACAGTAAGGTGTAGCCGTTGCCAATATTGGCATCGGCGGAAGTGGTGATGCCGATGAGCGCGAGACCTGACAGCACGCCAAACAGGCCGGTGAGCGCGAACAATACGGCCTTGGCCTTGAGCAGCGACCAGCCGGCGCGGCCGATGGCGACGGCGTTACCGCCCGAGCCGCGCAAAATGGTGCCATAGGACGTGCGCATGAGGCCGAAATAGGCGACCGAGGCGATGACCAGAGCGGCAAGAATGGGGAAGGGAACGAACGGCGGCTTGACACCCATGATCGCCAGCAGCCAGTCGGGCGCCTTGCCACCGGGCTTGGGCAGGAGAAGAATCGCGAGGCCCTGCCAGACGAAGCTCATGCCGAGCGTCACGACGATCGAGGGCAGATTGCGCAGATAGATCAGCGCACCGAGGGCAGCGTAGACGCCGATGCAGCCCAACAGCACGATGATTCCGATGAGCGGCGTATCGCGCAACCAAGTCGCCGTCACACAAGCGACAAAGCCGACGAAGGCGCCGATGGACAGATCCAGATCGTTGCCGGCTATGACGAACATCTGCGCGATGGTCGCGAGCGCGATCGGGATCGCGAGGTTCAGCATCAGATTGAAGCCGAAATAGCTGATGGCGCGCGGGTTGAGATAAGCGATCGCGAGGAGCACCAGCGCGAGCGATAACGCCGGCAGGAGCGCGCGCAGCATGCGGGGCAGATTGAGCCTGCCCATTGCGGACGACGCCGGCTGGGCGGCTGCGGTCGATGCGGCGGTCATCTCAACTTGCTTCCTTGAACGAGGACTGGATGACCTTTTCCTCGGTGAGTTCGCCGCGGGTCAGATCGGCGACGATGGCGCCGTTGCGAAAAACATAGACGTGGTCGCAATTTTTCAGCTCTTCGGTTTCGGTCGTGTACCAAAGGAAGGTCCGCCCTGCGCGCGCCTCCCCACGGATGAGATCATAGACTTCGATCTTCGTGGCTACGTCGACGCCGCGCATGGGATCGTCCATCAGCACAATGCGCGCGTCCGAGCCCAGGGCGCGGGCGAATAGAGCCTTCTGCTGATTGCCACCCGAGAGCGAGAGGATGTTATTGCGGATGTCGGGCGTGCGGATCTTGATTTTGTCGCGCCAGAAATTTGCTAGGGCTTCCTCGCGCGTGGGCGATATCAGCAAGCCTCGGCGCAGCCTGCCGATAGAGCGCACGCCGATATTCTCCGAGATCGACCATTGCGGGAAAATGCCGTCGGATTGCCGGTCGCCCGCGATCAGCGCTACGGGCGCGGTGACCTCCATACCCGGGAGGCGGCGCGCCGCTCCCGAAAAGATCGCGAGCAACAGGTCCGTCTGGCCGTGGCCGGCAAGGCCAGCCAGGCCGATGATTTCGCCCTCGTGCGCCACGAGCTCCGCGCCGCCGGGCTGGCGCTCGGGGCATGCGCGCACGCGAAGCGGGGTTTGACCACGCTCACCGGCGCCGCGCGCCGCGCTTGCCTCGTGCTTCTGAGCTTCGACGCCGCCCATGGCGGTGACAAGCTTGTCGCGATCGAAGGCCTTGGCGCGGTCGGTGGCGACCACCTTACCATCGCGCATCACAACGATGCGATCGCAATTTTCCAAGATCTCGCCCAGCAGATGCGAGATGAAGATGCAGCTTACACCTTGGGCGACGACACGCCGCATGAATGCGAGCAATTGCCCGGCAGTGTGGGCGTCGAGCGAGGAGGTCGGTTCGTCGAGAATAACGAGATGCACCGGCTCATCGGTCATCGTGAAGGCGCGCGCCACTTCGACCATTTGGCGCCGCCCGATCGGCAGGTCCTGCACCAGGTCGTGCGCGTCGACGCCATGACCAGGAAAAATCTCGTCGAGCTTGTTGACGATCAGCGAGCCGGCCCTTCGGCGCCAATTGGAGCCGCTGAGCGAGGGATGAAACACTCGTGCGTTCTCGGCGACCGTCAGGTTTGGGCAAAGCGAGAGTTCCTGGAAAACGCAGCGGATGCCGAGCTTCTTGGCGCGACCTGACGAATAGCCCTTCTGTTCCTCGCCGGAAAGCACGATGCGCCCACTGTTGGGAGCGGCGGTCCCCGCCAGGACATGCATCAGGGTCGATTTGCCCGCCCCGTTGTGGCCGACAAGGCCGACGCATTCTCCTCTTTCGACGCTGAAATCGACGCCGTCGAGTGCGCAGACGGCGCCGAAATGCTTTTCGACGCCGTCCAGCTTGACGATAATCGGGCTCGCGGCGGTCATACCACTATGCACCTCGCGCCGTTGTCCCGACCGAGGGAACCGTCACTTCATATTGGCTTTGATGGCCGCGATGGCGTCCTGTTGCGTATATTCGTGGCTTGCGACGCCGCCCTTGGTGATTTTGGGCAGTTCAGTCTCGAAATTGGCTTGCGTGAAGGCGAGATAGGGCACCAGCAGATCGTGCGGGATCTTCTTGTTGCCGTCCAGCACCTGCTGGGCGACCCAAAAAGCAAGCGTCGACACGCCCGGCGCGATCGAGGCCGACCAAGTAGTGTAGCCGTCCTTGGCCTTCTGCTCCTTCCACCATTGCAGTTCGTCCTGCCGGTTTCCCATGATGATGGTAGGCCGCGGCTTGCCAGCCGCGGCGATCGCTTGGGCCGCGCCATAACCGTCGCCGCCCTGATCGACCACGCCGACGATAGCGGGCAGCGAAGGCAGCACAGTGGCGACTGCCTTCTGCGCGGTGGTCTGGTCCCAATCGCCGGTCACCGAGGCGACGATCTTGAAGTTAGGATGGGCCTTGACCCCTTCTAGGATCCCGGCATGGATCGCGTCGTCGATCGAGGTGCCGGCAAGGCCTCGGATTTCAAGCAGGTTCCCGCCCTTGGGTTGGAACTTGGCCATCTGTTCGACTTCCTGCTTACCCATGTCCTTGAAGTCGACGACGACGCGGTAAGCGCAGGGTTCCGTGACGGTACCATCGAAGGACACGACGACGATGCCGGCGTCGCAGGCCTGTTTGATGGCGCCGTTCAGCGCGTCGGGCGACGACGCATTGATGACGATGGCGTCATAGCCCTGCAGGATCAGATTTTGGATCTGCGCGGCCTGGGTTGGCACTTCCTTGTCGGCGGTGGTGAAGACGTCCGCCGCGCCGACGACCTTGTCGGCTACGGCCTTCTTGGTGACGATGCCATAGCTCGTGAGCATCGCCTGGCGCCAGGAATTGCCGGCATAATTGTTGGAAAAGGCGATCTTCTTGGTGCCCGTGTCGGCCAAAGCCGATCCAGCAACGATTGTGCTGCCGAGCGCACATAAGGCCAACATTTTGAATGCGAATTTCATGGCGTTCCTCCCGAAGTGATTGTTCTCATAAGCTCCGACGATTTGAGCTTTCTGCACAACCTTTCAACGTTAGCACTGGAACGCTAGTTCGACAAGCAGGCAGGCCTGGGTGGTCGGCTGTCGCGCGCCGTTTCGAAGGAGCAATCATCACCGAAGTTGTGCCATAGCCCAAGCAAGGCCGCGTTAATCGCCCGGATGATTGGCAGCGACTTGCCCACTGCCCGAGGGCATCGAAGCTGAGTTGTTCGGCCAGTCGATGACGGCGTCCAGCGAGGAAAGCAGGGCGAAGCTCGCGCCTGGATCTTCGGTCAGGCGAAATGCCGTCCTGATCCCGAGCTCAGACCTTGAGATCGCCTGCGGAGTGAGCGACACGATTGACGTAACCCATCAGTTCGATGGGCGGGTGCAGGCCGAAGGTCAAATTCGCGTGACTGGGTCACCAAAGTCTGTGACGCCTTGGGGCGACCTTGGCGAGTCCGAATGCGCTGGGCTCGGCGTTAGTCGCCGTCAAACGATATTAGGTGGTTCTCCGCAATCCGTAATAATCATCGAGATGAATGAAGGAAATACCTATTGAAGTCTAAAGCAGACTTTTTGTGTGCAGACAGCACATGCAATGGTGTTGTTTTCCGAAGCGGCGCGCCATCAATTCAATGGGTTGCGGAAATTCGTCCTTGGTTTTCTTCAATCTGGGCTACTTCGGGGCTACCTTTTGGATGAAGTCCGGCTTGCCGACGAGGCCGCGGGACGCTTGATCGAAAAGGAAGCCGCGTAGCGGCGACTCAGCGTCCTGTTTCTACCTGTAGGGGGGTCACATGGGCGACGAGCAAGATCCAATCCTGGAGCTGGACTTTCGCGACTACGGAGGCAAGTTCTCCTTCCGCAGCCTTGAGGAGATCGAAGCTTGGCTCAACCGCCAGTAATGCGGTCATTGATTGGTTCCGCACTGCCGTCCCGAGTGACTCAAACTTCTCAGACCTTTGGAACAAACTTCACGAACCATTTCAGACGATGCGCGCTGCGATCCAAGGAACGCGGAGCAACCCGTCCCCACTGGTCCTCTCGAACGCCCTGCAGGCGATAAAGACGCGGGCTGAGGATTACATCACCGGTTTTGGACTTCTGTCATCTGGCGCGTGCGCTAAGTTCATCGAAGGCATCCGGAACCGGGACCCTCTCGCCGCTGCTTACGCGTTGGCGTATCTGGTTCACTGGCCGTTTCAGAATATAAATCATCGACAGGCATTGGACGGGGTCTTCGAAGCAATGCTCTTTGACCGCGGGCTGCTTGATACCGGTGTCGCGCAGCGAGTTACCGCGCACGCGAGGGCGCTGGAGGATCTGCAGGTTTCTTGGCGGAACCAGCTCGAGGCCAACGGGTCCAAATAGAACAATATAAAGTAACGCTCAAGAATACCGAGAGTCAGTTCGCCTCTCTGTACAAAAACGCCAAAGAGCAGGAAACCAAGCGTGATGAACAACACGCCGATGAGCTCAAAAAACATGAAGCGCAGTTAGCCGTGGAAATTGAGGCTGGAAAGAAGAAGCTCACGGATATCGCCGAGGCATATAACGCGCACATGGCTCTCGCGGCTCCCGTCACCTATTGGGAGAGCCAGGGGAAAGGGCACAACACGCAGGTCAGATGGCTGATTGGCGCCACGATCATCTGGGCAGTTGTAGCGCTCGCCGGCCTTTACGGGAGTTTCTACGGCCTTCTCACCGGTACCGAAACATTCACGATAGCCGGTGTCCCGCTGCCAAAGGTGCCACTCTGGCACGCGGCCTTCATCTTGATTTTGCTTACCTTCGTCCTATGGTCAATGCGCATTTTGGTTCGCATACTTCTAAGCCGGATTCACCTCGCCACCGGCGCCGGCGAGCGCGTCGTCATGGCGAAGACATACCTTGCATTGCTGCGCGATGGAGCGGGGCCCAAGGATGCGGACCGCCAACTGATCCTTCAAACGCTTTTCCGGCCCTCGGTAACAGGGGTGGTGCACGACGATGCAATGACCGCGTTTGAGTGGATGACACGGCTGGGGTCGAAATAGACGACCGTAATTTGTGGATTATCCGACCTGCTCTGCTTTTTCGGCCACCCAAAATGCGTTCCGCAACTTCCCTTTGCGGGAGACGAACCGCTTGCAGGCAAAGCGCACCTGCCCGAACTCAGGGACCTCGATTACGGTTTCCCTGTGTTCCTCGGTATCAACCGCAGGATCAGGAAGTGTTTTCAGCGCAGCTGCCACGTATTCGCCACGGACTCGGGCAAGAATGTTTTCTCTGACCATTCGAGATAATACTCGGGTGCAGGCTAGTGCCTGCCTAGGCGGCCCCTCAGAAAGGGAGAAACGACAGTTCATTGTATGGAAGGATCAAGAACTTACCAACCGGAGGCAGTCATGCACTGTGGGCTACCCTCGGCTTATCTTGATAGTGCCGGCTAACTTTCGCTCAGCGATTACGAAGTTGAAAAATACGAACCTATGCGCGCCTCACGTCTTGGCTCGCTGAGTGCAACGCAATCCGTGGACGCCTCCGACGTAACCGCCCGGGCCTAGGATGAACTGCGGCTTCGCAGAAAATCCTCAAGCGGTATAGTTCATCTGCCACGTCCTGCGAAAAGCCTTGTCTATTGCCCCGCGCGTCGATAAGAAGTTTGTCTAGATAGATGTCAAACGCCCCCCGCTTTCGATTCAGTAGCGCTAATTGGTTCACGATGCCGGGATACTTCTCGCCACTCTTCAGTGGCCGTAAGTCCGGCGGTAGTGCGGCAAGGAACCTGAAAGCGCGAGGCTGCAGTCCCGCCTCATCAAAGCCGGTATCCCGGTAACGTTGCGCGGTGTCTGCTAGTGCCGTGTCAGTCACAACTGAAAATCCCCTGCCAGATAACGATTGAAATGGACTCGCTGTGAGACTATGCCATTAGGACGGCGCAAGTCAGTGATGGGCCGCACAGTCGGGCTTAGGCGTCATTTCATCATCAATTGGTCTCTGGCGGGCTCATAAATCAGTTTTTGCCCCTGCTTGTTTCTCGCCTCGTAGAATTTCTTCAGTTCCTTGAATCCGTCCGCAACGGCGGCTTGAAGGGCGAGGCCTGCTGCAGCTTTGCGCCCGTTGTGAGACGTACGAAGATCAGCTAGTTCGCTTTCAAATTCTTGGCTAACGCGTCCGCAATCTCCGACGCAGCCTCCACGAGTCCTTTACGCATACTCCGGTCTGCCATAGAACCCGCCATGCCGCCTCTGCCGTTTTGCCAGGTGACCCCCACCATTAGACGGCCGGTATGAGTGCTATTGACTCGCGCGGACGCGCTCGTGGGGAGAACCGGAATGAACAAAGGATTCGAGACCATTACGGGAGAACTGGTCGACGTGCACCATGCCGCCACCGTCCATGGCGGCGGTGCTGGGGGACACGTCAGCATCTGGACGGTCGAACATCGGGAAGTATGGATCCGGCAGGCCGATGGGGTCGAAGTGCAGATTGTGATGCCGGGGAGTTTGTTGCCGGCACGCGCCGGGCACAGGGTGACAGTGTTGATCGACAACGGGAACGTGATCGGCCTGATCAACTGGAGCACCCGCCAGCGAGTGAATTACGGGCTTGTCGGGAGCGCCTACCAGGCTGTCAATTTCCACTGAACATTGACCCACCTTTTTCCACTGAAATCATGCAAAACGCCTCTCACTATACGCCATTGACTTATATACGCCAGTGGCGTATAGTCCGACTCATCTCGCCAAGCGCCGACCCATGCGCTTCATCGAGACAACGATATTTTTCAAATATCGTTCCGCCCTACTTTCCAATGAGGAGTATGGCGCGCTATGCCGTCATCTCGCCGAACGACCGGAAGCGGGCGCACTGATCCAGAAAAGTGGTGGATTGCACAAGGTGCGCTGGGCGGCCGGCGGCAAGGGCAAATCCGGGGGCGTGCGGGTGATCTACTACTGGGCACGTTCGAATGACGAAATCATGCTGGTTACCGTCTATAGCAAGAGCGAGAAAGACAACCTGAGCGCGGGTAAAGTGAAACTGTTACGCAAGCTGCTGGAGAAATTGACATGATGACCGGACGCAACATCGCCGCCGAACTCGCCGAAGGGTTGGAAGAATTGATCGCCTGGAAGCGCGGCGAAGTTAAGCTGAACACCTTCGAGATGAATCTGCCCCGCGCCGAAGACGTGGTGAAAATCCGCAAGAACCTGAACCTGTCGCAGGACGCCTTCGCGACATTCATGGGAGTAAGCGCCGGCACGCTGCGCAACTGGGAACAACATCGGCGTGAGCCGCAGGGGCCGGCGCGTGCGCTGCTGCAGGTGGCGGCGGCGCAGCCACGGGCGGTGATGGCAGCCTTCAAGTCGGCTGTGAAAATGCCGATCGCGAAGGTCTCCCGGAAGGAATCGCTCGCGCTGATAGCGGCCTTCAAGTCGGCAACGAAAAAGCCGCCCGCGAAGGTGATGGCGGCGGACAAGAAGGCCCCTGCAAAAAAGCCCATGACCGGTTCGGTCAAGGGCAAGGCATCCGCCGCACAGAGGAAGGCCGCCTAGGCCTCGTGCCGGCAGGTGCTTCCTCATGCGCTTGCGCCGCCACTTTGGCGATTTTCTCGCCATTAGCAGAAATGAAGCCGGCTTTCGCTCGGAGGTGCAGCCCATGATCTTGAAGGACAACGCTGTGCGGGCGCTCAAGCTCGCCTGATCGGTAAAGCGAAGCGCAAGTGGTCCCCCCCGAGAAACAAAGACAGGCATTATCATCTCATGTGCGGACCTATTGAAGAAATCTAACGAGGCTCCGCCTGAGACCAACCAGTTGATCGATCGCCAGGGGCGCCGAGCTGCGTCAGATCATCATCGGGCCGGAACCGGCGTTGGTATATTCGTATTTATGCCGCGCATAACGCGGCTTTGATCGTCATGCTTTTTATTTTATATGCGCTTCAACGAACGTTTGGGCGGCAACCAGGCTGTGAGTCGCTCCGAGAGCCAAACGCGGCACTTCGCTGGCATATATTCGTTGAGGGGAAAATCGTTGAGCCAAAATGTCGTGCCAGCGGCAGTCGGGGGATGCCGGTAGCTGCGAGGCGGGTTTACTCGGTGGGCAAGGATGTTTCGAATCTCTTTCCACTCCTTGAAGGCTGGCAGTTCAACCAACTCCGCAAGTGCTTTGCTAATGGGATCTTTGGGAAAGCCCTTGGCAACGCATTCACTGTTGTTCCCACACTAACGTTCTTCAGGTCAGCATCTGTCAAAACGGAAAGCTCACGGGATCGAGGAGCGAGGCGGCAGCGAACAACCCGTAGTTAAAACTATCGAGCACGGCGAATCCTGTCACGAAGAAACCAAATAGCTCGCGATTTCTACGAACCTATCGTATAAGGCTACGTCCTTCTGCCTTCAAGATATGCGTGAGAGGTGGCGCCGAGAAATAGGACAACCGGTTAGGTGGAAATTCTGCTCAAATGAGAGCGCGCAATGCGCGCAATAGGAGCGGAGTCGATGAAAAGATCCAGTAGGAGTCACTCGGCGGCATTCAAGGCCAAGGTGGCATTGGCGGCGATCAAAAGGCGGGAAGACGCTGGCCGAGCTGTCCAAGCAATTTGATGTACATGCCAACCAGATCACGCAGTGGAAGACGCAGTTGCTGGGAGGCGCTCTGGCGGTGTTCCTCACCCCGGCGGAGCGGCGCGAGACGGCGGGTCCAAGCGTCAAGGACATGCAGGCGAAGATCGGGCAATTGGCATTGGAGAATGATTTTTTGGCCGACGCGCTCGGTCGCATCGACGGTGCGAGCGCAAAGAAATGATCGACAAATCACACTCGTTGCCGGTGGTACGGCAGGCAGAGCTGTTGGACCTGTCGCACTCGAACGTCTTATGGGCCCCACTGCTTTCGCCATGCGGATACTCATTCAAATGACTCTATCCGGTCTCGGCTGATGTCAAGCATCTCCTTTGCCATCTTCTCGCTTTCTGCTCTGTAGTCCAAGACTTTAGGCAGCGTGATCCCGCCAACGGCCTCTGTCAGTCGCCCTGACATCTCGTCGATCGCGGCGTCGGCATCGGCAACTTTCAATCCGACGGTACGGGCGAACGCGCGGAAGTCGGTGCGACGTAGCCTGTCGTCTTTGCCGTTAAGCTTGAGCGCCAAACGGTCGTGCTTGAGTTGCGGAAAGATGCGCGTGGTCACCGCGTCATAAAGCGGAGCCATCCGGATGCTTCGGAAATGCTGGTCTCCCGCCTCGGCAATCTTTATGAGCGCCATGTTCTTCAGATGCATGTCGCCATCCGCGATCAGCCAAGCGAAGAGCGCGCGCTTGAAAATGATTAGAAGGTCCTCTTCAGGGGCTGTCGATAGCGGCCGGACCGCGCGGGCGACCCGTTCAATCGTGCCGTCGTACTTTGCAGTGGTTGGCAGATCGAGGACTGAGCAAAGATCTTCGAGCGCCAGCATTCGTCTATCATCGAGGCTTTCGCGGATATCGAAACGTTCCACGATCAGCGCCGGGGGCATGCCGTCCGGCATGGCGACGAGCGCCGTGACGGGGGCCGCGAAACCCACCGCCCTGCCGAGCGCCATAGCCAGCCATTCGATAATCGGAAGAGCGTCGTATCCGCTGGTCCCGGCTGGCTTCAGGATGTGCGTAAACGGCCTGCCGGTGCTGGCCGAGAGTATGCCGTCAACAGCGAGGTACATCGGTGCTTTGATCTGGACACCCGAGAGGCGTGGCGTATCTGGGCGCTCATAAATTTGCGCCAGATTGTGTTCGAAACTCACCTCGATCTCCTCTCGTCTCGGGCCGGCATAGCGACCGGTAAATGCGCCGTCCTTTGTATATTTCTCCAGGCGAGTGAGCAAAACATCAGGGGGTAGCGCGGCCAATTCGTTTTGGTGCTCCACAATCGTGATGTTCGACATATACCGTTTGCCTGACCGCAGCATTGCCCGCTCGTCTTTGTCGTTTAGGACAGTTTCGAGCCAGCCCTCCGGTAGCAGAGACATAATAAACGGTGGCAATTTGCCGGGGGTGGTCTGCCGAATGAGAGGCGGTCCGACGCCTTCGATCGGTTCCCATCGCCATTCAAACCCATCATGACGTAGTTGACCGATCGGAGTGCCATGCCAGGCAACAATCAGGTCAAGGGCCGCTTGATTCTTCACGAGCGTGACAGCAGGACCGCGCAAGAGAAAACGCTCTGCAAGTTCCCCTCCCCGATACCATTCATTCTCTCGGGCAAGTGCCCAAGTGGCATCCGCAGCTCCTTTCGGGCTTCCGTACTCTTCGATCAAGCGAGCGGCGATAGCCTCTCGCATATCCTCATCGATCGAGGCCGCATGTTCGCTGCGCAGACGGAATGCTTCAAGGAAGCGCTGGCGAATCGAAGAGACATCAATGTGGAATTCACCCATCCCGTCATCGATGAGGGCTGAACCGATAGATGGATGCTTCGGCGCTTCGTTCTGGATGATCTCTAGCGCCCGGATGCGAGTGCGCTGCTTTCGCCGGGCACTCAGGAACAGGCGTCCGTCACGCGTCGGCCCTAGCAAGACGGCGCTGGCCGCGGAGAGGTAGGCTTGGGAATAGAGGTACTTGGCAATACGGACAGCGTGCCTGAGGACGGTGGCGTCGATGTCGTCGTCCCGATCGACATAGATGCCCCGCATAAGCTGGACAAGCTTGCCCGTCTCTGCCTGGTAATGGCTGCGGGTCTTGTCCATGGTTTCGCCAACTAGGTGGAGTGCCATCTAACTTTCCCGTACTTCAGGTACGAATAAGTTATCCTCCTTACGTGCCGGAGCACTTTTCGGGGTCATATTAGTAGATAATATAACTTTCTCGTTCCTAAGGTACGCAAAAGTTATATTTGACGTTCTGAAGCAAGACCCTTCTTGCCATCCCACACCTGTCAGGACATCCTTATATCACCTACACTCTCATAGAATCAGGCGCTTGCGAAGTGCCTAGGCGCTTCGCCTGGAAGCGGTGCAGTGTGGCGAGCGCTCACTTACCGCGGACGCATTCACGAGTCCGTCGCCCGCGATATTAAAGTCGGGTGCGGGCGAAGAAGGGCGGGAAGATCACGCGACGCCCAAGCTGCATTCCCGCTGATCATGCGGTGCAGCTCGCGCTATGCTTGATGAACTCTACGAAGGCGTTGTAGGCGTAGACTGTGGTCCGCAAAAACGCAATCGCGCGGAGTCAACGATCAACCAACGGTCATTTTGGGTGGCAAGGCGATGTGACAAATGTTGTTACGAGGTAGCGACTAACAAGGGTCTGGCCGTCGGAAGGCGGGACTAAACGTAACAATTGCTAAGAGATTATAGATAAATAGAACACTGGCTTAGATAACCGGCCGCCCCTGTTTCGGGCTGGCAATTCCTATGAATTCCGAAGCCAGAGACCACCCGCGGGAACGACCACCTTCTGTGGGCCTTCTGTGCGCGAGACACCATGCCGATTACCGGCCTGGGCGCGAACTTAGGGGCCGAGAAGACGTCACACCAACGGTAATTCACTTTCCCGTGGAAGGTACCCTCGCAATCGCAACTCGCCCAATAAATGAGCCTTCATCGGCCAGCACACTAGGGGCAGTGACGGTGGTTGTTGTCCTCTCCCTCGTGACGGCACTGAGCGCATCGGCTGCTTCCTCAAGGCCTCCGCCGACCGACGATGTGACTGTCGCGAGTCCCGATGCAGATAAAATCGATGAGGGACCCTTTGTGGACACCACTCACGCTGGCAGCGGAATTGAAGGGCTGGTAGTCGTGGGGCCGATCCACCCGGTCGAACATGCCGGTACGGTCAATCAGCGTCCCTTCGAGACAACGGTGCTTGTCATCGATCAGCAGGGGCAGGCTGTCGTCCAAGTCCATGCAGACGCCGAAGGGCGCTTCCGCGTCAATCTCAAACCGGGGAGTTACACAGTGAGACCCGAGCTGAAAGGTCCCTTTAAGCGTCCCAAGGCGCAAATCGTTACCGTGTCCGAGGGAAACTTTACCCACGTCGATATCGCTGTGGACAGTGGCATCCGTGGCATGCAGCAGCAATAAGGCCGCTTCTGGGTATGCGTGCACGGAATTTCGAGTTAAGGCGGCATGCGCCGGGCACGCAGTATCGGTGTCATGAAGTGCGTCTACAACGCTTACCAGGCGGCAGTCGTAAGAACGTTTCCGTCGCTTCTGCGGCGGACAAGCTGAAGATCGCCACCGGACCAACTTGATAAGTCATCCGGGTCGCTCGTCATGTTTTTGATGAAGAAGCGCTCCAGACGGTCGTATGGAACTTCCAGTCGTGCAGCCGGTAGCAGCGTAGGTTTGCAATTGCGGATACAATCGAAAAATATGAAGCGTGCTCGACAACGGTATATTGGCATCCTTGGCGTGATTGCGCTGCTGTTTGCGCAACTCTTCGTGTCAGCCTATGCCTGCCCGCTCGCCGGGCGAGTCGCACCGACGAGTGTCGCGGCAAACTCCCCTGGGACGATGGTCGACATGGGTGCGCTGGATGTCGATCAGCCCAATGCGTGTCTTGGGCACTGCAAGGGCGACTCCACGACTAGCGTCCATCAGCCTCAGCCACCGATTCTGCATGCTCCCATCGTAATCGGGCTCCTCGTGCCCGTAGTCGATATTCGACTGCCGCTCCAATCACGCGCTCTTCCTGAGCCGGATGCCGAGCATCTGACCGCACCGCCGCCTTCCATTCTCTTCTGCGTTCTTCGTACTTAGCCTCCGTTTGACGTTGTTCGTCGTGCCGGGAGTTGTTTCTCTCCCGCTCTGATGGTCTGTCCGTTATAACGGAGGTTTCATTTTGTTTGCCACATTGACGACGTTGCGCGTTCGGCAACACGCGGTCGGTCTTAGAGTTGCGTTCGCGGCTGCGGCTCTGGTGTTTACTTCTTCGACGTTGGCCACGGACGGGAAATCGCTTTCGCTGGACGAAGCATTACGGGTAGGTATTGAACGCTCACCCGCGCTCGCCGCTCAGCGCTCTGCGGTCAGCGCCGCCGAGCAGTCCACGGTGTCGGCCCGCGAACTGCCCGACCCGAAGCTGATATTCGGCGTGGATAACCTCCCCATTGACGGCCCCGATCGCTATAGCGTCGGGCGCGACTTCATGACTATGCGCAAGATCGGCGTCATGCAAGAATTCCCGCGCGCCGAGAAGCGGGAGCTAAAGGGTGAGCGCGCCGCGAAGGAACTCTCGCGCGAGCAAGCTACCCTCGCCGATACACGTGCGGGGTTGCGCCGTGATATTGCGCAGGCTTGGATGGAGTGCTACTTCGCCCAACGCATGGTTTCGGTTGTCGCTGAGCAGTACGCGGAGGTGGAACTGCAGCGCGACACCTTGCGCGCGGGACTACGCGCCGGCAAGACGCAAGCCGCGGAGCTCCTGGGATTGGAGGTCAATCTACAGTCGCTGCTCGACCGTCAGGCCGATTTCGAGAAGCAAGCGGCCCGCGCCCGCGTCATGCTGTCGCGCTGGCTGGGGCCTGTGGCCGAGCGGCCGCTCGCGCTGCTGCCCGATGCGTGGTCCCCGGGCGAGCCGCCCGATTTGACCACTCACGTCGCGCATCACCCGCATTTGCAGATGATGGAGCGGCAAGTGGAGGTGGCACAAAGCGAGGCGGCGCTCGCCCGAGCGTCGAGGAAACCCGACTGGAGCCTGGAGGCTAACTACGCGCAGCGCGGCTCCGCCTTCTCCAATATGGTCTCGGTGCAGGTCACCATCGACCTACCGATCTTCCAGTCCCGGCGGCAGGATCGCGACGTAACAGCCAAGATGGCGATGGTCGAGCAAGCGCGAGCGCTGAAGGAAGACGCGCTACGTCAGCATGTCGCCGAAGCCGATGCCGCGCGCTCCGATTGGGAAGCCGCGGGCCGACGGCTAAAGCGCTTCGACGAGTCGCTGCTGCCCTTGGCTCGCCAACGAACTCAGGCCTCGCTCGCGATCTATGGCGGCGGCCAAGGAACCCTAGCCATGGTGCTGGATGCCCGTCGCTCAGAACTGGAACTGAAACTCCAACAACTCCAACTCACCGCGGACCAGGCGCGCGCCTACGCCCAACTCATCTATTTCCTCCCTGAGGAGAACACGGAATGAAGAACAAGACTGCGATCATCGCGTTCTTCGCCGGCCTGCTCCTCGCTGCCGCAATTGGCGGCGGCTTGTGGCTCGGCTTAGCCAGGCACAGCCTGACCACGGAAACTCGCGCCACAGCTACGATGCCCGAGGGAGCCGGCAGTGGCGGCGCCGATACCAAGACCGCCCGCCAACCACTGTACTGGCACGACCCAATGGTGCCCGCGCAGAAATTCGACAAGCCCGGCAAGTCGCCTTTCATGGATATGCAGCTGGTTCCGGTTTATGCCGACGAGGCCGGTGACGAGGGCACGGTGTCGATCAGTCCGCGCACCGCGCAGAACCTCGGGATCCGCACAGCGGAGGTGAAGCACGGGAACATTAGCAGAGCGCTCAGCGCGGTGGGCGCGGTGAGCATCGATGAGCGCAGCATTGTCACTGTACAGGCACGAGTCAATGGCTACGCGGAGAAGCTGTATGTTCGTGCGCAGTACGACACGGTGGCCCGCGGCCAGCCGCTTGCTGAAATCTATGCACCTGATTGGCTGTCCGCTGAGGAAGAGTACCTGGCCTTGAAACGTGGCACCCAACCTGCGATTAAGCCGCTCGCTCAGGCCGCGCGCCAGCGCTTGCTGTTGCTGGGTATTCCAGAGGAGCAGATCGCGCGCATCGAGCGCGACGGCAAGGCGAACCCGCGTGTGACTTTGTTCGCGCCTGAAGGCGGGGTGGTGTGGGAACTGGGTATACGCGAAGGGATGGCAGTCAATCCAGGGATGACGCTCTTCAAGCTGGCGAACCTCGGCACTGTTTGGGTCAATGCGGAAGTGCCCGAAAGCCAGGCCACGCTTATCAGACCCGGTGTTGCGGTGGAAGGACGTACCGCCGCTGCGCCGGACAAGGCTTTCAAGGGCCAGGTGGCGGCACTACTGCCCGACGTGAACCAGAACACCCGAACGATCAAGGCGCGCATCGTGCTCGACAATCGCGACCGGACGTTGCGGCCAGGCATGTTTGTATCGCTCAGCTTCGCGGGTGAGGCTCAACCGGCCTTGTTGGTTCCGAGCGAAGCGGTGATTTCCACCGGCACACGCAACGTGGTCGTCGCCGTTGACAGCGACGGCAAGTTCCGGCCGGTGGACGTCGAAGTCGGTACCGAAACCAACGGCCAGACGGAGATCCGCAAAGGGTTGGCGGCCGGCCAGAAGGTGGTTCTCTCCGGCCAGTTCCTCATCGATTCCGAAGCGAGCCTCAAGGGTACCTTGACCCGCATGGGCGGTTCACCTGCTCCCGAAGCGGGCGCCGCGACAGCCGCCACGCATCGGGGAGAAGGCAAGGTGGAGTCAATAGGCAAGGACCAGATCACGCTATGGCACGGTCCGATTCCCTCGTTGCAATGGGGCGCCATGACCATGGGTTTCAAGCTGCCGGCAGAGGGTCTGCCGAAGGGCGTTGCGGTAGGCGACACGGTCGCTTTTGAAATCCGTCAGACCCAGGATGGAATGTTCGAGGTTACCCACATCGCCCCGAGCGCCGGCGCGCCGGCGCAGAAACCGATGGACGGCGCGATGAAAGGCGAGATCAAAGGCGAAATTAAAGGGAGCACGGAGAAGGATGCGAAGGGGACGTCCCGATGATTGCCAAACTCATCCGCTGGTCGATCGCCAATCGCTTTCTGGTGCTGCTGGCAACCGTGATGGTTTCGGTTTGGGGAATATGGGCGATGCTCAAGACGCCGCTCGACGCGATCCCCGACCTGTCCGACGTGCAAGTGATCATCCGCACCACGTTGCCAGGACAGGCACCGCAGATCGTGGAGAATCAGGTGACTTACCCACTCGCCACCACGATGCTGTCGGTGCCCGGGGCAAAGACCGTGCGGGGCTATTCGATGTTCGGCGACTCCTTCGTCTACATCCTATTCGATGACGGGACTGACCCGTATTGGGCACGCTCTCGCGTGCTCGAGTACTTGAACCAAGTGCAGGCGCGGTTACCGGCGCAAGCGCGGACTGCGCTAGGTCCTGATGCGACGGGCGTGGGCTGGGTGTACGAGTACGCTCTCATCGACCGCACCGGCCAGCATGATCTGTCGCAACTGCGGGCATTACAGGACTGGTTCCTGAAGTACGAGTTGAAAACCGTGCCGAACGTGTCGGAAGTGGCGAGCTTGGGCGGCATGGTACGGCAATACCAGATCGTGCTCGATCCGGACAAGCTGCGCGCTTACAACATTCCGCACGGCAAGGTGATCGAGGCGGTTCAAAAGGCGAACCAGGAGACCGGCGGCTCGGTGCTGGAGCTAGGCGAGGCAGAGTATGTGGTTCGCGCCTCAGGTTACCTGCAGTCGCTCGACGATTTCCGCAAGATCCCGTTGATGACTACCGATTCTGGGGTGTCGGTGCGGCTGAGCGATGTGGCGCGCATCCAAGTCGGGCCGGAAATGCGGCGTGGCATTGCGGAGCTTAACGGTGAAGGCGAAGTGGCGGGCGGTGTGATCGTGATGCGCTCGGGCAAGAATGCGCTGGAGACGATCGACGCGGTCAAGGCGAAGCTCGGGGAGCTCAAGTCCAGCTTGCCGCCTGGTGTTGAGATCGTCCCTACCTATGACCGTTCCAGCCTGATCAAACGGGCGGTGGAGAACCTGCAGCATAAGCTGCTCGAGGAGTTCGCGGTTGTAGCGCTCGTGTGCGTGGTGTTCCTGTTCCACTTTCGCTCGGCGTTCGTCGCTATTGTCTCGCTACCTCTGGGCATTCTCATGGCGTTCATCGTGATGTACTACCAGGGGGTAAACGCCAATATCATGTCCTTGGGTGGCATCGCCATCGCCATCGGCGCGATGGTGGATGCCGCGGTGGTGATGATCGAAAACGCGCACAAACATATCGAGGCTTGGCAGCACGCTCATCCGAAAGAGAAACTTGTGGGCGCCGAGCATTGGCGGGTCATCGGCGACGCGGCGGCGCAGGTGGGCCCAGCGCTCTTCACGTCGCTCTTGATCATCACATTCTCCTTCATCCCGGTCTTCACGCTGGAAGCTCAGGAGGGTCGGCTGTTCTCGCCGCTTGCCTTCACCAAGACCTACGCGATGGCGGCCGCGGCCGGACTGGCTATCACGCTGATCCCGGTGTTAATGGGCTACCTCATCCGTGGCAAGATCCCCGACGAGAGGAAAAACCCGCTCAACCGCGCGCTCGTTGCGCTATACCAGCCGCTGCTCCGCATGGTGCTCGCTGCCCCCAAGATCACGTTGGTGATCGCTCTGCTGATCCTCTTGGCGACCCTCTATCCCGCAACGCGCATCGGCGGCGAATTCATGCCGCCACTGGACGAAGGCGATCTGCTCTACATGCCTTCATCCTTGCCCGGCCTCTCCGCCGGCAAGGCGACGGAACTGCTGCAGCAGACGGACCGGCTGATCAAGACCGTGCCAGAAGTGGCAAGCGTATTCGGCAAGGCAGGACGCGCCGAGACCGCGACGGATCCAGCACCGATCGAGATGTTCGAGACCACGATCCAGTTCAAGCCACAGAGCGAGTGGCGGCCTGGCATGACCCCGGACAAACTGGTCCAGGAACTGGACGGCATCGTCAAGGTGCCGGGGTTGTCGAACATTTGGGTGCCGCCGATTCGCAACCGCATCGACATGCTGGCGACGGGCATCAAGAGCCCGGTCGGAGTGAAGGTCGGGGGAACGAACCTGCATGAGATCGACCGCATCGCATCCGAGATCGAGCGCGCGGTGAAGCAGGTGCCAGGGGTTACATCCGCGTTCGCCGAGCGCTTGTCCGGAGGACGCTACATCGACGTGAAGATCGACCGCGACGCCGCAGCACGCTACGGGTTGAACATTGCTGATGTACAAAGCATCGTCTCTGCTGTGATCGGTGGGGACAACATCGGCGAGACGGTCGAGGGACTGCAACGCTTCCCCATCAACGTGCGCTACCCGCGCGAGCTGCGCGGCTCGCTCGAGGAGCTTCGTAATCTCTCCGTGCTCACCGGGCGCGGTGCGCAGATTCGGCTTGGCGATGTGGCGGCGATCCGAATCAACGACGGTCCACCGATGCTGAAGAGCGAGAACGCGCGCCTGTCGGGCTGGGTGTACATCGACCTGCACGGCCGCGACCTCAGCTCCGCGGTGCGCGACATGCAGAAAGCGGTGGCGAACGAAGTCAAACTACCGGCGGGCTACTCGATTTCTTGGTCGGGTCAGTTCGAATATCTGGAGCGCGCCACCCAGAAGCTGAAGATCGTCGTCCCGGCGACGCTAGTGATCATCTTCGTCTTGCTCTTTCTAACGTTCCGACGCGTAAGGGAAGCGTTCCTGATCATGGCCACGCTGCCCTTCGCACTGGTCGGCGGCCTCTGGCTGATGTTCCTGCTCGGCTACAACATGTCGATCGCCTCCGCGGTAGGTTTCATTGCACTCGCGGGCGTGGCGGCGGAGATCGGCGTGGTGATGTTGGTCTACATAAATCAGGCGGTTGCTTGCCGGGCAGCGGAAGGACGGCTCAACGACTCTGGCGAGCTTCTTCAAGCGATTATCGAAGGAGCAGCGCTGAGGGTGCGGCCGATTGCCATGACCGTCGCCGTGATCATTGCGGGTTTATTGCCGATCATGTTCGGCTCGGGAACGGGTTCGGAGCTGATGCGGCGTATTGCCACCCCGATGGTGGGCGGCATGGTGACCGCACCGCTGCTGTCCATGTTCGTGATCCCTGCAGCGTACCTGCTGATGCTCCGGCGCAGTTCTCCCGTCGCCGTCGACCATACCCGTGGAGAGCTTGGGGCGTCCCCTGCCTACAAGAACTAGCAAGGTGGGCGCACGAATGGCTTCCCTTGACACGGACGTAGCGGCCTCGAAGGGTGAATCATTAGCTTAGACCTAGATAGCTTAGATACTGTCTCATGCTGCCTGTGATTGCGTCGGCGCGAGCAGCGCGCGGCAATATCTGCAATGGATAGACCGGTTCCGCCGCTACTGCCGCAAGCTGGGTCTTGTCGAGGCCGCGGAGCTGACGCGCGACGGAGTCAAGCGCTTCCAGTCCTGGTACGCGGGTTCAAGCAAGATCAGCGCCGCCAATCTCGGCCTTGCAAGTTCGTCGATGCGCTCGCTGCGTCGCGCCTACGAGGTCATGGGGTTGCCGGTACCGCCGTGGAGGTCCGTCGAGCAGCCAGCGCTGCCTCCCACGGCACTCCTGCGCGACTACGCTACTCACCTCGGTCAACATCGTGGCAATTCTGGCGTCACAATCCACAAGAGGCTCGATCACGTCGGCAAGTTGCTTGAGCACCCGGCTGCATCCGGCAAGACCTGGCGCCGGCTAAGCTTGCCCGATATCGACGCATTTCTCATCGAGTGCGCTGGTCGCTACGCTCGCTCGACGACGGCCGACATCGCTGGCACGGTGAGATCCTTTACTCGATTCTTGCTGGCCACCGGCCGCATTCGCGTTGACCTTGCCGACGCCGTGATCTCCCCCGTGCAACCCCGGTTCGAACGACCGCGGCGCGCCTTGCCATGGGAGGACGTCCAACGGCTGCTACGAGCCGTGGACACGAGCACAGCGCGCGGCCTGCGCGATCACGCGATGCTGCTGATGATGAGCACCTACGGCCTCGGCGCCGGCGAAGTGATCCGTTTGCAACTTCAGGACATCGACTGGAATGCCGGCACGCTGCACATGTCGCGCCCGAAGACGGGTGTCAGCTTCGTCCTGCCGCTGCTTCCACCGGTGGCCAGTGTGTTGGCCCGGTACCTGCGTCACGGGCGACCGCCACACACCCCGACTCGGCATGTGTTCGTCCAGATGAAGGTGCCGTTCGGCGCCCTCACGGCTTCGTCGGCGGTGCGACACATCCTCGTGAAGCATGCCAAGGTTGCCGGCATCCAGGCTCCCTACCTGGGCAGTCATGTCTTGCGTCACTCGAACGCGGCGCGGCAACTCGATGTCGGCACCAGGGCCCGGGTGCTGTCGGACCTGTTGGGCCACCGCGACTCCGAGTCGGTGTCGGCCTACGTGCGCATTGCCACCCAGTCGCTGCGCGAGGTGTCGCTGCCGGTACCGCGATGAGCACCAAGGTCACTGCCGCATCCCTGACCCGCGACGCCGCGGAGTTCCTGGCGTTCAAGCGCGCCATGGGTATGGGCTACCGGCGCGCCGAGTTCGTGCTCAATAGCTTCATACGCTTCGTCCGTGATCAGTACGGCGAACGCCCGGCGCCGTTGGAGCAGACGGTGACGCGATGGGCGGCGCGGATCGAAGGTCGCAAGGCCATCACGGTGGGCAACGAATTCGGCATCGTGCGTCAGCTGTGCCTGTTCCGGCGCCGCCGCGACCCCCACGGCTTTGTTCCCGATCACGCGGTGGCGCCGGTCAAGGAGTCGGTCTTCGTCCCCTACATCTTCAGCCGCGAAGAGGTGCTCGCCTTGGTCGACGCCGCCACTCGGCACGCGGGCCGCAGCATGTGGGGCGAGATGTTGCGCGCTCTCACGCTGGTGCTGTACTGCACCGGGATACGCCTGGGCGAGGCCACCAGGCTGCGCATGGACGATGTCGATCTGCGCCGAGGCGTCCTGACGGTCCAGCGAAGCAAGGGGCGCTCGCGCATCCTGGCGATCCGCGACGATCTTGTTGCCGAATTGCAGCAGTACCTGAGACGCCGCGAGGACGTATTGGTTGCCCGGAGCGCATGCGATCCGTCAGCCTTCTTCCTGCGTCGCGATGGATCGGCACTCACCTTGCGTGCCGCCTCGGATGCACTGCGTGGCCTGCTGCGTGATCTCGGCCTGAAGCCGCCACGTGGCCGTTCGGGTGCCAGGCCCTATGAATTCCGACACGCCTTCGCCGTGCATCGGCTGACCGCCTGGGCTGTCGAGGGCGTCGACGTGCATGCGAAGCTGCCGTGGTTGTCAGCCTATCTCGGACACCAGAACGTGCTCGGCACGGAGGTCTACCTCAAGGCCACGCCGCAACTGCTGGAGCTGGCAAGCCAGCGCTTCGAGCAACACTCGCGCAGCAAGCGCCGCACGCCATGAGCCGCGCGACCGCGCGCGGCCTGTTCGCTCACGTGCAGGCGTACTTCACCGAGTACCTGCCGCGGCAACGAGGCGCCAGTGTGCATACCATTCGGGCCTACCGAGATGCGGTGACTTTGCTGCTCAAGTTCGTCGCCGAGCAGCGCGGCCGAGGTGTGGCTTCGCTGCAGCTGAGCGACCTGGACGCCGACACCGTGATGCACTTCCTCGATCACATCGAGTTGGAGCGGTCAAATGCGCCGGCGACGCGCAATTGCCGCCGCGCGGCGATCCGAGGCTTCTTCAAGCACCTGCTGCGCGACGACCTGGCCCACTCGCAACAGTACATGCGGGTGCTGGCTGTCCCAGCGAAGAAGGCACGGCAGCGGCCGGCCACCTACGTTGAAGCGCAGGACGCGCGCCTGATCATCAACATGCCGGACCAGCGCACGCATCAAGGATGGCGCGACTACACGCTGCTGCTGTTCCTGTACAACTGCGGCGCTCGCGTCAGCGAAGCCACGGGGCTTCGGTGGGATGACTTGCAACTGACCGCACCGAGGCAAGTCCGCCTGCGCGGCAAGGGCAAGAAGGAGCGGCTCCTGCCCCTGTGGCCCGAGACGGCCAACGCGCTGCATCGGCTACGCGGGATGTCGGGTGGCGCCGACCAGCAGTGCGTGTTCGTCAACCGGCATGGCCAGCCTCTGACGCGCGATGGCGTCGCCTACATTCTCACCAAGCACGCGACCGCTGCGGCTCGAGTCAACCCCACGCTGCTGCGCAAGCGCATCACGCCGCACGTGCTGCGACACTATCTACCCTTCCTGACTATGTCGAGTGATTTGGATGAGCCTCATCGATCACGGGGGGAATTGCAGGTCGCGGCACAGATGGGCTCGATCAATTACCCGACATAGTTTGCTCCACCCTACAGACCATTCAGGAAGTCGAGGAGCCGGTCTCCCGGCCGAATAACGTCCTGGCCCCGCCGTGCGGCGGGGATGTCTTCGCAAGGGCACGCTCTTTCATTTCGAGTGTTGCATCGAGAGAGATCTGCGTGGTCTCCACCGATTCATGTCCGAGCCACAATGCGATCACAGAACGATCAGCGCCCGCTTGTAGACACGGTGGACTCCTTTCCCCGACTCTTAGGGCTAGTGAAAGGAGCCAAGAATATGTCTATTCAACCTCATGCAGTTGCCCAACCAGCAAGGCTATCGCAGGATTACAAGACATAGTCGGGAAGGGTAGATAGTGCCTCCTATGTCTCCAACGACATAGGAGACACAGCTGCGCCGTGGCGCTGCTGCAATCCGGAACTGACGTGACGGTCATACGCGACTACCTCGGTCACGTCAGCGTCGCGACGACGGGCCGTTACATC
>Ga0209118_1000331_pt1 | contig 27607 bp, 21 predicted proteins | sample BlaSpr_A8_Ref_M1_FD_187988 | JGI IMG/M metagenome (GOLD analysis project Ga0209118, IMG submission 187988) | Forest soil microbial communities from Thunder Bay, Ontario, Canada - Black Spruce, Ontario site 2_A8_Ref_M1 (SPAdes) (version 2) | ecosystem: Environmental > Terrestrial > Soil > Boreal...
AAAGCATCTCGTGAGCCAGAATATTGTTGGCGGTCGCCGCCGCGTTGCCGGACACAATTAGCTTGCCGGGGACATACTGGAGGCTGAAGAAGCCGGTCAACCCGTTTAGTACATACAGCGCGCCTGCGACCCTTGCTGCCTTCTTAGTTGAATTCATCCCCTGCCTCCTTTACCCGTGACTGTTGACCAGATTACGGTCGATCAGATCGAGACACTGTGAATCAGAGCGGCTCCCCATAGCGGCGTAGCCGGACCGCTGCCGCGAACAATGCCGCGGCGACTATCAGCCCGATCCACAGACCCGGGCTGCTCTCCTTACGCGAGCTAATGAATCTAACCCCAGGCGAAATCAGATCGGTTCCCGAGACACCCGCCGGAGTACGAATCCGGGGGCGGTAAGTTTCTGAAGTATCCGAACAGCGCCGCGGTTCTTTGGGTTTAGCTGTAGCGATTTTTGATAGTTGGCGATGGCCAGCGGTTTGTTGCCATCGTCCATGTAAGCTTCGCCGAGGCTGTCGTAGACATTGCTGGATTGCGGATAGGCCTCGACGTTGAGCTGGAGAATGCGGATGGCTTCCTTGAACTTTTTCGCCCGAATCAGCTCGTAGCCTAAATTGTTGAGTTCGTCTTCATCGAAGTTATAGGTGGAGGGTTCGGCAGCCTTGAGGTCATGGTATTGCCTCGCGGCTGCGTTGATACCGGAGGACGCGATCGTGGCAGAGAGAGTTTCCGCAATGGATTTGCGGGGGTCATACGCGGCTTTGACCTGAGGCACCCATTGAGCCACGGCGACCGCAAAAAGTCCAGCGCCCATCACGAGGGTCAGTACAAAGAGCATGCCTGCCATAGCCATGCGCCGTAGCGCGCCTGGGCGGTCCAGCGCCCGCAGATAGATTTCGAGAACGGCAAGGGGAATTAGGAATTGGCCGAAAGACATGAAAGTGAGGAACGGTCCCCGGAACGTCGTCGGGTCGAAACCGAAGGGGCCTTTGAAGACGAGAAACGACAAGAAAAAACCGATCCGGAAAAACCACGATGCACTTGCCACAAGGAAGAAACGAAGAGCCCAGCGGCGATGAGTCTTGAAATCGCGAGCCAGCGCATAGCGCAGCGCCATGCCGCCGCAAAGCCAGATCAGGACCGCGTTCAGAGTAGAACCCAGGTGTACAGAAAGATCACCAACGCTTCCTCGTATCCAGGTCATGTAAAGGCCGGCCACGCTGAGGGTGACGGCGGTCAGCATGTAGATACGCCCATTCCAACGGTGAAAGACTGGAAAGCGGTTGCGGATTTGCGGAACCAACTGAACCGCCCCGGCGAGCATGATGATCACGGCTGAGGCAACATGCATGACCACGGCGGTATTTCCCATGGAAAAGCCGGGGACGTAACCGTTCGTGAAGTTCCACTTGTGGTAGTCCCCTCGCAGCGCGGTAAGGGCGTAGAACGACGCTACTGTAAACGCGAAGATCAATTGGCCGACGACGGTCACCACAAACCAAACCCGCGCGGCTGCCTTCAACGCGGTGTCGGCAACCGAACTCAGTTCCAACCGGTTGGTCATTACAGCTGTGCTCATAATCTTTCCTCCTTTTGCGCGTGATTGAATCAAGCGTTCATACGAATCAGAGCGGTTCCCGATAGCGGCGCAGCCGGACCGCTGCGGCGAGCAATGCCGCGGCGACTATCAGCCCGACCCACAGACTCGGGCTGCTCAGGAACCTCCCCGGAGCGAGTTGTGTCAACGGAATAAAATGCGCATCGACCGGGACGCCAGCCTTGTCCTTGAGGTCGAAAGCGCCCGCAGCGAATCCAAACAATCGGTCTTTCAGCAGGGACCCCAAATACGAAGTGTGGAACGCAATGTACTCAAGGGCGGCAATCGCCAGTGGCGGAAACACGGCCCATAAAAATGCCGCGCGCCGCGCCCAGCCGGAGACCAGCATCAGCCACATGTAAAGCGGCGCATGCCAGAGTGCCATCACGATCAGACTGTAGAGCGACACCAATTCCATCTCGAACAACGGCGGGGCCCACGGCGTCGCGGCACTCACACCGCTCAGCAGCAGGACTACGGCGCTTACGAGCCGCATAATGAGTTGCAGGGCGACGGTGATTGCAAAGACGAGCAGCGGCAGAATCACGAGAGGAATGCTCGCCTTCGAGAGAACGGTCGTAAGGTCGGAAACCGGCAGCGACTTCCAGAACAGGATGCTGCGCTCGTGACGTTCGCTGTGCAGCGCGTCGAGACAATAGAAGATCCCGACGAGGAACGCGGTCGCCGTGAGCAGCATCTCAGCGTGGGCGTACGGCATGGCGAGCTCGATGCGCTGATGCGCCGGGTCGAGCGCCGGCAGTGCACGCATGCTGCGCGGCAGCCAAATCAGGCTGATCGAGAAGCCGAGCACATAGACGCCGGCGGCGATCAGCGGCGCGACATAGATCGAACGGTTCTCCCACAATTCGCGTCGCACCGACCAGTACAAAGGCCGAGTCGCCGACATGGCCGCCGGCGCGATTCCCTGCGAGCCGAACGGAGACTCGGGCACGGCGTTCGATTGAGTATTCATTTAGCTACCCCTTATGCGGGCGTTTGACCAACTGCATGCGAATCAGATCGGTCCTTGAGAGCGGCGCAGCCGGACCGCCGCGGCGATGCATGCCGCGAAGAATGCCAGCCCGATCCACAGACCCGGAGTGCTCAGGAATTTTCCCGGAGTGAGATGCATCAGCGGATCCATCGAGGCGTTATCCGCTGTGAAGGAGCCACCTGCCGCGCCGCCACTGAAGCGGTAACCCAGCCAGGCACCGAAATGCGAAGTGTTGAAAGCAAGTTTCTCGACGATGCCGATCGCGAGCCAGGGTAAGGCGGCCCATAGAAATGCCGCGCGCCGCGCCCAGCCTGAGACCAGCAGCAGCCAGCCGTAGATTGGCGCATACCAGAGCATATGCACGGCCACAAGATGGTAGAGCAGCATCAGCCACATCTGGAAAAACGGCATATGTGACCATAGAGGCGCGACACTCAGACCGCTCCCCAGCATTACAGCGGTGCTAAGCAGCAACATGATCCACTGCGTGGCAACGGTGAGCGCGAAGGAGAGCAGCGGGAGAACCACCAGCGGAATGCTGGCCTTCGAGAGCACGGTCGTGAGATCGGAAACCGGCAGCGACTTCCAGAACAGAATGCTGCGATCGCGACGTTCGCCGTGCAGTGCGTCGAGCGAGTAGAACACCCCGACGATAAAAGCGGTCCCCATGATCAGAAGCTCAGCAAAGGTGTTCGGCTCGGTGAGCACGGCCGCCCTCCGCGCCGGGTCGTGCATCGACATAGCATGGCCAATCGTGGCGATCAGAAAGCCGAACAGCATGACGGCGGCAACCGCTAGCGGCGCGATATAGATCGAACGGTTCTCCCACAATTCGCGCCGCACCGACCAGTACATGGGCCGGGTCGCCGACATGGCCGCGGGCGCGATTCCCTGCGAGTCGAAGGACTCTGGCACGGCGTTCGATTGAGTATTCATCTAGCTGCTCCTTGTGCCTCGCCGGCCTTATTGCCCGGCTTATTTCCCAACATGGCAACGAACATGTCGGCGATGCTGGGCGTGCGCACATCGCCAAGTACGGCGAGTTGCTGGCGATCGACATGATCGAACGTCAGATCGAACAACAGGATGCTTCGGCCGAGCACCTGGCGCTCGTGAATCGGCTTGAGCGCCCGTGCCGAGGCGACATGCTCGGGATGCGCCGTCACTTCCAGATAGCGCGACTCGAATTCTTCCATGCTGCAATCGAGAACGATGCGACCGCGGTTGATGAACATGAGATCGGTGAGGACGTTCTGGACGTCTTCAACCTGATGTGTAGTCAAGACGATGGTGCGGCTTCGATCGAAGTAGTCGTTCAGCAGGGAATCGTAGAACTGCTTGCGGTACAGGATGTCGAGGCCAAGCGTCGGCTCGTCCAGCACCAGCAATCTCGCGTCAATGGCCATGACCAGAGCGAGGTGCAGCTGGGTCACCATGCCCTTCGATAATTCCCTGATCTTGCTGGCGCGCCGGATGTCGGTCTTGGCAAGAAAACCTTCCGCCTTCGCACGATCAAATCGCGGATGCACGCCGGCCACGTAGTCGAGCGCCTGCGAAACCCGCGCCCAGCGCGGCAGCACGGCAACATCGGCAATGAAGCAGACATCGCGCATGAGCTGATCGCGCTCGGTCCAGGGATCGCGTCCGAGCACTCTCAGTTCTCCCTGATATGGGGTGAGGCCGAGAATCGCGTTGAGCGCGGTAGTCTTGCCTGCGCCGTTAGGGCCGATGACTCCGAGGATGCGGCCCTCTTCAACACGCAGATTGATGCCGTCCAGCGCGATGGTTGTGCCGAAGGCCTTGCGAAGGCCGCGGGCTTCTATGACTGTCATGGTTTCGGCTTCTCCTCTTCGGTATTCCGTCCAGCATCCAACAACGACCGGCGAGTTGCGGCGCCATTCAGCAGTTCTTCCGGTTTGAGGCCGAGCCGCTGAATGGTTGCGTGGACCCTGGGCCACTCTTCCGCAAGAAACTTCTGGCGTTCGCCCTGCAGCAGCAGATTGCGCGCGCCCGCATTGATAAACATGCCCCGACCTCGCTTACTCTCGACCAGTTGCTCGTCGACCAGTTGTTGATAGCCCTTCAGAACCGTGAGCGGATTGACCCGATATTCGGCCGCGACATTGCGCACGGACGGCAGCGGATCGCCCTCTTTGAGCACGCCGTCGAGTATCATGGCGACGACGCGGTCGCGAAGCTGGCGGTAAATCGGCTGACTGTCGTTCCACTCACGGTCCATCATGTGCTCCAGACACCCCTTACACGAGATGCGCCCCCGTCAATTCTTCCGCTGCAGGTCGAAGTGCGCGTGGATCGGCTTGTCCTTCATCATGAACGTCCAATCCTCGGTGTGATGGTTGGCGTCGATGATGGTGAACACCGAATGGTGCATGTGGTACTCCGTGCTCCCGCTGATGTCCTTGAGTTCGAACTCGACCGTCTTGCCGTCGGGCGACATCTTGCCGGTCATGCGCGGCCGGTTCCCCGCATCGCAATAGTGAATCAGCGTTAGCTGGTCTCCGTCCACGTAAAGCATCGTGACCGGATGGTCATACTTTGTCGCATCCAACGGCGTTCCTGCTTCCTGAAACTCGTGCACGAGCGCGTTCCCCCTCGAGGTCACGCGCAGCGAGAGGTGCATTTTGGCGCCTGACATCTCCGGCGCGTCCGCGACGGTGACGGGGCCTTCCCACTCTCCCGCTAGGCTTTTCATGGTTGTGAAGGACTTCTGCGCCTCGGACGGCACAGGAGCCACGGAGGACTTTTGCGCGTCCGACTGGGCAACAGGCTTTTGTGCCTCGGTCTGGGCAAAAGCCAGGGTGGAGAGCGATATCAGAGCAACGGACAGCATAAAACGAAGGGATTTCATGTTTCTTCTCCTTAAGCTTCTTTACTTTCGGGGTCAGGGTTCTCCCTCGCGTACTTGGTGCGAGTGATCAACCTTTGATCGACCACTAGTGATATAGTTAACTACAACACAATGTCACATGTCAAGTTTTTTTCCATTTTCTTTTTGCGCTTTCCGCCGCCATACGCTATCCGTTTCAGAAACAAGGGTTTGCAAAAACGCGGAAATGCGAAAAGCAGGTGTGCCTTACACGGTCTCAGGCTTGGATGATCGCGATATCGTGGCTAGGACTGCCACGGCGCCTGACTCGCCGCTCGCGAGCGTTCGCCGGGAGATCCCGCAAAAGCTCGCGACGCATATCGCAATTTCCTGGAGCTATGGAAAGTACGCTGACCCCGATCTCCCCATCCTGAAGCAAGCCAAAACGGAGTATCCGAGGCTGCAATCTCCCAGTTGGCATGCACACACCCCTCCCTAGACACTATGCAGCTAAAGGGTTAACTTCTCGCGCCTTTCAAAATGTTATTCCGGTTTATAGTCACTGCATGCGGGCCATTCTAGCGGGAGGCGGGACCGGCGGACACGTGATCCCCGCGCTCGCCATCGCTCAGCAACTCCAGGAGGATTACGCCGCTGACGTATTGTTCATCGGCACGGCGCGGGGAATCGAGAACCGATTAGTCCCCGCGGCTGGTTTTGCTTTGCGGCTGGTGCAGGTCGGCGCGCTGAAAAACGTAAGCCTCACAACGCGGCTGAAAACATCCCTCGATCTCCCACGAGCCGTATGGGATTCGCGCCGTATTCTTTCGGAGTTTCAGCCCGACGTTGTGATCGGTGTCGGCGGATACGCCTCCGGGCCGGCGATGCTGGCTGCGGCGTTGAGCAGAGTTCCCACGCTTGTGTTTGAGCCGAATTTCGTGCCTGGGTTTGCCAATCGCCTAGTAGCGCCGTTGGTTTCGGCAGCGGCGGTACACTTCGCTGAAACTGGCCGCTACTTCCGCCGCTGTGAAGTAACCGGCGTGCCGGTCCGTGAGGCTTTTTTTCAGATCGCCAACAAGTATCCCCAGAACACCAAGCCGACCCTGCTCGTCTTCGGCGGAAGCCAGGGCGCGCACGCGATCAACCAGGTCGTAATGGATTCCGCTGACGAACTGCAGACGCGCGTTCCCGGGATTCATATCGTCCATCAAACTGGCGAACGTGACTATAATGACGCCCAAGCGGCGTACACGCATTTGGGCAGCTCCATTGAGGTCTATCGTTTCATCGACGATATGCCGGGTCGGTTCGCGCAGGCGGATTTGCTCATCTGCCGCTCCGGCGCAAGCACGGTGGCGGAGGTGACGGCGGCAGGGAAGGCGGCAGTTTTTGTGCCCTTTCCGCGTGCTGCCGACGATCATCAAAAACGCAATGCAGAAGCTCTGGAGCGGGCGGGCGCAGCAGTGATGCTCGAAGAATCGAAACTCAACCGCGAAAGCCTGGTAGAGGCGGTCAGTTCATTATTCAGCAAACCATCGCGGCTGGAAAAGATGGGCGAAGCCGCGCGCAAGCTATCACATCCAGATGCCGCGCGCGACATCGCGGGCATGGCAGCCCGGCTGGCAGGAATCAAGAACTAGCACAGATTTACGCGATCTTCACGGATCCTCATGGATTGGTCTTTCTTGTCTGATCCGCGTTCATCCGCGTAAATCCGTGGCGAAGCAGTTGACTTGACTTTGACCTAAAATGTTCGCCAAGATTCAGCGCATTCATTTTGTCGGAGTCGGCGGCATCGGCATGAGCGGTATCGCCGAGGTGCTGCTGAACCTCGGCTACAAGGTTTCCGGTTCCGACCTCAAGAGTTCGGCCGTCACGCACCGCCTGGCCAGCCTCGGCGCCATGGTCTTTGACGGGCACCGCACCGAAAACATTGTCGGCGCCGACGTGGTCGTGGCCAGCTCAGCCATTCCGCCAGACAATCCAGAGATTTCCGAGGCTCACGCCCTTCACATTCCGGTCATCCAACGCGCCGAGATGCTGGCCGAGCTGATGCGCCTGAAATACGGCATCGCCATCGCCGGAATGCACGGCAAGACCACGACCACTTCCATGGTCGCGGCTGTCCTGGCCGGCGGCGGGCTCGATCCCACCGTGGTCGTCGGTGGCCGCGTCGACGCCATGGGTTCAAATGCCCGGCTGGGAAAATCGCACTACCTGGTGGCCGAGGCCGATGAGAGCGACCGTTCGTTCCTCAAGCTCTCGCCCATCCTCGCGGTCGTCACCAACATTGATCGCGAACACATGGACTGCTATCGCAACATGGGCGACGTGAAAAGAGCTTTTTTGGACTTCATGGATCGTGTTCCGTTCTATGGGATGGTGGTGGTCTGTAACGATGATCCCATGCTGCGCCGGATACTCCCGCAGATTCGGCGGCGCACCATCACCTACGGCACGCGTCGGGGTTCCGATTTTCACATCAAGCTGGGCAAGTCCGCCGCGCACTTTGTGGAAGGCCAGCCGCTCAGCCGTTTTCAGGTGACCTTTAAGCAAAAAGCCTTGGGCGAGTTCCGCCTCCACGTGCCCGGCGTGCACAACGTGCTGAACGCCACGGCGGCGATTGCTGTAGGCATCGGCATCGACATTGAGGTGGAGCAGATCCGTTCAGCGCTGGAGGCCTTCCGCGGCGTGGATCGTCGCTTCCAGTTGCGAGGCAAAGCCGCCGGCGTAAGCGTGATCGATGATTACGGGCACCATCCCACCGAAGTACGCGCCACTCTGGCCGCGGCGCGGCAGTGCGGGTTTCGCAAGGTCCACGTGGTTTTCCAGCCGCATCGCTATACCCGCACGAAGTTGCTCATGGACGAGTTCGCCGATGCGTTTCACGATGCAGACACTCTGTTCATCCTCGACATCTATGCAGCCAGCGAACCGCCGATCGAGGGAATCACCGGAGAGGCGTTAGCCCGACACATTCAAGAGGTCGGCGAGCGGGAAGCCAGCTACACCGCTTCTTTCGCCGACGCGGCGGAAGCTGTCGTCGCCGTAGCGCAGGAAGGAGACATGATCCTGACGCTCGGCGCGGGGAGTGTGTCGCAGCTCGGGCCGATGATTCTGGAAAGGCTCCAAGCCCAGCAGGCGATGATTGCTGGGACGTCAGCGTCCTTGGGTTAGTGTGGCGTCACTAGAATACGCGGCATGCCGGGGAAAAGTGTTGCCCGAAATTCCCTTGACAGTGTCGATCAGTTTATAGACAGGCGACACCGGCAGGTTGCGGAACAACCTGGCTAGTTACATTTCAGTTATCTTGGGTATACCCCCCTCCCCCCGATCTTTTGGAATCATGGGGTTAGAGCCAGACCACCACCAAAATCTTTGAGTTTAAAGGACTTATACGCAAAATATTCCGGACAAAGGACTTAGGGTCACCTGCTTGTCAATAAAATAAAGCTTTATAGAACATGATTAGCTGTGCGACCAGCGAACGTCAAGCACAGAAGTGAGCAAGTAAGGGGGCATTCCCGTTTCGGGAGGGGAACCATGCTGAGGTTGCGAACAGTTCTTGGACACTTGCTGGATGTGATTTATGGAAGGACCCTGCCCGCAGTGAACCTCGGTTATCCGAGGTTCACTGCGGAGAGGTTCACGGTCGGGAGGGATAGGAGCTAGTACGCCCAGAACGGACCGGTTCCAACGCCCGGGACGTTCTGACCATCAATCGCGGTAAAGACGGTCCTGCCGTAGAAGAATGGCAGTCCCCAGTCGAAGCTGCACGAGCCGCCACTAGTCGTGCAGGTGTTTGGGTTGCCGAACGGTCCTGCGAGCGTGCCGAAGGCGGCGTCAGTTGGGTTGTTGTTGAAAAGATTGTGAGCGTTGTCGACGCTGAAATCCACAATGCTGGTAGGCGTACCAGTCGCTCCCTCATTGGTCGCCGTCTCAGGAGTCAGCGATGCGGGGCAATAGAAGAAAGTAGCGTCCGAGCAAACCACTATGGAAGACGGAAAGTACAGCGCGTTCGAGCCGCTGTCAATAAAGCTGGCGTTGAGGGTTTGGCCGTTGGACAGGGTGATGAAGTTGTCATTGACGTCCAGCCCAAACGGGATCGCGGTACCCAAGCCGTTGTTTGACTCCGTCGCAATCCCAAAGACCAGGGAGCCGCTAACCGTGGCGGCGGCGCTTAGAACCGATGGGAATTGGAGAACGACGCCATTGCTGTCTGCGCCGAACAAGACGACTGGGTTTATCACCTGGTTGCTCGCGGATATAAGTATCGGCACGTCGGTTAACGCACATCCCGAACTGGGACAAGAGAAGTATGCGGGAGGGGGTGACTGAACGCTCCCGTCGCAAAGATTGACGAGGCCCGCGACAGTGCAGTCGGTAGGTTCGAGGCCCACTCCCAGGATGCCATTAGCTCCCAGACTCCCGGGAGTGTTCTCGTCTATCGTACCGCCATTCGTGCAAGCCGTCGGTATTCCCGAGGTTGAGGTGCTTATGGTTTGCACGAGCGCTAAACCTGCGACCTCGCCGCCGATCTTGATGTCCGCCTGTTGCACTGGTCCCCAGAGGTATGAGCCGTCCTGGAAGTTTACACAGTTATCTATGGCGTTGCCGCTAGTAGTATCGGTCAGCGTAGGAAGAGAAAGCGACGGAATCGCCGACTGCAGAATTCGCAAACCGGCAGATCCGGTGTCCACCTGGATATCATCGACTGTTTGACAGATCTTCGTGCCGGGCTCGCAGATGGTGAGGCTGACAAAAGCGAGGTTGGCGGAGTTTCCCGCAGGCCCGGTGGTGACATTGAGTGCCGCAACGTTGGGGCCGGCGCCGGAAGGAAACACGGTGATCTCCAACGGTGTTGTTGCGCTGGAACTAGCCACGGATGTCGCCGTTACGGTCACTGTGGTATTGCTCGTCACACTGCCTGGCGCGACGTAGGTCACCGCCGTGGATGTCGGGTTGCTCAGCGAACCAATGGCGGGGGAAAGGCTCCATGTCACACCTTTTTTGCCAGTGTCGTTTGTAAGCGTCGCATTGATACTGAGTTGCTGTCCCTGATCGATCGTCTGCGGGGCGGCGGGCAATAGAGAAATGCTGATCGCGGAACTTTGCACCGGAATCTGCAGGCTTGCGGTTACGGTGGAACTGGCCACAGAAGTTGCCGTAATCGTCACCGTTGTAGCAGTTGGAACGCTAGCTGGCGCGGTGTAGATTGCTGAGGTCGAAGTCTGCTTGGTCAGCGCACCGAAACCACTCGGAGAGGCACTCCAAGTTACGCCTTTGTTACTTGGATCGTTTGCAACCGTGGCGGTGACGGTGGTGGATTGGCCAGGAATCAATGAAGTGAGGGTTGCCGACAACGTGATTGTAATAGGGACTCCGGCGGGCGTACCACTTCCGCATGCCGCGAGAAAGGCCAACCCCGCGACCACAACTATTGCTGAAAATGCGCGCACGTTTCCTCCTCTACCGTATGTCATTGGCGCTGACTCCCTGCGGCAACTTTCCAGGATCGTAAGCTCTGCCGGAATATGCCCGCATGTGGCCACCGGACTCAACTACCAATCCGGGCTGTTGAATATTAAGCGGGCCGCGACCTCGACGAGCAGCCCTCTGCGCTTGCGCGGCCGTCGAGAACGCCTGAAAGTAGCTACCAAGAATCTGCTGCATATTGGGAATAGAAGGCCCTTGCCAAGACACGCCAAACACCTCGCCGGCGGGCGAAACATATTCCCGCACTACAGTTCCGGCAGCACCTTTGATCTCATGGAGGGTGTAGTTCGTGGCTTCCGTGGTATTCAGGCTGCCCTTCATGTGCGCCTGATCCTCGTGGACCGATGCGACGTCTCCGCCCAACGCGGCCAAAGCGGGGAGAGGAAGTGCCAGCATCAGGAGAGCAATGCCCATCCATGAGATTCGTGACACCGAGATTCGAAAGTTTGATTTCATGTGACTCCTTCCGCTTTCTTTCGTGCACACGGGGTTCGTTGTGCTAAACCCAGGAGATTGCGATAAGTTGCGCTTCATAGCTAGGATTTGCATCGAGGTTCCTGGGTTGCTTGTGGTTGCAACATTTGGTCGATTCACGCCCGGAAGGCAAATCCCGCACGGGTTAGAGCGTCGGGTCGTAGCTATGGAGCGGACACTCTCCTGTTCGCTTTTTGACCTTGATTCTCGAAACGCAAGAAATCAAAACTAAGATCCCCAAAATCCAAATCACCCCAACTTCAAAGTCAAAGGCGGCGGACAGGAGTGTCCGCCCTACACGAGCCTGCTTCAAACCAAGGTTACAACATTTTATCCTCTTTTATGGCCTGGGTTTGTACAGCTACTTTACTATTCGCATTCCCCCGTTGCGCTTGGCGTGAGCGCGGGCCTGGCGGTAAATCGCTAAGCGGAGAGATCGATGCCCACTTGCATATTTAGTGCCCCACGCTGAAGCCCGCATTTTTGTTGGCCCTGATCGGCACGGCTGAGGAGGCTGCCGAAAAACTCGATTCGACCGAATTCTTCGCGTCAGGGACTGAAGAGACTGTGTCACAACTAGTCTTTCGCCCCGCTGGGGCTTGACGGTTTCCCAATTCCTACCCACGGCTTGCGCCGTAGGCTGCATTCTTACGCCGCTGCGCGGCTGTTGCGGGCGATCCCGTTCCACTTTTCCAGCGACAGTTGGGGTGCGACACAGACTCTGACGCCCAGAAGTGTTTTCAGCAGTTTGCGGCACGAGTGAACTCGTGCCCTCCCGAATTCGATGCGGCTGGAGGAGTTTTTGAGCAGCCTGTGAAGCCGCGCCCTTTCAAAGCCGTCGACTTTATAAATGAACTTCTGACTCGGGACATCGGGGTGGCTACTTGGCGCTGCCCACCAGTTTCTCCACGTCGGCCATCTCCTTGGGCACGCTGGAGGAGAGTATTTCGGGACCATTGTCGGTGACCAGAATTGTGTCTTCGACGCGGAAGTGCATATGTTGGTCGGGGAACTCGACGATGGGTTCGACGGTGACGACCTGGCCAGCTTTCACCGGTCCCGTGGGCAGCTTTACATCGTGAGTGGCAAGGCCCACGAAATGTCCGGGGAACCCGTACCACTGTTTGGCGATGCCGTTCTTCTCAAATACGGCCTTGCCGGCATCGGCAACCTGTTCGTAGGTGTTCCCGGGCTTGAGCAGCGCGATTGACGCCTTCTGCGATTCGAGATCGACCGCGTACCATTTGGCCTGCTCGGGCGTGAACTTCCCGCTGATGTTGAAGGTGCGAGTGATGTCCATCGCCATGTGATCGAGGTCCGCGGCGAAGTCGAAAACCACTAACTCATTGGGCTGGATCTGGCGGCGGTCGTTAAAGTAGTGCCACGTATTGATATTTTCCGCCGAGCCGACGATGGCGGGATAAGCCCAGCCTTGGGCGCCACCGTTGCGGAATACATAGGCGGCCTGGGCTTCGATCTGGTACTCGAACATCGGAGGGTGGGCGTGGGCGATTGCCTGCTTAATTCCGTCGGCGCTCAGTTTGCCGTTGCGCCGGAGCAGTTCGATTTCCTGCGAAGTTTTGATGTTGCGCATATCGTCGATGAACGGTGTGGCGTCACGCAGGTGAGCGGCAGGATAACGCTCGGCCAACTTTTTCAGAGCGGCGCGGTCGCCGGGCAGGGGATCGCCATATGGGTTTGTATACTCAGCGGCGTAATCGCGGCCGGTCTCGAAGCGGGCGCCGTCAGCCTTGTCGGGAAAAGTCAGACGCAGCCACAGGTCGGTTTCCTTGCCCAGGAGGAATGACAGCGTGCCATCCACGGTTGCGATGGGCGACACGGTCTTGAAGCCAAGTTTTTCCTGGGCCTCAGGAGTCATCGAAAGCAAGTTAGCGCCATAGACCTGCTTCCCGCGGGGGCTTTGCTGGGGCTCAAAAATCGTGGTATCGGCATTGCTGGCGTCCATGACCATGATCGCGCCGGGATCGGCCAGTCCGGTGAAGTAGAAGAAATCGTTGTCCTCGCGATAGTGATTGGCTTCGGGAAGAACGGTGCGGGCAAACAGAATCAGGCGGCCCGTCTTAAGCTGTTTGGCGAGTTCCTGGCGACGGCGCGCGAATTCCTGCGGCCCGCCAAGATCGTTGATCACAACCGGATCGGTATATTGCGCCAGTGCTGGCATCGCGAGCAGCGAAGCCAACAAACACAGCACGACACATCGAGCACCCACCGCGAAAGCTTTCACGTTTTCCTCCTGAGAGCCGCGAGTTTAGCGCGGCGACGGCGAGATTGACAAGCGCGCTTCAACCTAACTCCGCCTCTTCCGCGATTTCGCTGATCGCAATTGGCGACATGTTTTCCTGACGCAGTTGCTGGTTGAGTTGCGGCAACCGGATTGTCTTGAACCGATTCCAATCTGCCATGCGAAGCTTCAATGCCTGACTCGATTCCTGGGACAGGACAATGGCTTGGGAAGGTACGGCGCGATCGCCGCTCTCGACGACTGCCAATGCGGAGGTAAGACCGGCGCTGGCGTTTTCCAGTCCCATTGCGTTACTCGCGGAATCGCCGGCCAGCATCTTCCGGATTTCAGTTTCGAGTGGTGACACGGCGGATTTGAGATCGGGGTGATCTCCACCGAGCTTCTGCTCCAATTCAGACAATTGTTTCTGGACGGACCTGATCTCGGCCAAAGCTTGCCGGCTGCTGATGGCTTCGGCGAAAATCTGCCGGCCCACTTGGAGCTGTTGTTCAAGGTCGCGAGGAGTTGCGGGGGATCGCGGATCCATCACGATCTTTAATGGCTGAGCCAAAATCTTGCCGTCTACGGTCAGCCTCGCCTGGTAAGTGCCCGGAACAGCGCGGGGACCACGAGGAGATCGATTCTCATCTTCGCTGGATTGATCCGCAGATTTCGCACCCGGATTGCCCCAGGCAAGATTCCAGACGAAGCGATGCATGCCGGGAGTGGTCTCAAGAATCTCTGGTTTCGGGAACCATCGCTCGGCGATGGGGCGGGGAGCACGCTTTTGTTCTTTCGCGTCATCGGAGGAGAAGCTGTGAACAAGATTCTGCTTGTCGTCAAGAATATCGAGCTTGATGTGGTCTGCGGCGGTCTTGAGGTAGTAATCGATGATGGCGCCTTTGGGCGGATTTTTCGCAGTGGGCTCTTCCGGCGGCAAGGGAGAGCCGAGGAAGCCATCGTTGTCCACTCGGATGGCAGTGGCTGGCCGATAAAGCGATGCGCTTTCGGCTTTCGCGACGTCATGCACCTGCCGCAAAGGCGTGATGTTATCGAGAATCCAGAACGCACGCCCGTGGGTCGCAACCACGAGGTCATCTCCGTGAATGACCAGGTCGTGGATAGACACTGTGGGAAGATTCAATTGCAAGGACTGCCAGTGGTCGCCGTCGTCGAATGAAACGTATACACCGAGTTCGGTGCCAGCGAAGAGCAAGGCGCGGGTTTGAGGATCTTCGCGGACGGCACGCAAGAATGACGATGCGCCGATGCCGCCGGTGATCAGTTGCCAGGTCGCTCCGTAATCGCGGGTGCGGTAGAGATACGGTTTCTGGTCATCGAGGCGGTGCCGATCCACGGCCGCATACGCTTCCGCGGGATCGAAGTGCGAGGCTTCAATCAGCGATATCTTGCTCCAATCCCCGATTCCGTTGGGCGTCACATCTTTCCAGGTTTTCCCTCCGTCCCGCGTGAGGTGGATGAGACCTGTGTCGCTACCCGCCCAGATCAGATTTCCGTTCAAGTTGGAGGGAGCGATGGTATAGACGACGCCGTATCCTCGTTGCTTTGCGTTCTCGACTGTCGGCGGACCTTCGGGCTTCTTATCGCCTGGATGCTGGATCGATCCGGTCAGATCGGGGCTGATGATTTCCCAATGCAGCCCGCCATCGAGTGTCTTCATCACGTACTGTGTGCCCAGATAAAGTGTTTTCTTGTCGAAAGGGGAGATCAGCAGCACGGGCGTCCAGGGATCGCGATACTTGCGAGCGTTGATGTCGACACCAAAATTCGACATCGGCCAGGGAGTAATGTCCTGGCTGAACGAAGTTCGAACATTGAAACGGACAACGTCTCCGTAAGTACCGCTGACGTAAAGGATGTTCGGATCTTTTGGGTCGGGCGCAATGTATCCGCTCTCGCTGCCGCTGGCCGGAAACCAATCGCGAGGTGTGATCTGTCCGGAGTCGGCGCGGCTGCGAACCGCCGCGCTTCCGCTGTCTTGCTGCGTGCCGTAAACAACGTAGGGAAACTGGTCGTCTGTAATCACGTGGTAAAACTGCGCGGTGGGTTGGTTGTACCAGGAACTCCAAGTCTGGCCGTAGTCGAGGCTGATGGTCGCGCCCTGATCGGTGCCGAGAATCATTCGAGAGGAGTCTTTGGGATCGACCCAGATTTGGTGGTAATCGTCTCCACCCGGTGCGCCGCGGAGGACGGAAATCGTTTTGCCGCCATCCTCGGAGCGGTAGAGCGCAACGTTGGGCACGTAGATGACGTCGGGATTACTTGGGTCGATGGTGATATTTCCGAAGTACCAGGCACGGCTGGTAAGGCGGCGGTCGTCGTTCTGAAGTGTCCAGGTGTTACCTCCATCGTCGGAGCGATAGAGTCCGGGCTTCTTGCTATTGCTGATGAGTGCGTACACTCGTTTGCCATTGGGTGAGACGGCCACGGCCGCACGACCCCAGTCTCCCTCGGGCAATCCGTTCGCGGTGAGGCGCGACCATGATTGACCGGTATCCTGCGAGCGGAAAAGACCGCCTCCCGGGCCGTCGAGCGGGGCGTATGTGCTCCATGTCGGACGTTGGCTTCGCCACGTGGTGGCAAATAGAAGCTTCGAGTCCTCTGGCGCAATGGCAAGATCAGAAACGCCAATGGCTGGGCCTTGATCCAGAACTTTCGTCCAACTGGCGCCGCCATCGGTTGACCTATAGACGCCACGCTCGCTGTTCGGTCCGTAAGCGTGTCCGAGGGCGCCGACGTATACGATGTCCGCATTTTTCGGGTCGACGACAATGCGGCTGATCTGGCGGGAGTCGCGCAGTCCGATGTTGGCCCAGGTCTGGCCGCCATCTGTCGATTTGTAAACACCGTCTCCGGAGGACAGATTGGAGCGAATGTCTGACTCTCCCGTCCCCGCGTAAATGATTTTGGGATCGGACGGAGCAACGGCGAGTGCGCCGATCGAAGCCACCGGTTGCCCGTCGAAAATTGGCTTCCACACGACACCCGCGTCGGTGGTCTGCCAAACGCCGCCGCCTACCGAACCAAAATAAAAGGCGGTTGAGCTTCCGGGAACTCCTGCCACAGCGATCACCCGGCCTCCGCGAAACGGGCCGATCAGACGCCATTGGAGTCCGCTGTAGAGTTCGGAAGGAATCGGCTGCGCAGTGGCAGACACCAAAACAATCGCAGAAACTAAAGTGGCAAGCAAGCAATGAAACCTGATGGCAAACTTGTGCACCTGATTGGTCCTCGCCCATGGAAACATTTAGTGTAGTCGAGTTCCCAGAATTTGCTAGAGTGGCTGGGTCTTCATATGGGAACCTCTCAACGACAGCTTGGAAGCGTCGTCAGGGGGCGCTCCAAGCTAACGCGTGAAGTCACTAAGATACGAACGGGAAAAAAGACTATGGGCGAAGAAACAATTGAAATGCTGTGCAAGAACTGCGGCCAAACTTTTACGGCATTTTTGAAAGAGATGGCGGACAAGAATGCCGAGGTTACCTGTCCGTGCTGCGGCAAGAACGACGGAAACCGTCTGCCGGGCAGGGCGATGCCGCCTGCAGCGCAGAATTAGTTTCGCTGGGCTGGCTATCATGAATTTCAATCCATCGAACTACTGGCTGGATACGGTCCAGATGCCTGCCGGCACTCGGGGTGATCTGCCCGAGCGCGTGGACGTCGTCATCGTGGGCGCGGGTTTCACCGGCCTGTCTGCGGCTCGAACGCTGGCTAAACGCGGAGCCAAGGCTGCAGTGCTTGAAACTAACACAATCGGTTGGGGAGCCAGTTCGCGCAATGGCGGCATGGTTCTAACCGGAATGAAGCTCGGAGTCGAAACACTCGCGAGTCGCTATGGCATGGAAGCGACCAAGCGAATGTATGCCGCTTCGCTGGCCTCAATCGATCTGGTCGAACAAATTGTTGGTGAAGAGAAGATCGACTGTAACTTTTCGCGCTGTGGTCACCTCGAAGTTGCCTGCAAGCAATCGCACTTCGATACCTACGCTCGTTCGGTTGAAGTCATTTCGCGGGAATTCAATCACTCGCTTCGCATTGTTCCAAGAAACGAGCTCCGCGGCGAGATCGGGTCCGACATCTACTATGGCGGGATGGTCGGTGAGGTCAGTGCCGGACTGAACCCTGCGTGCTATGTAGCGGGGCTTGGCCGGGCGGCTCTCAAGGCAGGAGCTCGCGTCTTCGAGAACACACGGGTCGAGCGCATTGAGCGTGCCTCACGCAATGGCGGCTTGGGGTTTCAAGTTGTCACGTCTCGCGGAGATGTTTTTGCAAATGACGTGTTCATCGCGACCAGCGGCTATACGTCAGACGCTACGCCAGCGCTGCGGAAGAAAATTATTCCCATCGGTTCCTTCATCATTGCCACGGAGCGGTTGCCCGAAGCGCTGGCCCACGAACTCAGCCCGCGCAATCGAATGATCTACGACTCCAAGCATTACCTCTACTACTATCGCCTTACGCCGGACAATCGCATGCTGTTCGGCGGACGCGCCGCGTTCTTTCCTGAAACCAGCAACACGATCCGGCGCAGCGCTGAAATCCTGCGGCGCGGGATGGTCGGCGTTTATCCTCAATTGCGCGACACGAAAGTGGAATACGCTTGGGGCGGGACGCTGGATTTCTGCTTCGATACCATGCCCCACGCCGGCCGCATGGACGGGATGTACTACGCCGTGGGCTACGCCGGACATGGCGTGGCGATGGCCACTTATCTGGGCGCAAAGATCGCCGAACAGATCAGCGGGGGGCCGGAGGAGAATCCTTACGCGAATGTTCCATTCCCCGGCGCTCCGCTTGGCCTCTACAATGGACGCCCGTGGTTTCTGCCCTTCGCCGGGGCGTATTACAAGGTTCTCGACTGGATCAGCTGAGACAGATTAGGGTCACGCTGTTGAACGTCTTCGGAAAAAGAAGTAGACCACGGGTCCCAGTACCAGGACGAGTGGCCCATACTTGAGCCCGAACTTGTCGCTGGCAATGAGTGCGACCCCGCTCATTATTAGAGGAGCAATCACTGCATACGCGAGGCCCTTGCTTCCCCACGGAATGCGGAAGGCGCGATCGAGATCAGGCCGCTTACGGCGCAATTGCCAAGCCGAAAGCACGGTCAGCACGGAAGTTGCAATTCGAAGCCAGATGTAAACAGAGATCAGCTGGGTAAGACTGTTCCACGCCAAAAGCGAGTAGATCACGGCGGAGATCAGGATCGCCAGCCAGGGCGTGCCGAACTTGGGATGCAGGCGCGTCAGAAAAGGTGACAGATACCCATCCTCGGCCATGGCGAACGGCATGCGTGTCGAGGAAAGCACAGTGCTATTGAGAATAGAGATGAACGTAATGGCTGCTGCCATGGTCATGGCGAATCCCAGCCATGGCCCACCAATCAACTGCGCTGCATCGGAAAAATAGCGGGTGTGCCAGTCCTGCCAGTTTCCTAGCGCCGCCAAGGCGCATGCAGTAGGCACGAAATAGGTCGCCATCGAAAGCGGCACCACCCAGGCCAGGGCTCGCGGATAGTTTTTCTGCGGCTCCTCCACCTCCTCGGCTACGGTCGAGAGTTGCTCGTAACCTGAGTACAGCCACAATCCCAGCGCCAGCCCCACACCGAAAACCTGGAACACAGGCTGATGCGGTGGAACCAACGGCACGAATGGGTTGTGATGCCACATGCGCACGCTCATCACGCACATGGCGGCGACCGGCAAAAAGATGAGGGTCTCCAGCACAGTCGCGACTTTCCCAACTGTTTTGATGCCGCGAACATTGATGTAGGTGATGAGCCCGATCATCGAAACTGCAACCACGTAGTGTTTCCATCCAGTGATCCAGGGGAAGAAAAAGCTGACGTACTCGGTGAAAAGCACCGCGTAGGCACTGCCCAGCAAGAACGATGCGCACCAATTCCACCAACCTGCGAGGAATCCCCAGAAGTCGCCGAAGGCAGCACGCGTCCAACGATAGAACCCGCCCTGCACCGGCATCGCGGTCGTCAACTCGGCGGCTACGAGTGAAATGGGAATGCACCAGAAGAACGGCAGGACGAGATGATAAATGAGCGTCATGCCCGGCCCCGAGGTCGTCACCTGGTCTTCCAGTCCGAACGGTCCCGCCGTGGTGTACGAATACATCACGAATACGAACGAGAGCAATCCGGCCTTGCTCACCGCGGCAGCGGTCTTGCTCCGTCCGTTTCTCTTGGCGTTGGTTGGCACGGCTTCCCCTACGAGGCCCTTCTGTTTCCCGGTGCTGTCGGCGGCTGCGCCCATAACAATGAATCGATCAGCAAATTCAGCAACGAGACTACACGAAGTTGGGCTAGCTGCCTCCATATTTTCAGGCAAGTGTTGACTGTGCGTGCCGTCGGGCGCAGACTGGAGCGGCTTTTTCCTGGCGGCGTCACCGAATCCACTCTGAGGCGACTGACAAGTTGGAAGCTCGGGTTACCACTCATCTCCACGCGGCCGAAGCGCAGGTCCAAACCCACAGCGCCGCCCTGCACAAGGAACTGGGCATCGCCGACCTGGTGCTGGCGCAGATTCTGATGGTGATGGTTCCCGAGTTCTTCGGGACAGCCGTGAAAGCAGGCTCGTCTAGTACCGTCCTTTGGATCCTGGCCATTCTTGTGTTTTTCATTCCACAGGCCTTAGTCGTCGCTCATTTAAATCGGCTGATGCCGATCGAGGGAGGTCTCTACGAATGGGCGCGGCTTGCATTCAACGACCGGATTGGGTTCCTGGTGGCATGGAATATCTGGCTCTCATTCCTTCTGCAAGTGTCACAGATCGCATTGGTGACGACGACCTACGTCAGCTATGCGGTAGGGCCAGAGGCGGCCTGGATCGCTTCGAACAAGAGCATCGTGCTGGTCGCGTCGGTCGGCCTGATCGCGGCGCTGATGTACGTTGCTCGCCTCGGACTCGGCGTAGGCAAGTGGGTGAGTAATGCGGGAAGCGTCATCACCGTCGTCACGCTCCTTGGGCTGGTGGTATTGCCTCTGATTCACGTCTGGCACGGGACCTTACCCGATTACCACCCACTTCGCCTGGTCATGCCTCCGCTGACGCTATTTAGCTTGAGCGTGTTCAGCAAAATGACTTTCGGCGCGCTCAGTGGCTTCGAGTACGTGGCCATCTTTGCGGGTGAGTGTCGCAATCCGGCCCGACATCTGGCCCGCTCGGTCTTCATCGCAGCGCCGATCATCGCCTTGCTCTACATCTTCGGCACCAGCTCGATTCTGGCGTTCGTTACGCCGGACTCGGTGGACATCATCGGGCCAGTGCCGCAGGCACTCAGCTTGGGCGTGCGGTCCTTCGGTCTGGCGGGGATTATTGCTCCCGTCGCAATCCTTCTGTTGCTGGCAAATTATCTCTGCTCCTATACGCTCTACGTCAGCGGCAGTGCCCGGCTACCGATGGTCGCGGGATGGGATCACCTGGTGCCTAGGTGGTTTGCGCACCTGCACGCCAAACACAGAACTCCAGTTAACTCCATTCTCTTCGTCGGAGGAGTTGCCCTGGCCGCCAGCATTGGTGTGCTGATCGGTGTTGGTGAGCAGGAGGCGTTTGTACAACTGCAAACTTGGGTCTGGGGATTTTATGGCCTCGGTTATTTGGTTATGTTTGCCATCCCGCTGTGCTCTCGAAAAGACCTGGGAATTCGTCCGGCTCTGGGGCTCCGCATCGCGGCTGTCTCTGGCTTTCTGGTCACGCTGCTCTTTGTTCTTCTCTCTGTGTCTCCGATCATTTCCGTGGAGAGCGGCTGGGCATACACCGCTAAAACCGTAGCGGTAATCGTCGGAGCGAACCTCGTTGGCGTGATCCTCTACGGCTTTGGCCGCAGGAAACGTTGAAGACTTACCTAACGGTCACAGTAGCTAGCCAATGCGCTACTTGGCCGGGAGATAAAAGGCTTCGGGGGCGGGCCGGTACACTCGAATCATCCACAAGGGGCGCCGAAGGTTGCCCGGACCGGGAGCACCGCGACTCATTTGCAGCCAGCGGCGATACTCTTCGTGCGCCTGGTTCGTGTCCACGAAAACATCTCCGTAGCGATCCTCCGCGCGCGCCTTGGTCACTGTGACTTTTTGATGCCAGCAGTGCTGTCCACTAATCGGGTCCGGCTGGACGGGGAAGGTCAGGTTCTGATGCACGCCTGCATCTTCCCAGTGAATCAGCGACGAATCGGGATCGTTACTCTCGAACGGCTGAATGCCATGGATCTGGCGCATCATCCACTTCCCGGGCTCGACCTGTTTCAGATCGACCAGCGCAGTGGACCAGCGTTCACCACCGAAATCTTCCTTCAGACGCCAGCGCCCAAGGTGATGAGAGCAGGCGATGACGCCGGGACGCATTCCTTCCGTGGCCCAGACCCTGTCAATGAAATAGCCGATGGCGGTTTGGACTCGCACCAGGTCGCCGGTGACAACTCCCAAGCGCTCGGCGTCTTCGCGATGCATCCAGACCGGGTTCTTGTGTGAAATCTCGTAGAGCCACTTCGCGTTGCCCGACCGGGTATGGATGAGCGTTGGCAGACGGAAGGTGGGAAGAAGAAGCATCTCGCCTTTGGCTGCGTCGATGTTGTCGCGATGGACGTGACTCTTGATGTAGCCGGGAATCGAATGCTCCGGCCAGTGCCAGTCTTTCAGCGTCTTCGAATAAAATTCGAGTTTACGCGACGGTGTTGGGAAACCGGAGACGGCGTTGCCATCGACCTGAACTCCGATTGGCGTTCCGTTCTTTTTGACCACGCGAGTGACCGGATCGACCGTGCTATCCTGCAGCTCTTCTGGCTTGAGAACCTTCCGGTGCAGTTCGTAGACGTTGTTTTCAACCAGGAAGGCGCCGTATTTCCTCATGTAGTCGAGCGGCGTGAGCCCTTCGCTGGCGGCCGCATGAGGCAGACCCGGAACGCTGTTCTCAAAGATCCATCGGTAATACTCGTCGATTCTGAGCTTCTCTCCCGGCCGGTAGGGCGACTCAAAGTAGCGGCGGATGCCCATCGATCCATCGGGGTCCACGCGCCACGACAACTCAATCCAGAATTCGTCTTCCTCCCAGACCTCGCCCAAGCCGGCTTCGCGGTGCGCTTCATACGTGAAGTTAAATTTCTTGCCCTGCCTCTCCAATGCTAAACGCAGCACCGGTTGTCGGAAACCGATCCAGCGTGCGGCATGCGTCTCCTGGCTCATCAGATCGTGACGCTCGGAAGCATGGCCCATGGGCAGAACATAATCGGCAAACCAGGCAGTCTCGCTCCAGGTCGGAGTGAGGCAGGCGTGCCGTTCAACCTTGCTCTCGTCGGTCAGCGCCTCGATCCAGCTAAGCCCATCAGGATTGGTCCACACCGGGTTATAGACGCGGGAAAAATATAGGGCGAGTTTGCCACGGCCTTCCTTCAGAAAGTGCGGCAGCAAGAAACTCATCTCGAAGAATGCCAGCGGATACTCGCGCGCCCACATCAATTCGTTCCACGCATTGGGCGGAGGCGGCATCATGGGAGGCGTGGGAATGTACTTATTCCAGGCGCTGGGAGCGGTTCCGCCCGGTGTTCCCACTGCGCCCACCAGCACGGCCATGAACTCCAACGCACGCGCCACTTGCCATCCTCCGAGATTACCCGCGGCCGCATTTCGCCACACATGTGTGCTCAAGGCGGAGCCAGCGCGGCCTACTTCCCGTGCGACTTCGACGATCATGCGAGGATCTGCTCCGGACTCTTGCGCGGCAAATTCCGGTGTGTACTGCGCGTAGGTTTGCTTGATGGCTTCAAGAAACGTCTCGAAATGTGGCGGCTTGGCGGGATACTCATCGTGCAGGTACTCTTCCCAGTTCACCCATCGCTGGACGAACTCGCGATTGATCAGGTTCTCTTGAAGCAGCACGTTACACATGGCCAACAACACAGCCGACTCACTCCCCGGCCAGGTTGAAAGCCAGTAGTCGGCCTTCGACGCAGTGTTCGAAAGGCGGGTATCGATGACGCATACTTTTGCTCCATCCATTTTGCCGTCGATGATTCGCTGCGCGTGCGGATTGAAGTAGTGTCCAGCTTCGAGGTGCGAACTCAGCAGGAGAATGAATCGGGCGTGAGCGTGATCGGGCGACGGGCGGTCGAAGCCGTGCCAGAAAGCGTACCCAGTACGCGCGCCCGCCGAGCAAACATTGGTGTGGCTGTTGTGTCCGTCGACGCCCCAGGCGTGCAGCACGCGCTGGTTGTAAATCAGTTCGTGCCCCGGCCGGCCGACGTGGTACATGATCTCGTTCTTCCGTCCCTCCTGCAACGCCAGGCGGATGCGCGAGGCCAAGTCATCCAGAACTTCGTCCCAGGTTACGCGCTCCCACTTTCCTTCTCCCCTCTTGCCGGTTCGCCGCAGGGGATACAGAATGCGCTCGGGATCATTCACCTGGTTGATCGTCGCCGGACCTTTCGCGCAGTTGCGGCCGCGGCTGCCCGGATGGGCGGGATTGCCTTCGAATTTCTGCACCCGCATCTTGTCCTTGTCCACATAAGCCAACAGTCCGCAGGCCGCCTCGCAATTGAAGCAGATGGTCGGGATCAGCGAGTAGTGCTTTTCGACTTTCTTGGGCCACTGCGCGGGATCGTATTCGGTCCAATCATCCCATCGGTCAGATGGAGGATAGCTGGAGAGTCCTCCAGCGGGCTCGTCCAGGTCCAACGCTTGCGGGTTCAGAGGAAGATGGTCTTTCATAAATGTCTGGTTAACTGAGCGGAACAGATTGCCCCGCTTTGACCCACAACTCTTCAAACCACCACAAACCAACCAGTGCCAGCAGCGCAGCAGCAATTGCAAAGGCGATCGGGATGGCAGATACCACCACCAGCGCGGCGAGCACAATCGGAGCAATCAGTCCTGCACCGATGACCAGTCCCCAGAATCGTCCGCTTAGGCGTCCCTTGATTAGCACTCGCGTGGCGATCCTTACGTCTTCACTGACATGGGGCAGCGCAATCTCACCTATGTTCATGGCGAGACTGACGATCAGCGAGACTAAGAGGATCAGAACTGCCGGCCTGAGAATTTCCGGCGCCGCATCCAGCAGGATGCCTGCGATCAATATCGTGGCAGAGCCGGCAACGAAAGCTTGGACCAACAAGTGCCACAGAAAAAGCGGGCTTTGCCATAAGTCGCGACCTTTTGCCTGCGCAAAAAGAAACGCGGAATAGCACGCGCTGGCCACTGCGAACGCGGCGGCAAACCATTGCAACACGGGTGGCACGGACCCGCCGAGAATTCCGCACAGCAACCACGCCGCCCCAAGCGCGCCATAGCCAAGCAAGAAGTAGGTGCCTATGACCAGCCAGGAGCGGAAATTGGGCTTAGTAATAAGGTAGAAAAAACGATCGGGACGCTTCAGGTCGAAAATGAGCAGAGCGCTAGTCGCTGCCAGGCCGACAAGTGCCACAGTCGGGCAAACGATGTTGAATAACGTCGCGGCAGTCTGGCCGCCCAAACTTAATAGGATCGCCGCGACCAGCAGCACTCCCGCTGCAATCGCCTTCGTCCAGAGATAGGCCGCAATCTTCCAGCCCCAGGGTGCGGGGTGGGGCACGTCATAGACCTCGCGGGCCAGGGCGCCCGCAAGATTGATCCCGTCATTTGCCGTTCGGGCGGCTGTCGCTTCGGCTTGTCCGTCCCGCCGGTCCGCGGCGAAATACGTGTCCTTCCGCGAGATCCGGGTTGGCTCAAGCAAATCGCCCTCGATCCCAACGTAAAACAGCTTGGGCTGCGTGCCTTTCTGCGGCTTGCGCACCGAAACTTTCTGGGTCGCCACAATGCGACTGACGTTGCTGCCAGGGTTGTCCAGATCACCCGCGAGAATAGCCTGCGTCGGACAGACGATTACGCACGCGGGTTCGAGGCTCATCTCCACCCGATGCGCGCAAAAATTGCACTTGGCCGCGGTATTGTTGTTGGGATCGATGTAGAGAGCATCGTACGGACAAGCCTGCATGCAAGCCTTGCAACCGATGCAGCGCCGGTTGTCGAAATCGACGATACCGTCTGCCCGCCGGTACAGGGCGCTGGTGGGGCAAATTTCCGTGCATGGAGCGTCGTCGCAGTGGTTGCAACGCATCACCCCGAAGTGCCGCGATGTATGGGGAAACTCACCCTTCTCGATATGCTTTACCCAGGTGCGAAAGACACCAACCGGCACCTGATGTTCCTCTTTGCACGCGACGGTGCAAGCGTGACACCCAATGCAACGGTCCTGATCGATGACAAATCCGTATCGCATCTATTAGTGTTCACTCCCCGCCGAATGGCTGGAACAAGATTTCAGCTTCGACATCATAACTGATCCTTGCACGCGCTACTCCTCTAGTTCGCATCTTGCCAACGGCGATCAGCGGTTTTCGTATTACCTTGAGTATCGGTTGCCGTAACAATAAGCTCATGCTGCAAGTGAGGGCTTGCGTCTCCCGCCTGTAGAAACTGTCGCTCGTAAGACACGCTGGCCGGATCGAGTTCGTCGTCGCCAATGTCAAAGCCATCGAGATTGGTTGTCACGTGGGAGATCACTTCATTTCCTTCCGCTTCGAGTCCAACCGTAATATCGTTTCCCGCGATCGCTCGATTGTGCTGAATCGAAAACTTCATAAGTTCCCTACCTCCCTGCTGATTGGGAAATATACCAGTCTGCCGTACCGAATGAGTTCGCCAAGGCACGTCTGGTGGCTGGGCTGTGTTCGGGTTCCAACTCGCTTCCGCAACCTGTTCCCATTCAGCGAAAAGGCGGCTAAGATGGACGGGGTTCCAATCGACCGCGCAACGGAGGAACAGTGATGAAGAAGGTAATTTCGATCGCCGCATTGATTCTGGCTGCTGGGATTTTGGCCTTGCCAGCCCACACCCAGGAAATGGCCAAGAAAGATGCCGCGCCCAAGCCGGCGCTGAGTCCGTCGCAGGCTGTGCTTGACTCGTGGAACGACATTGGACGGAAACTAATCGCTATGGCGGAAGACTTCCCCGAGGACAAGTACGACTTCAAGACCACTCCGGCGCAGCGCAGCTTCGCCGAACAACTGCTCCACGCTGCCGGGGCGAACTACTTCTTCACCAATCTCGCGCTCGGGCAGAAACCGCCCGCCGAAGAAGATCCGAAGCGTGACCACTACAAAACCAAGGCGGACGTGGTCGCCTTCGTGAAAAAGTCATTTGCGGACGGAGCGGCGGCCATCAAAGCAAAAGGTGATAAGGGCATGGCCGACCTGGTAACGGATCCCGACAGCAACCAGCAGGTCCGCGTGTCCGACATGGCATACGGTTTCATTGAGCATTCGGGAGAGCACTACGGCCAGCTCGCGGTCTACTACCGTGTAGCGGGCTTGGTACCGCCGGAGTCGCGTCCAAAGAAGTAGGTGGCGCAGCATTCCGGCCCTCATCTGGGAAATAAGTGAGACTCTCTCGCCGCAATGTAATGTAAGGAGCTGGAAGCTAGTTTGGACGCTCTGGATCGGAGCACAGCCGATGAACCAGGGTAGGCATGTTAAACTGTTTGAAATCGCCGGAGAGGTGGCCGAGTGGCTGAAGGCGGCGGTTTGCTAAACCGTTGTACGGGCTAACACCTGTACCGGGGGTTCGAATCCCCCCCTCTCCGCCAGTTACCTGCAATCCTAATCACTTAGGTCGTGTCGACGTTTGGCAGAACCCAAGGCTCGCCTTGGCTCTAGTGTCCCACTAGTGGCATGTCGCAGAGTAACCATTACTAGACTGTTAGCATCAAAGCTGTCATGGCCACTGGCAGCGAAATCTTGCTCACCAAGCAACAGCAGTCCGATCTATGCAGCATCGCCCAGTCCCGTGCTCTGCCGGCCGGATACGTGTTTCGCGCCAAGTTGATCCTCATGCTGGCAGAAGGCTCGTCCTTCAACGCGATCAAGCGACAGCTCCAGACCACGGCGCCCACCATCGTTCGCTGGAAGCAACGCTTC
>Ga0209118_1000332_pt1 | contig 27487 bp, 28 predicted proteins | sample BlaSpr_A8_Ref_M1_FD_187988 | JGI IMG/M metagenome (GOLD analysis project Ga0209118, IMG submission 187988) | Forest soil microbial communities from Thunder Bay, Ontario, Canada - Black Spruce, Ontario site 2_A8_Ref_M1 (SPAdes) (version 2) | ecosystem: Environmental > Terrestrial > Soil > Boreal...
AGCCTCGTACAGCGGTTCGATTCCGCTCCCCGCCTCCCCGACTGCTCTCTAAATCAACGACTAAGCAGAAAGCGCTCGGGCGTTGAGTACGCCTGATTTCAGCGGGCAGTGAGATCATCGCCCGCTTCGAGCGCGACGACGCTCCGGGGGTAGGCGAGCTCAATCGGCTTGATGACCTAGGGAGACCTGGAATGAGCAAGGAACTGAGCGGCAGAACGGCTTTTGTCACAGGATCGGGACGTGGTCTCGGGCGAGCCATGGATGTAAAGTCAGCCCGGGCCGAATCGCCTTCCGACGAAAACGCGAAATGGCAGGGTGACCAACGTCATTGCCTCCATACTTCTGCCCGCCTGCCAAGGGTCGTGTCACAACCTTGATGCGTCGCCTTGAGCCAAAGCATTATCGCAATGCGATCTGTGCGTATCTGCCCGTGATCCACTAAGCGCCAAAGCATTTAGAACTATTCGGCGCACGGCGCATGCGGCGCCGAAACCGTTGTCGATGTTCACTGTGAGCAGCCCTTGGCCGCACCCGCAGAGTGCCGCGAACAATGCAGTTTCACCGTCGCGTGCCACGCCGTAGCCCGTCGAAGTGGGCACCGCGATCACCAGGCTCGCCACCAACCCTGCCAGCACGGAGAACAGCGCGCCTTCCATCCCTGCCACCGCTATCAGCATCGGATAGAGCCGTAACGTTTCAATCCGCTCCATCAGACGCCACAGGCCGGCGACCCCGACGTCGGCGAACTCATCGCTCGCCAGACCGAAGAAGCGCAGTGTGCGCGCGGCTTCGCGTGCAACCGGTAGATCGCTCGTGCCCGCGGCGACGATGGCGACGCGGGCCGGCTCCTCGACTGCCGGGTAGGCGCCGAACCAGGCGGTGCGCGACAGCGTATCGTAGTCGAGCGGATACGGCAGTTGCACGCGCAACTCGGGCGTCAACCGGGTCAACAGCAGGCGGTGTTGCCGCCGCTCCGATTCTCCCAGGAGCGCGATCAGCTGCTCAGCGGTTTTGCCCGGGCAGAACACAGCTTCTGGAAGGCCGGTGCGCACTTCCCGGGCATAGTCGAAACGGATGTCGGCCGTCATAACCAAACGAAAGCGCTTCCGCGCCGATAGGATTCATAGTGAGGTGCGCCCTGATCATGACACAGTGCGTCGAGCCGCGCTCGCAGTGTCTCGCCGTCGGCTGACGCGATGCGCTCCAGCGCGGCGTCATCGAGTTCGATAACCGGACCGTCGCGGCGCAGGCGACAGCGCACGATCGAGGCTCCGAGCTCGGCGCGCAGCAGCGTTTCGATTCGGTCGATGAAGACCAGTTGAGAAGCTTCGATCCGGATCCCGGTTTCGATTCGACTGGATAGGCACGGCGAGGCCGGCAGCTCGGCCAAGTCCCAGAGGTTGAGATGACGTGCCAAGGCGCGCACACCGGCCTTGTCGATGCCTGCCTCGACGTAGGGATGACGTACTCCGCGCTCACGCGCCGCGATCAGGCCCGGGCGGTAGTCGCTCAAGTCGTCGAGATTGGTGCCGGAAACCACGCCGGCCCGGGTGTGGGCCGCGATACCGCCATAGAGGTGGCTCTTGCAATGGAAGCAACGGTCGACCGGATTCGCGCGATATGCTGGGTCGGAGAATTCGCCGGCGTCGATCACCTCGAGCCGCCAGCCCTCGCGCCCGGCGTAGTCGCGCACGCGCGCCGTCGCGGCGGCGGGAACCGCTGGAGACAGCGCGTGAAACACCGCAACACGTTGCGGCGCGTGGTGGTGCGCGAACCAAGCGAGGGTCATGCTGTCGACGCCCCCGCTCACCGCGACGGCGATGGAGTCGAAGCCGCGCAGCACATTCTCAAGTGCTTCTTTCATCCTTCCGATTTCACTCATCGCGAGTGTCCTCGTGTTCCGCGCGGCGGCGGTGCGCGCAGCGTTCGACGTGCGATTCGAGATTTTTCACGTCGTCGATCTCGGCTTTCGTTGTTGTCCATCCGTCGGGGCGTTCGACGCGCTTGATCCGCAGCCCGTTGCGCTCGAGCGGCATCCGCGGCAAAACCAGGCGCTGCTCAAGGTGCCAACGCAGCCCGATCGTCGTCGTCTCGAGGAAGCAGCGTTTGCTCACGTCGGGTACGGCACCGGATAGGCACAGGATCTGCACGCCCTGGACGAGCCGCCCCTTCTTCCCCACCACGGCGGCTTGGGTGACCTCGAGCACAGCGGGAACCGCGCGTAGATGATCGAGCGCGACCGCGAGGTCCTCCCCGGTCTGATCGTCGATATGGAAACTAAGCACCGCGATCTGTTCGGCGGCGGCTTGGAATTCGACCGATGGAATCTCGCTGTCCAGCGCGAGCAGGCGCAGCAGGTTAGCGCGATCCGCCAAATCACTTGTCCCTAAACCATGGCCGGTGCGTAGCAGGCGACCCTCTATACCGCGACGTGATACGGGGGCGAGGTAGCGCACGATGGCCGCACCGGTCGGCGTCACCCGCTCGCCGGGTAGGCCGTCGTCGATGAACTCGAAGCCCTGCAGCAGACGAGCGGTGGCGGGAGCCGGCACCGGCAGCAAATCGTGCGCGGTCATCACGGTCCCGCCGCCCAGCGGCAGCGGCCCGACCGACCAGGAGTGCGCACCGGTACGCGCGATCAGCCAGGCCGCACCGACGATGTCTGCAATCGAATCCCAGTCAGCCAGCTCGTGGAAATGCACCTCGTCGACCGGTACCGCATGGATCGCCGCTTCGGCTTCGGCGAGAAGGGTGAAGATACCGATCGCGTGCATCTTCACCGGCCCGTCCAGCTCGCTCGCCGCGAGCCGGGCACGGATGTCGCAGAAGGCGCCGCTATCGTGGGTTCGGACCGAAGGCGGTACCAGCGCGAAGTGCCGACCGGCAATCGCGTGTTGTCGGCGCGCGGTGAGTCGCGGTTGCCAGCCGGCGGGCAAGCCGCACAGCCCCAGCGCGGCGAACAACTCGGCCTGCCACTCGGGCCAGGCATCCAACACCGCGGCAACGAACATGTCGCCGGCGATGCCGCCGATCGGATCAAGGTGGATGTGCATGGTCTCAGGGGCGGTAGAACGGAACCACATAAGGTCCTTCGGGAATTACCGCGACGGCGGTATCGCCGCTCGTGGCGACGCTGTCGAGAACGGCGTCGCGCACCGATTCGATGCGCTCGACGCCGGTGAGCGCATGCTGAGTTGCGTTCAGGCCGGTGCTGAAGAGCTGCACGCGGCCCACGGCCATGGACTTCAATTGCATCTGAGTCTGCCATTCGTCGGGCGCCGCATGCGACTTGGTTAGGATGCTCTGCAGGAACCCGTCCGGTCCCAATTCGACCAGGCGCCCCTGGGCTTCGATGAATTCGTTGGAACCTAGGCCCTCGGAGCACTCTGAAGCGACTATCAGGCGTCCACCCGGCTCCAGGATGTCGATGGGCCCGACCATACCCTTCACCGTTTGGTAATAGGTCTTGTCCAGAGGATAGCCGGCGGCGCTCGTCACTACGGTATGGAATCGGCGCGGCACCGATACTTCTGAATAGTCGCGCACGAATTCGACGGCAGCCAGGTGGCTGGCGACAATCTCGCCAAAGTTCACGAAGGAGAGATGCCGCTCCTCGTCGAGCACGGTGTTCAGTGCAAGCGCACCGCCTAAGAGGCGTATGATCTCCAATTGCTCCTCGTGCAGTGGGTTGCCGATAAAGTTGCAGTTCGCGGCGTTTCGGTCAGCCATGAAACGGGCGCTGTGAAAGGTGGTGATGGTTTCGGCATGGGCGAGCCCCGGGGCGATTACCTTGCGCCCGCCGGAGTAGCCCGCCATGAAGTGAGGCTCAACCAGACCGGTAGCGATCTTGAGGTCCGCCCCGACGAAGCGTTTGTCGAGGCGGACCACCGTGCCGCGTGTCGACGTCGTGCCGAGCAGCACGTGGTCTTGGTCGTTGCGCGCATAGTGATTCTCGATCCGGACCGCGTTTAAAACCCAGGGATCGCCAATCAGTTCTTCGAGTTCCGCGCCCAGGTTGGGCCGGTGCAGGCCGGTCGCCACGAGTACGACGATGTTCTCCGCCGCCATACCGGCCTGCATCAGGGTTTCGATCATCGGCCGGAGGAATAGATGGTTTGGAACCGGCCGGGTGATGTCACAAATGGCAATCGCCGCGCTACGGGCGCTGCGTGCCAGTTCGCTAAGCGCGGCAGTGCCGACCGGATTGGCGAGGGCCTGCAGCACGGCCGCCTGGGAGTCCGCCAGTATTGGTGCCGGCAGCGGTTTCTTACGCAGCACCGTGATCTGCAGATTGTCGGGCAAGTCAAAGGGTAAATTGGCACGGCCATAGCTTAATGTCATCTGCATGCTCGCTCTCCTCTGTTCCTCAAGTGGCCCTGACGAAGTGGACTGGTCAGTACAGGGTATGAACAGTTGCTTGGTGCGCCAATTTTCCGCAACCCGAGATCGTTGCGACGGTCCAGTCGGCCTCTGCCGAAAGGAACGCAAGCATGCGTCGCCCTTGCAGCTTCACCCTTCGCGCGGGAAGCGAACAGTTCGGCTTTTTTGATGAAATCGCTTTGCCTCCTCGGTTAACCGCGTTGTTGTTGCCGGCCACGTCTCTTATTCGTCTACCAAGTGACCAGTTGAGACAAAGCTCATCCGAAGCACTGACCGGATGGTACCAGCCTTACACGTACCGGGGAAAGATGACCGGTCTGCCGAGCAGGGCGCAATGCATCATGGTCTAGCGCTGCTCCCACAGCATTGCATTCGCAGATTGACCACACCGCGATGGTATGCGGGGGAGAAGAGCTTGCTTCACCAGGCCGATCATGCACTACGATCACGTCGGCGATAGCTTCTTCTTGAAATGGCAACCGAATGGAGCCAGCGGCTGACTCTGGTCGAAGGTGCGCGAGTTACGCGACAATGACAGCTCCGTGTGCAAGGGCTAGAGGGAGCCAACGCTCCCTGTCCAGTCGACAGCAATCCGCCTAGGCGGGAACATCGGCAAAGAAAAGCAGATACTTCTCCGCACGCTTTGCCCGGAGAAATGCGGCGTGCCTTTGGTGTTTAGCGTGATCGACTTAAGTGGAGCTAAGAGGGCAGGGTGCAGCAATCGTTTGGCGTCTTCTGCAGGAGGGGAAGCGGATAACGGACGACGCGGTCGAGGCAGTGACCAAAGTGTACCGCGCGAACACTGGACGCGCGATGTGCAGTGCGCCTATTCAGCGCCGACCGTCGCAGGTTGACTTGGTCCATCTGCGTTGTCGATTTGCGCTGCCAAAAAGGTGTCAACATACACTAACCGATTGATTCTATTTAATCGGCGACGGCCTGCAAGCCTCGTACGGCGGTTCGATTCCGCTCCCCGCCTCCCCGACTGCTCTGTAAATCAACGACTAAGCAGAAAGCGCTCGGGCGTTGAGTACGCCTGAATTGTGCTGATTGTGCCAAAAAGGTGGCTGCAGCCACCTTGGGTTAGTAGTGTCGTGCGCTAAGCTCACGACTGAGCGTCTCTTGTTGGGCCATAGCAGACGTTCGTACCCTGGCTGTCAGTTAGTGGGAGTGACTGCAATGCGGAAGTGTTTGCGTTAGGCAGTAGTCGGCCAACCGCGGTCATAGCGTCCCTTGCTTCATAGCCGTCTGTCAAAGCTCTGGCGTCAGAGGGTCAAATACCGCAGTACTGCGAACATCGCCAGGAACTCGCCCCTTGATGAACAGGGCTTCGAATTCATCGGCCGGCACAGGTCTTGAAAACAGGTAGCCCTGTCCGTAGTCGCAGCCGGCCGCGGACAACAGAGCCCTTTGACCGGCAGTTTCAATGCCCTCGGCAATCACTTTGAGGCCCAGTTTATGCGCCATGCCGATGATCGCTTCTGTGATTGCGCGATCGCACGCATTGCTTTCGATGTCCTTGATGAAACACCGGTCAATCTTCAGGTAGTCGATGTCGAAGTTCTTGAGATACGCCATCGACGAATAACCGGTGCCGAAGTCGTCGATCGACACCTGGATTCCCGCCTCGCGGAACTGGCGTAACTGCGCTGCGATGCTCGGCGACGCATTGAGTAGCAGGCCTTCGGTGATTTCGACCGCGATGCAGCTGCCCGGCAGCCCGAGTGCGCTCAATTGATCCGACCAGCTGGCGTAGTCTGTCCGGTCGCGAAACTCCACCGGAGATCGATTGACGCTTATCTGCACTGGATAGCCGAAGTCCCCCACCCACCGCTTCGCCCACGCCGCGGATTCACCGAATACCCATTCGCCGATTTCATGGATGAGGCCGTTCTCCTCGGCGATCGGGATGAATTCGGTCGGGTTTACCAAGCCTCGGCTGGGATGCGACCAGCGCAGCAACGCTTCAGCCTTGAACATGCGGCCGGTCGAGAGTTCGAGAATCGGTTGGAAGTGGAGGCTGAACTGCTTTGCGGCCAGTGCGCAGCGGAGCTCGTCTCGAAGCGATTGCCGGGCATGCGCCTCTTCCTGCATCGACCGCGAAAAGCAGGTGTAGCGGTTTCGCCCCTCGCTCTTGGCGACATACATCGCCTGATCGGCATGCTTGAGGAGATCCTCCGCGTCGAGGGTATCGTTTGGACAAAAGCTGATACCGATGCTGGCCGAGACATGGTAGGTTTGCCCTCTGATCAGAAACGCGTCCTGGAGGACCGAGAGTATCTTGTCGGCCACGATACCGGCGTTGCTGGCCTCGTCGAGGCCAGACAAGAGCACTGTGAATTCATCGCCTCCGAAGCGGCCGACAGTGTCGGTTTTGCGCACGCATCGCGCGATGCGACGTGCCGCTTCGACCAACAGTGCGTCGCCGATTTCGTGTCCGGACAGATCGTTGACTTCCTTGAACCGGTCGAGGTCGATGAAGAACAGCGCGATCGCGCGATCGTCGCGCAGGGCCTTCTTGGCTTCCATCTCAAGTCGGTCGCGAAACAGGCGCCGGTTCGGCAGTCCGGTAAGGATGTCGAAATTCGCCTGGTTCCAGATCAGTTCGTCGGACTGCCGGCGAGCCCGCAGCGTCTGGAGGAATGTATTGAACCAGCTGACCATCTCGCCGATTTCGTCATTCATCTTAGGACTAACGAGATCGTCCATATCAGTCTGCGGATTTTCCTGAATTTTGCGAAAGCCGCCCGATATTGCCTTGATCGGTGCCACGACTGACCGCGCGTAATTGCGCGCCACGAACGCAACGAGGACCAGACACAACACAGCCAAGACCAACGCATTGCGCCGCAGACCCTCCATCGGCAGCAGCAGTGTCTTCTGCGGAATGACGCTGACCATTCGCCCATGGAGGTACTGCAGTGAGGTATGCGAGAGAAGCACATGCTCGCCGTTCAGTTGAACATCTTCTGAACCCTCGGGGGAAGAGATGAGCTTGAGGAAGGCTTGCGACAGGGGCTGGCCGATCACACGTCGGTCAGGGTGGTAAATCAGCCGATCATTTGAATCGATGACCAGCACGTAAGCGGCGTGGCCAAAATCGACGCGGCTGAAATGCTCATACAGGTGGTCAGTCGAGTAGCTGATCATCAGCATTCCAGCCGGTTCCGAGCGCTGCCTGACCTCAGAATAGTTGTGCAATATCTTGATGGCGATTACGACCTTGCGGCTGGTTGAATGGACATTGATATTGTCGGCAACGCCTTGCCAGACGACCTGTTGCGGTGAGCCGAGCGCGTTGGCGTAGTACGACTGGCGTGCTGCTTCGTCGATGTCGGAGCCGCTCAGCGTGTCGCCGACGTGAAAATGATTTCCCTTGGCGGTATACAGGTCGATCGAAACCAGACCTTTCAGATTGCTATAGCCGTTCAGGATGTAGCCGACCTTGGCCTGGGTCGCGAGCCGTTCGTAGGCGTCATCTTGGTCGGCATAGGCACTGTCCGCCCGCACGACCGCATTGAGGATGTCCTGAACCCCCGCGATGTTGGCGAGCAGGCTCTCGACCTGTGCGATCTGCAGTTCGAGATAGTCTCGCTGGCCCGCCAGTTGCTGCCGGCTGTAATCCGCCGCCAGGTTGACGAGAGTTGAGCGGGTGACGTTGTAAGACGTGACCGCGAAGATGAGCAGCGGTAGTAAGCTGACTGCGAGTAGGTAGCCTACGAGCTTGAAAGTGATATTCAGCCTGAGGGCCACCGGAATCTTAGTTGAGCGTCTGCGCGGTGACCTTGAGCGTCTGCGCGGTGACCAGCCGCGTTTCGACCAGCAGCGTCTCGGGAACCGGTTTGCCCGCAAGGGCTTGCAGTGCAAGCGCTGCGCCCTCATAGCCCTGTTGGGCAGCCTGCTGATCGACGGTGACGGCCATCGTGCCTGCTTTGACGGCCGCCTTGGCATCGTCGATCGCATCGTAGGAGGCGACGCGAACGTCGCGCTTGCCCGACTCAGCGAGGAAGCGGAGAGCGCCGAGCGCCATCATGTCGTTGGCCGAAAAAACGGCCTTGATGTCGGGATGCGACGCAAACGCCTGTTTGGTGACCAGGTAGCCCTCGTCGATCTTCCAGTTCGCAGAGACCTTCGAGACGACCCGCAGGTTTTTGTTTTCGGCCAGGGCACGTTCAATCCCTGCCGTCCGGTCTTGCGCATTTTGGGCACTGCGAATGCCCTCGATGACGAGCACCTGCGCGGGGTGGTGAATCTGGTCGGCGACGAACTTCGCCGCCTGGTAACTCGCAAGCCGGTTATCGACGCTGACGAATGGCACCGGCTTCATGCCTTCGCTGCGCACGGCGACGGGGTCGAGTCGGTTGTCGATGTTGATGACGGTGATGTTGGCGGCCTGGGCGCGCTTGAGAACGGGCACCAGTCGTTGCGAATCGCCGGGCGCGATCACAATCGCGTCGACCTTGTCGCGGATCAGGTCGTCGACGATCTGGATTTGCTGCTCGATCGACGTTTCCTGGGACGCGGCCTTCACGATAAGATGGAAGCCGAGCTCTGTTTCGGCGCGGCGGGCGCCGTTCTCGACTTCTACAAAGAACGGATTGGTCAGCGTTTTCATCACCAGCGCGACGTTCTTGTGAGGCACTTTCGAGGCGGGTGCCGTGACCGGTTGCGATTCAGTCGCCGTGACCGAAGTTGCGCTGCGGTCGCTGGGACCGTCGCACCCCGCGACGAGTGCCAGCAGCAGACTAGCGGTGAGAAGTTGAGCAGTCATCTGCGTCCTTGCGCGTGGAAACGGCGGAGGGATCGATCCCTTGTGGCGTCACATGGACGGGCAGGGGATCGGTTGTTGAACCCGGTGTCGTAAATAGAACTGCAACTATGGCACTGAAGGAGACGCTAGTCTGTACGGTGGAACACTTAGAGGGCGTACTTGCCGCAAAAGCGTCTTCCGCTGGCTTTCGTTGGCGCCGCCGTGCTTCAGCGGTGCATCTTGGCAGCCACTTCCCGGCGTGAAACGCGGGAAGATAATTACGGTGAGCTTCTAAGAAAGGTCATTGATGCTTAGTGCTGGGCGACGAGCGTGCCGAGCGAGGCGATAACAGTGGCGACGTTGACGTCGGTCGACGTGTAGGGATGGAAATCGACTTGTGCTCGTATTGATTACGTTCCGCAGTCGCGTGAACCTGTCGATGGCGAATTCGCAATTCGCGAGTCTAGCGCGAGCGGCCCGTGCCGTGCAGTCTAGCGTATGGTGGTGGAGATGGTAGGGTTCGCTGTGTGCGCGACCTCCTCATCCTAGCCATTCACTTGTTGGTTAATTGCGCGAAGCTCCTCACCTATTCGTGGACCGACGCGTCGCATTGGAATCTGGCAACTGTCTCAATCGACCGAACCACCATGCAGGAGTAGAGTCAGGCGCCGCCCGCGCGACGTTTGCGCAGCCACCCGGTTACGCGTCGAGCCGCGCAATAATCGCCCGACGGGGGCGACAACTTCATACCAAGGAGAATGAAGCATGGGCAAAGACCGACTGGAGGCATTCAGCGACGGCGTGATCGCGGTCATCATTACAATCATGGTGTTGGAGATGAAGGTTCCACACGGCGTCGACGTGGCTTCGCTGATCCCAGTGATCCCGGTATTCCTGAGTTACGTACTGAGCTTTGTCTTTACCGGCATCTACTGGAACAATCATCACCACATGCTGCACGCCGTGCAGCACGTCAACGGGCGGATCCTCTGGGCCAATCTGCACCTCCTGTTTTGGCTTTCGCTGGTGCCGTTCGTCACCGGCTGGATGAGCGAGAACAATTTCGCCGCGGTCCCGGTTGCGCTCTATGGTTTCATTCTGCTGATGGCCGGCGTCGCGTACTACATCCTAGCGCGCATTTTGGTGAAACACCACGGTAAGGACTCGACACTGGCGCAGGCCCTCGGGCGCGATTACAAGGGCATCGCGTCGATGGCGATCTATGCCGCCGCGATTGCGCTATCGTTCTGGAATGTCTGGGTTGCCTGCGCGCTTTATGTCGCCGTCGCCGTCATGTGGTTCGTTCCAGATTCGCGAATCGAGCACAAGGCCGTGTAGTTGGCTCGGGCATGGAAACCGAGCGTTGCGCAGCTCAAGACCACCATGAGATCTCGTTCCCGCAAGGATTCCCAATGCTCAAGAAATGGCTTGTCTGCCTCGTTTGTGTGACCCGCATCGTATCGCCGTTCGCACCGGCGGTGGGATGGACGTCGCGTGCCAAAGAACATCGTGGAGTGGACCTGCGTTGGTAGCGCGCCGTCGTACCGCGTTCGTTGCTCGCTAGTTGGAATTGAAGGATCGCCATCCCACCGAGATCTACACCAAAATCTTTACCAAGCCCAAGGAACGGCTGAACGGTGCCCGCTGGCGACGTCCGAGAGGGCCATCGCGTATGCGCTCGATGCGCACTGACAGTCTCGGTGGAGAGATTCCTCCTCCGGACCTGACTGGGAGACGACGGTTGCTCGGGTCAGTTCGAGTCCGGCGAAAGCGATGGAAATGACGCGGCCGAAGCCGATCGCCACCGCGCATCAAATGCTGGGTTGGCGCATTACAACCGAGGACGGCCTCATAGCGCGTTGGGACCTGGTGTACCGGATCCCCCGCGAGAACCTGCGGTGGTCCCGAAGGCAGAATTCCGCCATTGCGTGGCGGCGGGTGCGATCGTCCTCGTGGAGCGGTCTTGGGTGGTTTGCACCACGAGTACTCGTTGGAACCGGCGCCGTCGAGAGCTTAATTGTCGCGGGGAGGCCAGGGACAAACGCGCGACGCAAATATTTGCGGAGCACACCCTACGCTCCGCGTGTTCCATCCGTTCAGTCTGCGAGCAGCCTTTGGGCCAGATACAGCACAGAAAGTGCGAAGAGGTTACCGCTGCATGGTCGTGTCGATGCGCGTGCCACGCTTGACGAACAGCGTGACGGGCGTTTTCTCGCAGATTTCAGCGAGACGGGTTCGCTGGCCGTCGTCGATCGCCGCGTCGATCGAGACAACCCGCCGGATATATTGGCTGTGGTCGTGGTCGACGTGCAACTCCACTTCGACCGCGATCCGGCCGGGCGGCCAAGCCTTCTTCTGCATGTACATTCTGAGCGTTGCCGCCGTGCAGGCAGCAAGCCCGGTCAGGACGAACTCGAAAGGGGCTGGTCCGCGGTCTTGACCGCCCTCGTGCGGCCCCTCGTCGCCGATCAGCTGATGGGTGCCCGCAGTGAGTTCGACGACATAGTTGGGTGAATTCTTGCTCAGCAGGGCGCTCGCGGTTGCCAGTTTCATAAATCCTCCTCAGTCGTGGTGCGGGACACGGCTCGCTTTCCGGGTCGACGGGCGGCTGCACGACCGCTAGTCGTCCGCAGTCCCGGAGGGGGTGTCATCGCCGTTACCTTTGTGCTGTGCCTGAACGGGATGATCGCCGGACGAGACAAATGCGGTGATTGTTCGCGGCCCGACGATCGGGTTCTCCTGTCTCTTCTTCCGTTAGTGCGTGAACAGGCTTGCTGCGGCCGTTGACGATTATAGTGTCAGCCAGACCGTGGCTCTGGCGTATACGTCCTGGCTTGCCACATCCAGCTATGGTTTGCGTTGGCTGAACCTCATCCGCCAGGAGAGGATCGTTGTTCATTGATTCTACAACCTTGGAATCGCGAGAAAACCACTCGTTCCTAAGCTTAAGCACGTGGGCATGGGGCGCGACCTGACTCAACCCTTTGAGGACGGCAAGGGCGAAATCGGGGGCCGGCAACTCGTACGCAAAACTCTCGCAGATTAGGCCTGCGATCTCGGGCTGATAGTCGAGCGCGTAAAGCCAGGAAACGACACCCCCCGCACTGTGCCCGAGCAGGAAAACCTTTAGCCCAGGGTCCTGGGATTTTGCGATCGTCACCAACGTCGCAACGTCGTTGACGTAATCCCCGAACTTCTCTACATAGAAGCGTTCGCCCTCCGAATTGCCACGGCCTCGCAGATCCAGTGCATACACCGCAAGACCCTTGGCCATGAGTTGCTCGGCCGCCCACGTGTAGTAGCCGCTGTGCGACTTGAACCCGGGCACGATAATAACGACGGCCCGAGCCTTTATCGCGGCGGGGCGCCATGAGCGCGTGGAAATCTTGAGGCCGCCCACGCCTTCGAAAGATGCTTGGTTCATTTGTTTGCCTCCTGGTTGGTTATGACTGCGCGTAAGGGCTACCACGTCGACCGCGCGCGGTGGATGGGCAAGAAACCGGGCTATGGAACCGGCTACCGACAATGATACAAGAAGAAGATTCCCCGCCTAACCTGCGACTCGCGTCTAAACCCAATTGCGAGCTAGTTGTAACAAAGCGTTAAGGCCGTGGTCGAATGAGGTGTGAAGATAAATCGACCACGACCCCTTTATCTGTAGTTTGCAGTCCACCTCGAGAACTGCTTTTGCGCAGCGCGCTTCGCAACATCAACCACCTCGCCGACCGACTTCAGCGCAATGCCAATGGCTACTCCTTCAGCGATCAAGCTTGGACCGACCTGATCGAAATCGGCCGCACGCCTTTGCCTTCCCGAAAAACGGCGCGTTCGTTCTGCCAAAAGCCTGGCACCAAATATTCTGAAGCAATGCTCCCGAGCGGCGCCAAACATGGTCACGTCGTACTGGCGCCCGACAACCGCTCATATTCGGAGACTAGAGTCCGAACTCGTAACCTATTTGGCCAGCCGCGTAGTCAACGGCGAACGCGTTTCCGCGAATAATGTCTATCACCGCCAGTACATCGGCATCGTGCTAGGCGCTAGGCAGCTTGTATATGGGGATTTCTATCCCGATGGCTTCGGCCCAAAATTCGACGGGGCCGTGCGACGTGTCGACTTTGTTGCGGTTTGCCCGGCAAGCTGGCTTCACGCTAGAGGAGATCAAAACCCTCTTTCAGGGCTTTTAGCGCATGCACTCCGCTGAGTGCTCGATGGCGGTCGCTGGCGCAGGATTTTGAGGAAGTCGATCAGTGAGTCGGGAGCGCGGGAGCGCAGGATTTTGATCGCCGACGGGGATGCCTCCTCCTTGATCGGGCGACGGGATTATGGCTGGTCCAGCAATCAGACCACTATTCGATCCTTGTCGTGGAACTGCTGCATCCAGTGCGGATATGGCAGATGCGGCTGCGAAACCTGATTCAGACGTTCGGTCTGCGCCGCGTTCAACGCGGTTTGCTGCGCGTCGAGGTTAGCGGTCAGTTGGTCGGGCGTGCGCGCACCTACAATGACGGAACCGACTTCACTGCGCCCCAGAATCCAGGCCAATGCCACCTGAGCCGGCGCCACGTTCAATTCCGTAGCGATGTCGCGCAATACGCGCACGATAGGTTCCGCGCTGGCAGGATCGATCGGCGGAAAATTCACCCTGGTCCGACGCCCGGTTTCGCCGCCGCTTCCCTGCGTGTACTTACCGCTCAGGTACCCGCCCACGAGCGGACTCCACACCAGAAGCGCAACATCATTCGCCTTTGCCACGGGCGCGATCTCATGCTCGACGTCGCGGCTCGTCAGCGCATAGTGAACCTGATTGCTGACGACGCGGGCCCAGTGTGTGGGCGGTAATTCACTGTGCACGCTCCAGGTCGCCCGCGCTGAAGTTGCAGACGCCGATGTGCCGCACCTTTCCCTGCGTCGCGAGATCGTCGAGCCCACGAAGCGTTTCTTCCAGCGGAACGAGTGCATCGCGGTCGTGCAACTGGAAGAGGTCGAGATGATCCCGGCCGATACGCCGAAGACTCGTTTCCACCGACCGCATGATGTGCGAGCGGCCGAGGCCCACGCCGTTGTGGCCGACTCCCGTGCGCAGCCGGACTTTGGTCGACCAGCATGCGCGATTCGTCAAGTCCGAGGTCAGCCAACGCCTGACCGACGACCGCTTCAGAGTGCCCTTGCGAATAGGTGTCAGCCGTATCGATCAGGTTGATACCGCGCTCGACGGCCATCGCGACAAGCCGGGTGGCCTGGGCATGGTCGAGGCCCGCAATTTCGCCCCAGATTCCGGTACCGGCACCAAAGGTCATGGCGCCAAGACAAAGACGGGAAATGCGCAGCCCTGACCTGCCGAGTGTGCTGTATTCCATAGCGAATCCCTTGATATGAATCCCTTGATGAACGATGAGCGGAAAGCAACCGGCGACACGACATCCTGTACGCGGCGCCAGGTGCGCCCGCGTTAGTCCGCCCGCGAGACGATTTCGCGCAGAACGGCTTCCAGTTCCACTTCGCCCTTGACGATGTCGGCTTCCTTGCGTTCGAAGGCGATCCAGCCTTCATTGAACCCGTCGAGCATGCGCATGCGCGGCAACGGTTCCTTCATGCCCTGGGAGCGGAACAGCGCCTCCCAGGTGTCGCGCGCGACGACCTCGGCTAGTACTTTATGGCCAAGGATTTGGGCAAACGTGGCCGCGACGTCGATCGGGGTGACGCGACGTGGCCCTTCAAGCTCGACGATACGCACGCCGCTCCAGGTCTGCTGAAGCAGTTGTGCGGCAACACGACCGACGTCCGCAGTCGCGACCATCGGCACAGCCTTGTCGAGCGGCTGCAGAAAGCTGGGGATCACCCCCTTGTCCCGGGCCGGTGCGACGTCCCATGCGGCGTTTTCCATGAACCAGCCGGGACGCAGGAATGTCACGGGCATCGGCAAGTCGCGAAGCGCCTGCTCCATCAGCGTGCGTTGCGTGAGCAGATTGGTCTCGGTGGCCTGCGCGCCGATCGTCGACAGGCAGACAACCTTGCCCGGTCCCGCCGACTGAAGCGCCGCGCGCACGGCGTCAATGACGGCACATGCCTCTGGAAAGCCCGGAGACGGATCGAACTCGGACGGCGGCAGAATGAAGACGCCCCTCGCGCCCTCGAAGACTGCAGTAAGCGAAGTCGTGTCGTCCATGTTGGCCGTCACCACTTCACAGCCGCGTTCCGCCCACGAGCGTGCGCGATCCGCGTCGCGTACGACCGCGCGCACCGGCTGACCCGCTTCGAGCAGCGTGCGCGCCACAGCGCCGCCAACCTTTCCTGTTATTCCTGTGATCGCATACATTTCTGCTTCTCCTTGCGTAGATAAGTGTCTTCCAATCTGTCAGTGGCACGCCACAACCGGCCATTCGGCACTCAGGCGCGCTGCAAGCCGTGATACAACTCCTGCTCAAACTGTCCGTAAATATGCACCACGGCCGGGTCATAGAACGGAAGGACCTGCGTGAACAGCGTGCCGGTCACCTTCTTGACCGGATCGACCCAGAAGTAGCTATTCAGCAGCCCCGCCCAGCTGATGCTGCCCGCGCTGCGGCCATGCGGTCCTGGCTGCGTGTTGATGTCAAAGGAAAGCCCCCACTTGTGGGGAGTCCCAGGAAACTGGTCGAAGCTATTCGACCACGCCGGTTCTGCCGTCTTCATCTCGGTAATCTGAAGATCTCCGATGTGATTCTGGAACATCGTCGCCACGGTATCGGCACGCAGGATCCGCTCTCCACGGTACGTTCCGCCGTTCACGAGCATCTGCAGGAACGCTCTGTAGTCCCGCGGTGTGCTGAAGAGGCCGCCGCCGCCCATAAAGAACTCGGGGCGCTGGTTGATCTCGAACGGCGCAGGCTTGAGCGATCCGTCGGGTTGCCGGTTGTGCATCGTCGCCACTCGCCGCTTCTGCACGCCGGTGATCAGAAAGCCAGAATTGCTCATGCCGAGCGGCGCGAAAATGTGCTCGCGGAAGTAGACCTCCAGCGACTGATCAGTCACTGCCTCAACAAGCCTGCCCACCCAGTCCATCCCGATGCCGTACTGCCAGCGCTCGCCTGGCTCGAACTCCAGCGGCGCCTTGAATGCGCCGTTCATCGAGTAGCCGATATCCGGCATGCCGGTCACCTTCTCGTACTGGCTCATGTTTTGGCTCCAGATGCTGTAGGTGAAGCCGGACGTGTGAGTCAGCAGATGACGCACCGTGATCGTGTTTCTCGCAGCACGAAGTTTCGGCTGTCCGGACGCATCGAAGCCCTCCAGCATTTGAGGCGACTTCAGTTCCGGAAGGATTTCGCCTGCGGGCTGGTCAAGCCGGAGCTTGCCCTGCTCGATGAGTTGCATACAGGCCGTTGCAGTGATCGCCTTGGTCATCGACAGCAGCCAGAAGACGGTGTCGGGCGTCATCGCCGCGCCGGTCTGGGGGTTGGCATGGCCAAATGCACCCTCGTAGATGAGCCCGCGCTGCGTGGCGCCCATCGCCACCACACCGGCTACGGTGCCGTTGTCGACGGCCTGCCGCAGGGAACGGTCAATCGTGGCATAAGCAGGGTTGCGGACCAGAACACGATCACGCTCGTGATGTACCTCCGCAGCCCCGGTTTCGACGCTAGTCAATCCGCCCACTGCGGCAACGGCCAGGAGGCCGGATCCTCTCTTCAGCAGGTCGCGGCGGGTGAGTCGAACTGTCATCTCGTACTCCTTCGAAAATGGAATGAAAAGTGATTGGCGCGACGTGCCGATCAGCGATGTGCGAAAAGCGAATTGGACGTTGCATGCGCCGTGACGCATTCGCCCGAAGCGGACGAACCGCGGCGCGCACCGCCCACGCTGCTGTTGTCGTTTGACTCGGCGCCCCTCTGCGAGGCCACCGCCGCCTCGGCCGCCTGGATGTCGGCGCGGTAATGCGGATCATTGGCGTGGCCGCGCTGGTAGCCCACGTTTTCTAGTTGCACGAGCTCTGCGCGCACCTGCGCACGAGTGACGGTCGAGCCGGATTCCTGAGCGTATCCAGCGGCAGGGAAGGCGATGGCGACCGCGATGGCAAGCACGAGGTGACGGGTATTCATGGCAGTGCTCCTTTGGGTTGTTGAGGTTTAAACGTGCTGTTGGGATGCGTTGTGGGTAAACACGATGAGAAACTAAATGACATGAATGGCACTTTTGAGGCGACAGATAGTTACTAATACGTCGTAGTGCGGTTCTTGAAACCCTGTGCAGGGCCAGCCAGCAGCGGCGACGCATTCGCGGCAATTACGTGGCGGAAGTCGAATACGCGATGGGCTGAGTACCAGGCGGTCCTTTGGTCGGTCCGGGCACGTCAGCAAATGGAAACGTGTGCGCTCCGCCGATGCATAGCGGCGCGGGAGGCGGCCTTATGGCATGTGAAAACTCTCGTTCGCCAAACGTGCGACGCTGACGAAGATCAGCGAGCCGCCGTGGAGTGACGGCATCGGCACGGTACTGAATCGAGTGTTCGGGAGCGGCGCCGTGTCTTTCGATCGCGGTTGCAGATCGGCGCCGTCCCTGCGTGCTATGTTAGCGTTCGACTGAACGTCTTCAGACCACTAAATGACCAAATGCAGCGCCTATGAGATCGTCCAGCGAGAATCTCTCTAGCGGTATCAGCGTATTTGCTGCCGTCGTCGATGCGGGGACGTTCGCAGCCGCCTCCGAATTGATGGGTATGTCGCCACCCGGGGTTAGCCGGGCAATCGCCCGACTAGAAAGGCGGCTGAAAATACGGCTCTTCAATCGAACGACCCGCGCCGTTTCCCTGACTGAAGAGGGCCGACGGTTCTATGAGCAGGTCATGCCGCACTTAAGAGGAATGGAGGAAGCGGCCGCAGCCGCGACAGGAGGCGCCACGACCGTGCGCGGGAAGCTGCGAATCAATCTTGATCCGGTTTTTTCGCGAATCATTCTGGGCCCTAAGCTCGACGAATTCATGGATGCGCATCCTGAACTTGAACTCGAGTTCATTGCGAGAGATCAGCTCGGCGATCTCATAGTGGACGGCTTCGATCTGGCCTTGCGATTCGGCGAACCGCGCTCATCCAGCCTGATTGCCCGAAAGCTTCTGGACACCGCGATTGTCACAGTCGCAGCGCCGTCGTACCTCGCTCGCCGGGGGCGGCCGGCGGAGCCTCAAGAGCTGGGTCGCGGTGTACACAGGTGCCTCGAATTCCGGAACCCGGAAACCGGAAAGCCGTTTCCGTGGGAGTTTCATCGCGAGTGCAAAAAGCTCGTTGCCGAAACGAACGGACGGCTTACGGTGAATGATCCGAGCGCACTCCTCAACGCGTGTCTGGCCGGCTCTGGCATTGCGCAGATGCTTCTGCTTGGAGCCGAACCGCTGATTCGGGAGGGACGGCTCGTCAACCTTTTCCCAGACTGGTCGGATGAACGCTTCCCGCTCTATGCGTACCATCCATCGCGACACCACATGCCGGCCAAGACAAGGGTATTTCTTGACTTTATCGTCGCTTTGACGAGTACGAGTTAGTCCGTCGAAATAGGCCCCCTGTCGAGATTCCATACGAATCAAGAACGATGGTGACTTCGACTGTCGCGAGCCGAACTTAAATCTGCGGTCTAGCACGCTGCAGTTCGAGAATCAGCGCCGCTCGCGATTCGCCAGCAGGCGCTCATGGGCTTGAGCGCGGGGCATGGCATGGCGCTTCTGTTGGCGCGCGGGCTGAAGGCCTGGATTCAAGCCTGGCCGCTGTGCGCCGCGCCGAGCGGGGTGCACGGCGTTGCTGTCGTGGCGGCGCGGGGGAGCCTTCCCGTGCAGCTTCATGCCGAACTCGCTGTCCTGCTCGCCGGCATACCAGCGATCCAAATGCGCATTGCGAAGGCAGCGACCAGTAAATGGAGCGGGCCAAATGTTGCGACGAGAAATGTCGAATACGATGCTTCGCAAAGTGTCGTCCCCGGTTGCTGCTCGAATCTTCGCCTTCGCACCATCTCTTCCAGCGGACACCTGCGTTGCATAGAAGCGAGTACCCATAAGCACGCCTGACGCGCCACGGGTTAGTGCGGCCGCCAAGCCACGCCCATCAGCGATTCCGCCCGCTGCGACGACGGGTATTTTCTTATCAAGAGCATCGACCATTTCCGGGACAAGCGAAAAGAAGGCCACGTGAGGCCCCGTGACCACCACCTTCTGTGCCCTGCGCAACGAGGATATCTGCCCCGCACCTGAGCGCCTCTTTGCAAAGGCCAATGACTGAACCTGACAGATGAGAACGGAGTCCGCTCGTTTGACCTTTTCAGAAAATTGCGCCGGGTCCCCGGAGGAGAGCATTACCGCGGTGGGCTTGCGTTCCAGAGCAAGGTCAAGCAGTTTCGGATTTTTCGCCAAGCTCCAGGTGATGAAGCCGACACCGAAGCGCGCCCCGGAGTGTTGCAGTAGATCCAGTTCTCGACGAAGCCACTCCTCATCGCCATCGCCGCCACCCAGAATCCCCAGGCCACCGGCAGCGCTAACCGCGGCGGTTAGACGAGCGTCGGCGACCAGATCCATTGGCGCCAGCAGAACAGGGTGACGAATTCCCAGGAGTCTCGTCGCTGGGGTGGCGATCAACATACGGTGCTCCATATCTATCCGAAGGAGAACCGGGTCAATGCTGGATCATTTCAGCGTTGACCGTCAAGTTCTAAGCCATGAACGGCCGCTTCATATGCGCCAAGGGCCAAGGAGTTGGTCGCATCTATTCGATGGGCCACGTCTTCTTGTCCATCTATATAGAAACCATACTGGCGACGTGACGGCGTGATTGCGTGATTGAACAAGCTACTCAACCAGCTTTTCAAAATCTTTGACTGGGGATAAATAAATATTGCCCATAAGCTGAGGAAGTCGCCACGAGTGCCCGCTCATCGACCGTAGGAGACGTTCGTACCCTGGCTGTCAGTTAGTGCGAGTGACTGCAATATGGAAGCGGTGCGTCAGGCAGCAGTCGGCGAAAAGCTGAGGTTTGAACTCGGGTCCAGATTTCTCCGCAGCGGACGTTCGTTGGCTTGCCGAGCTCCTTGCACACTCGAGAGTATTTCTCGAAGCCGCGCGGAGCGGAGGTATGATTGAGCCAGTCGCAGATGCTCAGCGCATGTTGGGATACCCGATCCGTCGCTGAAATTGAATTCAGGTCCCCATTCATAGTCAAGCACCGGCATGATGAAGTTGCTTGGCACCGTCGGCGGCAGACCCGGGATGGTCGGGAAGCCCATCGCGCGTTTGGTCGCATCTACCAGGTTGGTCTCGACTCCGTGATGCCAATCGTCGCCATGCCCTCCGCCCTTATCCCAGTCGTCCCGATCGTTACCGTTCTCGTCACCATGATCATGTCGGCCGTCGTTTCCCAGCCTCGGCCAGACACTCGGCGGCGGACGCTTTCCCTTCATCACCCAGTTGCGGAAATGTACCCGCAGCGCATTGACGGTCTCCGTGTGCGGGAGCGGGTTGGCGTTCAAGACACCGGTGCCGAAGTTGTTGCCGGGGCAATTGGGAGGAGCAAGCAGGCTACCGGGGAGGCTGGTGTTGAAGCCACCCGGGCCACCGCCATGGGTAGAACTCGAAATATAGTAGCGACGGACATTTTCCGGTAGTGGAATGTCTTCCTTCGCGTCCGTCCCCACCCATTCCGGCGTCAGCTTCAAAGCCCACACTTCGGCGGAGCCGAAATGTTCGATGATCTTCGGACAGGTATGGGTCTCTGTGCAACGATCCAGGATGCCGCGTTTTGGCAGATGTCGGACATTGTCCTCCCACCTTACCCACCACTGCGGTCCTTCACTGCCGGCTTGGTAGAGTTCCAGCACGCCGTCCGGCTGCGCCCAGCGGAAATTCAGCGCAGCGCGCCGGCCGGCGATGATCGGCCAAGCGCCGTCATACACTTGGCGCCAGGCTTCGTCCTGGTTGAAGCCGAGGTGCAGGAAGGCCCTCAGGAAGTTGCCTGATTGTGAAACCCCCCGACCGATAACCCAGTTGACCCGGCCCGCAAACGGGTTGCGCGTTCCGAAGTCGTCATGATGTTGGTTCTTGAAAAACGCTCCTACGTCGCGGAACGCGGCGAAGCCGACCCCCAGCACATAGGGGTCCTTGGCGGTGAAGACCAACTGATATAGCAGCGTGGGATCAAAGCCGTTCTTCAGGCAGATCTGGGTTGGATCGGGTGTACCTGGAAACGGATGCGTGGCGTCGCACTTAGCCCACGCCCAATCCGTGCTGCGTACCCTTCCGCCTTCGGTGACGATGCCGTCGACAGTTTCATGAGCGTGAATGGTCAGCGTCGCCTGCGCTGTATCGAGGGTAGCCGGTTTGTACGGCAGTGGATTGTTCTGCACCAGGATCGGTTGTGAATCGGGGCCGCCGCGATTGACGATGCGCCCGAGGACGTTGCCGGTGATGGACGAGCCATTGTGATTTCTCGCCACCGGCACCACGACGAATTCGTTGTTGGGCAAACCCTGCTGCGCCGTCGCACCCGAGTTGTCGCCCTGCCAGCCGCTGCTCACGCCGACGTCGCCGACACTGCGCTCCGCAGGCACGATGGTAATCCTACCGCCGCGGTTCGGTACATCGTGCCACATGAGACCGCTCATTTTCGTGGGATCGGAAGGCATGATCAACTGGAAAGTGGCCATGTACTCCACCTTGCCCCTCGCATTCCTCGGCGCCAGGCGGATGTCCTGAATGATGGAATTGTGCTCATCGTTCGGATCGAGCTCGCCGAACGCCCGGCCCTTCAGGCGTTTAAGCGGCCCCGCATCGCCGAACGGGGCGAGTGTGGCGTCCGGGTCCACTGTCGAATCGATGATGATTTTGGTTACCCGGGCTTGCGCGATGGGCGCGCAACTCAGGAGTACGGCAACGGTCGCAACGCCGGCAAAGACCGATTTGCGAAACCGTTCGGGCAGGTTCGCTAACATATTGGCACCTCCTTGGTTTGTTGTTTGCTTTGCTTCAGCTAAACAATTTGTTCTCCTGCTTATTCGTCGTCGCAGGACTGTCTGCCCGATTTTCCCCTGTCGCCTGAGGCCCAGCGATCATCTTTCGGGTCGTATACCAATGGGTAGAGGTAATCATTGGCATCGGACAAACCAGCGCACTTCAGGCCGCTGGTCCTGGGGGATGTTCATCGCATCGAACCCTTTAAGGTAGCTCCCCTTCCACGCCGGGAAGAATTCTCCAGAGCCACAGCCGTCATGTGCGTCGGAACGTTCCCAAATGTTGGCTCACGGGTTTACGCTAACCACCAGTCATGGCCCACCACAGCTCCGCACAGTCATGGAAGCCGCCCAGCGTAGTCGGCAGTGTGAGGCGAATCATGTTCCCCGATTACACGCCACGTCAATTGACACGGCCGTCGTAGTTCACGCGCATTGGCAAATCATTGAGGAGGCGTGGATTGAACGTGTGTTCTCAACTGCATGTTCGACGCGCCAAGTTCAGGGGCCTCGTGAACGCCAGCACGGATAGTCCCCTGCGCAGCAGATCCAACTGGCATTAACCTTCGCACGCACGATTGAGGGTAGGTACGCATGGCGCCCGACCCTCAAGAGTTAGCAACCCACGCAACCGTCTACCGACGATAACTTCGAAGCAGGTAAAGTGTCGCTGTTTGGGAGTTCTAATCAATGGAACGCGGTACCAGCGACAAGTCCAGCCGAACGGTGACTTCAAATACCAATAGGCGGCTTCACGAACGCTCTCCTGATGGCCCGCGCCGATGAGTTCCTGAACGATGGCGGAGCCGATGAAGCCGGTAGCGCCGGTGACGAAGACACGCATGTTTTGGGCCCCTCTACGTGCGATCGCGTCGAAGGTGACGTGATTGCATTACGCGCCCCGGAAGTCTCGGATCGGTGTCCGGTTGCGGTTGCCCAGTTTCGGCCGAAACAACGCGGTTGGTGATGCGGATTTAGAGAAACATTCCGCCCGATGCCTCGATTCGCTGACCGTTGACCCAATTGGTCTTGCTGGTCAACAGCGCGGCAACCGTATCGCCGACGTCGACGGGAAGCCCGACGCGGCCCAATGCGGTCTGCGCGGCGATCGCGCTATTCAATTGCTTGTTGTCCCGCACCGCCCCGCCTCGGAAATCGGTTTCAATGGCGCCGGGAGCAATGGTATTGACACTGATCTTGCGTTCGGCAAGCTCTTTCGCGAGATAGCGCGTTCAACACCTCGATCGCACCCTTCACCGCGGCGTATGCAGACGATCCCGGCAGCGTGAAACGCGTGAGCCCGGTGGAGACGTTCAGGATACGGCCGCTATCGGCCATGAGGGGCACAAGCGCCTGGGTCAGGAAAAACACGCCCTTGAAATGGACATTCACCATCTGATCGAATTGTTCTTCCGTTGTTTCCACGAACGACGCGTGAAGCCCGACGCCCGCGTTGTTCACGAGAAAATCGAAGTCTTTCCGGCCCTATTCACTGTCGAGCGTGTCTTTTACCGTTTCGACAAATCCACCAAAGGTCCTTGGAGCGGCCGTATCGAGCTTCAGCGCCACGGCCTTGCCGCCCAACGCTTGAATCCTGGGAACGGTCGCATCAGCGTCGGCTCTCCGCGTTTGATGCGTCACGACTACATCAACGCCGGCTTTCACCAGTTTGATCGCCGCGCTCTTTCCCAGGCCTCGGCTTCCGCCGGTGATGATCGCAATAGGTGTCTTCATAAGAGCTCTCCTGGTTATGCGCCCGCTAATGCAGGCTTGAGAGGATGTTATCGGGGCGGGTGCGGCGGGATAAATCCTGGAATCGCAACTTACAATGTCAACGGCGTGTTGACAATCGATTGCTGATGGATTTCGAGGCGCTACATATCTTTGTCAGGGTTGCGGAGCTCTCGAGCTTTTCGCGCGCTTCGGAATCGCTCAGAATTACACGTGCGGCGGTGTCAGCCGCGGTGCAGCGGCTCGAGACATCGCTTGGGGCGCGGCTTTCCATCGTACAACTCGGCGGGTGCAACTAACCCAGGACGGGGCCGCGTTCTATGAACGCTGCAAGCAGCTTCTCCATGAAGTCGACGACCTTGGCGCGATGTTTCAGGGAGACGGCGTCGGGCTGCAGGGCAGACTTCGGGTCGATATGCCCGTGGGAGTGGCGACAAAGTCGATTCTGCCGAGATTGCCCGAGTTTCTCGCCGCGCATCCAAGACTCACCTTCGAGATCAGCAGCACCGACCGCAAAGTCGACCCGGTCGAAGAGGGGTTCGACTGTGTCATCCGAGTGGGCTCGGTTGGAGATCCAAGCTTGATCGCGCGGCACATTGGAGAGTTCGCCTTGATGAATTGCGTAAGCGCGGGATACGCGAGGGCGCGAGGTATTCCACGGTCCGTCGAAGAGCTTCGGAGTCACGACTTGGTTCATTACGTGAACGTGCTTGGCGTGAAATCGGCCGGCTTCGAATGCGTCGACCCAGCTGGCGAGCCCGTGTTCATTCCGATGCGAGGCCCTGTGACCGTGAACAATTCGGAGGCCTATGTGGCGGCGTGTCTCGCGGGTCTCGGGATCATTCAGGCGCCCGCGGCGCCGCCTCGACCTCTGGTGGACTCAGGCGCGCTCGTCGGAGTGCTGCCGGATGCGCGCCCGCGGCCGATGCCCATATCCATTGTGTATGCAAGTCGGCGTCAGCAGTCGCGCCGTGTGAGAGCTTTCATCGAGTGGGTCGCTCGGACCGTTGCGCCACCATAACGTCTGCACGCGCCGGCTCTGGTGCAAATTGAAAATTTCTTGCGTGACGATTTCTTGAAGGTGTGAGCAAATCAAGCGGCGAGCACCGCGTTCCAGATCGCAGGCGAAGTTTGCCCCTGAAGGCACAAACGCCCCAAGGCGAACTGGCCCTTGCGAATACGATGAAGCAGTTCAACGCCCGCAATTGTGGTGGCGGCATGATTTACGTACGATTCTCAAATGTTGGGTGGCGCATTACAACCGAGGACGGCCACATAGCGCGTTGGGACCTGTGTACCGGATCCTCCGCGAGAACCTGCGGTGGTCCCGAAGGCAGAATTCCGCCATTGCGTGGCGACGGGTGAGATCGTCCTTGTGAAAGCGGTCTTGGGCGGCTTGCACCACGAGTACTCGTTGAAACCGGCGCCGTCGAGAGCTTAATAAGTTGTCGCGGGGAGGGCAGGGACAAACGCACGACGCAAATATTTGCGGAGCACAACGGTCGACCCACATTGGACGTTGGACTAGGCGTTTTCTCATCACCAGCACTTACGGTACAGCCGTCATTCATCCCTTCGAGTCTGTAGGCAAGTCGTCGCCCTGAGCAAACCTCTTCGGTTCGCCGCCAAAGCTTAATGTGATTCCAACGTCCGTCCGTAACAATTTACCGGTGAGCAATCGCGCGTGGAGACGAGATACGGGATAATTTGTCGCGCTAGAGCTGAGCTTCGATAGCCGCCTTGTCTATAACCGACCATACTTGCCGAATCTTCTCTCTTCGAAATTCATAGAATACATTCTCGGTAAAGGAAACTCTCTTCCCGTTTACATTGAGTCCAAGGAACTTTCCCCTTGGCGTACAGCCGAAGCGCAGCCGGCTCGCTATATAAGGCGGATCGGAAATCAGCAGCTGAATGTCGAAATAAAGGTCCGGAATTTCATAAAAGTCTTTCACTAGCATCTCGCGATAACCTGATATCCCGACCCGCCGACCGTTGTAGTACACGTCATCATGAACGAACTGTTCCAGCTTTGCCCAGTCCTGCTTATTCAGGCAGGCAATGTAGTCTCGGTAGACGTCGGAGAGGTCGGTTTTAATCATGGCAATTGCTCCCGTGCTTCTACAATAAAGTAGGACGAGGTGAAATTTTGCACCCCGGGGCGCCGCCCGCCATGCGCAAAGCTCTGCGCATGGGCGGCACAGCAACGAAAGCTCTCAGGATGTCCGCTTTGTGGGCGGAGCCGACGCCCGAATGCCCGGGTCGAGGTACGAGCGAACGACTCTTCATGGCCGATTGTACGCACCCAGCATCCGATCCGAGAGCCGCCCTTCGCTCTTCCGCAGAACAATCAGACTCCGATCAACAACGAAGGAGTCTGTCATGGAATCCACTCAACACCGGGAACCCCGGAACAAAGGCAAACTGGTCGCCCAAGCCACCTCTTAAGCCGAAGGACATCTGGGCAATCGGGCAATCCGATTTCGCCTCTAGAACGAACGCCACGTCGGTGACCTCGCATTGTTCAACTTGGCGATCGACAGCAAGCTGCGTGGTTGCGACCTCGTCAATCTGCGTGTTCGCGACATTGCACATGGCAACCAGATTTTGGCTCGGGCAATGGTCGTGCAGCAAAAGACTCAACGGCCGGTGCAGTTTGAGCTGACCGAACCGACCAGATCGGCGGCCGCTGCATGGATCGAGAAGGCGCATTTGAAGCCTGAGCAGTATCTCTTCCCCAGCCGTATCGGCAGTTCGCCGCATGTTTCGACACGGCAGTACGCTAGAATCGTGCATCAATGGGTTGCCTCCATTGGGTTAGATTCGACGGGCTATGGCACTCATACTATGCGGCGGACCAAGGCGACGTTGATCTACAAGCGCACGAAGAACTTGCGGGCTGTCCAACTCCCGCTCGGCCATACCAAGCTGGAGAGAGTAGCGTTCGGTACCTACGAATCGAGGTCGATGACGCTCTGGAGATTTCGGAACAGACCGAGATCTAGTTGGATCCCTCAGCCTAACCCCAAAAGGGAAAGCCGAATTAATCCAGTTTGGCCAATTCCAGAACGTAGAGGTAACGAGCGAAGAGAAAGTCAAGAAGGCCTAGGGCACTGTAGGACTCGGTTTGGTCGGATACGCCCTACTGGGACCCTTCGGTGCTTTCGCGGGATTTCTCGTCGGAGGTAACAAGAAGGAAGTAACCTTTATCGGAATCCTCAAGGACGGCAGAAAGATGCTAGCCTCTACCGACGGCGCTGCCTTCCTAAAAATGCAGGCAGCAGTCTTCAAGTGAAATCTGATATGAGGAGCTGAACTCCTTTGCCCGCGCCTTCGACTGTTGGGAAGGCACGACGCTCGCGCGTTGGTGCGACGCGACCAGACAAAGCAGCGCTGATCTCATCCGGCTCGACGATCGACTTCGCGACGCTGAACCGCCGTGCCAACAAGGCGGCCAACATGCTCCTCAACCTGGGATGCGAGCTCCACGACAGGGTGGCCGTGATGTCGTTCAACTTTCTCGGCGACCACCTCCGCGATCGCCTCGATCCATCCGGCGCCAGCTGATTTCGCCGCAGCGACGCGCTGATGATAACCTTGAGGAATTCGTGAAACCGTTGCTTGAAGTCAAATCGCTGCGCACTTCGTTCTTCACTGAGGCGGGAG
>Ga0209118_1000334_pt1 | contig 27394 bp, 29 predicted proteins | sample BlaSpr_A8_Ref_M1_FD_187988 | JGI IMG/M metagenome (GOLD analysis project Ga0209118, IMG submission 187988) | Forest soil microbial communities from Thunder Bay, Ontario, Canada - Black Spruce, Ontario site 2_A8_Ref_M1 (SPAdes) (version 2) | ecosystem: Environmental > Terrestrial > Soil > Boreal...
TTGTGTGTTGTAAGTATATGATGCATAACAACAATATGGCATGAGCACATCTGCCTACGAACCAGGGGGTCGTGGGTTCGAATCCTGCCGGGCGCGCCAACACATTGTATTTGCTAGTAAAAAGTAGGTAATTAAATCCAGGTCAGGGATGCAACTGTGTCATAGGGTTCACTAGCTCGTCGGAACCCTCACCTCGTCCTCGGACTTTGGGTTGCGATTGACGTGTGGCGGTCGGAGTTGCGACCGACGCGTGGCGGTCGGAGTTTAGGCCGAATCCGCGAACCCTAATTCACCGGCCTGTAATGAGGCTCTCGACCAGGCGGAACCAGACGTGATGTCGCTAGTACTAGTGCGGTTCCGCGCGCAATCTCGTCGACCAGACCGTCGAGCGCTTTGGCCGCCTGGATGTCTGCCGTGAACAACGCCGGTACCCAAGGAAAACCGGGACCGTTAACCGAGCAATCTGCCGAGACCTATGCGGCCACCTCGATACCAATGTGCTCGATACGATCCTTAGCCTCACGCACGAGATGCACGTGATGCTTGCCCAACGGCACGGCCACATCGTCAATCTATCGTCGAGCATGGGAGCTGCGTCGTGGCGGCCGATTCGAGTATCAGACCGGCGGAGCTCCGGCCAGCTTCTCGATGAGATAGTCGCCGAGGACTTCGACGCGCTTTGGTAACGGCTCCTCGGGCGGCGTCACCCAGTAGACAGCGCCGAGTGGAATAGACCAATCAGGCAATAATCGCTCGAGCCGATTAGACTCGAGGGCCTCGCGTAGGAAAAATTCCGGCAATATACCGAGGCCGGTGCCCGCAAGCAGGGCCGGCATCATCGCATCGCCATTGTTCACGCGAAACGGACCCGAGGGCCGCACGCTGGCGGATTTACTGCCCTTTGTGAAGCGCCAGACCTCGGTGTTCATAGCGTAGCTGTAGCCAATGCAGCGGTGCTCTGTGAGGTGCAGCGGGTGTTTGGGTCTCCCATGCTTGTCTAGGTAAGCGGGCGAGCCGACCAGGTAGCGCGGCATTTCACACAGCCGCTGCACAACGAGCGAGGCTCCCGGCTGGACGGCGATGCGGATCGCAGCGTCGAAACCTTCCCCAATCACATCTGTCATCGCGTCACTCAAGTGCAGATCGATCGATATGTCGGGGAAGGCGGCAAGAAAGTCCGGCAGCAGCGGAGCCACTTGCAACGTGCCAAAGGACATGGGAGCCGATAGACGCACCAATCCCCGTGGAGTTCGAGCCTGGGCCTGAGTAACACCCTCCGCTGCCTCACCCTCGGCAAGGATGTGGGCAGCGCGACCCACCAGCTGTCGTCCGGCATCTGTCAGCTCAAAGCGGCGGGCCGTGCGGATGATCAGCCGCGCGCCGAGCCGTGACTCGATCTTGCTGACCGCCTTTGACACGGTCGCTTTCGAAAGCCGCAACTCCGCTGCGGCGTCGGAGAAGGAGCGACGCTCCACAACCTTCGCGAAGATGGCGAGCCCTTCAAGGTCCGGCAGTCTGGCCATGATTATAAATTTCGAAACCTCTGGTTTCGAACGTTTCTATTTCTAAATTGAGCCACTGTCAATATAGTTAGTTTGGGCGGAATCGGCTACGTCCCGCGATATCCGCGTTGACAGCGACCGGAGATAGAGGAAAGCCGCCCCAGGAGAGTTCAGTGAAGCTGCAAACACACGGAGTAAGAAAGTATCCTCCAACATCAGCGTTGCTGGCGTCATCCGCCGGGCTTGGCTGGCCCACAATATCTGCGGAGCTCCGGTCTCACGGGGCCACTGAAGCGCCGGCGATCGTTCCTCAGCATGTGGAGATTTGCCTGGTTGTTGCCGGCAACAAGGACGGTCTCCTAAGGCGAACTGCGGCAGGATTCTGCCAGGAGGCGACGCCGAAAACCGGTGCGATCTGGTTAAGCCCAGCCGGGGTTGGCAAGGAGATCGTGATAACTGCACCAATTCCCCAAACAATGCATCTGTACCTGCCCACAGCGCTGTTTGATCGATTGAAAGACGATTTCAATCTTCCAGTCGCGCCGACCCATTCGGTCCGTCATGCTTTCGGCATCGGCGACGATGTCATCGATCAGATTGGACGTTCAATCCTCTCCGAGCTTATAGTCGAGACGGCCGCAAGCCGCATGTACGTCGAAGCAGCCTCTCTGACGCTTGCGGCCAGACTCCTTCAAAAGTATTGCGATAGCGGGGCATGCGCGCCCATCGAGTCCTCTGCGCATAGTCTCGATCGTATTCGGCTCCGCCGCGTTCTCGACTATATCGCAGCAAACATCGAGGACGACATCACGCTTGTAAATCTCGCTGGAATCGCGGGTTACAGCCTATTTCATTTTGCGCGTAAGTTCACACTCGCCATGGGCATCTCGCCGCATCGCTATATAAGCCGCATGCGGATGGAGAAGGCGATGGCGGAATTGGCAGCGGGCAAACTGCCGCTCGCGGAGATAGCGCTCAATGCGCATTTCTCCTCGCAGGCCAGCTTTACGCGGACGTTTCATCGCACAACCGGCATGACGCCCAAGGAATATCAGCGCCGTCGACTCTAGATAGCGCGAGAAGCCGGTGCGCTTCTACTACTAGCTCGTTGCAGGGCCCCTGCGACTGGATGGCGTTGAGCCCCTGGCAACGGTGGATCGGAGCTGGCTCGGTCTTCATGAGATCGAGCGGCGATCTCTCCGTCGCGCGCTTTGCTCGCGGCGCCTTTCACAACTCAACGGCACCGGGGAAGCAAGAGCGGCAAAAACATCCGCAAGCACGGGAAAGACAGAAACACGCTGCGCTGCTTACCCTCCCACCTCACACTTCCCCCTTCACCAACCGTCGTAAGAACAACGCAAACACGTCAATGGGAAACAGAATGCTCAAAATTGCCATCATCATCGGCAGCACACGCCCCGGCCGAATCGGCGAAGCGGTCGGCAAGTGGGCGCACGATACGGCGCGGCAGCGCGCTGACGCCGAGTTCGCACTCCTCGATGTGGCGAACTTCAATCTACCGCTGCTCGACGAGTCCCTGCCGGCATCGTCGGGCGAGTACATTCGTCCGCACACGCGGGCCTGGTCGGCCGCGGTTGCCTCCTTCGATGGCTATGTCTTTGTGACGCCGGAGTATAACCACGGCACGTCCGGCGCACTCAAGAACGCCATCGACTTCCTCTTCCACGAGTGGACCAACAAGGCGGCGGGCTTCATCGGCTATGGGGGCACGATGGGAGCTCGGGCGATCGAGCACCTGCGGCTTGTGATGGCGGCCGTGCAGGTCGCCACGGTCCTGCCGCAGGTTGGCTTGTCATTGTTCACGGACTTCGAGAAGTTTGCCGTCTTCAAGCCGACAGAGATGAAGACGAAGAACCTAGCCACGATGCTGGACCACGTGGTTGCATGGAGCGGCGCGTTGCGGCCCCTGCGAGACAAGGAAGGTCGGCCGTGACCAAAGGAACTGGGCGTTTGGACGGATAGCCGGAATCCAGACAGAAGCGAAGGAGATCGCGATCTCAGGCAGGCTCTCAGGAAAGGTGTGCGTCATCACTGGGACGGGCGGGAGCATCGGCCGCGAAGCCGCCCTCGCGTTCGCCCGAGAGGGGGCGTCGGTCGTCGGGTGTGATCTGACTGCCGACGCGGCACAGGCAACCGTTGACCGCGTTCGCCGCGCCGGCGGAACGATGGTCTCCCTGCACCCGTGCCAACTGACCGCGCCGGCCGGGTGTCAGGCCCTGGTCGATCTCGCGGTGCGAACCTTCGGGCGAATCGACGTGTTGTTCAACAACGCGGCGATGGCGTACTTCAACTGGCTTGAGGACATCACTGACCAAGAATGGAACCGCGATCTTCGCGAAGAAATCGACTTGGTGTTTTTCCTCACGCGCGCGTCCTGGCCGCACCTGAAGGCAAGCCACGGCGTGGTCGTGAACACGGCATCGCTCAACGGTCTGCTGAGTTTCAAGACGCTCGGCTCACTGGCGCACACCACCGCCAAGGCAGGGATCATCGGCATGACGCGGCAATTGGCGATGGAGGGGCGTGAGCATGGGATTCGGGCCAACTCGATTTCACCAGGGCTAATCGAGACCAATCAGACACGCGAGCAGTTGAAGGACCCGGAATGGGCAGCCGCGATGCTCGGTAAGACACTTCTCGGCCGTCTCGGCCGACCGCAGGAAGTGGCGAACGTGGCGTTGTTTTTGGCTTCTGACGAGAGTTCCTACGTGACGGGCGTGGACATTGTGGTCGACGGCGGCATGAGGGTGTGGTGATTGCCGGGCGGAGCATTCCGATATGAGCAAGCACGCCTCGATTTCCCCGCGGCGAAGCCGCAGATCGCCTCGCGATCCGCGAACTCGTCGAGGCCAACGCGCACTGCGCAGCCCGTCGCGGCGCGAAGGGTCAGATAGCGCTATTACCCAAGACACCCACTTCGTGGCGTGCATGAACACCAAAGATCCGACAACCGGCATGCCGTGCCAAGAATACAGGCGGCGCTAGAGCGGTCCTTCCACGCGAGCTCGCAAGGCCGGCAAGAGCGGTCAAAAAAACCGCAAGCAGGGGACAGACGGAAAGCGCGCCGCGTGTTCTGATTCTGCTTGGGCAAAAGCGAGAGAACGATCAGTCTCGGAGGATCAACGATGAGCGTTAAAACAGCAGAACAAGAGCGCAACGAACAGGTGGTCCGCCGTCTGTATTCGTTCGCTGAGGCAGCGTCCAAAGACACGCCAAAGTTTCTCTCGCAATTTTCCGAAGAGGGATACTTCTATGACGTCGCGGCCGGGAAAAAATACTACGGCGCGGATATCGGGCTCACGGTCGACGTGTACGCGGCCGCATTTCCCGATATGCACAGGGAGCTCTACAGCCTCTACTTTTCCGACAACGTCGTCATCGTCGAACTCTCGCTGAACGGCACGCACAGGGGCGATCTCGTGTTGCCGCCAGGCACAATTGCGCCCACCGGAAAGGAAATACACGCCCCATGCTGCGATGTTTTCCATTTAACGGACGGCAAGGTGACTTCGTTCCACTGTTACGTGGCGGTGCCCATTCTTCTCGCGCAGCTCGGTGTGTTCATGAACCTCCAAGCCGCCTTCAGGCATTAGTCGGGGCACCCGCGATGTCGCTCGGCGATCGCCCCGCAGGCGACGGCCCCGAAGCCGTCTTCTACGCACTATTTCTCTCCATAACACCCGGCAAGGCACTCACCTCCACCGTCATCGATCAGCACACGGCGCACCTGGCCGATCTTGATCGTCAAGGAAAACTCGTTCTGGCGGGCCCCCTCCTCACGCGCTTTAGCGGATTGATCGTCCTGCGGGTCCCGAGCCTTGCAGAGGCAAGGGCGATCGCGGAGGAGGATCCCATGATCCGCGGCGGCTTCCAATCCTATGAGCTGGCCACGTGGATGATAGCTAACAAACAGAACCACTATCGGCCGACGCTGGAGCCGGCAAGGAAGCAATGAGCGAACAACCCATCAAAATTGGCTACTGCCTGTCGCTAAGCGGGCCTCTCGCATCAAACGGCAAAACGGCCCGGCTGGCTCACCAGATATGGGCGCAGGACATCAACCGGCGCGGCGGGCTGCTTGGCCGGCCGGTTCGGATGATCTGCGTTGACGACGAAACCAACCCAAAACGCGTCCCGGAAATCTACAAGAAGCTTCTCGATGAGGACAAGGTCGATCTGGTGATCGGTGGCTACGGCGACAACTCGGTCGCGCCAGCCATGCCGCTGATTGTCGAGCGCAACCGATACCTTGTTGCCTTGATGGCGCTCGCGGTGAACGCATCGTTTGCCTATGGGAAGTACTTTGTGATGATTCCGACGGGGCCGCGCCCGAGCGAGGCGCTCACAGAAGGTTTCTTCGCGCTCGCCGGAGAGCAGTCCCCGAAGCCCGGAACGATAGCAATTCTTGCTGCCGACGCGCCCTTCTCGAGGAGCCCTGTGGCAGGCGCGAAGGAGCACGCAAGCCACCATGGATTTCGCATCATATCCGAGGACAGTTATCCGCTTGCGACGAGCGACTTCACGCCGCTGATTTCCGAGCTCAAGCTGCGTAACCCCGATATTCTATTTCTCTGCTCCTACCTGAACGATTCCGTTGGACTTCTTCGGACTATCGACAAGGTCGGACTCGCACCGAAAATCGTCGGTGGCGCGATGATTGGACCGCAAAACGGCTCGATCAAGGCAGAGCTAGGCCCCCTGCTGAATGGCTTGGTCAATTACGAGTATTGGCTACCAGTACCAAAGATGATGTATCCGGGCATCAGCCAAATGATTTCGGAATACCAGTCGCGTGCAGCGGCCGAAGGAGCAGACCCGCTAGGCTACTATGTGGCCCCGCAGGCTTACGCTCAAATGCAGATCGTCGAACAAGCGGTAACGGCCACAGGCTCCTTGGAAGATGCGAAGCTCGCACAGTTCACGCACGATCACTCTTTCAAGACGATTTTGGGCGAGTTGAAGTTTGGAGCAGGCGGCGGTTGGTCCGAGGCACGTGTCCTGCAGGTGCAATACCGAAATATCAAGGGCAACGACCTATCGAATTTCAGGCATGCAGAGACTCAAGCGGTCGTATGGCCGCCAAGCCTTGCTTCAGCCGCGCTCATCTATCCGTACGCAAACGCACGCCAAAACAGCTGAGGCGCCCGCGAGCGGGACGACCTTTTCCGCGGCGTACGTGTGTTCGCAGGCACCGGCGACCTCGCCGCCCACAGCCGAGAGTGCCAATGATCGAACGCAGGCCCTTCGACGAGCTCCCAAGCGACGACCTCGGCAGGCTTAAAGCCCGGCGTCACTTTTCCACCGGCGCGCGAGATGATCCATCGCGAAGCGGCTGGGGCTGCATGCGTGTTTGGAACGACGAAGAGATCGCGCCAAATGCGGGCTGTGCACTGCAGGCGCATGCCGACATCGAGATCATCACCTATGTCCGTAAAGGTGCAGTCACCCACAGAGATAGCCTCGGCAACGAATGCAGAATCGAGGCGGGGAACGTTCAGGTCGTGAGCGCCGGCACTGGAATCCGGCATGCCGAGTTCAACTTGGAGCAAGCGACCGCACAAATGTTCCAGATTTGGATTACGCCTACTTCGTCTGGTGGCTCGCCCGCCTGGGGGGCTCAGCCGTGTCCCATGGCCGAGCGCTCCGGATGTTTCGTGGCAATCGCGAGTGGCTTTGACGGCGACCAGGACGCATTGCCCATTCGCGCCCGCGCCCGCGTCCTGAACGCCAAGTTAAAGGTCGGCGAATCTGTCGAATATGTGCTTCGCGAACCGCGACTTGCTTACCTCGTGCCGTCGATAGGAACCATTGATGTCAACGGCGTAAGAATTCACGCCCGTGATGGCGCCGCCATCAAAGACGTCGCCATCGTCACTATCGCGGCAATCGAAGACGCAGACGTGGTCATGGTCGATCTTCTTTAGGACATGGACGGCGGCGACAATATTTGTGAGGAGAGGAATGGCTATGCAAGGATCTACCATAGACCGCACAACGAAGGGTTTTATCGTAATACATCCGCTCGATCCCGAAGATGCAGCGATCACCGCCGCCATGCGCGCCATGGCCAGCTCTACCAAGGGCGCGCGACGAGGAATCGAAGCGCGCGGACAGTTCGACGCTTTCATGGAGAGCGTATTGCCACGCGACGACGTGACATTCGAAACAGACACCCTCGGCGGCATACCGGGACTTTGGGTACGTCCCGCGAATTGGCGGTCAGGCGAGGCGATCGTCCATCTGCACGGTGGTTGGTTTAACTTTGGATCCGCCAGAGCCTACCGCCATCTTGTCGGGCATATTGCTGCGCGGGCGGGAACGAGGGCGTTTATCCCGGACTATCGGCTTGCTCCCGAACACCCATTTCCAGCGGGCACGGACGACGTGCTGGCATGTTACCAAGCACTTCCCGCGAGGGGCGTTCATCGGATCGCTCTTACGGGAGACTCCGCTGGAGGCAATCTGGCACTGGTACTTGCGTCGCGCGTTACCGGCGAAGCTGCCTCCATCAACGCGACTCTTGTCGGACTTGCCGCGTTGTCGCCGGTCACTGACCTGACTCTTTCGGGCGCAACCTATGAGACGCGCGCCGATGCCGATCCCTTGTTCACTCGCCCGCAGGTCGCGGAACTCGTGCATTCCTATTTAGGGAGCGCCGACGCGAAACATCCACTGGCTTCGCCCCTCCTCGGTCGACACTCCGGCATCCCTTCCGTCCGCATTCACGTCGGTGACGACGAAGTGCTGTTGGACGACTCGCTTCGGTACGTTGAGCGTGCAGTTGCCGCAGGCGTCGATGCCCGGGTTGATGTGTGGATGGGGATGCCACATGGGTTTCCCGGAAGCATCGGAAGACTGAAGGCGGCAGCACAGGCACTGGATGCCATCGGTGCTTACCTCGCCGAAAGGCTACGGGCGCAGGCGAGTCCGTAAAGCTCCCAATTGAGATCACGGCGAAGGTCGCCGGCAACTTAATACTCATCGTCGTCCGCGCTTGCCCGCAAAAGCGGTCAAAACAATCGCAAGTGTGGGAAAGACGCAAGCCATGCCGCGAGCGATCCTAACAAACAATTTGTTCGTTAGAGAAGTATTGGAGGTTGACATGAAAATCGGTGTGAATGGCGCCAGCGGCCATTTGGGCAGAGCCGTCGTTTCGGAACTGCTGCAGCGTCCCGACCGGCACGAGGTAGTGGCTATCACGCGCACGCCCGAAACCGTCTCTGGACCGGCTCAGGGACGATTCGGGGACTACAACCGACCCGACAGCCTTGCGGAGGCGTATGCGGGTCTCGATCGTCTGCTCATCATCACGACCGTCGATCCGGAACCTGGAAAGCGCGGGGCGCAGAACGTCGCTGCCATCGACGCGGCCGTCAAGGCGAGGGTCAAGCATATCGTCTTCATGTCTGCCGCGGGCACGCGGCAAGAGGAGGAGCCGGCGCGCGGCGCCTCCTACTGGCGGGGCGAGCAACATCTTATCGCCACGGCGCCTGCCTGGACCATCCTGCGTATGAACTTCTATGCCGAAGCTTTCGTGCAGCAGGCGCAGGCTTCGCTGGACCAAGGCGTGCTGACCGGGCTGGCCGAGAATCGGGCTGCTTTCGTTGCGCGCGGTGACGTGGCGGCCGCCGCGGCCGGAATCCTGATCGGCGACGGCCATGCAGGCGCGATCTACAACGCTACCGGCCCCGAGCGCCTGTCGGGTGCGGAACGCGCGGCCCTCATCGCCGAAATCACTGGTCGGCCGCTCGCGTTCCTTGTCATCCCGGAAGAGCAACTGCGTGCCGGACTGACGAAGGCGGGTTTGCCGGTGGGGCCCGTCAACACCGTCATCAGCATCCAGGCGAGCTTCGCGGCGGGTGCGTTCGACATTGTGACCGGCGACGTCGAGCGCCTTGGCGGCCGGCCGCCCAAGCCTCTCCGCGACGTGCTTGCTGGGGCGCTGAAATCTCCTTCGGGCTGAAGACTTGCACCCGAACCGATCTCTTGCCGGAGTGCTGGTGCTGCGATGATCTCGCGGCGGATGAAGAGAAGTTCCTAGAACTGAGGAGACGATCGTGACAGAACCCGTTATCAGCGTGGTTGGAGGTACCGGTGCTCAGGGCGGCGGCGTGGTTGACGCGCTACTCACAGCGCGCAAATTCAAGGTCAGGGTGGCAAGTCGCAACCCGTCCAGCGATGCAGCGAAGGCGCTGACAGCGCGCGGCGTCGAGGTCGTGAAGGCGGACTTGCTCGAACCATCGAGCCTGAAGGCCCTCTACAACGGGGCCCGCGGCGCCTTCTTGGTGACCAACTTCGGGGATCCCGCTCAGCGCGGGCGCGAGGAGGAGATCGGCACCAGTGCCGTGAACGCCGCCCGCTCCGCTGGGGTGAAGCATCTGATCTGGTCCACGCTGCCCGACGTGGAAAAGATAAGCGGCGGGCGCTTGAAGGTGGAGCACTTCACCATGAAGGCGCACGTGGATGCCGTGGTCCGGTCTGCCCGCTTCGAGCGCCACACGTTTGTCCAGGCGCCGTTCTACTTCCAGAATTTAAAGATGCTCGTACCCCAGCCCCTGCCGGACGGTCGTCGCGGTTGGGCGGTCCCGATGGATCCCACAGCGCGTGTCATCCACGCCGGGGACATCACCGAGCTCGGGCGAACCGTGGCTGCCGCGTTCAGCGCCGGAGCCGAGCTGGCGAACGGTAGCTACCTCGCCGTGTGCGGCGGCACGTATTCGTGGGACGATTTCGTGGCGACGCTCAATGCGCTCGGACACGACGTCGGGGTCGTAAGGGTCGCACCGGAGGTCTATGACGGCTTCTTCCCCGGCGCCAAGGAGATGCGCGAGATGTTCCAGTACTTCGAGGCGCATACCTATTTCGGTCCGGACGCGCAGAGCGCCATCGCCGCAGCGAAGGCGCTCGTTCCCGGCGGCTTCACCGCCTTTTCCGAGTGGGCGCGCAATAACATGAAGCCGGGCGGCTGAGCCGGGCCGCGAGCGGCTCGGTGCACCCCACTCCACGGAGCTCGACGACCGCGCTCGTCGATCGTACGCGCCCTACCAACATCGAGCTCCGCACGTCCGCACTGGCTACTGTTGAGATGTGCGCAACGAGAATGGCACGGTGATTTCGTTGCACGCGCTAACTCAATACTCATCGCTGCCGGCGCTCGCCCGCAATATCGGTCAAAACAATCGCAAGTGTGGCAAAGACGCAAGTTGCGCCGCATGCTTCAATAGGACCGCTCTTTAGAGGAGAAACGTGATGTCCGATGTACGTGGGGTAATCGAAGTGAACGGCATCAAGGAATATCGGTACTTTGTGGGTGGTGAATGGTGCACGGCTGAACATCACAAGCTGTTCGAGGTGTATCGGCCTTACGATCGCGGCCTGTATGCACGCGTCGCCGCAGGTGCCCGACCGGAAGCGAAGCTAGCGGTTGACGCGGCCGCGAAGGCATTCCCTGCCTGGTCGCAAACGACTCCGGCCGAGCGAGCAAGGCTGTTCTTCAAGGCGGCCGAGATCGTGAAACGCCGTCGCGCCGAGATAGCCGAGATTCTCGCCATTGAAACGGGCAGCACGATCTCCTTCGCCACGTTTCAGCAAGACCTTGTGGCCGCCACCATCGAGCAGGCAGCCGGATGGATGTATTTGCCGAAGGGCGAGGTCCTGGAGACCAACGTGCCCGGCACTCATTCCATTGGGGTGCGCCGGCCGCTGGGCGTGGTGGCGAGCTTTACGCCGTGGAATGGGGCCAACGTCTTGTCGTGGCGCGCAGTCATTTCTCCGGTGGCCGCCGGCAACACGGTCGTTGTGAAGCCGTCCGAACTTGCACCGATTTCAGCGGGCATCATTCTCGCGCAGATCGCGGAAGAGGCAGGTTTCCCGGCAGGAGTCATCAATGTTGTGACCCACGCGCCTGGCGTCGCGTCGGATATCGTCGACGTCTTCTTCGAGAGCCCGGATGTGCGGGTCATCAACCTCATTGGCGGCGTCAAAACCGCGAAGATGCTCGCGAAGCGCGCTGGCGAAACGCTCAAGTGCACGACGATGGAGCTGGGTGGCTACAACCCGATGATCATTCTCGACGACGTGGACGTGGACTATGCGGTCCGCACCGCGACGTTTGGATCCTTCTTCCACCAGGGGCAAATCTGCCTCAACACACGCCGCATCATCATTCAGCGCAAGATCGCTAAGGAGTTCCTCGAAAAATTTGCCGCGCGCACCAAGTCGCTGCCGTCAGGAGATCCCCAGGATCACAAGACCATCATCGGCCCATTGATCACGCCTGCCGCCGTAAAGCTGGTCGATGATCGGGTGAAGGAGGCGGTCGCCAAGGGGGCAAAGCTGCATACGGGCGGAGTCTTCGAGGGCCAGATCTACCAGCCGACCATTCTTAGCAATGTGCCGCTCGACACTGCCGTTGCCAACGAGGAAACCTTCGGACCGGTCGTCGTGGTGGAGGTCGTTGATACTGCCGAGCAGGCGGTCGAAGCCGCCAATCGCACGATGTACGGACTCACCTCATCCATCCTTGCAGGCGACACTTATCGCGCGTTTGAGCTGGCGCCGAAGATTCTGGCTGGCATCGTCAACGTCAACTCGCCGACTGTGAACGATGAGATTCACGCGCCGATGGGTGGTGTGCGCGACAGCGGCTGGGGCCGGACCGGTCCCGACAGTCTGAAGGAGTTCCAGGACGTCATTTGGATCAACTCTCACAGCGGTCAGCGTCAATACCCGTTCTAAACGCGGCGCGCTCCCTCTTATCAAAATCAAGCGAGACTTAACGATGCGCAATTCCGCTAAACCAAAACAGAATCTGTTCGGCAGCGCTGCCAACGGCTTGCTGAGCCGGCGAGCAGCCTTGAGCATCGCCAGCGCATCGCCCAATCCGTCCACGGCGGAGACCGCCAATATTCACCAAGGGCTCGCGGCCGGCGAAGATCAGGCGTCTGCAAGGCAAAAGCAGCTCAAGGGCGCGTACGACTACATCGTCGTCGGTTCGGGCTCGTCGGGATCGGTCATCGCCGGCGAATTGTCGAAGACCGGCGCCGACATTCTCATCATCGAGGCCGGCGGTCTCGACGCTGCTCCGAGCATCAGCAATCCCAGCATCTGGTTCTACAATGTTGGGGGCGACTTCGATTGGCATCTGCCGATCGCGCCAGTCCCGCAGCTGAACAATCGCAACTTCAACATGGCGCTCGGGCATATCGTGGGCGGCGGCAGTTCGATCAACGCCATGGTGTGGACGCGCGGCATGGAGCGCGACTACGAGAGCTGGGTCAAAAGCGGGGCGAAGGGCTGGGCGTTCAAGGATGTCCTGCCGACCTTCAAGGCGCAGGAGGATTGGGAAGGCGGCGCCAACGAATGGCGTGGCGTAGGCGGTCCGGTCCACATTCGCCGTCCGCGCGATCCGCATCCTACCGCGCCCGTCTTCCTGGAGGCGGCCCGCCAGATGGGCTTTCCCATCCACGAAGACGCGAATGGCCCGATGCGTGAGGGCGCGGGCTACATCAACATGAACATCGCTCCGGACGGCACGCGCGTCAGCGCTGCGCGCGCCTTCCTGCATCCAAATCTCGGGCGTCCCAATCTCACGCTGCTTCTGAACACCCCCGTGACGCAGGTGCTGTTCAAAGGAGATCGCGCCCACGGCGTCGCCGTCGCTTCAGGAGATATCACCAGAACGATAGAGGCGCGGCGTGAGGTCATCGTCTCGGCGGGGACGATCCACACGCCGAAGCTCTTGATGCTGTCGGGCGTGGGGGATGCCGCAGCGCTCAAGAAGCTCGGCATCAAGAGCGTCGCGGATCTGCGCGGCGTTGGCCGCAATCTCCAAGATCACATTCTGCTCTCGGGTGTGGTGTTTCAATACAAGGGCGCCATGCCCGAGCGGCCCGTGGACAGCAACGGCGTCGAAGCCGAGATCAACCTGTCGAGCGGTGTCGACAATCATCCCACCGACATTAATCTGGTGCTCGAGCAGTTTCCGATCGCGACGCCGGAAGCGGCGCAGCGTTTCGGTCCGCCACCTCAACAGGACGCCTTCACCATCGCACCGGCGCTGATTCAGCCGACGAGCCGCGGTCGGGTGAGGCTGGCCAGCGCCGACTGGCGCGATGCGCCCATCATCGAATGCAACCATCTGGGAACCGATCGCGACCTCGCCGCGATCGTACGCGCGATCGAAGTCGCGCGTGAACTCGGCGCACAGCAGGCGTTCGACAGCATACGCGCGGCGGAGCTCATTCCGGGGCCCAAGGCGACGAGCAAACAGGACGTGATCGATCTCGCGCGAACCGGTTCAGCGAGCTTCGGTCACGCCGTCGGGACCGCAAGGATCGGCATGGATTCGGACGCCGTGGTCGACAGCGAGCTCCGCGTCCACGGTCTTCGCGGTCTTCGCGTGGTGGACGCGTCGGTGATGCCGTCGATCATTTCCGGCCCGACAGCCTGTCCGTCATTCATGATCGGCGGACGCGCGGCCGAATTCATCAAATCATCCTGGTGAGGCAGACGGCATGCGCTTCACCATCGACGTTCATCATCACATTCTTCCCGACTATTTTTGGCGCGCAACGAACGACGCGCATAGCCCTGTCGGCGGCATCTTGCCCGCGCCCTGGTCGAAGGAGTCCACTCTATCTTACATGGATGACGCTGGGATCGACGTTGCGATCACCTCCATCAGCACGCCGGGCGTCCATATGGGCGATGATTCCGCTGCCGGCGATCTTGCCCGCCGCGTGAACGAACTGTCGGCAGAGCTGATCCAGGAACGTCCCGACCGCTTCGGCGGCTTCGCGGCACTACCGTTGCCCGATGTCGACGGTGCGTTGCGCGCGCTGGAATACGGCCTGGACATTCTCAAGCTGGATGGTGTGGTGCTTTTCTCCAACGCGCGCGGCATCTATCTCGGCGATGCGCGATTCAGGCCCCTCTTCGACGAACTGGAAAGGCGCGGAGCCGTCGTCTTCGTGCACCCAACGTCCTCCCCAGACCCCGCTGTCCGGAACCTTGGACTGCCGGATTCGTTGATCGATTTCACTGCCGACACGACGCGGGCGGTGGCGCAACTACACTATGGAAATACCTTCGCGCGCACCCCGAACGTGAAATACATTTTCTCCCACGCCGGCGGCACGATTCCCTATTTGGCGACACGTTTTTCAATCATCGACGAGATGAACGTGATCCCTGGCGCGGAGGAGCGCGGCACCGCGGCGGACACGCTTCGCAGGCTCTATTGGGACACGGCGTTGTCGTGGCGGCCACCTGTCCTGCGGATGCTTCGTTCAGTAGTCGGCATGGGCCAGGTGCTTTTCGGCTCCGACTATCCGTATCTTCGCCGAGATCTAGCCGTCGCTTGCCGCCATGAGGTCGAGACAAGCGCGGAGCTGGACAGCGAAGAAAGCCGCGCCGTCCTTGCCGATAACGCGCTGAAGCTGTTCCCGCGGCTGGCGGCGCGCGCGCCGACCGAGAAGGAAAGCGCCCGAACCCTGCGAACTCGATCCACATAGTGACGGCCAGCGAGCGCGGGCCCAAGGAGCAACCGATGACCCTTTCGATGCAACGATCTGACCATAGCGGTCTCACCCCGCAGGAAATTGGCGATCGCCTTGCCATTCGCGAGCTTGTAGACGCGTATGCTCACTGCGCAGATCGCCGGGACGTTGAGGGCCAGATGTCCCTTTTCACGGCGGATACCGAGTTCTTGGTTTACATGGACAGCCGTAACGCCGTCCCTACGCAGGAAATTCGTGGTCGCGACGGCTTGCGCCCCGTGTTTCGAGAATCTGAGCACGTACGAGGCGACAACGCACTTCAACGGTCAGAGCACCGTGACGTGTGCACAGGACTCCGCAACGGGGGTCTCTTACTGCCTTGCGCACCACGTAAAGGTTGTTGGCCCCAGTCGGAGTCTGATGATCGCTTCAATCCGGTACCTGGATCATTTCGTGAAGATGGACGGCCATTGGTACTTCCAGCAACGAAAGTTGATGGTCGACTGGATCGACAACCGCCCACTAGGCGCCGGCTAACGCGGCTCGCGCGCTTGCGATTGGCGTGCTGTTTTCAGTGCCAGTGGTCTGAGCGGCTATCAGGGCACGCGCTCGCGGCAAACGGTGGTCTCCAACGGTGGGTAGTTCACCGTCCTAACAATTGGGCCAGCGTCCCGCGCAGCCACGCATTGCCTGCATCGGCATGAAACCGTTCGTGCCAGTGCTGCTTCACGGCGAACGACGGCAGACTCACGGGCGGCTCGAACATGCGCACACGCTCCTGGTGCGCGAGCGTCTCGCCCAGCCGGCGCGGCACGATGACTAGCAGTTCCGTCTGCGCGACGATGCGCGCTACGCCAAGGAAGCTTGGCACCTTCAGTACGATGCGGCGCTCGTAGCCCCTTTGCGCCAGAACTTTCTCGACGATGGCATGGCCAGTACCCGACGTGGTCACGACGATGTGTCCCTCTGCCAGGAACGCCCGCTTGCTCGGGCGGGATCGCACGCGCGGATGTTGTTCAGATGCCAGGCAGGTGAAATTCTGCTCGAACAGGGTCTGCTGGTAAAATCCCGCTTCCAGGTGCGGCATGAAGCCGACCGCCAGGTCGATCTCACCTGACTCGAGACGGCGCGGACTGTCGCTCGAAATCCGCTCCGCTTCGATCAATACGCCCGGTGCCATACGACGCAGGTGGTTGATCAGCGTTGGCAGGACCACGATCTCGCTGATGTCGGTCATGCAAATGCGGAACTGGCGGCGCGCCACCGCGGGGTCGAACGCCACGCGTGGCCCGGCGAGCTTGGCCAATCGCTCCACCGAGGCTGACACCTCGGGATAGATCTGCTGGGCGTACGGTGTAGGCTCCATCCCGTGTGAAGTACGGCTGAAGAGCCGGTCGCCGAAATGCCGGCGCAGCTTGTTCAACGCGATGCTCGCATTCGCCTGCGCCATGGCCAGCCGTTCCGCGGCGCGCGACACGCTCTGCGTCTTGTAGACCTCCACGAACACGTTCAACCAGTCGATGTCCAGCTTTGCCATCGCGACCTCTATAAAGAAACAATATGTCTTGTATATCACTATGTGTATTTACGCAATAGCGTCGCTCGCCCAAACTGGAGTCATTACAGGAGGAGACACATCATGAACCGTACATCTGCTTCCCTTCCCATCCTCGTCGCCGGTGGTGGCATCGGCGGTCTGGCGGCAGCGCTGGCGCTCACGCGCCAGGGCTACGCCGTAAAGGTCCTTGAGCAGGCGCCACAGTTGGGCGAAATCGGCGCCGGCATCCAGCTCGGCCCGAACGCTTTCGCCGCCTTCGACGCCTTGGGCATCGGCGAGAAGGCGCGTGGCCGCGCCGTCTATACGGAGGAAATGGTAATGCACGACGCCCTCGACGAGACGCTGGTCGCGCGCATCCCGACCGGTGAGCTCTTTCGCAAGCGCTTCGGCAACCCCTACGCGGTGATTCACCGCGCCGATGTGCACAAATCGCTTCTCGAGGGTGCGCAGGAATCGGAACGCATCGAGGTCCTGACTTCGACCACGGTGCAGCGCGTCGACCAGGACGATGACAGTGTCACCGTGCACGACACCAACGGCGGCAAGCATCGCGGCGTCGCGCTGATCGGTGCTGATGGGGTGAAGTCGGCGGTGCGCCGGCAGTACGTCAGCGACGAGGCGCGTGTATCGGGTCATGTGGTGTACCGCGCGGTCGTCGACAAAAAGGACTTCCCGCTCGACCTGCAGTGGAATGCCGCGAGCATCTGGGTCGGCCCCAACTGCCACCTCGTGCACTACCCCTTGCGCGGCGGCGAGCAATACAACGTGGTGGTCACCTTCCACAGCCGAGAGAAGGAAGAGTGGAGCGTGCGCGAGGGCAGCCGCGAGGAAGTGCAGAGCTACTTCGAAGGCATCTGCGCCAGAGCGCGCCAGTTGATCGACCTTCCCAAGGATTGGAAGCGCTGGGCCACTGCTGACCGCGAGCCAATCGGGCAATGGACCTACGGCCGCGTCACCCTGCTCGGCGACGCTGCGCATCCGACGCTGCAGTACCTTGCCCAGGGCGCGTGCATGGCGATGGAAGACGGCGTGACCTTGGGCAAGGCGCTGCGCGTGCACGGCGGCGACTTCGGCCGCGCCTTCGCCCACTACGAGCGCTCGCGTATCGCCCGCACCGCCCGCGTCGTGCTGTCGGCGCGCGAAATGGGGCGCATCTTTCACGCCAAAGGGGTCGAGCGCCTGGTGCGCAATGAACTCTGGAACGGCCGCACACCGGAGCGCTTCTACGATGCAGTCGAGTGGCTGTACGGCTGGCGCGTCGAGAACTGCCTCGCCGCCTGAACATACCCCGCAACTCAGCCCCACACAGGAGACAGAACCATGCAGGAACTCGGCCGCCTCGAAGATCTTCCCGCGGACTACCGCGAGGCCCTTACTCGACAGAATTTGGTGCCGCTGTGGCCCAACCTGCGCGGCGTGCTGCCGCCAGGCAGGCCGCGGCCGAACACCCGCGCCACGCTCTGGCCCTACGAAGCGCTGAAACCGCTGTTGCTGAAGGCCGGCGAACTCACCCCGATCGAGAAAGCCGAGCGGCGCGTGCTGGTGCTCGCCAATCCGGGTCATGGTCTCGAGAACATGCAGGCCAGCGCCGCGATGTACCTGGGCATGCAATTACTGTTGCCCGGCGAGTGGGCCCCGGCGCACCGCCACACGCCCAATGCCGTGCGCATGATTGTCGAGGGCGAAGGCGCTTACACGACCGTGAATGGCGAGAAGTGCCCGATGAGCCGGGGCGACCTGATTCTCACGCCCACCGGTTTGTGGCACGAGCATGGCCACGACGGCGACGGGCCGGTGGTGTGGCTGGACGTGCTCGACCTGCCCCTGGTCTATTACATGGAAGCCTCCTACCACGTCGACGGCGAGCGCCAGATCATCAAGCCCGGCCGCGGCGATCGCACGTATGCGCGAGGCGGCGTGGTGCCGACTCAGGTGTTCGAACGGCAGAAAACCGCGTATCCGATGTTGCGCTACCCGTGGAGCGGGACAAGAGCCGCGCTCGAAACGCTCGCCGGCGAGCAACCGGAGCTAGAGGCGGTGCAGGTGACTTATGTCAACCCCGAGACGGGCAGCGACGTCCAAAACATCCTCGGCTACTACGCGCTCATGCTGCGCCCGGGCGAAACCCTGCGCCTGCCGGTACGCTCGCCCGCGGCGGTGTTCCATCTGATCGAAGGCAGCGTCGATGTGGCGATAGGGGACCAGCGCTTCACGCTGGCCGCGGCCGATACCTGCTGCGCCCCCGGCTACACCACGGTGAGCCTCTCGAACCGCACGGCCGATGCGCCGAGCTTCCTCTTCATCGCCGACGAGGCCCCATTGCACCGCAAGCTCGGGGTATTCGAAAACCGCGGCTGACCCAAATCCAAGGAGACATCATGAACCAAGCTACCTACCTGTGGAACCCGCCCCCGACCTATTCGCTGCCGGTGCGCGGCAAGAACCAGCGCCTGCCGATCAACCGACTATTTTTTGTCGGCCGCAACTATCACGCGCATGCGAAGGAGATGGGCCGTCCGGTGGACAAGGCCAGCTCGCAACTCTTCTACTTCACCAAGTCGCCATCGACGCTGGTCGAATCGGGCGCCACCGTGGCCTATCCGCCCGGCACCCAAAACTACCAGCACGAAATGGAGCTCGTCGTGGCGATCGGCGCGCCCGGGTTTCGTGTCGCCGAGGCCGACGCGCACCGGCTGATCTACGGCTATGCGTGCGGACTCGACATGACGCGGCGCGACCTCCAGCTCACGGCGCGCGAGCAGGGCCGCCCGTGGGACCTGGGCAAGGACCTCGAGCAGTCGTCCGTGGTATCAGAGATCGTGCCGGCCGAGGGCAGGGTGCTCGGCTCGGGCGAGCTGGTGATGACGGTCAACGACCAGCCGCGCCAGAAGGCCGACCTCAGCCAGTTGATATGGAACATCCCGGAGATCATCGCCGACCTATCGAAGTTCTATCACCTGCAGCCCGGCGACCTGATCTTCACCGGCACACCGGAGGGCGTGGGTCCCGTTGTGGCCGGCGACCGAATCGAAGGGCGCGTCGAAGGGGTCGGTGAAATCAGCCTTCACGTCGGCGCCGCGGAGTAAGCGGTGAAACTCTACAACTACTTCCGCAGCGGCACTTCACACCGGCTGCGCATCGCCCTGAACTTGAAAGGTCTGGCGTATGAGTACGTGCCCGTGGATTTGCGCACCGAACAGCACCTGCGCCCCGAGTTCAAGGCGCTGAACCCGCAAGGTCTCGTGCCGGCGTTGATGCATGACGGCAAGGTGCTGATCCAGTCGCCTGCGATCATCGAATGGCTTGAGGAACGCTATCCCACGCCCGCGCTGCTACCCTCGGGCCAAGACGACCGTGCCCGGGTACGAGCCCTGGCGGCGATTGTCGGCTGCGACATTCACCCGATCAACAACCGGCGCGTTCTCGAGGCGCTGCGCCATCAGTTCCATTGCGACGACACGATGATCAGCGCGTGGTGCGCGACATGGATCGCGGCTGGCTTCGACGCGTTGGAGGCGCTGCTTGCAGCGGACAAACAGCGCGGCGATTTCTGCTTCGGCGGCGCGCCCACGCTCGCCGATGTGTACCTCGTCCCGCAGGTCGAGAGCGCGCGCCGTTTCAAGATGGACCTCACGCGCTGGCCGACTATCCGGGCGATCGATGCCGCCTGCAGCCAGCTCGACGCGTTTCGTCTTGCGGCCCCGGGCCGGCAGACGGACGCCGCGGACTAGTCAACATTCAAAACGCATGCGACGCACCCGGCGCCCGGCGCCGTGGCAGCCGCGCACACGTCAACCTTAGGAGGAGAGACCATGCAAGCCGCTCGTTCGATCGACGTCACTGAATTCATCAACACCCATAAGCTGGCGCCGTTCCATATCCTCATTGTCGTGCTTTGTTTTCTCATCGTGGCCATCGACGGCTTCGACACGGCAGCGATCGGCTTTATCGCGCCTGCGATCCGGGGCGAGTGGGCTCTCACGGCTGCCCAACTGGCGCCGCTTTTCGGCGCAGGCCTTGCTGGACTGATGGCCGGCGCATTCCTGTTTGGACCGCTGGCGGACAAGTTCGGGCGCAAGAACATCCTGCTCGTGTGCGTTCTGTTCTTTGGGCTCGCCTGCCTTGCATCAGCGTACTCGAGCTCGCTGTGGGAGCTCGTCCTATTGCGCTTCCTCACCGGCCTCGGTCTCGGTGGCGCGATGCCCAATTCGGTAACCCTGACCTCCGAGTATTGCCCGGATGAGCGCCGTTCGTTTCTTGTCACCACGATGTTCTGCGGGTTCACCGTGGGATCGGCCTTGGGCGGCTTGGCTTCGGCACACCTCGTCGAGGCGTACGGCTGGCGCTCGGCTCTCATGCTGGGCGGCATCCTACCGCTCGTCCTGCTCCCGTTAATGGTCTGGCAACTGCCCGAGTCGGTGCGCTACCTGGTCATGGAAGGCAAGGGCCTGAATCGCGTCGCGGCTACCCTCAAACGCATTGCACCGCAGGAGAACTTCGCCAACGTGCGCTTCATGTTGATGCACAAGAAGCCCGAAGGCTTTCCCGTCGGCCATCTGTTCAAACCCGACCTGGTGACCGGCACGCTGATGTTGTGGCTCGCGTTCTTCATGAGCCTCCTCATCATCTACCTGTTGTCGAGCTGGCTGCCGACGCTCATCAAGAGCACCGGCGTGTCGCTCAAGACGGCTTCGCTGGTCACCGCGATGTTCCAGGTCGGCGGCACGCTGGGTGCGATCCTTCTCGGCTGGCTGATGGACCGCATCAACCCGCACTACGTGCTTGCCGTGAACTATGCCTTGGCCGGCGTATTCATTGCTGCCATCGGCAGCCTCACTGGTACTCCATGGCTTGTCGGTCTGGCCGTGTTCGGTGCGGGGTTCTGCATCTCGGGCTCGCAGGTTGGCGCCAACGCCCTGGCTGCCGGCTTCTATCCGACCGACTGCCGCGCGACCGGCGTGAGTTGGGCCAACGGGGTCGGGCGTATCGGCTCGGTGCTGGGCTCGGTCGGCGGCGGGGCGATGCTGTCGATGAACATGTCGCTGCCCACGGTGTTCATGATCGTTGGAATCCCGGCGCTCGCTGCCGGGGCAACCATGCTTGCAATGGGGCGCTATCGCGCCGGACACGGGCAACGATTAGGTAGCTTTTCAAGATACCGGTCAATCAACAAATCAACGCTCACGTCAACATCAGCATGATCGGCGAGAGAGGGCAGCCGTTCATAGAGTTGATCGGCAAAAGGACCCGTGCAGGTGAAGTCGTATCCGGATTCTTCGAAATGTCCCCACACGAAATTTGCGAGCGTTTTTTTCCATCATCGACAGCGGCATAGAAGGGACTGCTCTGTGAGCTGGAAAGCCATTCTGCCAAAGACTTGTGAAAGAGAGCGATGCCTCCAGGGGAATCACGCAGAAATGCCCCCAACTCGATGCGTTTCTGGACATAGTGCTCGGTATCCCAAGCCAATGCCGCAGAATGATCGGGGAATGGTGTTGGGCCGCCGCAACTAACTCTTCGCCGGCTCGGATGCCGGCGGCGAGCGGGCGGCCAACATCTATAGCTTGATCGGCAGCGCGATGCTTAACGGAATCGGTAAGCGGCGCTGAGTTGCCGCTCCTGAAAGCACGCTGCCGAAGACGGTTCTTGGCTGCATTTCATATGGCGGCGCAACTTCGCGATCTGACTCTTTTTGAGCTTATGCCGGTGTTTCATCCGTACGCCGATAAAGTTCCGGCAGCTTATGCCGAAGATTTGAAGATTTTCAACTTATGCCTTACCCAAGCGAGTGCGCTGACTGCAAAAGAAAGAGCGCCTCGTGGAGGCCACGAAGCGCTCTAAAGCCCTCAAGGCTGGGAGCCTTGGAGGAGAGGGTCTGTTGCGTTTCTTTCTTCTCCCATCCGTCACGCCGTTGCCTGCGGCAAGAGGGATCAGTTCATTTGCGCCACGGCGCGGGCGGCTGCTTCGCGGGTGTAGAAACGGCCGTCGTGGACGAAGCCGGAAATGACCGAAGCTTTCACGGTCGTCACGCGACCCGATGGAGCACGGGCAACCACTACTTCGGGTGGCAACCCATCCAGGAGATGAAAGGGAGCAGGACTGCCGTCGGCAAAGCGCGCGTCATAAATGCTTTGCGTTTCGGTGTCGAAGAAGGCCGGGCGAAATCCCCAGCGACGGTTCTCCTGGCTGCGTCCACCGGTGCCGTGGAAAATGCGATTCTCGCAGTCCAGCAGTCGATCACTCATCATCGTGCCCATCTCGACCTCCTTCCATGTGTCAACCCATTAATCGTTCTTGTTAGTATCATATTAATTCGGATTATCCTATATAGGATAATCTTTGTCAAGAGGCGCTCGAGGGCGTGGGTGACGGGTGACGGCAGCTCCTTAGCCTCTTGACTTTTTTCATTCGATCTCGTACTATTCGATATAAGTCGATCCGATGGCTGTGATTAGCAAAGGACCATCGCAACAGCTTGGTGAACTGACGGGACATCCACGTCGACGTTGCACGGCTTGCCTGGTCTTGCGACCAGGCGGCACGTGGCTCGCGTGGGGGTCAAGGACGAGCGACTTACGAGACGAAGGAGACCGACGGATGAGCAACGACAAGGATCCTCAGCAGCCTATTGTTCAGCTGTGGACGCGGGACGGCTTCAATGGAGCAGCCTCAGTGGTGACCCGGACCACCTACGCGCCGGAATATCTGTCCGTCGAAGGTCCGCACGCGCCGCGCAGAGCGCTGCTCGAACGGGTCGTGGCAGACGACCAGAACCATGCCGAAGCCTTGCCCACGCCGGTGGCCACCTCTCAGTCGGGTGTCAGGCTTTATGTCTCTCGCCGGCGCGCTCCGATGTCCTTTGTCGTCCGGAATGTCGAGGCAGACGAAATCCACTTTATCCAGTCGGGCAGCGCCCGCTTCGAGACGGACGTCGGCTCCATCGAAGTCAACGAGAAGGACTTCTTATGCATCCCGCGATCGATCGCTTATCGATTCGCTCCGACGGACGACCGGTTCATGAGCGTCATCGTCGAAAGCAAATCGCCGGTGAAACTGGCGCCGCCCGCTCCTACGGGGATGATCAATTTCGCCCGCGACGTCCAATATGCCGAGGTCACGGCCGACATGCAGCCCGGCGGTCGTACGAAGCTGGTGCTGAAGACGGCGGATGAGCCCTACACCACCTTCGTCCTGCCTCACGATCCGCTGGCGCTAGGCGTCCGCCTCACCGCCCAAGTTCCCGTCTGGAAACTGAATCTGGCGAAGATCCAGGTGATGACTTACCTGCCCGAAGGGGGCCCCCCTGGATCTTTCCTGACGTCAGAGGCTGGCGACGTCCTGATGTTCAACCTGAGCGCCCGGACCAGCGGTCGCCCGCCCGTTCACATCAACGCCGACTTCGACGAGTTGATCTGCTATGTCGCAGGACCAGGCGCGTGGGGCGGTTGCTCGGAGCCCGGCACTTTGACGTGGGTGCCGAAAGGCGTGATCCATCACGGCCCATCGGAGAACGTCAAGGAGGGATATCAGGCTTGGCTGCTGGAAACCCGTTCCACCCTCCGGTGGACACCGCAAGCCATCGCTGCATCCGAACTGATGGAGACCGGTGAATACGGGCCACACCCCAGTATCCGTCGCTGATTCACCCGTTGTGTCATTGTGCACGAGGGACATCGAGGTCTAGCACGCTCGACCGCTGCACCGCCATCCACTGCCCTTAGGAGACAAAAAATGGATTCTCAACTTCAGGAACTTCTCGACGAGGCGGAAATCCGCAAGGTTCACATCCGCTATTGCCGCGGTATCGACCGCATGGACTTCGACCTCGTCCGCTCGTGCTACCACCCCGACGCCATTGACCGACACGGAGCCTACGAAGGCGATGTCGAAGGCTTCATTCAATGGGCCTCAAGGCTCCTGCCGGAGTTTGAAACGACGATGCACTTCACCGGTAACCAATACGTCAAGGTCGATGGCAACGTCGCGTATGCCGAGCACTACGCGCAGGCGTTTCATCGAACCAAGCCTCACGGCGACACAGCCGCGGCGGATTGGATCGTTAACGTCCGCTACGTGGACCGGATGGAGAAGCGCAACGGCGAGTGGCGAATCGCCGACCGCGTGGTGGTCTACGACTCGGAGAGAACGCACGCGGTCAACTCTGGCGAGTCGCCGCTCACGACCTGGAATTTCGGCCGCCGCGACCGCGACGACTTCTCCTACAAGTATGGCCTGGTGGGCTAGGTGGTGATGGCCGGCGCGTGCCCGCTCTTCCTCTCGTTGTCAGGCGGCAGTGGTCTTCGGGGATAGGGAAGACGTTGCCAAGCGATCCGACGCGACCTTACCGCGAGTAAACACGGGCGAGACTGAATCGACTATGGTGGCGTTCGTTTATGACAGCGGCTATGTACATACGGAGCAACCAAGCGGCCGTCGCCGAGGGAGCCCGTTCAGTCGACGACGCCAAAGTCGTGCTCATCAAAGTGGAAGATGTCCTGGGTGCAAGCCGCGAATCCTTCTAATTTTGGGCTGGTCGCCAACCGTCCCGTAAAAGGAATACCCTCATGAACGTTTTGCACATCGACTCCAGCGCGCTCGGCGCAGCGTCGGCCTCGCGGCAGCTGAGCGCTGCCGCAGTGCGGATTTTGCGTGACAGCAACGCTGACGCGAGCGTCACGTACCGCGACCTCGCTCAAACACCGCCGGCGCACCTCAGCCCGGCGCTGCTGCTGGCGTTGCGGCCGCCGCCAGGTATGGAGCCGGGGCATGGGCCCGATGTTGCCGAGGAACTGCAACTGACGGAAACGCTCATCAACGAATTCCTGCAGGCCGACGTCGTCGTGCTCGGTGCCCCCATGTACAACTTCTCGGTGCCGAGTTCGCTCAAGGCCTGGATCGACCGCGTGGCCCAAGCCGGCCGCACGTTCCGCTACACCCAGGAGGGCCCCGTGGGCCTTGCCGGCGGCAAGAAGGTGCTGATCATCTCCTCCCGCGGCAGCGTCATGGCCGGCACGCCCATCGAAGCGGCTATGGATCATCAAGAGTCCTACCTGAAGGCGGTCATGGGGTTCTTCGGTATCGCCGCCGTGAAGATCATTCGCGCCGAGGGTCTCGGGCTCGGTCCGGATTCCAGGAAGCAGGCCATCGAGCGTGCGCTGGCGGAACTGAAGCTCCTCAGCGAAGAGTTCGCCTGACGCCTCCTGCTTGCACGGGACCGGTCAATGCAGCTTGTCGGTCGGTCGTATTCAGAAGGCGGACTCACCGAGGAGGGTCATCCTTGATGTACCCCGATAGGCATCGCTCGAGCTCCGCAACACGGCCGCAGCGTTCTCCAGATCCCGAAACCACCCATGATTGACCACCGCCCCCTGTATGCGCTTCCCGCTGCCAACCTTGGCTGGCTCAAGGCGCGCCATCACTTTCCGGTTGATGGACGCCCCGATCCGGCCCATATGCCGGTGAAGTCGCTCTACGTCTGGAACGATGACGAGTTCGCCGCTGGCCACGGCTTTCCCCTCCACCACCATCAGGACGTCGAGATCATTACTTACGTCCGAAGTGGCGTGGTGACGCACGAGGACACGCTGGGAAACTCCTATGAGATCAACGCGGGCGACGTGCAGGTCATGAGCACCGGATCTGGCCTGCGCCACTCCGAATACAACCGGGCCGCTGCGCCGCTAAAAATCTTCCAAATCTGGCTTTCCCCAAATCAGCTCGGTGGCAAGCCCGCGTACGCCACGCGACGCTTCCCTGGATACGAGCGCGCGAACCACCTCATCGTGCTCGCAAGCGGCCTCCCGCAAGACATCGAGTCTCAGGCTTTGCCGCTGCGCGCTGATGCACGACTTCTCGCAGGGCGTCTTCGGACCGGGCGGAAGCTGACCTACGAGGTAAGCGCCGGCCATGACCTGTATCTCGTCCCGGCAACGGGCCAAGTCTCCATCAACGGCGTGCTGGCCAATGAAGGAGATGGCGTTGCCGTGACGAAGGAGGCAGCCGTCGAAGTCAGGGCGCTGCAGGACACCGAGCTCGTCGTTATCGAGCTCGCATAGAGGGAAGCATTCGTCCATCCTCGCCTTAGCCTCGGACCTTCCGCCGGTTTTGGAAGGTCCCAGCACGCCGGATCGCGAACGCAAACGCATGGTGCGACGCCTTCTCGACCGCCAGAAGCGCTACGAGCGCGATTCGAAGGACTACGAGTTCTCCCGCGCTTCGGTGCTCGAGCATTGGCAGGCAGGTCAGCGCGACATGCGCCAGACCTACGAGCATCCGGACTGGCTGGCCAAGTCCAGCGTGGATGTCGGAGTCACCGCCTATGACCTTGCCGAACTCATCGAACAGCGAGCTGCGCGGCAAGGCTAAGGCGCCCAGCCAGGCTCATCAACTCGATCCACCCATCCATCACAACGTTTCAAGGAGACTCCATGAACCTCTATCTCACCGAACGCGACCGGATATTGCAGGACTCAGCAAAACCGGCGTGGTTCAAGTCGATGCTGCTGCGGCTACAAGGCTTCGACGCTGATGATGCATTCAGTCTTGCCAGCACCCTTTTTGCCCTCTGCGAACTGAGGTTGTACGAATCGGCGAAGCATCACGAATCTCAAGCACGACAGGCCGATCTGAGCACCGATCAGTATCACCGCAAGAATGTGCGACCATGAAAATCCAAGACATCCCTAGCCAAGCTTTTGCCATGCCTCTCACCAGCCCAGCGTTTCCGCCTGGACCGTACCGTTACGTAAACCGCGAATTCCTCGTCATCACCTACCAGACCGATCTCGATGCGCTGCGCGCCGTGGTGCCAGAGC
>Ga0209118_1000335_pt1 | contig 27383 bp, 24 predicted proteins | sample BlaSpr_A8_Ref_M1_FD_187988 | JGI IMG/M metagenome (GOLD analysis project Ga0209118, IMG submission 187988) | Forest soil microbial communities from Thunder Bay, Ontario, Canada - Black Spruce, Ontario site 2_A8_Ref_M1 (SPAdes) (version 2) | ecosystem: Environmental > Terrestrial > Soil > Boreal...
GCTTCAAGGCCAGGCGCGGACCGCGCTGGGCCAGGGCAAAGAGGACCTCGCCAGGGAGGCGCTGACGCGCGCGCAGCTGGCACAGACCCAGCTGGACGGGCTCACCCAGCAGATCGCGACGGTCAAGCAGCAGGAGCAGAAGCTGGAGATCACGATCCAGAAGCTGCAGGCAAGGATCGAGACCTTCCGCATGCAGCGGGACACCATGAAGGCCCAGTACCAGGCCGCCAAAGCAACCACCAATGTGGCCGAGACGGCCACCGGCCTTTCGGAGCAGATGGCGGACGTCAGCATGATGGTCGATCGATCTCGGGACAAGATCGCGCAGATGCAGGCACGCTCAGCCGCCGTCGGCCAGCTGCTCGACTCGGGCGTCCTGGACGACCCCGGCGCGAGCGGAGGGGACGACATCGACAGGCAGCTCGGCGCGAGCAGCGGCGAAGCGGCCGTGCAGGCGCAGCTGGACGCCATGAAGCAGCAGATCGCGCTTCCCGCATCGAACATCGTCGTTCGCGTCCAGGGCGAGGGCCAGTTCCGCCTCGCCGGCTCCTACAAGGGCGAGCTGGACGGCTACGACCAGAAGGTCGTCGACGCAATCGACGCCGGCCAGCCGGCAGCCCTCAAGCAGTCCGTGCACGACGTGATCACCTTCGTGAAGAGCCACGGCGTCGCAGTGCCGGACACGGAGAATGCGGCGTCCCAGGTGGTGCTGCCCTCGGAGGACCTGACCCTGGATGAAGCCAAGAAGATCATGGCCGGGGGCTAAGGGCTCACTCCCAGAGCGTTCAGATCCGCCAATCGGGCACAAATGGTGGCGTTCACCGCCGGATGAAGCAAAAGTGGGCACAGTTGGTCACAACCCATGGTGGATGCAGCCAATTGGGCACAGTTGGTCGTCACGCTCGCCCTGCAACGGCCGCACCTCGACCGGAATGCGTCAACTGGCTGCCGGCCGGTAGGTCGCGATCACCACTCCTTTGGCCGTCGTCTTGCTGTCGACGAGCCGCAGGGGGGTTGCATGGCCGTCGTTGAAAAGGCGGCGGCCGGATCCGAGGACCAGCGGATGGATCAGCAGGACGTATTCGTCTACGAGATTGCGCCGCATCAAGGACTCGACCAGCACCCCGCTTCCGAGCACCACCATGTCTTTGCCCGGCCCCTCCTTGAGCCTGGCCACCGCCTCGGCGCCGTCGCCCGCGAGCAGCTTTGAGTTCATCCAGGGCAGCGGCTCCTTCAAGGTCGTTGACGCGACGTACTTCAAGGTGTTGTTCAGCACCTCGGTGTAGGGATTGTCCTTTCGCTTTGGCCACACCGAATAGAAGTCCTCGTAAGTCCTCCGCCCGAGCACAATCGCGTCCGTGGTGGCGCCGCTTTCGGCAGCCGCCTGGCCCATGGCCGCGTCGGCATAGGGAATCGCCCAGCCCCCGTGGGCAAAGCCGCCGCGCTCATCCTCGTCGGCCCGCGCGGGGGCCTGCATCACTCCGTCCAGCGTCAGGCTCATGAACGCGATCACTCTTCTCATTCGATATTCCTCGGTGAGGTTGCCGCCATCACCCCCTATACGAACGGGTTCCGGCCGAATCGACACCCTGATTGAATCAGCGCCACCAGGGCTTTTGAGCCGCTTCGACCGCTGCGCCTACGGCTTCCTCCAGGTCGGCTTCCAGGCGGGTCAGGTCTTGCACCCACTCCCCCGACATCACCACCGCGATCGCCGCCTTCCCCACCTCAGCGTCCTTCTGCCAGCGTCCCAGGCAGCCCAGCTCCGCACGACGTAGCGCGGATAAGGAAACGTCGGACCCAGGCTCTGAAGCCGGCGACAGATCCAGGCGATCGGCGAGGCGGCGGTATGCGCCCAGGAGCACACGCACCTGCTCATGCACGTCGCGCGCCCCATCCGCGCAGCTGCCGGCCTGGTAGCCCATGCCGGCTATCACCTCGAGCAGGTCACCCGCCAGGATCACGTGGTTGGCTGAGGACAGCAGGAAAGCGGCGGTTGCCTGGTCGAACGAACGGTCACCCTTCTCGGTGATGAAAGTGTCGAAGGCAGCGTCGGCGCGGTCTCGCGCGCGCACGACATCCTTCCGAAGCGGTTCTGCCGCGTGGGCGGGCACTGATTCAGCTGACGGAACAAAACCCAGGACGCGGTCGAACCCAAGGCCCAGGTATTCGACCAGGCTTCGATAGACGCTCCCCAGTGCCCTCGCAAGCTCGCGGCGCGCTCCATGAGGCCATAGCAGCAGACCGACCAGCAAGCTGATGAGGGCGCCCACCAGGAGGTCTTCGATGCGCACCAGCCCGACCTGCCAACCAGCCGGTGAGATCAGGTTGAAGACGATGATCAGGTTGATGGTGAACGCGGCCTGGCTGAGCATGAAACCGATGGTTGTCGCGGCGTAGGCGGCCAGGAAGACGCTGATCGGAAATGCGATCCACATGACCGCGGGCTTGTTGCCGGCGATCACCGCGAACGCACCACCAATCAGGACACCGATCGCATTGCCGGCGACCGCGAGGACGATTGTGCGCCCCGTACCGAGCGCGTTGCTGCGCAGGACCTGGATCGTTCCCAAAACCACCCAGAACGCGTGCGAGAGACCGAAGGCGCCGGCTATGAAGACGGCTGCGGCAAGGCCGAATGCCACCCGAAGGCTGCCCTGCAGCACGGTCGAAGGCGGCTCGAGATGCGTACGGATCGCCTGCAGAACATCGATTGCCGCATCGCCCGCATCGAGCTTCGCGCCGGCGGCGATCACCGCATGCCGGCCGAGTGTGAACGTGATGTACGACACCACGCGAAGCGTGTCGTCGACGTCGAGTCCATCGAGCACCTCCTCGGCCGGTCTGCCGGAGCGAAGCTGCTCGGCCGCCCATCGGTCAAGCGCGGCGCGATGCTGCACGCGCGCTAGCTCAATCGCGTGAAGGTGCGGCTGGGCGCCACCCTTTAGCACGTCCGCGCTGGCGCGCAGTGCCGCGACGACTGAGGCGACGAGGTCGTCGCCCTCGGGCAAGGCCGGGCGCACCGCCGTCGGGTTTTGGTTGAAAGGGCGCTGGATGATGTCCACGATCCGCTCACTCTCGATCAGCAGCTGGACGAATGCCCGGTCGCGACGAGCCGGCGCGATCGGACGCTTGCCCATGAAGGAATATGCCCGCATAGCCTCCTGTACCGCGGTGCGAGCAGCCTCCTCGAGGCGCGGGAAGCCGGCGTTGTCGGCGCCAAGTCGCATGCCTTCCACCACATCTGCGACGGCGAGCAGCGCTTTGGAAGCAAGCTTGTTCGTCATGACGCGCTCGAAGCGCGGCCAGAGGGCGACGGCCGCCGCGGTCGACACGAGCCCCGCCATCGCCCAGCCTCCGACGCGCGCAGGAATGACATCGGCCGGCGCCGGGATCGTCGCGGCGATCACGAACGCGAGGAGCATCCCGAGGTTGGCGGCGGAGACGTAGCCGCCAAAGATGCGGCTGAAGGAAATCGCGAACCCAACCACGAACATGACCACCGCCGGCAGCCACTTCGAGGTTGAGACGAGCGTGCCCAACGCCACGAGCCCTGCTCCCACGACAGTCGACGTCAGGTAGGCCAGCGCACGCCGGCGCCGGAAGCCTCCGAAGTCGGATATGACGAGCAGCGAGAAACAGCCGAACATCACGAAAACCAGGCTTTGCGGTGCTCGCAAAAGGAGATCCGCGAACGCAAACGCGAGAGGGATGACGATGGCGGCGCGCGTCGCACGCCGGAGGGCGGAATAGCCAGGATCGCGCGGCGGCTTGACGGTGATGTGCAGGCGGCGGTTGATCGCTGTGGCCGAGCTCAGGGGACGCGTTCGACCGAAAGGCCCGGCTCCCACCTTGCCTGGCGAGCGCCGGCGGCGTACGTGCTCTCGAAAAACTGCAGCATCGCCTCGCGAGGCGACGCGCTCTTTCGGACGTCCTCGTAGAGAAGCGCAAACTCGCCGAGCTCCGGGCTCCACGAAGCGGCCGCGGGCTGGATCGACTGCTGCTCGATTCCCGCCGGCTTCGGATACGTGTACGAGAAGAAAGCCGCTTGCGGAAAGCGCGAGTGGCCCGGCCAGAACCCACAGCACACCTGCTCGGCATCGCCGCCCAGGCGCTCGATGAGCCCAGCGCCCGGTGGCGGCGTGGCCGGACGGCCCGAGTACCTCGAGTAAGCGAGGTCGAAGCTGCCCCAGAAGAAGTGCACCGGCGAATTTCGGCCTCGATATCGGGAACGGTGCTCTTTGAGGACCAGGTCGACCTGGGACAGCACCCTCCAGAAACGATTCGCCCATTCCGGCTCATAAGTGGCGTGGACCGTATCCTCCGCGAAGGGAATCGGATCGCTGACCTCGGAGGGAATCGGGCGAAAGGTTGTCTCGATGCCGAGCGCGTCGAGATGTGACATGAAATCGGCGTAGAAGTCCGCGACCGGCCGGGCGAAGAGAGGTACACGTCGCATCTCGCCTCGCACGGTCCCGATCGCCACGTGGTGGTCGATGAGGTCGACGTCGAGCTGGAAAATCAAGCCCGCGCGAGACTCCATCGGCGTGGTGGTCAGTCCGCGCGCGGTGAGGTAGAGCGGAACGTTGGCCCACTGCGGCTCGAACGGAGTCAGCGAAAGCCGAACCTTGCCCACGATCTGCAGATTCATGTGCAGCGTGTCAAGCGTGTCCTTCCACGCTCCGTAAGGCAGCTCTGGCCAGGCTTCCTCACTGCTCACAGGCGTCCAGTGTGCCACGGGAACAGAGCGAGGCCGGGACAAGGTTAAATAGGCGAGATGACAGGAGCCGGCGTCGTCCTGCTGACGACCTTCCTGGCCTCCTCGGTCGAAGCGATCGAGATGGTCATCATCGTGCTGGGAGTGGGCGCGGCGCGAGGATGGCGATCGGCGCTGATCGGGGCTGCCGCAGGTTTCGCCGTGCTGGCCGTGACCATCGCCGTGCTTAACGTGGCGCTGGCGGCGGTTCCGATTGGACCGCTTCGCGTCGTCGTCGGTGCTTTGCTTCTGCTGTTCGGCCTGCAGTGGTACCGCAAAGGCATCGCGCGCGTGGCGGCTCGGGGCCTCGCCGGCATGAGTGAAGAGACGGTCGAGGACGAGGACATTCCTGCGAGCGGCATGGACTGGGTGGCGTTCGTCCTCTCCTTTAAGGGAGTGCTGCTCGAGGGCCTCGAGATCGCGCTGATCGTCGTCTCGTTCGGGCTCGCCGCCGGGCAGCTGGGCCTCTCAGTCGTGGGAGCCGCGGCGGCTGTGGTGGTGATCGGAGCGGCCGGATTCGCGTTGAAGGGTTTCGTCACAAGGATTCCTCGAAGCCTTTTGCAGCTGATCGTCGGAACGCTGCTGACGTCCTTTGGTACTTTCTGGTCACTGGAAGGTCTCGGCGTGAGCTGGCCTCAAAGTGACCTGGACATCGTGCTCCTCCTCGTCGTCTACGGACTCACTGCGGCCACGTACATCGTGCTCGAGCGCCGCAGGATCCATCACACCGCGTTGAAGGCCGCATAGATGCGATTGGTCGCCTCAGGGGTGGTTGGCGTCGCGCGATTTCTCTATTTCTTCGTCGTCGGCGACGATTGGACTGTGGCGCTGGCAATCCTGCTGGCACTTGCGGTCACGGGCGTGCTCGTGGGCGAACACATCTCGGCTTGGTGGCTCGTGCCTTTCGTGGCGATCTTGATGACCGGCGTCAGCCTGGGCCGCTCAGCGCGGAAACGGGGCCTCTAGTGCCCGCTGGCCTCGTAACCGGCGACCTGCACACGCTGCAGGCCCGTCACCGACAGGATCTGGTCCTCACCTAGCGAGTCTTCCGCCAGCAGGGCCTTGGTCAGGGCTTCGAGCCGGCTGCGGTTGTCGGTCAGCAGCGTCATCGCAGTGGCAAAGCACTCGTCGGCGATCCGCTTGACCTCCAGGTCGACCTCTCGCGCGGTCTCCTCGCTGTATGGACGCACCGCGGAGAAACCGTTGCCCTGGCCGTCTTCGGAAAAGGCGAGCGGGCCGATCGTCGCGCTCATCCCCCAGCGGACGACCATCTCGTGCGCAATCATCGTCACCTGCTGGAGGTCGTTCGCCGCGCCGGTGGACACGACGCCATAGACGAGCTGCTCCGCTGCGCGTCCCCCCAGCGCACCGATGATCCGCGCCCGCAGGTAGTCCTCGCCGTAGTTGAAGCGGTCGTCGATCGGACTCTGCACCGTGACGCCCAGCGCGCCGCCGTGCGGGATGATCGTGACCTTGCGGACAGGGTCGGCCCTGGCCACCAGCAGTCCCAGCAGCGCGTGGCCCGATTCGTGATATGCGATGCGCTCGCGGTCGACGGGCGAAAGCATCAGGTGACGCTCGGTGCCGAGAAGAATCCGGTCGATCGCTTCGTAGAAATCCGCCGCTGTCACCATCGTCTCAGCTTTTCTCGCCGCGCCCAGGGCCGCCTCGTTGACCAGGTTGCGGAGGTCGGCTCCGACGAGGCCTGGAGTCATGCCCCCGATGTCGTCCAGGTCGACGTCCGGGCCAAGGGGAACGCCGGCCGTGTGGAGCTTCAGGATGGCGGCCCGCCCGCGCCGGTCAGGGGGCTGAAGCGTGACGCGACGGTCGAATCGGCCGGGGCGGGTCAGCGCGGCATCGAGGATCTCAGCGCGGTTCGTCGCCGACAGGACGATCACGCCGACACCCGGCTCGAAGCCGTCCATCTCGGTGAGGATCTGGTTGAGGGTCTGCTCCTGCTCATCGTTGCTTCCGAGGCGAATGCCCGAGCTCCGGCTCCGGCCGATGGCGTCCAGCTCGTCGATGAAGATGATTGCGGGCGCGGCCTTGCGCGCCTTCTCGAACAGGTCGCGCACCCGAGCCGCGCCGACGCCGACGATCGCTTCCACGAACTCCGACGCCGACTGGCTGAAGAACGGAACCTTCGCCTCGCCAGCGACGGCGCGCGCCAGGAGCGTCTTGCCGGTGCCCGGCGGCCCGATGAGCAGCACGCCCTTCGGGACGCGACCCCCAAGTCGTTGGTACTTCTGTGGTTCCTTGAGGAAGTCGACCAGCTCCTCCAGCTCCAGCTTCACCTCATCGATGCCCGCCACGTCGGCGAACGTCGTAGCGGGACGTTCGGCGTCATAGATGCGAGCGCGGCTCTGGCCGAACGCGCCGAGCAGGCCGCCCGCTCCGGAGCTCGCCGAGCGCCGGATGAGGTAGAGCAGGCCACCGACGATGAGAAGCGTCGGTCCGAAGCTCAGGAGGAGCTGCTCCCAGAAGGGGAGCGGCGGGTTTTCCGGCTTCGCGTTGATCGTGACCCCATGCTGCTCGAGAAGTGTTTCCAGGTTGTCGTTGGCGAACGACGGATGCTGCGTTGTGAAGTGCGTGGCCTTCGTCCCGGTCCCGGGTTCTGCGACGGCGGTCTTGGTCACACCTGTTATCGCATCGCCCGTGGTCGTGACCGTGACGACGTTGTCCTGGGTGACCTGCTCCTTGAAGATGTTGTAGGGGAGCGTGATCGTGGTCGGCTGGGCCGGGGCGAGCAGGACGTTCGTGATGAAAAGGTTTGCCGCGAATATGACGAGCAGGGTGATCAAGAAGCGCCTGGAGCGAAATGGATTCGTCATCGGCGGGACGGGCGCCTTGGGTGGGGTCGACGGTTTGGTCGGACGCGCGGGCGGTGGCGGTTGCGGCGGCGAGACGGCCATATGCACGGCAACAGTACGACGCCAGTGCCTGGCGAGGCATCGTGCGACCGGTTAAGCGATTCCTACCGACGCGGCCCAGGCCTGAATCGCCGGCACCAGGTCCGGCGCCAGCCCTGGTGACCGCGCGTCGTCGGTGAGGAGTCCGGTCGGATTCACCAGCAGCCCGTGGCCGGTGGGCAGCAGATCGAGGGTGATGTTCGGCTTGTGAAGCGCGGTCAGGATCTCCTGGCAGATCACGGTCGGAACGGTCCTGTCATTGCTTCCGAGGAACCACAGCGTCGGGACCGCAAGGGCGGTGAGAGCGGGCATGGGATCGTAGCCAGCGCGGTCCGCGCGTACGGCCGCAAGCATCTCGTCCAGCGGAGGGGCCGGCAGCGATTCGCCGCCGTTGGTGTATCCGGCCCAGAGATCCGTCTGGTCGACGGTCGTAGCCGGCGCTGACACCAGCACGGCGAACGCGGCCCCTGGATGCCGCTGGATTGCCAGCGGCACCGTCCATCCGCCCTGGCTTCCGCCATGGAAGCCCACCCGCTTCGGATCGACAGCAGGCTGGCGAGCGAGGAAGGCAAGCGCGGCCCCCGCATCGTCCGCATACGTGGCGAGAGCGTCCGAAGTCGGAAACTCGCCGGGATAACGGCCGGTGGAAGAGCCTCGCCCTCGCTTGTCGTAGGTGAGAACGGCAAGTCCCAGGCTCGCGTAGACGCCTACCCAGATGTCATAGAAATCGCGCTCGCCCGTCTCGGCGCCGTGAATGATCACGATCCCAGGGTGCGGGCCGGCCCCAGCTGGCTCCGTGATCGTCCCCGCCAGCTGGGCTCCGTTTGCGGGAATCGTCACCTCAGTCTGCTTGTACGCGATGCGCCGCGCGACCCGCCGATGCGCCGAATCGGTGAGTGTGATGGTGTCCGCGACGAACACAAGGTGGGCGAAAACCGGCAGCGGCTCCTGGAACAGCCTGCCGATCGTGAAGTGGTTGGAGGTGTGGGTCGAATAGATCGTTCTGTACGCAGCGTCGCGCAGGTCGAAGAACCAACCCATCCGGGCGATCACGAGCGTGTCGCCATCGTCGGTGCGATAGCTTCCGAAATAGGGCACCAGGGAGTCGATGGTCGCCGCGGCCGGCGGCGCCGTGGGCAGGGATGGCGGCCCATTGCTCCCTGGCGCACAGGAGAGCATGCCCGCGACGAGCACGGCCGCCACCCCAAGCCGCACCGGCGAAGATTAGCACGGACCCGTGCTATATGCCACGGATTCGTGCAATCGGATACAGTGCCCCGGATGACCGGACGGACTGATATTTCGCTGCTTTTCGATTTCTTCGTCACATCGCAGCGCATCCGCCGCGTCCTCGCGGATGCCATGGCGAAATCCGGCATGCGGCCCGATGAGTACGCCGTCTACAGCGTGCTGTTCGAAAATGGCCCCCTCACAGCGACCGAGATGTCCGAGGCCCTGGGCATGCCGTTGACCACGGTTCTCGACTATCTGAAGGCCATGAGCTCAGAAGGTCATGTCGACCGGATGCCTCATCCGAGCGACGGTCGCGCGCTCCAGCTGCGCCTGAATCGCTCCGGCGTGGCCGCCCAGCGGAAAGCGCACGACCACTGGGAGGTCGTGCGCAAACGAATCGAAGGCAACCTCTCCGTGCCGCTGGGCCAGGTGAGGCGGGCGCTGCAAGCGCTTGGCGACGCCGCCAACGTGGCTGCCGTCCCGGCGCGACGCTAATCCCTGTTTACCGGTAGAAGTACGGGTCGAGAACGCTGACCTGGGTGATCCGGTCGACGGGCAGGGAGTTCTTGCCGGCGGTCTTGCGGATCGCTTCTGGGTTTGGACCGTCGTAGATGCAGAAGGTCTTCTTCTTGTCATCCGTGACGTAGGAGTGAATCCAGGTCACGCCTTCGTCACCGTTGCGATCCACGACCTGCAGACATACGGCCGCGCCTTCCGCGTTGACCGGGATATGGAGACCGTCCGAGAACGTCCTCTCCACGAGATACCTTGGCATGTATGCGCTCCTCTGATGAATTTCGCGATCTCGCGATGAGCGAAACGCTACGTCTCGGAGAGGCTGCCGGAATCGGGAAATCTCCCCAAATTGGGCCGAGCGACCACCCATCTTGTGGACTTGATCGGCCGATAGGGCGCACGATTGTGCCCACCGATGGCTCGATCGATTGTTGATGTGGCAGCTTTGCCCGAACTGTTCGAGCGGTCTCAGGAGCTCGGGCGGCTGGAACTTGTGCTGGAGACCGTCCGCGCTTCGGGATCGGGCGCACTCTGCCTGATCGGCGGCGAAGCCGGCGTCGGCAAGACCGCCCTGGTGCGGCGTTTCTGCAACCAGCACAGCGCCACGCGCGTTCTGTGGGGCGCCTGCGACCCCCTTTTCACGCCGCAGCCCCTCGGCCCCTTGATGGACATCGCATCGCGGGTAGGAGGCGAGCTGGCGCGGCTTGGCGGGAGCCGGGCCCGGCCGTATGAGGTCGCCTCCGCGCTGCTCGGCGAGCTGCGGGACGCCGCGCCGGCGATCGTCGTCCTCGAGGATCTGCAGTGGGCCGACGAGGCAACGCTCGACGTCATGCGGCTGCTGAGCGGCCGGGTGGAATCCGCCACAGCGCTTGTGATCGCGACCTATCGCGACGACGAGCTAGGCCGAGTCCACCCTTTGCGGTTTCTGCTTGGTGAGATTCCGCGGCACGAATCGGTGTCGCGGATCAAGCTGCAGCCCCTTTCAGCCGACGCTGTGGCGGCTATGGCGGGCGGCGCCGGTGTCGATGTTGCGGAGCTCTACCGCACGACCGCGGGCAACCCCTTCTTCGTCACCGAGGCGCTGGCTTCGGCGGACGAGGAGCAGATTCCCTCCACGGTGCGCGACGCGGTGCTGGCGCGCGCGGCGCGACTGTCGCCAGAGGCCCGAGCGCTGCTCGATGCGGTGGCGGTCGTGCCTCAGCAGGCGGAACTGTGGCTGCTGGAGGCTGTGAGCCCAGAGCAATTTCCTGCCCTCGGCGAGTGCCTCAATTCCGGAATGCTGGCCCGGCAAAACGGAGCGGTCGCGTTCCGCCACGAGCTCGCTCGAATGGCCATCGACGACTCCATTCCGCCCGATCGCGCGCTGCAGCTCCACAGGCGAACTCTGCAGGCGCTCGCCAACCCATCTCACGCGTCACCGGACGTGACACGCCTGGCGCACCACGCGGAGGCGGCCGGCGACCACGAAGCAATGCTGCGTTACGGACGTGCCGCAGGCGAGCGCGCCTCGGCGCTGGGCGCCCATCGGGAAGCGGCGGCGCAGTTCTCGCGAGCGCTCCAGGTCGCAGACCCCCTGCCGCCGGGCCCACACGCAGACCTGCTGCAGCTGCTCGCGCAGGAGCGGCTCCACACCAACCAGGCCAACCTGGCCATCCAAGCACAAGCTCGTGCGATCGACCTCTACAAAGAGGCCAAGGATTCGCTGAACTGGGCAGATGCCTTACGCCGGCAGTCGAGGCTCTATATGTGCGGAGGGCGAGGCGCCGAGGCCGAGGGACCGATCCGCGAGGCGATCGAGCTTTTGGAGAAGCTGCCTCGAAGTCGCGAGCTGGCGCTCGCCTATTCAGGGCTCGTTATGTTCTACATGAACCACGACAACGCCGAAGGCGTGAGGCGCACTGCACCTCTGGCGCTCGACCTCGCTGAGCAGGTCGGAGACTCTGAGACCATCCTCCACACCTTGAATTCGTTGGGGACCACCGAGATCCTCATGGGCGATCCGCACGGCAAGGAGAAGGTTCTACGAAGTCTTGAGATGGCCGAGGAGCTGGGCATGGACGAGCATGTCGGCCGTGCTTACATCAACGTGGCGAGCGCCTCGGTGCAGGCGCGCATGTATGACGGCCTGGTGGAGGTGATCAGCCGGGGTATCGACTTCTCTCGCGAGCACGGCCTCGAGCTGTGGAGGATGTGGCTGCTTTCGTCGCTGGCCGAGGTGTACCTCGACCACGGCGACTGGACACGAGCGGTGGAGGTCGCGGAGAGCGTCTTGAACGGCGAGAAGGGTCAGCTGCCACGTGTCAGCGTGCTGCCCATCCTGGCCGTGGTCCGTGCGCGTCGCGGTGACCCGGACGTGTGGCCGCTGCTCGACGAGGCCCAGGCGATGGCCGAACGCGAAGGCGAGCTTCAGTTCGCGGTGCCGGTCTGCACCGCCAGAGCGGAGGCGGCGTGGCTGGAGGGCCGCATCGATGCCATCGCCGGCGAGACCGAGGCCGCCTTTCAGAAGGCCACGGCCATCGGCGCCTGGTGGCAGAGCGGGGAAATGCTGTGCTGGCGTCGGCGGGCGGGGCTTCAGGACGAGGTGCATCCCATGGTTCCGGAGCGATACAGGGCCGAGCTTCAAGGCGATTGGTCGCGGGCGGCGGACCTCTGGAGCGCGCTTGGGTGCGAATACGACGGTGCGCTCGCCTTGGCCGGAGCCGATGACGACGACCTGCTCAGGCAATCTCTCTTGAAGCTGCAGAGACTCGGAGCCCGGGCGGCTGCCGCAGTCGTCGCGCGCAAGCTGCGCGCACGCGGCGCCCAGGGTATCTCGCGTGGGCCGCGCGCGTCGACCCAGCGGAATGCGGCGCAGCTGACGGTACGCGAGCTGGAGGTGCTCGACCTCGTGAGGTCCGGCATGCGGAATGCAGAGATCGCGAACCGCCTCTTCCTCACTCCGAAAACCGTCGACCACCACGTGTCGGCCATCCTGCGCAAGCTGTCGGTCGAATCCAGGTCGCAGGCGGCGCGCGAAGCGACGCGACTCGGCTTGCTGAACTGAGTTGGCCGGTTGAACTTTTCGACCTCGGCAAGACTTCTCGCTGTCACGCTGGCCGCGTACATCGTTTGCGACATTCTCTTGACGCCGCCTGCCGGCCTCGAAACTCGGCCCGTGTCGCACGTGACGGGCCTCGGCTTCGCGGTCCTGGGCCTGCTCTTCGTGGGACTCGCCCTGGCCATCGTCTCGCTCGTCTTGCTGTTCCGGCGGTCAAGGCGCGCACCGAGCGTCGCGATCATCGCGGCCGTGCTGTATTTCCCAGCCGTGCTGGCCGAGCAGACAGGGAACTTCTCGAGCGTCCACGCGCCCGCCGCGATCGAAACGGTCGAGCTGATTCAAACCGTCGTCGCGCTAATCGTGATCGGCGCCGGCGTCTGGACGCTCCGACGAGCGACGCAAGCCTGATCCTCTATCCGGGGTCGGCGATGGCCCCCGACCGGAGCTCGGAGCCGCTGCGCAGGGGGCGGTCGCGGAGCAGCAGGCAGCACGCGAGCCCCAGGACCCCGGAGATGATCGTGATCCAGAAGAGATCTCCGATCGACAGCGCGAGTGCATTGTTGGCGGCCGCGATGACCTTGGGAATCAACGCCTGCGACGGCGCCGGCAGCAGGTGCTGCAGCAAGGCGCGGCCGTTGCCGACGTTCTGAAGGGCGCCGGAATACTTGACCAGCACGGAGATCAGGGGTTGCGGCACACCCTGCTCGGCCAGGTTTGCTGGCAGCCGGCTCGCAAAGGATGAAGAAAAGATCGTGCCCGCCGCGGCCAGCCCGACTGACGCGCCGATCTGGCGGAGGAATGTGAGCGTGCTGGTGGCCACCCCGAGGCGGCTCATCGGCACCGAGTTCTGCACCACGACCGTGAAGCCGGCCATCGCCGGTCCGATGCCGAAGCCAAGGACCAGCATCCACGCCCACAGCTCCCAGTCGGAGACGCCGGCCGTCAGGTGCGTCATCAAGAAGCCGCCGATCAGCATCACCACCGCGCCGCCCGTCATCAACCACTTGTAACGGCCGAGCCGGCTGATCAAGAGCCCGGTGCCGATGCTGCCCCCCATCAACCCAACCAGCAAGGGCCAGATGTAGTAGCCGGAGGCGGTGGCGCTGATTCCACGAACGGTCTGGTAGAAGCGCGGCATGAAGATCACGGCCGCGAACATGGCAATGCCGAACGCGAAGACCGCGGCCATGCTCACCGCGTAGTCCTGGTTTCTGAACAGATCCAGAGGGATGATCGGTTCCTTCGCCCTCGACTCAGCGAACAGGAAAACAGCGAGGATCACGAGGCCGACGATGATCAGGCCGCCCACGTCGGGGTCGGTCCAGCTCGCCAGCTGTCCTGAGCTGTTCACGTTGCCCTTGTTGGTGAGCCCGAGCATGAACGGCACGACGCCCGCCGTGAACAGGACGATGCCGAGGTAGTCGAGATCGCGGATGGAGGCGGTGCGACGTCCCGCGCTGGGAAGCACCGTGGCCAGGACGACCAGCGATGCAATCCCGAATGGCACGTTGACGTAGAACACCCAGTGCCAGCTGATGTGGTCGGTGATCCACCCTCCGATGAACGGCCCGACGATGAAGCTCAGGGCGAAGACGGCGCCGAACAAACCCTGGAATCGACCCCGCTCACGGGGGCTGTAGAGGTCGCCGATGACCGCCATCACGATCGGGAAGAGCGCCCCTGCGCCGAGCCCCTGGACGGTCCTGAAGGCGATCAGCTGGTTCATGTTCTGCGAGGCGCCGGACAGCCAGGAGCCGACCAGGAACAGGCACACGCCGATCATCAACATCACTTTCCGACCGAACACGTCAGAGAACTTTCCGTAGATGGGAACGGTCACCGTCGACGAAAGGAGATAGGCGCTGACGACCCACGAGTAGAGGCTCGCGCCGTTGAGATCGGTGACGATGCGCGGCAAAGCCGTGCCGACCACGGTCTGGTCCAATGAGGCGAGGAACATCGTCAGGAGCACCGCGCCGAGGATTGCGAGCTTGGTGCGCGGGGGAAGCGACATTAGAGACGGTGCGCCGGCGGCCGGCTCGGAGCTGGCCCGCTGTGCGGGAGGTGGGCGTCGTTCTTCGGTGGTCGCCATCCTCAGCCTTTCGCTTGCGCGAAAAGGTCTTTGGCGGCCCGCGTGATGATCTCAACGCATGTGTCGAGGGAGATCGCGGTGCTGTCGAGAACCATGTGGTAGTGGCGCGGATCGTCCCAGGCGCCTTCGCGCGGGTAGAAGTGGGAGATGTAGGCGCGGCGGGCGAAGTCCGTCGCCTGTTGCGCTCGGGCAGCAGCCTGATAGTCGAGCCGGTCCCTCTCCATCGCAGCGCGCCGGCGAGCCTCGACCGGGCCGTCGAGGCGAACGTGGAGGACGTCCGGGCGCCCTTTCAGCACGAACACCCCGCCCCTGCCCAAGATCACAGCTCCCCCCGCCTTCACCGTGCGACGGATGGCGTCCTCGGTCTTGGTGACGTCGGCGCTGACGCCGAGGTCTTCGAAGGTCCTCGGCACGCCGGCGAACAGTCCCGTGTAGCCGAGCGCGCTATTGAGCAGCCGGCCAACGGCGCTGGTTTCTTCGGCGTCATCGGCGAGGGCCGCCACGAGCGGCTCGTGGATTTTGGCGGCCAGGGCGGGCGGGATGGCGCGATCAACGAAGGGAAGCGCCAACTTCTTCGCGACGGCGGGGCCGATGATGCTGCCGCCGCAGCCGAAGGTGGCCGCGATCGTGACTGTACCCATAAGACTCCGCGATGGTACGACTCCGCCGCTGAGCCCAGCCAACTGTGCCCTCTTGGCTGGGTCCACCGCCCTCACCCGACCTGCTGTGCCCTTTTGGCGGGATCGGGCTGGGGGAGCTCAGGAATGGGCGGCGCGGCCGGCCGAGGCCAGCAGCTTGATTTCCTCCAGGTGCGCCCAGCTGTGCGCGTAGCACGTGATGCTCAAGAGGAGCCACACCGGCTGGCCCACGAGCGGCACGATGGCCGCTTCCACCTCAGGCCGCGTGTACGCATCTGACGAGCGCGCGTGATCCATCAATGCATTGGGCGCTTCGAGCTCCTCGTCGGTGACCGTCTTGAGCCACTTGCTGACCTGTGACCTGACGGCGTCCGCGTACTCGAGGACCTCTTCCGGCACCACGTCCGCCGCCAGCTGATCGGCCTCCGCTTCCGAGTAGCCGGTTCCGCCTTCGCGACGGGCCCACCGCTTCGCGGCCCAGGGCTGCGAGTCGATCAGCTCGGGCACGCCGCGGATGCCCATGTTGACGGTGGAGTCGATCGTCCGTGGGATGTGCCAGAACGTGAACGCCGGAAGGCTTGTGCCGGGAACACTTCGGCGCAGCCAGTCTCCCGGCTCCATCGATGCGGCCACCGCATGGAGTTGGAAATTCACCGCGTTCAACTGGGTTGCGATCATCCGGTTCGCCTGCACGGCGCTAGTGTGCCAGCCGCGCTTCCCGTTCGCGCAGCTCCTCCACGAGACGAGTGGTGACAGGCACCGAGACGCCCGCACGCGCGGCGTGTTCGAGCACGGCTCCGCCGATGGCGTCGAGCTCGAGCGGCAAACCCGCCGCCTGGTCTCGCTGCATTGACGACTGCATGGCCTCCGGCGCTGCGTCGAACATACGGAGCACGGCCTCCGGATCAACCGCGACCCCCTCGGCCGTAGCGACTGCGGCAACCTCCGAGATGAGGGCGAGAGCGTCGTCACGCCGGTTTGTCCGGACCTCGCCGACGTTGGCCCGCGCGTGGGTGGTCAGCAGCGCCAGCGGACCCAGGAGGACGAGCTTGTCCCAGAGCATCGGCGCCTCTACATCGCGAACCTTGACGTCGAGGCCGGTGGCACGTAGATGAGATGCGAGGGCCTCAACCCGATCGGCCACGCCAGGTGACGTCGCGATCTCGACCGCGGCGAATGGGCTCGTCTGGCGGACAGCACCGGCCTCGATCCTCGCCACCTCCACGCGAATCGTGGCCGCCACCACGCTCGAGGTCGGATATAGAGCCCTGAGCCGTGCGACGTGGTCGATGCCGTTCAAGAAAGGGACCAGCAGCGCTTGCCCGACCGCCTGTGCCGGCACCCGCTCAAGGGCCGGCTCGAGCTGAGTCGCCTTCACCGTGATGAGGCACGCGTCCACCGGCGTCTCCAGCTTGACGGCGGAGTCCACCGGCACATCGAAGTCGCCAAACCGGGAGCTGTGAAGCTTCAGGCCGCGTTCGCCGATCGCGTGCGCGGTGCTTTCACCCGCGAGAACCACCACCGAATCTCCAGCCCGCGCCAGGAGCGCGCCGAGCAGGCCGCCGACTCCTCCCGGACCGAGCACCGCCACGCGATAACGAGGCGGCGCCATGCGACCGATGTTAGCTTTCCAGAAATGCGCCCTGCGTGCGCCCGGCGGAAATGCGCCCTGCGCGCGCCCGGCGGAAGTGCGCCCTGCGCGCGCCCGGCGGATCGGGGTCGAGAGAGGAATAACCACCTGCTCGCGCATGTATTTATTTTCAGCTCTCGTTCGAAGGAGGTCGTCAGTGAGTGACGGGATCGGCTACAGGCACAGCGACCCCACTTACTACCTCGTTTATGACGACGAGCATGACCTGCGGTCCCTCGCTGGACACGCCCACCGCAGAGTCAAAATCCGAGGCCGTGCCCTGGAGGTTTCAGCCATGACTGCATGGAAGCGTTGGCAGGATTGGAGCGTCGTCGTCCTTGGGGCCATCATGTTCGTGACCCCGTTCGTCTTCGCCGAAACGTCGCAGACCGTTGCCGCGGGCGCGGCCTACGTGCTCGGCGTGCTGCTCGTGCTGGCGGGCATCGGGAACGCCGCGATAGCGAAGGCCGGCGGATTCGAGATCGTCCCGGCCATCCTGGCCGTGATCCTCTTCGTCAGCCCGTGGAGCTTCGGATTCACCGCGGTGACCGCGCTGGCCTGGTCCGCCTGGATCGTCGCCATCCTGACCGTGCTCGCGATCGGAAGCATGTACCCGATGAGGACGCGCAGAGCAACGGCGTAACTGGGCTGTTGTAGGAAAGGTGCTGCCGGCAGGGAAGACCTGCCGGCAGCTTTGTTTCTAGAGGTTTTCGTGGATCAGGCGGCCGAGTGTCTGGTACTTCTCGGGCTGGCTGCTCTTGAGATAGAACGCGAGACCGATGCCCGCCGCGATGATGACGAGATCGATCGGGCCGAGCCAGCGCGCGAAGCCGAGGCCTCCGCTGACGAAGTCGATGTTGGTGAACAGCAGGTACAGCACAACGGCCTGGCCGACGAACGAGATGATCGGCGCCAGGATCGTGCTCCACCAGTTGACGTCGCTGCTGTGGTGCTGCAAGAAGTAACGCAGGATCGCGACCGAGACGAGGGCCTGGACCGCGAGGATCACGATCACGCCCATGATCGCCATCAGCCCGTAGAGGTCGACGTAAGCCTGCTGAGTCGGATTGCGGGTGCCTGCGAAAATTGCGAACAGGATCACGATCACCACTGAGATCACGGTCTGAGTGATCGAGGCGATATGAGGGCTCTTGTAACGCGGATGCGTGGTGCCCAGAGCCGCAGGCAGCACCTTCTCGCGGCCGAGTGAGTAGAAGTAGCGGGATGCGGTGTTGTGGAACGCCATGCCGCAGGCAAACGATCCCGTGATGATCAGGATGCTGAGCGCCTGGTCGACGCCCAGTCCGATGTACTGCTGTGCGGGGCCGAGGTAGAACTGTGCGGCGTTCCCCTGCGCCTGGGCGATGACGTCCTTGAGAGTGGCATAGCCCGCGAACGGGGCCCAGCTCGTGAGCATGTAGAAGATGCCGAGGCCGACGACCGAGATGTACATCGCCTGCGGCACGACTCGCTTGGGGTTTTTTGATTCTTCGCCGTAGTTGGGGGCCATCTCGAAGCCCACCCACGACCAGAACGCGAAGAACAGACCGATGGCCGGGATACCGGCGGCGAGAGATCCGACCGCCGGGAAGCCCTGGAAGGCTTTGACCGGGTTGAATGCTGCGAGCGTCAATGCGGTCGACGTGGTTGCGCCGCGCACGATCATCGCGACGTCGAAGATGAGGAGGAAGAGGATCTCGCCGACCAGGAAGACACCAAGCAGCCGCGCCGTGATGCGGATGTCGAAGTAGGTGATCACCGAGATGAGGAGAACCATGAACAGCGCCAGGTATGGCCACTGGATTCCGTTCAGCCAGCCCGCCCCGGTCGCCGTCCCGATCTGGCTCAGCTTCTGGTTGAGGAAGAAAGCGAAGCCTCCGGCGAGTGAAGCTTCGAACACCGAATAGGCAACCACCGCCCCAAAGCCGGTGCCGAGCCCGAGCTCGCGACCCAGGCCGTGGCTGATGTACGAGTAGAAGCCACCGGCGGTCGTCACCTTGCGAGACATCGCGACGTATCCGACCGAGAAGATCACGAGGATGACGGTGGCGAACAGGAACGCGGCCGGGGCCCCGAGTCCGTTGCCGAAGCCGACCGCAAGCGGAGTGTTGAAGAGCATCGCCGAGATCGGCGCCGAGCCCGTCACCGTCAGGAAAAGGACGCCCCAAAGACCCACCGCGTGTTTACGAAGTTGCGGTACATCCGCCCGCTGCGAGACGTCGAAAATGTCCGCGTCCGCCTGCTGGAGCGGCTCGACGCCGACGTCGACCTTGGTATCAGCCATGTTGCGTCCCCTCCTGGTGCTTCCGAATTACGGTGGCCGTCAGTAAATCTCCAGGTATTCCTGGAGCTCCCAGTCCGTCACGTGATCCGCGAATCGCTGCAGCTCGTAGCGGCGCATGACGGTGTACGCCTGAACGAACTCTTCCCCGAGCATCTCCTTGATGCGGTTGTCCGATTCCAGGTTCGAGAGCGACTGCTCGAGCGTGGTCGGCAGCTTCTCCTTTGATTCGTCTTCCTCCGCGGGCGGATGGGCGGGTGGTTCGAGCTCGAGCGAATCCTCGATGCCGATCAACCCGCTGGCGAGAAGAGCCGCTGCGACGAGGTAGGGGTTTGAAAGCCCCGACGGCGCCCGGTTCTCGATGTGGCGGCTCTCCTTCGAGCCGCCCTTGACGCGCACGAAGGCGGATCGGTCCTCGGGACCCCAGGAGACGTTGGTGGGGCTGAACGTGTGCCGGCGGCGCCGCTTCAGACAGTTCAGCGTCGGGGCCAGCAGCGCATAGGTCGACGGGGCGTGGCGCAGCTGTCCGGCGATGAACTGACGACCCTCCTTCGACAGTCCCGCTTCCACCCCGTCCTCGGCCATGACGTTCTTGCCACCCTCGAGGCGCACCAGGCTCATGTGCGTGTGCGAGCCGCAGCCGGCGGAGTCTGCAAACGGCTTGGACATAAAGGTCGCGAGCAGCCCTTCGCGCTGCGCGATTTCCTTTACGCCGTTCTTGAAGCTGAAAGCGAGGTCCGGTCCCGCCATCCCTCGGCCTGGCGCATAGACGATCTCCCACTGGGAGCCGGCGTACTCGCAGTTGGCCGTGATGATGTCGATGCCGAACTCGCGCATCTGGTCGACGATCCTCTCAATCGCCGGCACCCAGGTGTTCCGCACGGAGTTGAAGATGTGGTAGCCGGTGAAGAGAGGCTTGTGGGTGGCGGGATCGAGCAGGTAGAACTCGCACTCCATGCCCATGACCAGCTCATACCCCAGCTTGTGGGCCCTGTCGAGGACTCGCCTGAAGACGTGGCGTGGAGAAGCTGCCAGCGGCCTTCCGTCGGCCCATGACGCGTCGCAGATGAATCTCGCTGTCGCTTCCGCCCAGGGTATGACCGCGGCCGTTGAGGGATCGGGACGAAGCAGCTGGTCCGCATAGGCGACCTCTTCGTTGTAGAGGGTGCCCGGCACGACGTCGGACCTGCTGTCGAGCACGGCCGCGCCGCCATACATGTTGAGACCGTCCTTCGCGTAGCCCGCCGCGTGGTCGATCGGGACGATCTTGGAGCGGCTCGTGCCATGCATGTCGGGCAGCTCGAAGCGCACGTTTCGGATGCCGCGCTCCTTCCAGCCGGCGAGCACCCGCTCGACCGAAATGGACTTGCCCTCTGCGATCACCATGGCATCAACTCCCGCACCCGTTGTTCCAAAAGCGAACGTCGAGCCCGATCTCGGCCGCGAGCACCTTGGCCGGGTTCACCCCTACTTTCGGGACGATTACCAGCACGCCTCCTTCGCGGCCGTCGCCGCGCTCGAGGGCAGCGGCCACCGCGTGCGGTGGCTGCAGGTGACGGCCCTGCCAGCCGAGCGATGGGTACGAGTCGTGCACCACGACCAGCGAGCCCCTCGGGCCTCGAATCAACATCTCGAGCTCGACGAAATGCCCCACGTCCCAGTCGGCTTCCGGCTCTTCGACCGAGCGTCCCTCCAGCTCGGCCAGCAGGACCTCGATCGGAGGCCGGCTCGCCCACATGCGACCGGTGCGTACGTTCGCGAGCAGCCGCGAACCCAGGCCCGCCGCCTCATCGACGAGCCGCTCGACGCGGTGCGCATTCCAGTCTCCGCTCAAGGGCACACAGCAAAGCCCGCCACCCGATGCCGCCTCAATCGCCCGGGCCAATGCGTCTGCTGAGGTGCCTGAATGTTCGACTGGGGCGATAGGCAGCTGATAGCGATAAGACACGTAGGGGGTCGCGCCCGGCGGCACGTCCGAACTGTCATGGGGTTCAGGTAGCAAGGTGCCGGCGCGGAGCGCAATCAAGTCTTCCGTTATCGGCTCGCCGTCCCATTTCGTGAAACCCGATTCGTTGAGAATGCGCGCGGCCCAGAACGGACCGCACAGGTTGTCCTTCTGCTGGTCGAATGCCGTCTCGACGGTGGCCGCGAGCTGCGCGTTCACCTGGCTACACGGTCCTCATGTAGCGATCGCGCTCCCAATCGGTCACTGTGCCCTGGAACGCCTTGACCTCCCAGGCGCGCGAGGTCACGTAGTAGTCGCTGAAGCGCTCATCGAGGGCTTCTCGCAACACGGCGTCCGACTGGAACGCCCGGATCGCGCTCTCCAGCGAGGCTGGAAGCTCGGGCAGCTCGCCGCGCGCATAGGCGTCGCCCTCGACCGCGGCCGGCGGTGTGAGCTTGCGCTTGATGCCGTCGGCGGCAGAGGCAACGACGGCTGCGAGCGCGAGGTACGGGTTCGCGTCCGCGCCAGGACGGCGGCACTCGAGGCGGCAGAGCTCGGGGTGATCCTTGCGCACGATCGCCCGCACTGCGCACGATCGATTCTCGACGCCCCAGCTTGCGTTGACGGGCGCGAACCAGCCAGGCACCAGGCGCTTGTACGAGTTGATCGTCGGGTTCATCAGCAGCGATGCCGCCGGCAGGTGCTCGAGAACGCCCGCGATCGCGGAGCGGAAGACCGCGGGGAGCGCGCCCGCTTCGGACGCGCGGAAGGCGTTGGCGCCATCGCTCCAGCAGGAGAGATGGATGTGTCCGCTGGATCCCTCCTCGCCCGGCGCGGTCTTGGCGAGGAAGCTCGCGCCCAGGCCCATCGTGGCGGCGAGGTCCTTGACCGCCATCTTGGTCAGCGCTGCGTCATCGGCCGCACGCAGGGCGGGGCGAGCGCCGAGATTGAGCTCGAGAAGTCCCGGTCCCGCCTCGGTGTGCACGGCGGAGAGATCGACTCCTAGCGCTTCGAGGGCCGGCGCCAGGGCTCGCACGAACGCCTCGAATCCGCCAAGCTCGCCCAGGCTGTAGCTGAGGCCGCTGGAAAGCGGCTTCGCCTCCGCGTCCCAAAGGCGCAGCTCGTACTCCACGGCCGCGACGGCTTCGTAGCCAAGCTCCGAAAGCCCGGCCAGCACCCGGCGCAAGACCTCGCGGGAGGCGATCTCGCACGGGCTGCCGTCGGGCCAGCTCGGCGTCGCCAGGCAGACCTTCCAACCGGGCCGCCAGGTCAGGTGGTGCAGCGTGCTGGGTTCTGGCCAGACCAGGAGGTCGCCCGCGCCAGAGCGGATGCCGAACTTCGTGTAGTCGCTGATCGGCGTGTCTGTCGGGTCGAGCGCGAGCAGGAGATCGGTCATGACAGTTCCATGACGCAGCGCCGATTCGAATGCTGCCGGCCGCAGTGCCTTGCCGCGGATCGAGCCGTTGACGTCTGGCATCCCCAGCAGGATGAACTCGCCGCCGTCAGCTCCCTCGGTGGCAGTCATCGGTTCGGATTCCATGCTCGCGGGCTTGCCCGCCACGTCGATCTTGCTCACAACTTCGCGGTCACCGCCTTCTCGACCTCGTCGATGGTCGTCTTGAAACGCTTGACCATCTCGTCGAGCTCCACGTCCGTGCTCGTGTAAGCCGGAGCGAGCAGCACCTCATCGCCGGCGTACCCGTCCAGAGTCGAATGAGTCGAGCTCACCAGAAGGCCGAGCTCGAACGCCATGTCGTCGACGAGCGAGGCGGCGTCGAGCTCGTGGGGCAGGAACGAAGTGCCGTCGCGTGGGTCGACCAGCTCAACCCCGAGGAGAAACCCGCGACCCCGCACCTCACCAACGATCCGCGAGCCCTTCAACGCGACCTGCAGCTGCTCGAGCAGACGCGGTCCGCGATCGCGCACCCGATCCACAAGCTTGTGTCGAACGATGTAATCCAGCACCGCCAGACCAACGGCGGAGGGCAGGGGCGCGCCATCCCAGGTGTGCCCGAGGTCGAACTCGGCGGAGCCCTCCGCGAGGGCGTCGTAGATGTGCTCGCGGCACAGGACCGCGGCGAGCGGCCAGTAGCCCGCGCCAAGGCCCTTGCCGATCGTCACGATGTCCGGATCGATGGGCAGCTGATGCGCCGCGAGCCAGTCACCGACACGGCCCATGCCGGTCACGATCTCGTCGAAGCAGACCACGAAGCCGTATTTCTCACGGCGCTCGGCAAGGCCGGTCCAAAAACGCTCAGGCGGCGAGTAACCCGGCAGCGCGGCCGCGCTCACCGGCTCACAGAAGAACGCCGAGACAGTTTCGGGGCCGGCCTCTTTCAGCGCGCGGTCCAGCTCTTTGAGCGCCGCTTCACCACTCGGGTCGAAACGCGGTGTGGAGGGAGCGATGTGGAGGTAGGCGGGCATGTACTCGGCGTACGGCTCCTGCAGCGAGTGGCGCCGGCCGCTCAGCGCGAGCGTGCCGATGGTCGAGCCGTGGTAAGCCTGCGCCGGTGAGATGACAAGCCAGCGACCCGTTTGTCCGCGGTCGACGTGGTACGTGCGAGCGAGCCGCACAGCGGTCTCGTTGGCTTCCGAACCTCCTGAGGCGAGCTTGACCCGCGCCATCTCGGGAACGACCTCGATCACCCGGTCCGCCAGTTCTTCCTGCGGGCGGCTGGTGAAGTGATGGTTGTAGAAGTAGGCGATCTTCTCGGCCTGTTCGGCCGCTGCGTCGGCGATCTCGGTTACACCGTGACCGAGGCAGGCGACCATCGCGCCTCCCGAGCACGCGTCGAGGATGCGCTTTCCGTCCGTCGTTTCGAGCCAGACCCCCTTCCCTTTCTCGATGTTCGGATAGGCGAGATCCAGGAATCGCGGGAATACGTTGGTCTCCTCGGCGTGCACGGTCGCCTTCATCTGGCTCATCCCTGCTTCCACACCCCGCGCCGCCTGATGGCGGCGAGCACCGCGCGCAATCCCTGCTCGCTGTTGGCGACGTGCTCCTGCATGAGCGTTTCCGCCGTCTCGGCGTCGCCGCCGTCGATCGCTTCCAGGAGCGCCTCGTGCTCTCCCTCCATCCTTCTGTGCCACGCATCGGACTCGGGCAGCAGCGTCATCGCGTCGTTCAAGCGCATGCGGATCTCTTCGATCGCGTGAGTCAGGAACGGATTGCCGGTGGCCTGCGCGACCGCGAGGTGAAAGTCAGTGTCGTGGCGCATGTAGTCCGGCTCGCTCGTGGCGGAAGCCATTCCGCGGATCGCGCGACGCATCGCCGCGAGGTCGGTGCCGCGGCGCGTGCCCGCGGCGACCCTGGCCACGGCCGGCTCGATCACGCGCCTGTAGAGCAGGAGGTCCTCGAGCTCTTTGCGCCGCCGCACCACGCGGAGGATCAGGTCGTCGGCCGCGAGGGAGTCCTGGTCGGGCCGGGTGATGAATGTGCCGCCGGTGCGCCCACGTCGGGCCTCGACGAGCCCGGCTGCTTCGAGCAGCCTTAACGCGTGCTGGATGGTCGGCCGCCCGACGCCGAACATGGTGGCGAGCTCGCGTTCGGCCGGCAGCGCCTCACCAGGCTTGACCAGGCGCAGCGAGATGTGCCGGCGGATCTGCTCCGCCACGTACTCATGGGCGCGCAGCTGGCGAATCCGCTCGAATCGCAGGCTCGACGCCGTTGACCCGTTGGTCGGGCGCGCCTCCTTAACGGCCACGCGCACCCTCCGGCGCGAGCCGCGCAACCCTGGTCAGGAAGGCGTTGAACAGGCGGTCGCTCCTGAGGCGCACCTCGGGCGCGAGCCGGTGCGTCTCTTCGAGCAGAGCGTCGGGGTCGACCCCGTCTCCGTCCAGCTCATGGCGATAGGCCTTGACCCAGCTCTCCATGATCGCGGGCGTCACCTCGGGGTGGAACTGCAGCCCAAGGCTTCGTCCCACCACGTAGGCCTGGGGGGCAAGAGCGGTCTCGGCGATCAGCTTCGCGCCGGGCGGAAGCGTGAAAGTGTCGAAATGCCAGTTGAACCAGGGGCCCTCGGACACCAGGTCGGGATCCTGGCTGCGGACCGGGAGCCAGCCGATCTCCGAATGCTCCGAGCGGAACGACTTGCCCCCGAGCACGCGCGCCAGGAGCTGTCCACCGAAGCAGAGCCCAAGGACCGGGACATCGGCCTCCGTCGCTGCGCGCAGCAGCTCCGCTTCGCGGGGGATGAACGGTTTGGAGTCGTCGAACGCCGCGAACTCTGAACCGAGGGAGGCGATGAAGTCGTAGTCGCGCGGATCGCGCGTCTTCTCGTGCAGGTCGATGCGATGAACGTCGACCTCCGCCCTTTGGCTGTCGAGCCATTCCGCGAGGTACCCCGGGGGTGTGGGCTCTTCGTGCTGAAGGATCAGGACCTTGAGCTTGCGGCTCATCGCGGCATCGGCCTTGCTTCAAGCTTGGCCTCAAGCTCTTTCGCAACCTTGCGTACCGAGGCGGCGAAGCGCTCGACCATCTCGCCGAGCTCGGCGTCGGTGCTGGTGAACGGAGGCGCGAACAGCGTCTGGTCGCCCGCGAATCCGTCCCGCGTCGGCATCGTCGAGTAGGTGATGAGACCGTTCTCGAAAGCCACGTCGTCGACCGTTCCCGCTGTGCGGAGCTCTGGCGGCAAGAAGGATTTGCCGTCACGCGGATCGACGTACTCGACGCCGAGCAGGAAGCCGCGACCGCGAACCTCGTGCACCATCGGAACGCCCTCGAGGGATTCCGCGAGCTGCTCGCGAAGGCGGGGGCCGCGCTCCCGCACGTGGTCAACCAGGCCTTCCTTCTTGAGGACGTCGATGACCTTGAGACCGACCGCGCATGACAGCGGCGCCCCGTCCCACGTGTGGCCGAGGGTGAATTTCCTTGATCCACTGGCGACCGAGTCGTAGACGTGCTGCCGGCAGAGCACCGCGCCGATCGCGGCATACCCCGCACCCAGGCCCTTGGCGGTGGCGATGATGTCGGGGACGATCGGGAGGCTTTCGGCGGCAAACCAGTGTCCGGTGCGACCGACGCCCGTCACGATCTCGTCGAAACAGATCAGAAAACCGTGACGCGCCCGGCGCTCCGCGAGCCCTTCCCAGAACCGCTTCGGCGGGCTGTAGGCGGGGAGGGCGGCGGCGCTCACCGGTTCGCAAAAGTAAGCCGATACGGCGTCCGGGCCGGCGGCTTCGAGCGCCCGATCGAGCGCCTCCAGCGCCTGGTCACCGGTTGGATCGAATCGCCACGTGCTCGGCGGGATGTGGAGATGCTCTGGCATGTACGGCTCGAAAGGTCGCTTGAGCCCAGGCCTGCCGGTGAGCGCGAGAGTTGCCATCGTCGGTCCGTGATATGCCTGGGCAGGGGAGATCACCTGCCAGCGCTTCGGTTCCCCGCGGTCCACGTGGTAGCGGCGCGCGATCTGGATCGCCATCTCGTTGGCTTCGGCGCCTCCGGTCACAAATCGCACTCGCGTGAATCCATCGGGCGCCAGCTCCGCGAGCTCGTGCGCCAGCTCCTCCTGGGCGGGATTGGTGAGCCGTTCGTTGTGCACGTACGCGAGCTTCTCGGCCTGGTCGTGCGCAGCGGCGATGATGTCGCGCCTGCCGTGTCCAAGGGTGGCCGCCATCGACCCACCGCTCATGGCGTCGAGGTACCGCTTGCCTGAGGCATCCTCGACCCACACGCCCTCGCCGCGCACTATGACTGGATAGCGCCGGTTGAATTCCAGGGGTAGGACGTGCGTCGACTGACTGACGACTACCGCTTCCCTAGCTCCGGCCAACCCCGCCTTACCCCTCCAAACGCTGGCGATAAAGACTCGAAGTGGGTCGATACTATCATTGCAAAGGACCACATATAGGCCCATTGAAGGGGCCGGGCGCGCGCAGGGCGCGTATTGGGTCGTGCGCGCGCAGGGCGCATTGGGAGGACGGATATGGCGACCGAGACCAGAACGCTGAGGGTGATCGAGCCCGCGACCGAGAAGGTGATGGCCGAGCTTCACGAGGCGACAGTCGAAGAGGCGGACGCCGCGGTCGCTCGTGCGAAGGCCGCCTACCCCGCGTGGAAAGCGGTGAGCCCCAAGGACCGCGCCAACCTGCTGCGCCGCATCGCCACCACAGTCGAGAAGCACCTCGAAGAGCTCGCCCAGCTCGAGTCGCGCAACGTAGGTAAGCCGATCAGCGACGCTCGCGGCGAGGTCGGAATGGTGGTTGACGTCTTCAACTACTATGCCGGAGCTCCCGAGCGCCTTGTGGGCAAGACGATCCCGGTGGCGGGCGGCGTCGACATGACGTTCCGCGAACCGCTCGGCGTCGTCGCCCTCATCGTGCCCTGGAACTTCCCCCTCCCCATCGC
>Ga0209118_1000336_pt1 | contig 27307 bp, 26 predicted proteins | sample BlaSpr_A8_Ref_M1_FD_187988 | JGI IMG/M metagenome (GOLD analysis project Ga0209118, IMG submission 187988) | Forest soil microbial communities from Thunder Bay, Ontario, Canada - Black Spruce, Ontario site 2_A8_Ref_M1 (SPAdes) (version 2) | ecosystem: Environmental > Terrestrial > Soil > Boreal...
TTACCAAAATGACCGGGAATGACGATATCGGTCGTCTGGGCGTCACTCACTGTCGCGATCTTTCTTAGGTGCCGGTGAATCTAGGCTGCCGTTTCGCGGTAAACGCGCTCACACCTTCGCGATAGTCCGCGCTCATCCCGAGCACACGCTGCACATCGCGTTCCAGATCGAGTTGCGCCTCGAGCGTATTGCCGCCGGCGGCATAGATCACCTGCTTGGTCGCCGCGAGCCCGCGCGTCGCGGCCATCGATAGCTGTTGCACGAGCGCCTCGACGGCGGCCGGAAACTCGACGTCGTCGACACACTTCCAGATCAGCCCCCATGCTGCGGCCTGCTCGGCGGAGAGTTTGTCACCGAGCATTGCCAATCCGATCGCCCGTGCAGAGCCGACCAGACGCGGCAGGAAATATGTGCCGCCGGAATCGGGAATCAATCCGATTTTCGAAAATGCCTGGATAAAGCTCGCCGACTTCGCTGCGACGACGATGTCGCAGGCGAGCGCGATGTTCGCGCCCGCGCCGGCGGCGACGCCATTGACCGCACACACGACCGGCAGCGGCAGCGCACGCAGAGTCAGCACCAGCGGCTTGTAGTTGCGCTCGATCGACGCGCCCAGATCCACCGCCTCGGAGCCTGGGGCGACTGCGCGGTCGCTCAAGTCCTGCCCGGCGCAAAAGCCGCGTCCCGCCCCGGTCAACAACAGCACGCGCACGTCAGTGCTCGCCTTGACGCGCGACAAGGCGTCCCCGACCTCTGCGTGCATCGCATCGTTGAAGCTGTTCAATCGATCCGGCCGATTGAGGGTCAGCCGCGCGATGCCCGCTTCGACGGCATAAAGGATGTGCTGGTAGCTCATGCGCTCACGTGCATTCGGTGCTGCACCACGCGAAACCGGTTAGCGACAAACGCCGCATCGGTCAACGAAGCGTTCGCCGCCGGATTGGCGCCGGTGCCGTGAAAGTCGGAAAAAGCGGCCGACTGATTGACGAAAACGCCGCCGGTCAGATTGATCGACAGCGCGACACCCGTATCCTCGGCCACGGCGATCGCATCGTCGATCACTTGTCGGTCGGTCGAGTACACCGAAAGCGTCAACGCACCGTGATCCTTGACCGCGCGGCGCGCGATGTCGAGGCTCTGCGATGTTCCGTCGGTGGCGATGACAAAGCCGATGGGCCCGAACCATTCCTTGAGATACTTGGCATCGTCTTTGGCCTCCAGCTTCACCAGGAGCGGCGTGCGGATGGTCGCCTGCGGAAATTGCGGGTGGGTCAGCGTCTGGCTGTCGAGCACGAGAGGTCCCAAGGCTCGCGCGGCGTCGATGCGTCGCGCTACGCCGTCATTGACCACCGCGCCTAAAATCTCCACCGCGCGGGCCGGATCGCCGACCAGCTTTTGCACACTCTCGGCCAACGCCTGAGCCACCTGGTCGAACGACAGGTGACCCTCGGCGGTATCGACACCGTCTCGCGGGACGTAGATGTTCTGTGGCGCCGTACACATCTGCCCCGTGTATAGCGCAAGCGAAAATGCGACGTTGCGCGCGACGCCTTTGATATCGGCCGCGGAGTCGACGACGATCTGGTTGACGCCGGCTTTTTCGGTATAGACCTGCGCCTGGCGGGCGTTTTTCTCCAGCCATTCGCCGTTGGCGGTGCTCCCCGTGAAATCGATGAGCTTCACTTCCGGTCGCAGCGCAAGCTTCTGCGCGGTGTCGTCCGCGGCCGTGTGCGCGACCAGCGTCACGATATTCGGGTCGAACCCGGCTTCGGCGAGCACCTCACGCGCAACCTGGACGGTGATCGCCAGTGGCAGGATTGCATTGGGGTGCGGCTTGACGATGACCGCATTGCCGGTCGCGAGGCTCGCGAACATCCCCGGATAGCCGTTCCAAGTCGGAAAAGTGTTGCAACCAATCACCAAGGCCACGCCGCGCGGAACGATCCGGTAGCGTTTTTCCATCTTCAGCGGCTCGTTCTTGCCTTGCGGCTTCTCCCAGTATGCCTTGGCCGGAATTCGTCGCAGCTCATCCCAGGCGTAAGCGATCGCCTCGAGCCCGCGATCCTGCGCATGCGGACATCCGGCCTGGAACGACATCACGAATGCCTGACCCGTTGTATGCATGACCGCATGCGCAAGCTCGAAGCTTCGCTTGTTGATGCGGGTCAGGATTTCCAGCGACACGCCGACCCACGCTTCCGGACCCGCCTTGCGCCACGCCGGCTCGGCCTTGGCGATTGCCGCGAAGAGTTGATCGAAGTCGACTTTCGGGTAGCTGATGCCGAGCGCCATGCCATAAGGTGAGATCTCGCCACCCACCGTGCCCTGACTTCCCGGAAGCTGCATCGGGAATGGTTTGTTCAGCAAGGCGTCGAACGCCGCCTTACCCGATTCCGCCGCACCCTCGCCGTAGACCTTGGGACTGGGCGACTCCGGGAATGCACTCCAGTAACCGCGGCCCGCGATTGCCGCGAGTGCCTGATCGAGCAGCGGCTTGTGACGTTCGAACAATGGATGAGACAAGAGAGAAGCTCCGAGAGGGATAGCCTGAACAGTTGAAGATTAGCAGCTTGTTAAGGTGCCCGGAATCGGCTTATTGCGGTCGCAGTGTGGTTTACGCCCCTTGATCGAAGTCGACCGTGACCCGGTCGGTCACCGGATAGCTCTGACAGCAGAGCACGAAGCCACGCGCCACTTCGTAATCCTCGAGCGCGAAATTGACGTCCATGTCGACCTCGCCCTCGATCAACTTGGCGCGGCAGGTCGAGCACACCCCGCCCTTGCAGGAATAGGGCAGCTCGATGCCCTGCTTCAGCGCCGCGTCGAGGATGTTTTCCTTGGTCTTTTCCAGCGTGTACTCGCGGCGGGCGCCGTCGATGATCACCGTCACGGCACATTCGGAATGACCTGGCGGCAGCGACTCCGGGACCCTGTGCTCGTGCTTCGGGATGCTCGCCGCGAAAAGCTCGATCTTGATCTGTGACTTGGGCAATCCGTGCGCTTGCAGCGACTCAGCGACCGCTTGCATCATGCCGTCCGGTCCACATACGAAGGCGGTATCGACCTCGCTCATGTCGACCCAATGCTCCAGCAGCGCATCGGACTTCTTGCGGTCGATCCGCCCGTTCAGGATTTCGATGTCCTGCGGCTCGCGGCTCATGACATAAACGAGGTTGAAACGGGTGAGGAAACGGTCCTTCAGGTCCGCAAGCTCCTCCCGGAAGATCACCGCGCTCGACGAGCGGTTGCCGTAGAAAAGCGTGAAGCGGCTGTCGGCTTCCGTGAGCAGCGTCGTCTTGACGATCGACAACAGCGGTGTGATGCCGCTGCCCGCCGCGAACCCAACGTAGTGCTTGCGATTTGCCGGCTCGAGCGCGACGTTGAAGTGCCCCATTGGCGGCATCACGTCGATGGTGGCGCCTTGCCTCAAGTGCTCGTTGGCCCAGGTCGAGAACGCGCCTCCGGGGGTCTTCTTGACCGCGATGCGCAGCTTTTGGTCCTGCACCGCCGAGCAGATCGAATAGGAGCGGCGCACGTGCTCGCCGCCGATGTCCGCGCGCAACGTTAGGTGCTGGCCCTGCACGAAACGGAACGCGTCTCCCAACGCAGGCGGGACGTCGAACGTGAGCGTGACCGCGTCGCGGGTTTCACGCGCGACCGACGCGATGGTGAGCGGATGGAACTTACTCATCGATATTAGGCATTGAGCAAGTAGTTGCTACCGAATCCTCAGCAATATTCGCATACCTAATATCGTCATTCCCGCTCATTTTGGTAACTGAGCGGGAATCCATTGGCCTTTAACGCAACATGGATCCCCGCTGAAGCCTGCCCTCGAATGCTTGAATCGGGGGCGGGGAGGCCGGCCCCGGATTCGACGATTCATGCGAACAATCAATGCGGCTTGAAATAATCGAACGGCTCGAGGCAGTCGTCGCAGCGATACTGCGCCTTGCAGGGTGTCGAACCGTAACGCGATTGCTGCCGGGTGCGCGTCGAGTTGCAACGTGGACAGGGGACATTCGCCTCGGTGCGGTGGCGATGCAATGCGCTGATATCGATACGGCTTGTCTGGCCTATTGGGCGTATTTGGCTTGAAACAGCCGCACCGGCTCCCGGCGGCGCAATCCCGTAATCGGCCAGCCGCTGCCGGGCATCGGGCGCGATCCAGTCGGTGGTCCACGCCGGCGCGAGTCTGGTCTCGATCCGAAAGCGCGCGACGCCGGCAGCGACCAACGCGCGCCCGATGTCGCTGGCAATGACTTCGGTGGCCGGGCATCCGGAATAAGTGGGCGTCACGGAGATCACCCATTCATCGTCGTGCCACTCGACGCCACGGATAATGCCGAGATCGACCACCGAAATCACCGGAATCTCCGGATCAGGGACCGCGGCCAGCGCGCGCCAGATCGCGGCGACGCCGGGCCTATCCACGACTGCAGACGAAGCTGAGCTCACCATTGCGCACCCGGGTGAGCACGGTGGAGCGATTGCATTTCGGCGAGCAGGTGGCCCAGGTGTTCGCTATGCACGCCCTGCTTGCCGCCGCGCTGCATCCACCCGGCCGACGGCATGGTCAGTGTCGCGAGCTCCAGCACCGCGGCGACACGATCGCGCCAGACAGGCAGGAGCGCGCCGGCGTCGGCGGCGACGCCCTCGGCGGCAAGCGCCAAATCGGTGTCGTCAGCAGCAAACATCTCGCCGGTATACATCCACAGATCGTCGATCCCGGACTGCATCCTGGTGTGGCTCAGCTCGGTGCCGTCGCCCAGCCGGATCACCCAGTCGGCGCTGCGCTCCGCGTGATACATCACTTCCTTGAGCGCCTTGGCCGCGATTTCGGCGATGCGTTGATCGCGCGAGACCGCTAGATTTCTCAGCAACAGCTCGTGCCAGACGTCGAAGTAGAATTGACGCGCCGTCGTATCCGCGTAATTGCCATTAGGCTGCTCGGCAAGCAGCAGATTGCGAAAGCCGCCGCCTTCGCGCATGAACGCGAATTCGTCTTCGCTGCGACCTGCGCCGCTAGCTCTCGCCTCGACCTCGCCCGCGTACGCAAACCACAGCCGCGCCTGGCCGAGGAGATCGAGACCGACATTGGTGAGCGCGATGTCTTCCTCCAGCACCGGCCCGTGACCGACCCACTCGCCGAGGCGCTGGGCGAGGATCAGGTCGCTGTCGGCAAGCCGCAGGACGTAATCGAGGAGTTGCTGGTCGGACGCCATGTCAGATGTGCTTCACTTCATCAGGCATGGGAAAGAAGGTCGGATGCCGATATACCTTGCTGCTCGCGGGCTCGAACATCGGTTCCTTCTTGCCCGGCGAACTGGCGACGATGTCGGCGGATTTCACGACCCAGATGCTGACGCCTTCATTGCGCCGGGTGTAGACGTCGCGCGCGTTCTTGACCGCCATTTCAGCGTCCGGCGCGTGCAGGCTGCCGACGTGCTTGTGTGCCAAGCCGTGCTGCGAGCGGATGAAGATTTCCCACAACGGCCATTCATGACTCATGGTTTTCTCTCACTTTCCACTCACGCCGCCTTCCTGGCGGCGTGCTTCTCCGCGTGCGCCATCGCCGCGTTGCGCACCCACGCGCCGTCCTCCCACGCTTCCACCCGCGCCCGTAGCCGCTCGCGATTGCACGGACCGTTACCCTTGACGACGCTATAGAGCTCGTCCCAGTCGATCGGACCAAAATCGTAATGGGCGCGCTCGGCATTCCACTTGAGCTCCGCGTCGGGCATGCTGATGCCCAGATAATCCGCCTGCGGCACGGTCTGATCGACGAAGCGCTGGCGCAGCTCGTCGTTCGACAGCATCTTGATCTTCCATTGCGCCGACTGTGCGCTGTGCACGGACGTAGCGTCGGGCGGTCCGAACATCATCAGCGATGGCCACCACCACCGGTTCAGCGCGTCCTGCGCCATTGCCTTCTGCTCCGCCGAGCCACGGCACAGGGTCATCATGATGTCGAAGCCCTGGCGCTGGTGAAAGCTTTCCTCCTTGCAGACGCGGATCATTGCCCGCGAGTAGGGTCCGAACGAGCATCGGCAAAGAGGAATCTGATTCATGATCGCGGCGCCGTCGACCAGCCATCCGATGGCGCCGATGTCGGCCCAGGTCAGCGTCGGATAGTTGAAGATGCTCGAGTACTTGGCCTTGCCGGAATGCAGATCGGCTATCAGCTCGTCGCGCGATACGCCAAGCGTCTCCGCGGCACAGTAAAGGTAGAGGCCGTGACCCGCTTCATCCTGAACCTTGGCCATCAGGATCGCCTTGCGCTTCAAGCTCGGCGCGCGCGTGATCCAGTTGCCCTCGGGCAGCATGCCGACGATCTCCGAATGCGCGTGCTGCGAGATCTGCCGGATCAGGGTCTTCCGATACGCCTCCGGCATCCAGTCCTTGGGCTCGATCTTGATGTCGGCATCGATGCGCGCCTGGAATTCGCGCTCCTCGGACGAGAGCTCGTCGAGCGAGCGCAAGCGCTTCGCTCCGGTATCGACCATCTGCGCGTACATGTGATTTTCCTCGTCGCCGCCTAGGCTGGCGCCGACCCTCTAAAAACGATACACTTTTTGTATGGTATTGGCAAATTATGTATCACATTGGCGGCACCCGTGAGCGCTGCCCGGCCCGACCCACGAACCGAGCGCTGGATCCGGCGCGCGCTCGCGATGGCGCCGCCCAAAGCCAAGTCGCTGGTGGTGACCGTCTGGGGCGATTCCATCGCGCCGCATGGCGGCGCGGTGTGGCTTGCCGGCCTCATTCGGCTGCTCGCACCGTTTGGCATCAACGAGCGGCTGGTCCGCACCAGCGTGTACCGGCTCGCACAGGACGGCTGGCTGGCCGCGCGGCAGGACGGCAGGCGCAGCCTCTATCGGCTCACGCGCCAGGGGCAGCGACGATTCGAGCACGCCTATCGTCGCATCTATGCGCCGCCGGCGACCGATTCGTGGGATGGCAGCTGGCATTTGGTCATCGTGCCGCCGGCGACCATCGATGAATCCTCCCGTCGCGAATTGCGCAAGGAACTGGGATGGGATGGGTTCGGCGTGCTCGGACCAGGTCTGTTTGCACGGCCCGCGCGGACCGGAGACGAGGTCGTGCTCAACGAAACGACGCGAGCGCTCGGCATCAACCGAAACGTCGCTGTGGTAACGTCGCGCGCACCTCCACGCGGCGCCGGGTCGATCGCCATGCTGACGGGGGATTGCTGGGACTTGAAAGGCGTTGCCGCCGCGTACCGCGGTTTCGTTGCGCGCTTCCGGGGCGTTGCCCACGCACTCGGCCATGGTGCCGACCCGACCCCGCAGCAATGCTTCGTCCTGCGCACGCTGCTCATCCACGAGTTCCGGCGCGTGACCTTGCACGACCCGCAGCTGCCCGCCGAGCTACTGCCTTCGAATTGGCCCGAGTCCGCGGCCTATGGGCTATGCCGCGAGCTCTATCGCCTGACGCATGAACGCGCGGAGCGCCATCTCGCCGTCATGCTGGAAAACTCGCGCGGGGCCCTACGATCGGCGGCGCCTTATTTCTACAAGCGCTTCGGCGGACTGTGAGTCATTGAGCATTATGAAAGTACGTGACGCCAGATCCTCAACGGCGTCATCCCGCGAAGATCCCCGATATTGTCATTCCTGCGAAAGCGGGAATCCATTGGTTCTTGAGACAAACTTGGATTCCGGCTTTCGCGGGAATGACGACATATTGTTACCGCGAGATTGCTACCGCGAGCGGCCGGACTTCCTGTCCTGCCAGCTTGTGTCGTGACGTGCCTGGCGAGCAGACGGCGGCGACGCCGACCAGCCGCGACTGCCGGCGCCATCGGCGCTCTCGTGGCGTGCATGCGGGTGATTTGACGGACGATGATGCGCGCTGCGCGGACTTCCCTTGCCGCCGGCGTTGCCGCCGGAGCGATCGTGCCCTGCGCTGCGCGCGCGTGGCTCCAGTCCCGGAATGATGTGCGCAGCGATGGCTGCTCCCGTGTAGCGCTCGATCTGGCGCAGGGCTCCGCGTTCGGCATGACCTGCCAGCGACACCGCGATCCCCGCCGCGCCGGCACGCCCCGTGCGGCCGATGCGATGAACGTAGTCTCCGGCTTGCCGCGGCAGATCGAAGTTGATGACGTGGCTGATCCCCGCAACATCGAGACCGCGCGCGGCGACGTCGGTCGCGACCAGCGTGCGGACGCTTCCGCGGCGCATGTCCGAAAGCGTTCGGGTGCGCTCGAATTGATTCATATCGCCGTGTAGCGCCGCAGCGGCGTGGCCTTCGCCGCGCAGCCGCGCCGCGAGCGACTCCGCATCGCGCTTGGTGGAGATAAAAACAATGCTCTGGGTCATCGCCACGTCGGCCAGCAGGAAATCAAGGACGCGGTGCTTGTGCGCGTGATCGTCGGTGAAGTGCACCCGTTGCTCGATCGCGGGCGGCGGCGCCTTGTCGGCATCGGCCTCGATGCGCACCGGATCGCGTAAGAGCCGTCCGGCGAGGCGCGCGATCGCAGTGTCGAACGTTGCCGAGAAGAGCACCGTCTGGCGCTTCTTGGGCGTGCGCGACGCGATCAATTCCACGTCGTCTATAAATCCCATGTCCAGCATCCGGTCGGCTTCGTCGAGAACGAGCATTTCCAACTGCGACAGATCGACGCGGCCGCGCTCCAGGTGGTCGATGAGCCGGCCCGGTGTGGCGACGAGAATGTCGACGCCGCGCGCGAGATCGCGGTTCTGCACCGGATATGGCGCTCCGCCGTAGATGCACACGGTCTTCAGGCGCAGGTAGCGCCCGTACTGGACTGCCTGGGTGGCAACCTGCTGGGCAAGCTCGCGCGTCGGCGCCAGCACCAGCACGCGCGGGCGGCCCGTCGCCCGATGCGCCGGTGGAGTGCCCGGCGCCATCGCGGCCAGCCGTTGCAGCGCAGGGAGCACGAAGGCGGCGGTTTTGCCGGTGCCGGTTTGCGCCGAGCCGATGACGTCGAGGCCGGCAAGCAGCGGTGGAATGGTTTGCGCCTGGATCGGCGTGGGTTCGGTGTAGCCGCACTCGGCGAGCGCGCGCAACAGTTCCGGCGCGAGTTTTAGTTCTTCGAATTTCATTGGAGATCCCATCACAAACCACAACCCTTGCGCGCCGACTAAGGCGCTGGCCAGGGGCGCGGGCAAAAATCAGGCGGCGCCAATGTGGCGACCTGTGCCCTGAATTCCGGAACAGCGGGAGTGCGGATCGCTGGCGCAAATCGCCCGGCATACCCAGTGGGATACTTAGCCGAACGATCGCCCAGGCGCGCGCAAACGGCCGCAACCGGGTCGAGAACTGCAAACCCATCTTCTCTAACCGGATATTGCCGCTCGGGGAGATTGACTTGAGCGAGAGATTAGAAACCGATGATCGGGCCGCCTGACATCCATTCGGAGCATACCCGAGGCGCGGCCGGCAACCCTACGTCTGCTGCTGGTGACTGTCAGAGCGCCGCGCAGGTCCTACTATAGCACAGATCGACCACTCCTCACATCATTCGCTGCCATTGGACGTCTCTGTCGGTCCACAGCGTTTCATCTTCGTCCTCATCGTCTTCGTCGTCGTCCTCTCCCTCGTCATCGTCGGGATCGATGTTGCCGCCACCCGAGCCAGGCCTGACCTTGTCGTCATCATCGTCGTCATCGTCATTCACCGGAGGGATGGGCTGCGGCGTGTGCTCGTCGAATAAATGGATCGTGGCAATCATGGCGCATGTCCCGTTGGGTTGCGGCTGTTGAACTGCTGCGCTTTCGTCTCAACTTATGAGCCTACACCCGTCGGCCGCAAAGGTGAACAGGGGTAAACTTGCGATGGAGGTTGGCGGGAGCCCGTCTCTTATGCTGGACGCTCGCTACGCCGTTTCACCGCGTGTTGCCGTGACCGATTCGCCACCGAGACATTGCGCATGACTGCCCCAACCACCGCGCTGTCTGCCCTGCCGTCGGACTGGAGGTCGGCGACTCTCCTCGGTCGCGCCTGGATTCCGGGCAATCTCGCGGGTCCTTCTCCGATTACCGTTCGGCCAGACGGTACGGTCATCGACCTTGCCGCAAGCTGCCCGACCGTCAGCGTTTTTCTAGAGTGGGACGATGTCGCTGGCACGGTGCGCACTGCGGCAACGACCGCGGCGGGCCGCGCGATCGGAACGATCGAGGCGCTGCTCTCGAACAGCCGTCCCGATTACGACGACGCCAAGCCGCGATTGCTCGCACCGTGCGATCTGCAAGCGATCAAGGCCGCCGGCGTCACCTTTATCGCGAGCACGCTCGAGCGCGTCATCGAGGAACAGGCGCGCGGCGACGCGAGTCGCGCCGAAGGAATTCGCGCACGGCTCACCGGTATCCTCGGCGACAACCTGGCCTCGGTGCGTCCCGGATCGGAAGAGGCGGCGCGCATCAAGCAGGTGCTGGTGGAGCAAGGAGCATGGTCGCAGTATCTCGAGGTTGGCATCGGACCCGATGCCGAAATTTTCACCAAGACGCAACCGATGTCTGCCGTGGGCCATGGCGAGCTGATCGGTCTGCATCCAAAATCAACCTGGAACAATCCGGAGCCGGAGATCGTGCTGGCGGTCGATTCCCGCGCCAGGATCAAGGGTGCGACCCTCGGCAATGACGTGAACCTGCGCGACTTCGAAGGCCGCAGCGCGCTCCTGCTCGGCAAGGCCAAGGACAATAACGCATCGTGCGCGATCGGTCCGTTCATACGCCTGTTCGACGACGGCTTCACGCTCGACGACGTGCGTCGTGCCGAGATCATACTGGACGTCCATGGTGTGGACGGCTTTCACCTGCAGGGCAAAAGCTCGATGGCGAAGATCAGCCGCGATCCCGCCGACTTGGTCGAACAGGCGACGGGCTCGAACCATCAGTACCCGGATGGATTCATGCTGTTTCTCGGCACGATGTTCGCGCCGGTCGACGATCGCGGCGCGCCGGGCATGGGATTCACGCACAAGCAGGATGACCGGGTCGTCATCAGCGCCGCGCGGCTTGGCGCACTCGAAAACCGCGTGACAACGAGCGACCAGGCGCCGCCCTGGACTTTTGGGGCCGGCGAGCTGATGCGCAATCTGGCCGCGCGCAACCTGCTGCGCACGCATTGAGGACGAAAAGACCATGAGCGAGATTCACCGCAACTTCATCGGTGGCGATTGGGTGGCCGGTGCCGAGACCGCCAGGAATATCAATCCGTCCGACTTAAGCGACGTCATCGGTGAATACGCGCGGGCCGACCGCGCGCAGGCCGACACCGCGATTGGCGCCGCGCGCGCCGCATTTCCGGCGTGGTCGATGTCCTCGGTGCAGGATCGCGCGAATCTGCTCGACGCCGTCGGCAACACGATACTCGCCCGCAAGGACGAGCTCGGGCGGCTGCTTTCGCGCGAAGAAGGCAAGACGCTGCCCGAGGGCATCGGCGAAGTCGTGCGCGCGGGACAGATCTTCAAATTCTTCGGCGGCGAGGCGCTGCGGCTGGCGGGGGAGAAGATTCAGTCGATCCGCCCCGGCGTTGACGTCGAGGTGACGCGCGAACCCTTGGGCGTCATCGGCATCATCACCCCGTGGAATTTTCCGGTGGCGATTCCGGCGTGGAAGATCGCGCCCGCACTCTGCTACGGCAACTGCGTGGTGTTCAAGCCGGCGGAGCTGGTGCCGGGGTCGGCCTGGGCGCTGTCGGAAATCATCATCAAGGCGGGCATACCCGCGGGCGTCTTCAACCTGGTCATGGGTCGCGGCAGCGTCGTCGGCGAGACGATCATCAACGACCGGCGCGTCGACGCCATCAGCTTCACCGGCTCGGTGGCGACTGGCCGCGCGATCGCGGCCAAGGCGATCGCGCGCATGGCCAAGCTGCAGCTGGAAATGGGCGGAAAGAATCCTCTGGTCGTGCTCGACGACGCGGACCTGGCCGTGGCTGTGAACTGCGCGGTCAACGGCGCGTTCTTCTCGACGGGACAGCGCTGCACCGCGTCGTCGCGCTTGATCGTCGGCGCGAATATCCACGACCGTTTTGTCGCCGCGTTGAGCGAGCGCCTGGGATCGCTCAAGGTCGATGACGCGTTGACGCCGGGAACGGATATCGGCCCGGTCGTCGACGAGACGCAACTCAAGCAGAACCTGGACTACATCGGCATCGGCCAGCGCGAAGGCGCGAAGCTTGCCTACGGCGGCGAAATGCTTAAGCGCGCCAAGCAGGGGCACTATCTTGCCCCGGCGCTTCTGACCGAGGCGACCAATGTCATGCGTACCTCGCGCGAGGAAATATTCGGACCGGTGGCCAGCGTAATCCGGGTCAAGGATTACGACGAGGCAGTTGCGGTGGCCAACGACACCGATTTCGGACTCTCGGCCGGCATCGTGACCACGTCGCTCAAGCATGCGTCACACTTCAAGCGCCAAAGCCAGGCGGGCATGGTCATGGTCAACCTGCCGACTGCGGGTGTCGACTACCACGTGCCGTTCGGCGGCCGCAAGGGTTCCAGCTACGGCCCGCGCGAGCAGGGCCGCTATGCGCGCGAATTCTTCACTGTCGTCAAGACGGCATACACGCTGCCGTGAACCACGGACGCTCGAGATGGTCGATCGCTGATGGCGGACTCCAAAAGCGAAATTGCGGCTGATGCCCGATCACTGAAGGAGCTCGACGCGGGCATCGCGCGCTGCCGCGGTTGTCGACTGTGGGAGCGCGCCACTCAGGCGGTCTACGGCGAAGGCGGCGCCAAGGTCAGCGTCATGCTGGTCGGCGAGCAACCCGGCGATCAGGAAGATTTGACCGGCAAGCCCTTTGTCGGACCCGCGGGCAAGGTGCTCGACGAGGCGCTGGAAAAAGCCGGCGTCGATCGCAAAGAAGTCTATGTCACCAACGCCGTCAAGCACTTCAGCTGGGAGCCGCGCGGCAAACGGCGCATGCACAAGACGCCGGCGCAGCAGGAAGTGGCAGCATGCCTCGACTGGCTGCTCGGCGAAATCCGCCTGATCACTCCGCGTTTAATCGTCTGCCTCGGCGGCACCGCGGTGCGCGCGCTCCTCGGACCGAAGGTCAAGGTGCTTGCCAATCGCGGGAAATTCTTCGACAGCGAGTGGGGACCGAAGATACTGGTGACCGTCCACCCGTCGTCCATTCTGCGCGTGCCGCCCGAGGATCGGGCGCAGGCGTTTAAGTTGCTGGTGAAGGATCTTGCGCGGATAAGAGATTTGTAGGCGTCGGCCATCCCGAATCGCGGATGGAGGCGCCGGCGGCGACCAATCCACGCGCGCCTCACCAGGAGGTTAAGATTGTGACTCCAGGAGGGCGCCCAAGCTGCTCGATGGTGGCCAGGTGAGCTATGCGCCATTGGCCGATCGTCTTCGTCATCGCATTCGCGCTCCTTGCTCCGGCGAGAGCGCAGGAGGCCGCGCCTTACGCAATCGATATTCCACCGTGGTTTGCGAATACCTTCCTCGATTTACGCGAGGACATCGCGGAGGCCAGGCGCAATGGCCGGCGGCTGCTGGTCTATTTCGGTCAGGATGGCTGCCCCTACTGCAAGCAGCTCATGGTGACCAATTTCTCCCAGCGCAGCATCGTGGAGAAAACGCGCCAACACTTTGTCGCGCTCGCGGTGAACATGTGGGGCGACCGCGAGGTGACGTGGCTCGATGGTCGCGTCATGACTGAGAAGGAGCTCGCACGCATGCTCAAGGTGCAATTCACGCCGACCCTTCTCTTTTTCGACGAAAAAGGAAAGGTGGTGGCGCGTCTCAACGGCTACTATCCGCCGCAGCGCTTCGAACCGGTACTCGACTATGTCGCGGGGCATCTGGAACGACGGCAGGCGCTCGGCGACTATCTCAAGCAGCGGGTGCGCGAGCCGGCGAGTTCGGAATTGCACGACGAGCCGTTCTTCCTCGGACCGCCGTACGACCTGCGGCGTAAGCCAGGCGCCAAGCCGCTCGCGGTGCTCTTCGAGACCACGCATTGCTCGCCCTGCGACGAGCTCCATCGCGAAGGACTGCAGCGCGCCGAGGTGCGCGCGCTCGTCAGCGAATTCGATGTGGCGCGCTTCTCGCTCGCAGCTTCGACCCCGCTCACCTCCCCTGCCGGCCGCGCCACGACTGCTCAGGCGTGGGCGCGCGAGCTCGGCGTCGCGTACACCCCGACGATCGTGTTCTTCGATCGCAGCGGCATGGAAGTATTTCGGATCGACGCGTACCTGCGGCCGTTTCACCTCGCGGCGTCGTTCGATTATGTGGCAGGCGGTGGGTACCGCGGCGAGCCGTCGTTTCAGCGCTACCTGCAGGCCCGCGCCGAGCACTTGCGAGCGCGCGGTGAAACCGTGGATCTGTGGCGTTAGTTAAGCAAGCGTTAAGCAGGAAAATCGCGCTCGCAGTGACCTTGGCCGCTAGCGCCCCACCATCGCCAGCACATCCGCCTTCAGAAACCGCTCGACCACCAGCATGAAGCCGATCGACGGGATGAGCAGCAGCAGCGCGGTGATCGACGCGATCTGATAGTTGCCGCCCATGCTGGCGTTGAACATCAAGAGCGGCAGGGTCGTGACGTCCGGCACGCCGACGAAATAGGTGCCGGTGAATTCGTCCAAGGATTCGAGGAAGACAAATATCGCGCTGGCGATCAGTCCCGGCGCCGCGAGCGGAAGCGTCACCGTCCGAAAGCAGGTCCAAGGCGATGCGCCCAGATTGCGCGACGCCTCCTCGAGCGAAACATCGACCGATGCAAAGGCCGCCGATGCGATCCAGACTGCCAGCACCAAGCCGTGCGACGCATGAACGAGCACGACGCCGAGTATCGTGCCATTGAGGCCGATCTGATAGAACACCTGTGCGATGTTCACGTACACCGGCAGGTTCGGCACCGCCTGTGGCAGCAGGAACAGGAGCAGGATCGCGCTGCGCCAGGGAAGCCTCAGCCGTCCCAGGGCGTAGCCCGCGGGCACCGCGACCGCGAGCGAAAGCGCCACTGTCAGGACGGCGATCCAGACGCTGGTGCCGAGCGACGCGAGCGCATTGCCACGCGGCTGGAATACGCGATACCAAAAGGTGAGCCCGAATTCCAGCGGGAGCTTGTTCGGAAAATACCAGCGCTCGGCGAACGCCCATAGCAGCAGGTTCAGAAGCGGTCCGAAGATCGCAAACGCGAACAAGGCCAGCGCGATTGCGCGCAGCACGCTCCGAAGCGGCGCCGGAAGACTGAGTGCCGTCACGCGCGTTCCACCTTCTCGACCGCATGATGCAAATAGAACCACGCGCCGCCGGCGGCGAGGATCAGGGACAGCAGACACAACGCGTTAGCGACCGCGTAATCGCCAAAGGTGTTGATGCGATAGGCGACGTCGACCGTTATCATCGTCGGAGAATTGGGATTGATCATCAACGGCACCGATAGCACCGACAACATGGTCACGAACGACAACACCAGACCGACCAGCAGCGTGCCGCGCACCTGCGGCAGGATGATGTCGATCAACACCCGCAAACGCCGCGCGCCGAGGTTTCGGGCAGCCTCGATGTGCTGCGTTTCGATCGAGGCCATCGCGCCGGCCAGGAGCAGCGTCACGAACGGCGCCTGCTTCCAGACGAAGGCGACGACGATGCCCCGCCAGTCGAGCAAGCTCTGCGCCGACAAGGGCTCGATCAGCCCGGTCCCGATCAGCACATGGTTGAGCATGCCGTTCTTGGCGAGGAAGGTGCGCATCACCTGGCCTGCCACCACGAATGGAATAAACAGCGGCCAGCGATAGAGCCAGCGCAGGATCGCCACCGCGCGCGGATTTTCACCCAGCGTGAGGTAGCCCGCGATGGCGATCGCGACCAGCCCGATCAGGATGGTCGACGCGAGGACGATCGCCAGCGTGAACAGGAGATCGGTGGTGTAGAGATCGAACGACTTGGCGAAATGCTCGAGCGTGAGCCCGCCGTCCTTGCGCCGGAAAGCAACCACCGCCGACATCGCGAGTGGCGCAACGAAGAAAACGAGAATGACCGCAAGCGCCGGGGCGAGCAATGCAAGCCCGACCCAGCGGTCAGCGATTGGGTTTCTGGTCGCGATCGCCTTCATCGCGGCTCAGCGTAGACAGTTTTCGCGGGGAAGGATCGCGCGAACGCAAAGCACTTGAAGTCACCCCAAAAATGGATCCCCGCTTGCGCGGGGATGACGGACATTCATGTCTGGGCGAAATGCTTCGCAGGCGTACGCGAGTCCCAAGCGATGCCGCCTACTTGATCACGACCCGCTCGTAGCCCTCGACGATATCGGTGAAGTATTCCGACAACGGAAACGGCCGCCCGTATCTCGACAGATCGGATGGCGAGATGTCGGTGAAGAGCTTGTTCCAGCTCGCCTGATCCATCTTCGACTGCACGTGCTGGGGATCGATGCCCGGGTACCAGTTGAATTGCTTGACGATCCCTTCGGCCTGCACTTCAGGGCTCTCGGCCAGGTCGATGAACTTCTTGGCCAGTGCCGCATGCGCCGCCTTGGCCGGGATCACGTAGTACATCGGCTGCCCGGGAAGTCCGGGCGAAGGCAGCGAGAGCTTCATCTTCGGGCTCATCCGCCCGTCCGCCTGCCAGGTATAAAACATGTCGACCCAGACCGGACCGATGGCGATCTCGCCGCGATTGAGCATATCCAGCGTGCCGGCATTGCCCGGCGTCATCACCACGTATTGATTGAAGTCCTTGAGCCCGCCGAGCGCCTTGTCGATGGCCGCCTTCTGGCTGGCGTCGTAGGGTCCCTTCTCCAGCTTGTCGGCCATGCCGGTGTTCGCTTCCACCCAGCCCATCACGAAACCCACGCCCGACATGCCACCCTTGACGCCGTTGTAGCCGAATTGCTTCGGATTCTTCTTCACCCACTCGGTGAGCTCTCCGAAAGACTTGGGCGGCGTTTTGATCAGCTCGGGGTTGTACGCGAACGCGATCTGGCTGTGAAACATCGGCAGCACATAGCCGTCGACGTTCGCGCCCAGAGCGTTCTTCGCGGTGTCGCGCGTAACCAGCTTGCCAGCACTGACGTCGTTACGGTACGGCATCAACAACTTTTCACCGACCATCGTCGCAGCGCCGCGCTGATGCACGACCGCGACGTCGACATCCCACTCGGCAACGTTTGCTTTCTGCTGCGCCGAGAGCTTTTCGTAGATTTTTTGCGATCCGGAATCTCCCGGCCCGGTTCCCACCGCGCGCACCTTCACACCCGGATTCATCGCCTCGAATTTTGGCGCCAGGTAGTTATTGACGTAATCGACCATGTTCTGGTCGCCGGCGGTAACGACGTTGAGCGTCTGGGCGCCGATTCCCCCAGCGTATCCACCGGCAAATGCGAGCGCGGTGGCGACTAGCAGCAAGCGAAACTTCATTTCAGCCTCCTAAGGACCACGTGGTTGATGGGTGGGGAAAAGCAGCAGCGCGTCACGCGGCACGACGACACAGGTCGGCGTCCCTTCCGCGACCCGCTCCGACGCGTGAACCCAGATATCGGCAGCGTCGGTGCGCACTCGATACCGATAGCCCTGCCCGACGTACACCGACTGTGCCACGACACCGGTCAGAACCAGATCGCCCAAGGCGACAGCATTCGTAACACTGTCGGCAGCGTTCGTGGCGTTCCCGAGCGCATCCGTGACGCTGCCGGGCGCATTGGTGACGCTGACAAGCGCAGCCGCGGCGGCAGGAGCAAGCCGTGCCGAGTCGCTGCGAAAATGGACGCGGATGCGTTGCTCCGGCGTGGTGTCCAGCCCGATGGCCTTGAGCGCGCCGTCACCGGCAAGCGAGAGGTCGAGCGCGTTGTCGGCGCCCATGAATCCGGCAACGAAAGCCGACGTCGGACGGTGAAAGATTTCCTCGGGCGCGCCGATCTGCACGATGCGCCCGGCGTCGATGACGGCGATGCGGTCGGCGAGCGTCAGCGCTTCCTCGCGGTCGTGCGTCACATACACCGCAGTGATTCCGATTCGCTGCTGCAGTGCGCGGAGCTCGTGGCGCAGCTCGAGGCGCACCTTGTAATCGAGATTCGACATCGGCTCGTCGAGCAGCAGCAGGCGAGGATCGACCGCAAGCGCGCGGCCCAGGGCGACGCGCTGCCGCTGCCCGCCCGAAAGCTGCGTCACCTGGCGCGGCCCGAAACCCTCGAGCTGCAGCAGCTTGAGCATCTCGGCCACCCGCGCGGCGATTGCATCCTTCTTCCAGTTGCGCATGCGCAAACCGTAGCCGATGTTGTCCGCGACGCTCATGTGCGGCCACAAGGCGTAGGACTGAAACATCATCGCCGTTTCGCGCGCCTCGGGAGGAAGACGGGTGATTTCCTTGCCGTCGACGCGGATCGCTCCCGAGTCCGGAAGCACGAATCCGGCGATGGAGCGCAGCAAGGTCGTCTTGCCGCAGCCCGAGCTGCCGAGCAGCGCGATCATCTCGCCGCGCTGCACACTTAAGCTCACCTGGTCGAGCACTCGTGTCGTGCCGTAAGAAACCGTCAGCGCTTCGATCGACAGATAGGGCGTCATGAACGAATGAGACGTCGGTGAAACCTTGGGCTTTCAGTATGACGCGGATATGACCGAGCAGCCACACCCCAATTGGTCAGCGCGCGATCGGCGGGCCCGCGATCGGCGAAAATGCCTTTTGTGCGCCGCAGCAGCAGGCTGATGCAGCGACCAGGATTTGTGGAAAAACGCAACGCGTTGCTCCGAGCTTGCGATAAGCGCGATATCGCGCTCGAAAGCCCCCACGACGGTGTGATATGCTGCGCGTCACACGAAGCCGCACGGAAAGTCGCGTCGTGGTGCGATTATCCGCCCTCATCCGCGAAGCCCGGTGCCGACCCCGGCCCGGCGTTTTTCTCGCCAGAAAACCGACCCTAGCATGATCCGATCTTTGCTCACCGCCGCCGTCGCTGCGTGGATCACCCTGGCGGCCCCATGTGCTGCGGCAGCCGACCTCGTCTTCGCCGTCACCGAGGGCATCACCTATTACCAGACCAACAAGGAAATCGCCTCCCGCTTCCAGCCGCTCACGGAGCTCCTTGCCCGGGCGCTCAAGCGGCCGGTGCGCGTCGTCATCGTCAGTGCCTACGACGATTTGCGCGCGGGACTCGCGCGTCAGGAGTACGACCTCGCTTTCGTCCATCCGGCGCACGTGGCGCTGGCAGCGATCAAAGCAGGCAAGTACAAGTCGGTCGCATGGACGGTCGGCTACACCGATTACGCGGTCTCGATGCTGATGAACAAGGACCAGCCCTTCACCCGCCTCGAGGATCTCCGCGGACGCACCGTGGTAAGCCCGGATCCCGATTCCATTACCGCGGCCATGCTGCGCGCCATGCTGCGCGACCAGAAGCTCGGCGGTGCCGACGTCAAGATCGTCACCACCCGATATCAGGATGCTGTGCCGTTCTACGTCGAGTACGGATTCGCCGACGCGGGAGCTACCGCAGCCAAAGCGGTGGTGCAGGCGTGGACGCAAAAGGGTGGCAAAGTGCTTTTGTCTTCGCGTCCCGTTCCGATCAAACAGATGATCGCGTCAACCAAGCTTTCGGCCGACGACGAGCAACAGATTCACGGCGTCTTGCTCGGACTCGCACAAAGCGACGCCGGCCGAAACGCCCTTACGACCTTGGGCTACAAGGGATTCGTCGACCCTTCGCGAGACGACGAGCAGAAGGCGATCGCCTGGCTGGGTTTGTAGTACCGGACGGGCTCGCGCCCGTCATGGAACCGCCGGGGTGGCCGCCTTGGGCGCCATGGTTCGACGCATGATCTCGTTTCGCAGCTCGTGAAACTGCCTGCGGGTCTCCGATTCCAGGAACACGGTTCCGATCACCGGCGGCACCCACATCGTGGGCACGAATTCGCCGTGATTGACGACGCGCGTTACGCCGCCTCCATTGCTCATGATACGGGTCGTGAATGCCGAGGCCTTCATATCGCCGCTGATCAAGTTCGAGCGGATTTCGCTGTGTGGAACCAGCTCGACTTCACGAACGTTGTCGAAGGAGAATTTCAAGAGCCCGAACGAAGTGCCGCTCTTCTGGGCAACGACGAGCGTGTTTCCTTTTCGATCGGTGATCTTGGAGGACTGCACGTTGGCGACGAATTGCGCCATGTGATCGTAATCGGTTAACACGTCCCATGTCGCCAGCGCCGGCGCTTGCACCATCATCTCGACATCGACGATGATTGTGGCGCCGTTTTTCTTCACGTGGACGACGATGTCGCTCGCATCCTGTGCGTCGGTTCGCAACGGTACTTGCGCAAGCGCGAGCGGGATGCTCAGGGAGAGCCCCAGGATCAGTGCGGGCAGCTTGTGGAGCGTGCTTACCATGATGAAGCCGACATATTAGTGTACTGATAGCTTAGTCGCCGCCCTGCCCCAAGAGGTTCCATGCTTCATCTGCCTGAGTCGTACGCCGGATGTGTCGGCTGCCCAGTGGACATAAAGCGCTCGCGCTCGAGCGGCGGAAAGCTGCGGTGGCGGCGCAGCGGGCCGTCGATTGCGTGCCTAATCGCGGTCGCGTCGGCGCTGTTCGTGGGAAACGCCCGGGCGAATCTTTGGGGCTACCTCGACGAACAGGGGGTCGCGCACTTCGCCACCGAGAAACTCGATGAGCGTTATCAGCTCTTTTTCAAAGGCGAGACCAATGTGGACGCGGCCGCGCGAGCCAAAGCCGCAGCTCCTCCGGCAGGCGCGGACTTCTCGCGCTCGCGCATGTATCAGTATGTGACCAAGCATCCGAATGTCGCGAAATTCTCGCCGCTGATCGAGCGAGACGCCAAGTTGAACGGTCTCGACCCTGCGCTGGTCAAGGCGGTGATCGCCGTCGAATCCGCATTCGAGCCGGCCGCGGTATCGCCCAAGGGAGCGCTAGGACTCATGCAGCTCACCCCGGATACCGGCGCTCGCTATGGTGTCGTGGCGGACAAGGAACGGTCCGCGGAACAAAAGCTCCTTGATCCAGCGATCAATCTTTCGATTGGCACGCGCTATCTGCGCGATCTCCTGGCGCTCTTCGCCAACGACCTCGGCCTCGCGCTGGCGGCGTACAACGCCGGCGAACAGACAGTGCAACATTACAAGCAAAGCATTCCGCCCTTTCCGGAAACGCAGGAATACGTCAAGCTTGTGCGCCAGTTCTACGCGCTGTATCGCCCTCCGCCCGTAGTGCCGCCCGCGCCGGCGCGAATCATGATTCCGCGCCGTCAGCGGATGCCGGAATAGCTGACCGCTACGCGCCGTCGGGCGCAGGCACCGCGATTTTGCCCGCGCCCGGCCAGATCTGGTAGAGCACCTCCAACAAGGCTTGCAACAGCGGATCGGCATTTCGTTTGGCGTCATGAACCAGCCACAGCTTGGTGGTCGCGCTCGCACCCGGCCAGATCGCAACGCGCCCGGCTTTGCTGGATGCCGCAGCAAGCTCTTCGCGCACCAGGCTCACGCCGACCTGCGACTCGACCAGATTGATGATCACGGGCTCGTTGTCTGCCTCGATAAGTCTTGCCGGCAACGCAGAACGATCGTGAAAAAGCTCCATGACCAGCGCTCGATGCGAGCTGTGCTCAGGCGTAATGATCCACGGCCGTTCGGCGACGACCTCCCACGGCGCGCTCATCAGCTCGTCGGCCCAGGCGATGGGGATCGCCACCCGGTAGATAATTTCACGCAGTGCGACCGCATCCAGGTCGGCTTCGGGTCGGTGCCCGAAGTAGAAGCTCGCGTCGAGCGTGCCGTTGCGTACGCCGACCAGTGCGTCGCTGGATAGCACCTGATGCAGCTCGAGCTCGAGTTGAGGATGCCGCTCGAAGGCGAGAGAAAGCAGTTCGCCCACTTGCAGTATGGATGGGTCCAACACCGTGCCGATCTTGATCGTGCCGGTGGTCAAGCCGCGTAGCCGTTGCGCGGCGTGATTGAGCTGCTGCACCGCCTCGATGACGCGTTGCGCGTCCTCCAGCAAGCGCCGGCCCGAGGTTGTGAGCGACATTCCCGACGAGGAGCGCTCGAACAGCGTCACGCCCAGGTTTTCTTCGAGCGCCTTGATCTGCCCCGACAGCGCGGGTTGACTCAGATGCAGGGTCTCGGCGGCACGCGTGAGATGGCCAAGCTTGGCGACGGCGATGAACGATTGAAGGTGATTGAGCTCCATATCAGTGGAACACGACGACCTGACGCACAGCCTTGCCCTCGTTCAGCAGATCGAAGCAGTGGTTGATGTCCTCGAGCTTGAGCCTGCCGCTCATGAGGCGATTCACGGCCAGCTTGCCCTGACGGTACAGGTCGATATAGCGAGGAATGTCGCGCGAGGGGACGCAGGTCCCGACGTAACTGCCCTTGACCGTGCGTTCCTCGGCGACCAGGTTCACCGCCGGCAGCGGGAACGTCGCGCTTGGAGGCGGCAGGCCTGCGGTGACCGTCATTCCGCCACGGCGCGTGATGCCGTAGGCGAGCTCGAGAGCGCGGACCGATCCCGCAAACTCGAAGGAGAACGCGACGCCGCCGCCGCTCGCCTGTCGTATCTCGTCCTTGCAATTCGGATTTCCGGCATTGAAGGTGTGCGTCGCTCCCAGCGCTAGTGCCAGCTCCAGCTTGGCGTCCGAGAGATCCACCGCGACGATCTGCCGCGCGCCCGCGGCATTGGCCCCGAGCAGCGACGCTAGTCCGACACCGCCCAGGCCGATAATCGCGACCGACGATCCGGCCCGCACCTGAGCCGTGTTGACCACCGCTCCCACGCCGGTGAGCACAGCGCAGCCAAACAGCGCCGCCTCGTCGAGCGGCAACTCGCGATCGATCCTGACCACCGAGCGTCTCGAGACAGTGGCGTATTCGGCAAAGACCGAACAGCCGAGATGATGATGGATCGGCTGCCCGTTCCGGCTCAAACGGCGGGCACCGGAAAGCAGTGTGCCCGCACTATTGGCGGCGGCCCCCGGCTCGCACAGCGCGGGCCTTCCTTCCGCACACGGCTCGCAATGACCGCAGCTCGGCACGAATACCAGCACCACATGATCACCGCGCTCGAGATCGGTCACGCCTTGGCCCAACTCTTCCACTATCCCGGCCGCTTCATGCCCCAGCGCCATCGGCATCGGCCGCGGCCGATCGCCATTGATCACCGAAAGGTCGGAATGGCAGAGGCCCGCGGCGCCGATTCTTACCAGGATCTCTCCCGGCCCCGGCGGTGCGAGGTCGATCTCTTCGATCGACAGCGGACGCGACTCGGCAAAGGGCGGCTTCGCGTCCATCGCATAGAGCACGGCAGCCTTGATTTTCATGACCCGCTTCCGGTGAAAAATTCTCGCCGCACGATCTCACAGCGGCGAGCGCAGATCCTTGAGCCGCTGGGTAAGCTTCATATTTTCCGAATAATCGACTGGACAATCGATTATCGAGACGGTGTCTTCGGCAAGCGCGGCCTTCAGCGTCGGGACGAGATCGGCGCATTTCCCGATACGGTAGCCTTTGGCACCGAAGCTTTCCGCGTACTTCACGAAATCGGGATTCTTGAAAGCGACGTGGCTCGGCCGCCCGAAGTGCTGCAACTGGTGCCAGGTAATGAGCCCGTATTCGGAATCGCTCCAGATAAGCACCACGAATGCCGTCTTCATGCGCATCGCCGTTTCGATTTCCTGCGAATTCATCATGAACCCGGCGTCGCCGGTCACCGCGACGACCTTGCGATCGGGATAGGCGAGCTTGGCGGCGATCGCTCCCGGTACGGCGATGCCCATCGACGCGAAGCCGTTGGAGATGATGCAGGTATTGGGCCGCTCGGCGCGGTACATGCGGGACATCCACATCTTGTGAGCGCCCACGTCCGAGATGGCGATGTCGTCCGGACCCAGGACTTCGCGCAGATCCCAGACGATCTTCTGCGGCTTGATGGGAAAGCCATCGTCGTTGGCGTATGCCGAACGATCGTCGATGATCGCTGTGCGCACCGCCTTGAAAGGAGCGCTCTTTTGCGGAGTCGCGCGAAGCGCAATCGCTCTGAGCGTAACGGAAATGTCTCCCAGCGCTCCGACCGCGAGGATGTAGCGCTCGTCGACCTCGGCCGGCATGGCGTCGATGTGGACGATGATCTTGTCACCGTTCGGATTCCACATTTCCGGGTGATACTCGACCATGTCGTAGCCGACGCAAATCACGACATCGGCCTTTTCGAAGGCGAACCACGGCAGGTCGCGCGCCTTCAATCCTATCGTGCCCAGCGCGAGATCGTTATTGAAAGGCATGACACCTTTTGCCATGAAGGTGTTGGCTACCGGAATACGCAAGACCTCGGCAAAGGTCACCAGCGAATCCGCCGCGCCCTGCCGGATCACGCCGTTGCCGGCGAGGATGACCGGAAACTTGGCCTTGGAGATGATCTGGACGGCCTGCTCGATCTTGTGCTCGGGAGTAATCGAGGTGTACGCGGTCTGCACCTTGATTGGCTTTTTGTCGACCTTCATTTCCGCGATGTTTTCCGGGAAGTCGATGAACGCGGCACCCGGCTTCTCGGTCTGGGAGACTTTGAATGCCTTGCGCACGATCTCCGGAACGATTTCCGGCTCCAGAATCTGCGCCGAATATTTGGTGATCGGATGAAACATGTTCACCAGATTGAGAATCTGATGACTTTCCTTGTGCAGCCGAGTGGTAGCACCCTGGCCCGCGATGGCGACGATTGGCGCACGGTCCATGTTGGCGTCCGCGACGCCGGTAATCAGGTTGGTTGCTCCAGGGCCCAGGGTCGACATGCAAACGCCCGCCCTGCCGGTCAGCCGTCCGTAGACGTCGGCCATGAAAGCGGCACCCTGCTCGTGATGCGTGGTGACAAAAGGGATGGGACTGTCGAGCAGCGCGTCCATAATATCGATGTTCTCTTCGCCGGGAATGCCGAAGATGTATTCGACGCCTTCGTTCTGGAGACATTTTACGAATAGCTGTGCCGCAGTCATTGCCACGTTGGGTCACCTTGGGGACACCTTGAAACTGCTGAGATTCTATCTCGAATCCAACAGACGCTTGGTTACAGCTTTGCGCCGGGTGTCGGGTTGCGGCGATACTCGCCGAGGATTACCGAAAGGGACGACAGCTTGGGCAAACTATGCACTCCCTTGGAAGCGTTGCGATAACGCGATGACCACAAAGGTGCGTCATCCTCGCGAGCGCTTTGCGATAGTGCGGTGAACATAAAGGTGCGTCATCCCCCGCGAAAGCGGGGATCCAAGTTTGCTTGAAAACCAATGGATTCCCGCGGGAAGCACCTGGACGCCGTTGACGCCAGCCACCGTAAAATACGGCGCTTTCCCGTCGTGACCGAATTCCAGGTCGCGGGGGTCTTGTCGCGCTTCCTATGGCAAACTAATGCGCACCGACCAGGAAGGGCCTTTGCGCTCGCGTACGGATGAAAGACAAGACTGTCGCCATTCTCGAAAGCCGCGCTGGGGACCGCGTCGCCAGCCTCATCCGCAAATACGGAGGTACACCGTTTTTGGCGCCGGCGCTGTCGGAAGTTCCGGATGTCGATCCTGAACGCATCCGGGCATTGATCGGCGACTGGGGATCAATACCTCCTGAAATATTCATTTTCCAGACCGGGGTCGGTACTCGGGCGCTGTTCGCGGCGACCGATTCCATGGGATTGACGCCCGCGCTGCTGCGCGTGCTGGAAGCCTCGATTGTCGTCGTGCGGGGTCCCAAGCCGACGGCGGCTCTGGGCGCGCGCAAGGTGCGCATCGATCTTGCCGCGGATGATCCTTTCACCACGCACGAGGTGCTTGCCCAGTTGCGGGAGGCCCACTTGAAGGAGGCCCCATTGCGTGGCAAACGCGTGGTCGTGCAGCGCTACGGCGAGACCAACCGTGAGCTGGAAGCCGCGCTCGAGAGCGAAGGCGCGGAAGTCATCGAAATCGCAACTTATCGCTGGGCGGTGCCGGAGGACACCGCTCCGATGCAGCGACTGATCGACGCGCTTGGCCGGGACGAGATCGATCTGGTGGCTTTCACCAGCGCGTCGCAGGCCAGCAACCTTTTCACCGTCGCGGAGCGCATCGGCAAAGAAGCATCGCTCAAGCAGAGTCTCGGCCGGACGCTGGTCGCGTCGATCGGGCCGGTATGCAGCGCGACGCTGCGCAAGCTCGCGGTCAGGGTCGATGTCGAAGCGAAGCCGCCGAAGCTGGGGCCGCTTATCGACGCGATCAACGCCGCGCTGGCCGACAAGACTCCATCGGGCAAGTCCTGAGCTGGTGGCTTCAGATCTTGAACGCCTCCAGCGTCTCGGGCGCAAAAAGCTCTTCCGGCCGGAGCCTGCGCTTGGATAAGCCCTGCTCGTGGTGATAACGCAAGAAGGTATCGAGCACGTGACGATTGGGCTCGAAGCCGTAGGGCCACCAGTCATCGCCCATTTCCCGCCGCACGTCCTCGACCTGCGCCACCTGCCACGGCAGCATCGTGATCAGCGCCGACGTCGTGTACAGGTTTTCGTAGACCTTGCGCTTGGCCGCGGTGAACGCCTTCAGCAGTGACTGCGCGATCCATGGGTTGGCGCGATAGACGTCGCGGCGGATCACCACGGTGTGCATGATGGGAAAAATCCTGGTCTTGCGGTAATAAGCGCGCTCGACCTCGACATAGTTCTCGAACAGGCGCTTGACCGCGTCGGGGCGGGTCTGGAATGTCGACGGAATGCGGGCGGTGTGCATGGCATCGATGTCTCCGTCGGCAATCATTTGTGTCAGCGTCTGTGCCGCGCCGATGCGGGTGAGCTTGAACTTGGGCGGCAGCTCCAGCTTGAGCTTCTCGTCGCGGCCGGGCTCCTCCTCGCCGCCGGTGAAATACTCGACGCTAGCCGGATCGACGCCGTACTCGTCCTGCAGGATGCCGCGGATCCATACCGGTGCGGTCATCTGGTATTCCGGAGTGCCGATGCGTTTTCCGATCAGGTCTTTGGGTTCGCGGATGCCACTCTTGGACGAAACGAAAATGCACGACTGGCGGAAAAATCGCGACGGGAACACCGGAATCGCGAGGAACGCCGGCTGGTCGCGCGCGATCGACATGGCGTAGGAGGACAGCGACATCTCGGCCACGTCGAATTCCCGGTTGCGCAGCATGCGGAAGAAGGTCTCTTCGACATGCAAGTTCAGGCAATTGAGGTCGATGCCTTCGGCGCGGACGCTGCCGTCGGCAAGGGCGCGAGTTCGATCGTAGTCCCAACAAGCCAAGGTCAGCCGCAGTTTTGTCACGTCGGTCTCCTGATGATCGGAATCATACCGGGTTGATGGACGAACGATTGCGCGAGCGATCCGCGCCGGACCGCT